>ERZ724512.727-NODE-727-length-15408-cov-6.046050_pt1 | contig 15408 bp, 13 predicted proteins | sample MGYA00376045_ERZ724512 | MGnify/ENA primary metagenome ERZ724512 (study PRJEB28724, sample SAMN07190883) | activated sludge metagenome | isolation source: activated sludge of sewage treatment plant in Hong Hong | place: Hong Kong | collected 2016-03-17 ... | reverse complement strand
GGGGACGGTTCTCCTTCTGGCTCACGCGATGCGACGGGCCACGGCTGATGGTCAGCCTTCACGCAGGTTGACCAGCACCTCGTCCAGATCGTCGGGCTTCACCAGCACCTCACGCGGCTTCGAACCCTCGGACGGCCCGACCACTCCCCTGGTTTCGAGAATGTCCATCAGTCGTCCGGCCTTCGCGAAACCCACCCGCAGCTTGCGCTGCAGCATCGACGTCGAACCCAACTGCAGGTTCACCACCAGGGTGGCCGCCTCGAGCACAAGTTCGAGGTCGTCGCCGATGTCTTCGGCCACCTTCGTGGAGGTCTCGGCGGGTGCGGCGACATCGTCGCGGTACTGCGCCGGCAGCTGATCGGTGACCAGCTTCACCACCTGGCGAATCTCGGCCTCGGTGACCCACGCGCCCTGCACCCGGATCGCCTTCGACGCCCCCATCGGCAGGAAGAGCCCGTCGCCCTGGCCGACCAGCTTCTCGGCGCCGGGCGAGTCGAGAATGACCCGCGAATCGGTCATCGACGACGTCGCGAACGCCAGCCGTGAGGGCACATTGGCCTTGATCAGGCCGGTGACCACGTCGGTCGAGGGTCGCTGGGTGGCCAGCACCAGGTGGATGCCGGCAGCCCGGGCCAGCTGGGTGATGCGCACGATCGAGTCCTCCACGTCGCGCGGGGCCACCATCATCAGGTCGGCCAGCTCGTCGACGACGACCAGCAGGTACGGGTAGGGCGCCAGCACCCGCTCAGAGCCCGGCGGCAGCTTCACCGCACCGGCGTTGACAGCCTTGTTGAAGTCGTCCACATGCCTGAAGCCGAACGCGGCCAGGTCGTCGTAGCGGGTGTCCATCTCGCGGCAGACCCACTGCAGCGCCTCGGCGGCCTTCTTGGGGCTGGTGATGATCGGCGTGACCAGGTGCGGAATGCCCTCGTAGTGGGTGAGCTCCACCCGCTTGGGGTCGACCAGCAGCAGCTGCACCTCGTCGGGGGTGGCCCGCATCATGATCGAGGTGATCAGCGAGTTCACGAAGCTCGACTTGCCCGAACCGGTGGCGCCGGCCACCAGCAGGTGCGGCATCTTGGCCATGTTGGCCACCACGTAGCCGCCCTCGACGTCCTTGCCCAGGCCGACCGTCATCGGGTGGTGGTCGTTGCGGGCCACCGGGCTGCGCAGCACGTCACCCAGCGACACGATCTCTTTGTCGGCGTTGGGAATCTCGATGCCGATCGCCGATTTGCCGGGGATCGGCGACAGGATGCGCACGTCGGCCGACGCCACCGCGTAGGCGATGTTCTTGGCCAGCGCGGTGACCTTTTCGACCTTGACGCCGGGGCCGAGTTCGACTTCGTAGCGGGTGACCGTCGGGCCACGCATGTAGCCGGTGACCGTGGCGTCGATCTCGAACTGCCGCAGCACCTCGGTGAGCCGTCCGACCACCGCGTCGGACGCCTGGGTGCGCGCCTTGGGCACCGAGCCCGCCTTGAGCACCATCGGCTCGGGCAGCACGTACTGCACGTCGCCGGTCAGTTGCAGCTGCTCGGCTCGGGCCGTCACGTGGCTGTGTTCAGGGGCCGCCAGCTCGTGCTGCTCGGGCGCGGCCGGCGCCCGTCCAGCCGTGACCGGTGCGACCTCGACCTGCTCGGGTTCGGGCTCGTCATCGGCCCAATGGTCGATCTCGGGCGGTTCGGTGTCGCCCACGATGGGGGTGTCGTAGGCCTCGTCGACGCCGTATTTCAGGTCGGGCGCGGGCTCGGGCCGGGTGGGCAGCTTGGCCTTGAACTCGGCGAACCGGTTGGCCAGTTCGTGCAGCGGAATGCCGATGATCACCAGCACGCCGAACAGCAGCAGCAGAATCAGCAGCGGCACCGCCACCCACACCGTGACCAGATCGGCCAGAATCGTGGACGCGATGAAGCCGAGCGCACCGCCGGCCTCACGCACGGCCTCGGCGTTGGGAAAGCGCGGCATGCCCTTGCTGATGTGAATCAGCCCCAGCAGGCCGAGCAGGGCGCTGGTCCAGCCGACCACCTGGCGTCCGGCCGGACCGTTGTTCTCGGGGTGCCGCAGCGTGCGCCACGCCATCGCCAGACCGAGCAGGGGCAGTGCGACGCTCAGCGAGCCGAACACCGTGCTGACGCCCACGTGCACCCAGCGCCCGACCGCCCCGGGAATGCCGAACCAGAATTCGGCCGCGATGACGACCGACAGGCCGATCAGCGCCAAACCGGCACCGTCGCGGCGCAGGGCGGGGTCGAGGTCGCGGGCGCTGTGTCCGATGCCGCGCGCCAGGGCGCCGACGCCGCGGGCCAGTCCGTTCCAGACCGCGGTGATGCCGCGACCCAGCGCGGGCAGCACACCCGAGGACTGTTTCTTCGCCGGGGTGCGCCGCGAACTGTTGCGGGCCGGTGGTTTCTTGCTTCCGGACGACCGCGGTGCGGAACTGCGCTGAGCGCTGTTACGAGACCGCGGCGGGGAAGACGCGCGGGTCGCCATGGCGCCACCCTAGGCCAAAGCTGTGAAGCGGCACAGTGACCACGCCGCTGGGTCGGGCACGGGGAGTCCGACCTACTCGGGACCACCGCCCTCGGGGACAGTTCTCGAACAGTCACGGGACGGTTCTCCAACCAACAAGGGGACGGTTCTCCAACCAACAAGGGGACGGTTCTCCAACCGTTGGAGAACCGTCCCCATCCATTCGGAGTCCCCAACACGTTCAGCACCGTCCCCGGTGAATACGATGCTGCGATGAGCGGCTCTCGGGGTTTCGTGGCCAGCGCTGATGCCCGCGCCAGTGAGGCGGGGCTGGCCGTGCTCGCCTCGGGCGGCAACGCGGTCGACGCCGCGATCGCCGCGAACGCCGTGCTGGCCGTCACTGCACCGCACCTGTGCGGGCTGGGCGGCGACCTGTTGGCCCTGGTGTACGCCCACGGGTCGGTCGATTGCCTGATCTCTGCCGGCCGCGCCGGGTCGTTCAGCGACCCTGCCGCGATGCGTGCTCAGGGTCTCACGACCATGCCGCTGGTGGGCGACCCTCGCAGCGTCACGATTCCCGGCTGCGTGGACGGCCTGCTGGCCCTGCAACGGCGCTACGGCACGCGGGCCATGGACGACTTGTTCGCCCCGGCGATCGCCCTGGCCGAGCGCGGATTCATGGCGGGCGCACCGCTGGCGGCGTCGGTTGCTCGGCTGGGTGAACCGGCGCGCCGGCAGCTGAGCGAACTGAGTCGCCAGGTGGTCGACGAGTCGTCGGTGGTGCGTCGTCCGGGCGTGGCGCGCACCCTGCGAACCGTGTCGGCGTGTGGACGCGAGGGCTTCTACCGCGGCGAGTTCGGCGCCGGGCTGCTGACCATGCGCGGCAGCACCATCACCCCCACCGACCTGGCGATGGACTGCGCCCGCTGGACGACGCCTTTGCGCGCCCGCGCCTGGGGTGTGGAGTTGTGGGTGGCTCCCCCGCCGTCGCAGGGCTACCTGCTGCCCGCGTCGGCGGTGTTGGCGCAATCGTGCGACCTGCCCGATCCGTCGGACGTCGCCTGGGCCGACCTGCTGATCGCCTGCGCCACCACCGTGGGTTTCGACCGGCCCGAGGTGCTCTACGACGGTGCCGACGGCGAGCACCTGCTGGCCAGGGCCGCCGCGCGGGGTGAGTGGCTGGGGCGTCCGCGCCAGCAATCACCCGGCCAGGCGGGCGACACCACCTACCTGTGCGTGACCGACGCCGACGGCATGGCGGTGTCGCTGATTCAGTCGAACGCCGCCGGGTTCGGGTCGCAGTTGGCCGAGCCGTCCACGCAGATCAACCTGCACAACCGCGGGCTCGGCTTCAACCTGATCGCCGGCCACCCGGCCGAGCTCACCCCCGGCAAGCGGCCCCCGCACACCCTGGTGCCGGCCATGGCCACCGACGATCAGGGGCTGCGGGCGGTGTTCGGCACGATGGGCGGCGACGCCCAGCCGCAGATTCTGCTGCAACTGGCGGCGCGGCTGTTTCACCACGGTCAATGGCCGGCCGATGCCGTGGACGCCGGGCGTTGGGCGTTGCGCGCCCCGACCGGTTTCGACACCTGGACCAGCGGCGAGACCGAGGTCGCCGTCGAGGCGCAGGCGCCACCCTCATGGTTGCCGGGGCTGGCCGACCGGGGCCATCGCGTGGTTCGGCTGCCTGCGTTCGACTCGGCGGTGGGGCACGCGCACGTGATCGCCCGCCGTCCGGACGGCAGTTGGGCCGCCGCCGCCGATCCCCGCACGGTGATCGGCTCGGCGGCCGGGCCGGTCGTCAAAACGAAGTGAGTGTGCCGCACGTCCGGCTCAGAAATGAACCGAAGGAACCGTCCCTGAACCGAAGGAATCGTCCCTGAACCGACGGAACCGTCCGTGAAGCATTGCATTCGCATCACGCGGCCACCAGTGCATCGCCGGCATGCAGCAGGCCGAGCACCTGGGTCTGCAGTGCGCCGTCCCAGAGCGCCTCGATGTGGGTCAACGGGTTCACCCGGTGACTCGCGGCGAAGGGCAGTCGCGCGCTGGTGTCGGCGACCACCAGGTCTCCCTCACCCTCGCGCAGCGCCGGAGCCAGCAGGGCGAGCCGGTCGAGCACACCGAGCAGTTCGGCCAACCCCCTGGCCCGTATGAGCCTGGCCGGCGCGGGCCGAGCCCCAGAATCGTGCGGCGCGGCCAGCAGGTGCCTGATGCGTCCCAGGTCGGCGCTGGTGCCGCCGAAGGTGTGCCATGCGATGCCCGTGGGTGGCGTCCGCCGAGCGAGGTCGCGCAGCAGCGCACTGCCCGGCGCGAGCTCGGCCACTGCGGGCGACCCTGACAGCAGGCACAGCGCGGCCAGCACCGCCGGACGCAGCCCGAGCGACCCCACCAGGCCCTTCACCCGCTGCACAGCGCCGTCCACGCGTACGGTGAGGCCGGCCAAGTCGGACCCCTGATGCGGTGAATGCAGCGTGACGACCCGTTCGATGCGCTCGAGCACACCCGCCAGCGCGACGTTGTGGGCGGCGCGGTCGATGAACGCCCGGGCGAGTAGTCCGCCCCGGCTGTGCGCCACGATCACCAGGGGCAGTCGGCGTAGCCGCCGGTCGGTGCTGAGGGGGCCCGCGGCGATGCGCAACAACTGGTCGACGTTGGGCTCCAGGGTGCCCAGCGGCTCCGACTGCCGATAGCTCAGGGTGCTGAACCCGGCGCCCAGCAAAGCGTCTCGCCAACTGCCGGCGTCTCGGCCCGGACGCGTCAGGCTCGCCAGATCACCGGCGAAGCCGTGCAGCAGGATCACCAGCGGAACGTCCGGTTGCAGTGGGCCGTGCAGTTGCACCGCCGTGCCGTCGGGCAGCGTCAGCGGACGCCGTGCGACGTGCACCATCGTGGCCACCTCGGTCATGGCCGACACCTCCCCCCGAATGAGGTCAGGAGGCGGGCCGCGGTGGATTGATACCGACGACACCGGCTTGACGATGAGCTGATAACCCCGAGCGGTCTCGACACGCTCAACCGGCGGTCAAACCACCCGTCGACACGCTCGACCGCGGCTCACTGGAAGTGTCGCCACCCGGCGTCCGATTCCCACTGCGCGCCGTCCACGGTGACGGCCGGTTCGCCGGGCAGCACTCGTCCGATCACCCGCCAGCCGTCGGGCACCGAGTCTTCGGCGAACGTCGCCAGCAGAGCATGGTCGTCGCCGCCGCTGAGAATGAAGTTCAGTGGGTCTCCCCCGCCGACGGCTGCCGCCACCACGCTCTGCGGCTCGGCCACGTCGAGGGCTGACGTCTCGACGTCGATCGCCACCCCCGACGCCCGCGCCAGGTGGGCCAAGTCGGCCAGCAGTCCGTCGGAACAATCGATCATCGCCGTCGCACCGGCCTGCTGCGCCACGATGCCCTGGCCGTAGGGCGGCTCGGGCACCCGATGGGCCACCACGACCGCCCGCGGCGACCGGAACCCGCGGTTCAGCACCGTCAGACCGGCCGCCGCCCAGCCGAGCCGCCCGCATACCGCCACCACGTCGCCGGGCCGCGCGCCCGCCCTGGTCACCGGGGGACGCCCCTGCAGGTCGCCGAACACCGTGGCCGTGGCGGTGATGTCGCGGCCACGGGTGGTGTCACCGCCCAGCAACAGCACGCCGGCGTTCGCGCATTCCTCGCGCACGCCGAACGAGAACTCGCTCACCCAGGTGGCGTCGAGGTCGGACGGCACGGTGAGCGCCATCACCAGCCCCACCGGACGGGCGCCCATAGCCTCCAGATCTGACACCGCTGCCGCGACCGCCTTGCGTCCGACGTCGTTCGGGCTCGACCAGGCCCGGCGGAAGTGCACGTTCTCGACCATGGTGTCGGTCGAGACCGCCACGTCGCCGTCGACGGCGAACACCGCACAGTCGTCGCCGGGCCCCACCCTCACCGCCGGCGAGGTGGGCAACCCACTGGTGATCGCGCCGATCAACTCGAACTCGCCGGTCTCGGCCACCGAACGTCCTGCCATGAGAGTTGAGCGTAGAGGTTATGGAGTGGAAGCATCCGACCCGTGGCACCGATCTCGCGCAACCAGGCTTTGGGCGCCGCCGTTGCCGCCTACCTGCTGTGGGGCTTTCTGCCGCCGTTTCTGGCTGCGCTGAAGCCCGCCGGGCCCCTGGAGATTCTCGCGCACCGCATCGTCTGGTCGTTCGTGCTGGTGTTGATCGTGCTGCTCGCGATGCGCACCCGGTGGGACTGGCTGCGCACCAAGGTGTTCACCCGTCGCGCCCTGCCCACGCTGCTGGCCGCCGCAGCTCTGATCGGCACCAACTGGCTGGTCTACATCTGGGCGGTGAACAACCACCACGTGGTCGAGGCGTCGCTGGGGTACTTCATCAACCCCCTGGTGAACGTGCTGTTCGGGGTGCTGATCTTCGGCGAACGGCTGGGGCTGGGTGCGCGCATCGGCGGCTCGACCGTGCTGCTCGGCGTGGTGGTGATCTCGGCCGGCAACTGGGACGGCCTGTGGGTCTCGCTCACCCTGGCCTGCAGTTTCGGGCTGTACGGGGTGGTGAAGAAGCGCTCGACACTGACCGCGTTGCAGGGGCTGCTGATCGAGTCGGCATTTCTGACGCCGTTGGCCCTGCCCTACCTGCTGTGGCTGGGCCCGCAGGGGCAGTTCGGCACGACCTGGACGATGAGCCTCATGCTGGTCGCGGCCGGTGCGGTCACCGCGATTCCGCTGTGGTTCTTCGCGGTGGCGGCCCCGCGCCTGCAGTTCGGCGTGCTGGGGGTGCTGCAGTACGTGGCCCCGACCATTCAGTTTCTGCTCGGCATCACGCTGTTCGGCGAGCACGTGTCGATCTCGTACTGGATCGGCCTGGTCGGGGTGTGGATCGGCTCGGCGATCTACCTGACCATGACCATTCGCGACCACGAGGTGCCGGCGGTCGAAGAGCCCTGCTGAGCGCCGGCCGGGGCGCACGGGCGTCCACGCACGCGCCGCGACCGTTCACGTAGCTGCCTTTGTGACACCCCGCTGCCCGCACGCAGGCAGTGACGTGTCACGAGGGCAGTCACGTGAGGGCCGGCGGACGCGCTGGCGCACCGAAGCGTGCACGGCACCGTTGCGTACGGGTGCCGGGACGACGTCGGGCACCGATGCTCCGTGGGAACCGAGCAGGCGACGGGCAGAGCTAGCGCAGGCCGACCGGACGCTCCAGGGCCTGGTCGATCAGGTCGGTGATCAGCGTCGTGTAGTCCAGGCCCGAGGCCGCCCAGAGCGACGGGAACATCGAGATGTGGGTGAAGCCCGGCATGGTGTTGATCTCGTTGACCAGCACGTGCCCGTCGGCGGTGATGAACAGGTCGACCCGGGCCAACCCTTCGGCCCCCATGGCTTCGAAGGTGCGGGCGGCCACGTCGGCTGCCCGACGGCGCAGGTCGTCGTCCATCTCGGTGGGCACCAACAGGGCCGCGTCGTCGTCTGAGACGTACTTGGCGTCGAAGTCGTAGAAGGCGCCCGCCTCGCGCATCACGATCTCGCCAGGCAGTGACACCCGGGGCGCCGCGCCCCGACCGCCGAGCACGGCGAACTCGATCTCGCGAGCCCCCAGCACGGCTTCTTCGACCACCAGCTTGGGGTCGAACTTCTGCGCGAACAGCACGGCCTGTTCGAGGTCGTCCGCGCGGTCGACCTTGGTGATGCCGACGCTCGAACCGCCGCGGGCGGGCTTCACGAACAGCGGATAGCCGAGCTTGGCGATGCGGTCGATCGACTGCTCCCGCTGCTGGCTCCACTGCCGGTCGGTGACCGTGACGAACCGGCACCCCGGCAATCCCGAGGCCGACAGGTGTCGCTTCATCAGGTCTTTGTCCATGCCGTTCGCGCTCGCCGCGACGCCCGACCCCACATACCGCAGACCGAGCAGCTCGAACATGCCCTGAATGGTGCCGTCTTCGCCGAAGGGGCCGTGCAGCAGGGTGAACGCCACGTCGAAGTCGTGCACGTCGACGAGCCGGTCGCCCTCGATGGTCGCCACCCGGGCGCCGCCGGCCTCGCCGGGCAGCAGCACGGCGGTGGCGCGCGACTCGCTCAACCGGGGCAGCTCGTCGCCCTGCTTGCGCAGCGCACGCAGCTCGTCGGCCGGCACCTGAACCCAACGACCAGAAGGGGTGATGCCGATGCCGATCACGTCGAACCGGTCGGCGTCGATGGCTCGGCTGACACCGCCGGCGGTCATGCACGAGACGTCGTGTTCCGAGCTGGCACCCCCGAAGACGATGCCCACCCGAATGCGTTGCGTCATGCGTCCTCCTGTTGGTCGGGTGCACACGCCACCCTAGTGGTCGCCATCGCCGCCACGACGGACGCCACCGAGCGGTTCACGTGACGGGTTGCACCGGTTCGGGAGCAATGCACGGCGCAGCAACCCCACCGGCCGTGGGGCTTCGTGAAATGACGACCGGTTCTGGACGGCCGCCGGGCGACTGAGGCGCAGCAACGTCACGATCGGTCGTCATTCACGACCGCGCAGGCCCAGTCACGAGTCAGACCGCTTCGCCGGCCCAGTCTCTGGGTAGGCGTCGTCCGGCTCGCAGGTCGTAGCGCTCGGCGGGCGGCGCCTCGCCGCGAACCTCGCCCACCAGGGTGCTGATGGCGTCCATGATGCGCAGGCTGGCCTCGGCCGCGGCCGTGGGTGCGTCGCGCGCCTCGCGAAGGTCGGTCAGGTCGACCATGTCGCCGGCCTTGATGTGCATCGTGTGCGGTGGCAGCAGTCGCGGCCACGCCACGCCCGGGCCCGGCATCACCTCTTGCGCGCCCCATTGCCCGATCGGCAGCACCGGGTAGCCCGTCTCGAGGGCGAGCCGGGCCGCGCCGGGGCGTCCGGTCATCGGCCAACCGTCGGGGTCGCGGGTGATCGTGCCCTCGGGGTAGATCACCACGCACTCGCCACGAGCCAGAGCGGCGGCCGCCGCGGTGAGCGACTCGCCCGCCCGAGCGGTGCGCCGCTGCACCGGAATCTGGCCCAGCGAACGGGCCAGCCAGCCCACCACGGGCACCTGCCACAGCTCGCTCTTGGCCAGCGCGCGCGGCCAGCGGCCGTGCCAGATCAGAAAGTGCCCCAGCGCAACCGGGTCGAAGTTCGAAATGTGGTTGGCGACCACGATCACCCCACCCGTGCGCGGCACCTTGTCGCCCCCGCGCCAGTCCTGCCGGGTGATGGCGCGCATCAGCGGGGCAACGGTGCGAGCCAGTACGCGAAACAGCCGTTCGGACGGCGCGCGGTTCACCGTCGCCAGCGACAGTTCCGCGCGAGACATTGACTACCTCCAGGGTGGGGTCGAATCAGGCTACTGGCGAGCGGTGGGGCCGTGGACACGCCCACCCTCGGCCGTGTCCAAACTGCAACAAAACACGGTCGTGAATTGCGGTTTGATAACGGAGTTCATTCCTTCGGAACCTAGTCGCGCTCGGGAGGCTCGGATCTGGATCCTTCAGGTTGCCGAGTCGGGCCAGCGGCCGGCTCGCCGGACGCATCCGGGCGGTTGAGCTTGTCGGAAGCCAGTTGCCGGACGGGTCTCGACTCGTCCTTCAACGAAGCAGGAGCGCGGCCTCTCGTAACAGGGTCTCGACACGCTCGGCCAGCGACAGTCACGCGTCCCCCAGCCGTGTGGTCTCGACAAACTCGACCGGCGAGAGTTCTGTGCTCCCCCTCGCCGTACGGTCTCGACCAGCGCGACGATCAGCCGGCGGTGCGCACCGGAAGGGTTCTGGGCAGCCAGCTGGGCCGACCGGCCTCGAACTCGCTGATCAGGTCTTCGTGCTGCAGGGTGAGGCCGATGTCGTCCAGGCCCTCGAGCAGCCGGTGCCGGGTGTAGTCGTCGATGGTGAACTCGTACACGTCGTCACCAGCGGTGACGGTCTTGTCGACCAGGCTGACGGTGATCTCGGCGCCCGGGTTGGCCTCGGCGAAGTCCCACAGCTTTTCGACGGTCTCTTGCGGCACGGTGGCGATCACCAGGCCGGCCTTGCCCGAGTTCGAGCGAAAGATGTCGCCGAAGCGCGAGCCGACGATCACCTTGAACCCATAGTTCTGCAGCGCCCACACCGCATGCTCACGCGACGAGCCGGTGCCGAAGTCGGGGCCGGGCACCAGAATCGAGCCGGACTCGTACGCGGGGTTGTTGAGCACGAACTCGGGGTCGTTGCGCCAGGCGGCGAACAGTCCGTCCTCGAAGCCGGTGCGGGTGACGCGCTTCAGGTAGACGGCCGGAATGATCTGGTCGGTGTCGACGTTGCTGCGCCGCAGCGGCACCACGACGCCGGTGTGCGAGTCGAACTTGTCCATCGGGCGCTCCTCAGGCGTTGACGGGTGCGGGCAGGTCGGCGGGCGACGACAGCGTGCCGCGCACGGCGGTGGCGGCGGCCACCGGCGGCGAGACCAGGTGGGTGCGTCCACCCTTGCCCTGCCGGCCCTCGAAGTTACGGTTCGACGTGGACGCCGAGCGCTCGCCGGGCGCGAGCTGGTCGGGGTTCATGCCCAGGCACATCGAGCACCCGGCCTCGCGCCATTCGGCGCCGGCGTCCTTGAAGATCTGATCGAGGCCCTCTTCCATCGCCTGCAGCCGCACCCGGGCCGAGCCCGGCACCACCAGCATGCGCACGCCGTCGGCGACGTGCCGGCCCTCGATCACCGAGGCGGCCAGCCGCAGGTCTTCGATGCGTCCGTTGGTGCACGAGCCGAGAAACACGGTGTCGACGTGAATGTCGCGCATCGGGGTGCCCGCCTCCAGGCCCATGTATTCGAGGGCGCGTTGGGCTGCGGACTTCTCCACCGGGTCGGTGAAGTCGTCGGGTGACGGCACCGCGCCGCCCAGCGGCACGCCCTGGCCCGGGTTGGTGCCCCAGGTGACGAAGGGCGTCAGGGAGTCGGCGTCGAGGTCGACCTCGACGTCGAAGACCGCGTCGTCGTCGGTGTAGAGGGTGCGCCAATAGGCGACGGCGGCGTCCCAGTCGGCGCCCTCGGGGGCGTGCGGGCGACCCTTGAGGTAGGCGAAGGTGGTGTCGTCGGGGGCGACCATGCCGGCCTTGGCGCCCCACTCGATCGACATGTTGCAGATCGTCATGCGGCCTTCCATGCTCATCTCGCGCATGACGTTGCCGCGGTATTCGACCACGTAGCCCTGGCCGCCGCCGGTGCCCACCTTGGCGATCAGCGCGAGCACCACGTCTTTGGGCGTGACGCCCTCGCGCAGGGTGCCGTTGATGTTGACGGCCATGGTCTTGGGCCGGGCCTGCGGCAGGGTCTGGGTGGCGAGCACGTGCTCGACCTCGGACGTGCCGATGCCGAACGCCAGCGCACCGAACGCGCCGTGGGTGGAGGTGTGCGAGTCGCCGCAGACCACGGTGAGGCCGGGCTGGGTGAGGCCCAACTGCGGGCCGATGATGTGCACGACGCCCTGGTCTTTGTCGCCCAGCGAGTGCCGGCGAATGCCGAACTCGTCGGCGTTCTTGCGCAGGGTGTCGACCTGCAGCTTGCTCACCGGGTCGGCGATCGGGGCGAGAATGTTGAGGGTGGGGGTGTTGTGGTCCTCGGTGGCCATGGTGAGGTTGGTGCGGCGCACGGCACGGCCGGCCAGGCGCAGGCCGTCGAAGGCCTGCGGCGAGGTGACCTCATGCACCAGATGCAGGTCGATGTAGAGCAGATCGGGCTCGCCCGCTGCACTGCGAACGACGTGCCTGTCCCACACTTTGTCGCTGAGGGTGCTCCCCATCGCTGCTCCTTTGACTGCCCCCGGGTCGGTCTGTTCGGCACAATACGCCGCCACATCTTGCATATCAAAGTTCGAGACGGCAGTATCACCCTATGGACAACTCAAGCGGTGTGGGCGTACTGGACAAAGCGGCCTTGGTGCTGACCGCCCTCGAACAGGGGCCCACGACGCTGGCCGGTCTCGTCACTGCGACCGGACTGGCCCGCCCCACCGCCCATCGCTTGGCAGTTGCTCTTGAACATCATCGTCTCGTCAGCCGAGACCTGCAAGGGCGTTTCGTACTCGGGCCGCGGTTGACGGAGCTCGCATCGGCCGCGGGCGAAGACCGGCTGCTCGCTACCGCTGGCCCCGTGCTGGCGCGGCTGCGCGACATCACCGGCGAGTCGGCGCAACTGTTTCGGCGCCAGGGCGACATGCGTGTGTGTGCCGCGGCAGCGGAGCGTCCGGCCGGTTTGCGCGACACCATTCCGGTGGGTTCGCAGTTGACCATGTCGGCCGGCTCGGCGGCGCAGGTGCTGCTGGCCTGGGAAGACCCCGAGCGCATTCAGCGCGGGCTGTTGAGCTCGTCGTTCTCGGCGGTCGCGCTGGCCACGGTGCGCCGGCGCGGCTGGGCCCAATCGGTCGCCGAACGCGAGGCGGGGGTGGCGTCGGTCTCGGCGCCCGTCCGTTCCCCCTCGGGCAAGGTGATCGCGGCAGTGAGCGTGTCCGGCCCGATCGAACGTCTCTCGCGCCAGCCCGGACGTCTGCACGCCCCGGCCGTGATGGCCGCCGCCGAGCGACTGAGCGACGTGCTGCGCCGCAGCGGCGCCGAGGGCTGATCAGGGGACGGTTCTCCAACCGGGAAGGGGACGGTTCCCCAACCAGCAAGGGGACGGTTCCCCAACCAGCAAGGGGACGGTTCCCCAACCGGGTTCAGGGCACGGTTGGATCACGTTGTCCACAGGTTTGAGCACCACCGCGTAGTTATCCACAACCGGACAATTTTGGCTCGTCTAAATGGGAAGGGTGTGCTTAGGCTTTCTGCTTCAGTAAAGGAGAAGCCAATGCCTCGTCATGCCCGTATCCTCGCCGATTCTGGCGTCTATCACGTGATGCTTCGCGGGGTAAACCGCGATGCTTTGTTCATTGAGAACGGCGACTACGCCCGATTTCTTCACGCACTCTCCCTCACCAAGGAGTTGTCGGGCTGCGCCGTGCTCGCTTACTGCCTGATGCCCAACCATGCGCACTTGGTGTTGCGCGTGGGTGACGAGCCGCTCTCTTCGGTGATGAAGCGACTCGGAGTCCGGTACGTCGGTTGGTTCAATCGCAAGTACAAGCGGGTCGGTCACCTGTTTCAAGACCGATTCAAGAGCAAGCCTGTAGAGACGGATGACTACCTTGGCACCGTCCTTCGGTACGTGTGGAAGAATCCCGTCGCCGCCGGATTGGTTGCAACCCCAGAGGATTACCCCTGGAGCAGTCATTCCCTGACCTCCGGCTCCGAACTAGTGGACGTCGACGTCCTCGCAACGTTGGTGCCGGAGGAAATACTGAACGAGAAGGATCTCGGCCCGTCGGTGCAGCCGGTAACGGAGACACGACAGACTGGTCGATTGGTAAACACGGAGGCACGTGACCTCCTGCGTGCACGCTACGGGGTTGCCCAACCCGAAGACTTCGTCCGGCTGTCACTTTCTGTGCAGCGGAGGGCCATTGCGGAGTTGCGCACACGTTCCATCTCGTATGCCCGAATCGCTTTAGCCACCGGGCTCACCAAGTTCCAGGTCCAACACGTCCAAGCCACATCGGCCGCTGTGCAATAACCGAGAGCTAGACCGCCGGCTCAACGCGACCTCGGCCCGTCTTCGGCTGGTTGGAGAACCGTCCCCTTCCTGGTTGGAGAACCGTCCCCTTCCTGGTTGGAGAACCGTCCCCTTCCCAGTCGGAGAACCGTCCCCAGACTCAGGCGGACGCCTTGGTGGAGTAGATGTGCACCTTGGCGCCGATCGGGGTGTTCTTGAAGATCCACTGGGCATCGCTGAGCTTGCCGATGTTGACGCAGCCGTGGCTCGAACCTGCGTAACCCACCGAGTGGAAGCCCGGCGAGTAGTGCACGTACATGTCGGGGTAGAACATCGTGCTGTAGGGCATCGCACCCGACCCGTAGGTCTCTGACACCGGGTTGACCTGCTTGTCGTACACCTTCCACGTGCCGTTCGCGGTCGGGAAGTTGCGCCACTTGTGCGTCTTGGCGTGCTCGTTGTAGCCGCCCAGCCGCACCTTGAACGTCTTGATCACCTTGCCGTTGCGCAGCCACAGCAGCCGCCGATGCGCCTGGTCGACGCACAGCACGACGCCCTTGGTGTAGCAGGTCTTGGGCAGTTCCTTCGAGACGGTGGGTGCCTTGACCGCCAGCGCGATCCAGGTGTCTTTGCCCACCCAGCCGTCGGCGTCGAGGCCGCGCGAGCGCTGATAGTTGAGAATGGCGTTCGCCCCGCGCGTCGAGCTCACATAACTGGCGGAGCCCCACGGGTAGAAGCCCGCCGCCTTCAGTTCCTTGATCACGAGCTTGGTGCAGGTGCCGGACGACCCGGGCCGCACCGTCTGCTTCATGCACGCCTTGAACGTCGCGCGACGCTTCTTGCTCAGGCCCGCCAGCGGATCAGGGGGCGTGGTCTTCGTCGGGCTCGGGGACGGCGACACGCTCGGGCTGGTCGACACGGACGCGCTGGGTGACACCGTGGGCGAGGCCGCAATGGTGACGGGAGCCGAGGCGGTGGTCGACGGGTTCCGCGCGCTGCACTCCACCGTGCGTGAGCGTCCGGCGTCGTGGCGCATCATGTTCGGGACCGACGCCGACCCGGTGCTCACCGCGGCCATCGCGCGCGGGCGTGAGCGCATCCGCAACCAGCTCGCGACTGTCATGCGCCCCCTGCTGCAGCGATGGCAGGTCGAGGACGTCGACACCGTCCTGCCCATGCTGGTCGAGGTGTTCCTGGCGATCTGCGAGGCGGCCGTGCGGAAGATGCTCGCGGGCGATGACGACTCCGGGCTGGTCGCCGAGACCTTCGGCAGGGCCGCCTACCGTGCGATGCGCGCAAAACCCCAGTGACACAACAACACCCCGCGAGCCGAAGCCCGCGGGGTGTTGCGCCGTGCGTCAGTCGGTCGGTCAGACCTCGAGGTCGAACCGATC
>ERZ724512.722-NODE-722-length-15425-cov-7.363696_pt1 | contig 15425 bp, 11 predicted proteins | sample MGYA00376045_ERZ724512 | MGnify/ENA primary metagenome ERZ724512 (study PRJEB28724, sample SAMN07190883) | activated sludge metagenome | isolation source: activated sludge of sewage treatment plant in Hong Hong | place: Hong Kong | collected 2016-03-17 ... | reverse complement strand
TAGGCCGCATTTGATCAGCACGATCACCCGCGAACAATGGTGCTCATGTGCGCATAATTGCTGATTTCAGAATCTGATAAAGGTTACACTGAAAAGCCGCCGAAAATCCGCCAGGGATGGACGTCACTGAGGCTGAGCGGGCCAGGTCTCCAAGCCGTGTCTGAGTTCGTCCGGCACCGGCACCGGACGACCCGACTGGTCGCCACAGACGATCACGGTGCGGGCGCGGGCGAACACCGTGCCCGCGTCGGGGTCGGTGACCTCGGCCACCAGCGTCATCGAGGTGCGTCCGATGTCGGCGACCGCCACCCGGGTGACATACGGCTCGAGTCGGTGGTCGAGCTGGGCTAGATAGTCGACGTCCTGGCGCACCACCATCCAGAGCTGCCCCACCTCCTCGGCCGCGCTCATGCGGTTGCCCGACCGGTCGGCGTCGCTCGACATGTGCACTCGAGCCTCGGCGACGAAGTCGAAGAAGCGGACGTTGTTGACGTGGCCGTAGGCGTCGAGGTCGGTCCAGCGCACGATCAACGGGGCCTCGTACGCGACGGGCCCCGGACGCCACCTACCCAGCGGTCGCAGCGGCTCGAGCGGCTCGCTGCGCGCCTGAAACCAGCCGCGTTCGTCGGCCGTCATGCGCCGCGGCCGTCCGGCTTCGAAGTCGAAGATGCAGAGCACCGTGCGGGCCCGGGCCGCCACCCGCCCCTGCTGCACCACCTCGTAGCCGATGGTGAACCGTGACGCGCCGACCTCGCCGACGCTCAGGTGCACCTCGACCGGGTCGGCGGCGAACTCCACCGGCGCCAGATACTCGATCTGGTGCCCCACCACCAGCGTGCCGTTGCCGAGCAGGGCGGCGTTGTCACCGTCGAGCAGAAACCGAACCCTGGCCTCTTGAAGATAGTCGGCGACCACACCGTTGTTGACGTGGCCCTGGGCGTCGAGGTCGACCCATCGCAGCGGCACCGGAATCACCGCCGGCCGAGCGCCCTGGCTCACTCGTCGATGTCTTCCTTGTCGTACATGGCGTCGATCTCGTCGGCGTACTTCTCGGCGATCTGCGACCGGCGGATCTTCATGCTGGGGGTGACTTCGCCTTCGTCGACGCTGAACTCCTGGGGCAGAATCGTGAACTTCTTCACCCTCTCCCACCTCTGGAGGCCCTGATTGGCCCTGTCGATGAAGTTCTGCACCGCTTCGTGCGCGGCGGGGCTGGCGACGATGTCGGCGTAGCTGGCATCGGCCAAGCCGTTGTGTGCGGCCCAGCGCTTGGCGTTGTCGGCGTCCAAGGTGAGCAGTGCCGAGATGTACTTTCGTCCCTCACCCACCGCCACGGCCTGGCTGACGAACGGCATCGCCGCCACCAACGCACCCTCGACCTTCTGCGGCGCGACGTACTTGCCGCCCGAGGTCTTCATCAGGTCTTTCTTGCGATCGGTCAGGGTGAGGTTGTTGTCGCCGTCCAGGTGACCGATGTCGCCGGTGTGGAACCAGCCGTCGACCAGCGCTTCTGCGGTGAGGTCGGGAGCGTTGTGGTAGCCGGTCATGATGGCCGGGCCGCGCAGCAACACCTCACCATCGTCGGCGATCTTCACCTCGGTGCCGGGCAGCACCTGCCCGACCGTGCCGAAACGCGGATGGGAGGGCACGTTGACGAACGAGACCGCAGTGGTTTCGGTGAGCCCGTACCCCTCGATGATGACCAGCCCGGCCGAGTAGAACCACCCCTGAACCTTGGCGTTGAGCTTGGCCGAACCCGACACCATGAAGCGCATCTTGCCGCCCATCGTTTCGCGCAGGCGCGAGAACACCAGCCGGTCGGCAAGCCGGTACTGAACCTTGAGCAGCAGCGGCATCGGCCGATTCTCGAGGCGGTAGGGCCTGCTCTGCCTACCGACGGTGAACGCCCACCGCGAGATGGTGCCCTTGAGGCCCGTGGCACCCATCGACAACACGGTGGCGCGCACCTTCTCGAAAATGCGCGGCGCCCCGCACATGAAGGTGGGTTGCACCTGCTTGAGGTTGGGCACGATGCGGTCGATGCGGCCGTCGACCGCCGAGGTGAAACCGATGACGAGTTGAATGCCGATCAGACACTTGCCGAACACGTGCGACAGCGGGAGCCACAAGTACTGCACGTCGTCGGCGTCGATGATCTGCAACTCCTCGACTCCGTACCCCACCGACATCCAGTTGCTCTGCACCAACTCGACGCCCTTGGGCCGTCCGGTGGTGCCCGAGGTGTAGATCAGGGTGGCCAGGCTGTCGAAACCGACGCCCTCGCGCGCCTGCTCGACGCAGTCGGGCTGCTCGGCAAGCTTCTGCCTGCCACGCTCGATGAGTTGCTGCCACGACAGCGTGTGCTCGCCGTCGCCCTCGCCGTCGATCAGCACCACGAAATCGACGCTCGCATCAGAACCGTCGAGCTTCGCGGCCTGGTCGGCGTTCTCGGCGATCAGCACCTTCGACGCGGAGTGGTTCACGATGTACTGAAAGTCGTCGGGGGCTGTGTTGGGGTAGATCGTGGTGGTCGCCGCACCGATGACGTTGACGGCCAGGTCGGCCAGAATCCACTCCAGTCGGGTGGTGGAGGCGATGGCTACTCGTTCGGCCTGCCCGACCGACAGGGTCAGCAGCCCCGCCCCCAGTTCACGCACCCGCTCGCGGGTCTGGGCCCACGTGAGCGACACCCAGCCATCGGATGAGTCGGGGTACCGGAACGCCTCGTTGTCGGGCGTGGTGGCGACCCGCCAGTCGAAGAGGTCACCGATCGATTCGGGCTTGCCGTTCAGAAGGGCATCGGCCTCGGCGTTCATGTCACTCCTGTCCCGGCAGCGGCGACGGTGCCGACTAGACGACCATAGTAGGGGGACGAGGCCAGCAAGGCACCGCTGGACGCGCTCTGTGCATGCTGTCGCGCAGGCGGCTAGCCTACCTGCCGAGGCACACGTCAACCACCGTGCGTCACCGGCCGGATGCCGGATTGGCTAGGTACTTTTCCGCAGTTTCGACCGTTTGAGGCATTGTGGTTTAGACTTCAATCATATTTGCTACACTGTGGACTGTGACCACAACGATTGACCGGCTCTGGCTCACCTCGGAGCAGCAGACGATCTGGCGAACCTATCTGGCCGGAGTGAGCCGCATCAACGAACGCCTCGATGCCGAGTTGCGTCCGTTCGGCCTCGATCTGGGCGAGTACGAAATCTTGGTGAACCTCTCGGAGGCCGACCATCTCGAGATGCGCATGTCGGAGCTGGCCGACCGCGTGCGCCAGTCACGCTCACGGCTCACCCACACGGTCGCCCGCATGGAGTCCAAGGGCCTGATCCTACGCAAGAGCTGTCAAGGCGATCGCCGCGGTGTGATCGCGGTGCTGACCGCAACCGGCCTGAATCTGCTCAAGACGGCCGCCCCGGCACACGTCGCGTCAGTGCGGGCAGCACTCGTCGACGTGGTGAGTGGCGAAGATTTCGAGGCGCTGGGCCGTGCGATGAAGGCCGTGGTCGAGGTGGCAGACTGAGCCCGTGGGGGCTCCTGCCTTTGATCGCTCCACGCTGAGCCGCGCGCTCTATTCGTCCGATGCCTCGTTGTACCGGGTGGTGCCTGAGGCGGTCTGCGTGCCTGCCAACACCCGCGAGTTGACCGACGCGGTCGACCGCGCACTGGCCGACCGGCTGCCCGTCACCATGCGCGGCGCCGGCACCTCGTGTGCCGGAAATGCCGTGGGGCCCGGTCTGGTGATCGACACCCGTCGACTCGACGGCATCGTCTCTCTCGACCCGTCGTCGGCTCGGGCCGTGGCGCAACCGGGGGTCGTGCAGGGCGTGTTGAGCATTGCCGGACGGGCGCACGGGTTGCGGTTCGGGCCCGACCCATCAACGGCGAACCGCTGCACCGTCGGCGGCATGATCGGCAACAACGCCTGCGGTTCGCGTGCCCTCGGCTACGGCAAGACCAGCGACGTGATCGAGGGGCTCGAGTTGATCGCCGGCACGGGCGAGCGGCTGAATCTGCGCCGCGGTGACGACCTGCGCACACACCCGTCGCCGATCGTGCAGGGCCTGCACCGACTCACCATGGCCAACCTGGGCCTGATTCGCACCGAGTTCGGACGCTTTGCACGCCAGGTGTCGGGCTACGCGCTGCACCACCTGCTGCCCGAGCACGGCTTCGACGTCACCCGGTTTCTCGTCGGCTCCGAGGGCACGCTGGGCGTGATAACCCGGGCCGAGGTGCGGCTGTCGCACGACCCCGGGCACCGGTGCCTGGTGGTTCTGGGGTACCCCACTCTTGCCGACGCCGCTGACGCCGTACCGTCGGTGCTCGCATTCAGGCCTACCGCGTGCGAAGGGTTGGACGCCCGCATCGTCGACGTGGTGCGGGCCCGGCACGGGGCTGGAGCCGTGCCCGACCTTCCGGTCGGCGCGGGGTGGCTGCTGGTCGAACTCGCGGGTGACGACGCCGGCGAAGTGGCTGACCGGGCGGCCGCACTCACGATCGGCCGCGCTGCCGCGCGGGTGATCGCCGAACCGGCCGAACAGGCGACGCTGTGGCGGTTGCGTTCCGACGGGGCGGGGTACGCCGCCATCGCTCTCACCGATCCCGCTCACCCGGGGTGGGAGGACGCCGCCGTGCCGACCGAACGGCTTGGCGACTACCTGCGTGACTTCGAGCATCTGCTCGCCGAGCACGGCCTGCACGGGCTGCCGTACGGGCACTTCGGCGAGGGTTGTGTGCACTGCCGAATCGACTTTCCCCTCGGCCGGGTCGGCGGAGCCGCCGGGTATCGGCGCTTCGTCGAGGCGGCCGCAGACCTGGTCGCCTCGTACGGTGGCTCTCTGTCGGGCGAGCACGGCGACGGCCGGGCCCGCTCCGCTCTGCTGGAACGCATGTACTCCCCCGCCGCGCTGAACCTGTTCGCTCAGGTCAAGGCGCTGTTCGACCCGGGCGACCTGCTGAACCCGGGGGTCATGGTGCGGCCGGCAGCCGTCGACGCCGACCTGCGATTGGCCCAGGTTGCTCACCCGCTGGACGATCTCGCCGCCGACGTCCACCGGTGTTCAGGGGTCGGACGATGCGTGGCGGCCGGTGCGGCCGACGGCATGTGTCCCTCGTACCAGGTGACCCGCCGTGAGCAGGATTCGACGCGTGGCCGGGCGAGGGTGCTGCAAGAGCTGGCCAACGGCAGCCTGATCACCTCGCCGCGGTCGCCGGCGGTGATCGGGGCCCTCGACCTGTGCCTGGCCTGCAAGGCGTGCGCCACGGAGTGCCCGACCGGGGTCGACATCGCGCGTGACAAGGCCAAAGTGTTGCACCGGGCCTACCGTGGCCGGCTGCGTCCGCTCACCCACTACACGCTGGGCCGCCTGCCCACCTGGACCGACTTGTTCACCAACCACCCGCCGCTGGCGCGGCTGGCCAACGCCCTGGCCACCGTGCCCTTGCTGCGTCGAACGGCGTTTCGGGCCGCCGGCGTTGACGCGCGCCGCGGCCTGCCGCGGCTCAGGGAACGTCCGATCGACGGCGGCACGCCCGGGTGCGACGGCCTCGAGGTGGCGGTCTGGGCCGACTCGTTCTCACGCGGCTTCGAGGGTGGCCAGGTCGAGGCCACCCTGCAGGTGCTGGCCGCCGCCGGCTACCGTGCCCGGCTGATCGAGCAGCCGGCCTGCTGCGGCCTTCCCTGGATCAGCACGGGCCAACTGGACGCCGCAGCGGCGCGATTGACGGCCGCGCTCGACGTGCTGGCACCATTGGCTGCGCGCGGTGTGCCGATCGTGGGTGCTGAGCCGTCGTGCCTGGCCGTGTGGCGCGACGAAGCGTCCGAGCTGGTGCGCGATGCGCGGGTCGGGCACGTGCGTGACCGCGTTCTGACGCTGGCCGAACTGTTGGCCGAAACGGACGGCTGGACGCCCCCCGATCTCACCGGCCGCACCATCGTCGCCCAGCCGCACTGCCACCATCGCGCGGTGCTCGGCTGGGCCACCGACGCCGCGCTGCTGCGCCGCACCGGTGCTGATGTGGTGACCGTGACCGGGTGCTGCGGGCTGGCCGGCAACTTCGGCATGGAACACGAACACTACGAGACGTCGGTGGCCGTGGCGGGCCTGCACCTGTTGCCCGCCCTGGCCGACGCACCGGCCGATGCGCTGCTACTGGCCGACGGGTTCTCGTGCCGCACGCAGATCGCCGACCTGACCGGCCGGCGGGCCATCACCCTGGCCGAGTTGCTCGCTCCAGCCGACTGAGGGTCTGCACGTGTGCCGGGCACCGGCCACGATGGCCCTATACTCGTCGGGTTCCGTTCCCCACCACCACGTCGAGGTGACCGCATGCCCGAGTTCGTGTTCACCATGCACAACGTCCGCAAGAAGCTGGGCGAGAAACTGGTGCTCGACAACGTCACCATGTCGTTCTTCGAGGGCGCCAAGATCGGTGTGGTCGGCCCGAACGGGGCCGGCAAGTCGACCATGCTCAAGCTGATGGCCGGCCTGCTGCAGCCCGACAACGGCGACGTGACCCTCAAGAAGGGTGCCACCGTGGGCATTCTGATGCAGGAGCCGCCGCTCACCGAGGGCAAGACGGTGATGCAGAACATCGAAGAGGCCGTGGCCGAAACCAAGGGCATGCTCGATCGGTTCAACGAGATCGGCATGCAGATGGCCGACCCCGACGCCGACTTCGACGCGCTCATGGAAGAGATGGGCAACCTGCAGACCGAGCTCGACCACCGCCAGGCGTGGGATCTGGAGAGCCAACTCGAGCAGGCCATGGACGCCCTGCAGTGCCCGCCCGGCGACACCATCGTCGACGTGCTCTCGGGTGGCGAGCGGCGCCGGGTGGCGCTGTGCAAGCTGCTGCTGCAGCAACCCGACCTGTTGCTGCTGGACGAGCCCACCAACCACCTCGACGCCGAGAGCGTGAACTGGCTGGAGGGACACCTGAAGAGCTACCCGGGTGCGGTGCTGGCCGTCACTCACGACCGGTACTTTCTCGACAACGTGGCCCAGTGGATCTGCGAGATCGACCGCGGCCGGTTGCACCCCTACGAAGGCAACTACTCCACCTACCTCGAAACCAAGCGACAGCGGCTGCAGATCGAGGGCAAGAAGGACGCCAAGCGCGCCAAGATCCTCGAGAAGGAACTGGAGTGGGTGCGGGCCAACCCCAAGGCCCGGCAGGCCAAGAACAAGGCCCGCCTCGCCCGGTACGAAGAACTCGCAGCCGAGGCCGAGCGCAACCGTCAGGTCGATCTGGCCGAGATCAACATTCCGCCCGGCCCGCGGCTCGGCTCCGATGTGCTGGACGCCAAGAAGCTCACCAAGGGCTTCGGTGACCGCGTGTTGATCGACGACCTGTCGTTCACCCTGCCCCGGGCCGGCATCGTGGGAATCATCGGGCCCAACGGCGTCGGCAAGACCACCCTGTTCAAGATGGTCGTCGGCGAGGAGCAGCCCGACTCGGGGTCACTCGACGTGGGCAAGACCGTGCAGATCAGCTACGTCGACCAGTCGCGCGGTGGCATCGATTCGAGCAAGAACGTGTGGGAGGTCGTCTCGGACGGCCTCGACCACATCAAGGTGGGCAGCTTCGAAATGCCGTCGAGAGCCTACGTCGCCTCCTTCGGTTTCAAGGGCCCCGACCAGCAGAAGCTCGCCGGCGTGCTGTCGGGCGGTGAACGCAACCGATTGAACCTGGCGCTCACCTTGAAGATGGGCGGCAACCTTCTGCTGCTCGACGAGCCCACCAACGACCTGGACGTCGAGACCCTGCAGTCGCTCGAAGACGCGCTGCTGGAGTTTCCCGGCTGCGCGGTGGTCATCAGCCACGACCGCTGGTTTCTCGACCGCGTCGCCACCCACATTCTGGCCTGGGAGGGCACGGACGCCGACGAGGCGAACTGGTTCTGGTACGAGGGCAACTTCGCCGACTACGAAGAGAACAAGGTCGCTCGGCTCGGTGTCGAGGCTGCCCGTCCGCACGCCAGTAAGCACCGCCGGCTGACCCGCGACTGACCAAGGGCGTCACGAACCCCGCATCCGGCGAACGCCGCGATGTCAGCAGTCGCGGCGTCGAACGGCTCGACCAAATGTTAGGCCAAGCCTGCCTCCGTCGGAGTTGCCCCTGCGCCGTTCCATGAGATCCCGTCGTTCGCCGGGATGACGAAGTCGGTCGGACGAGTCCACCCGTGGTACGACGCATCCAGTGAGGAGATCCCGGCGTTCGCCGGGATGGCGAACTCGGCCGGGCGAGTCCACCCGGTTTACAACGAATCCCGTGGGAGGAGATCACGGCGTTCGCCGGGATGACGAGAACCGTCGGTCGAGCCCTCCCGTCTCGACAAGGTCGACCAGCGGCAACCGCTCAGGCGGCCTTCGTGGCGGCGCGTGCCTTCTCGGAGTTGATCGTGTCGGGCTCGATGTCGGCCGACGGGTCGGCAGCATCGGTGCCGGACTCTTCGTCGTGGCTCTGTTCGTCGAACACCGACGGGTCGGGTGCGGGCAGCTCGGGCAGGGCACGCTCGGCGCGCTGAAACGTGGTGGTTCCGCGACACAGATCGTGGCCCACCGACACCGCCTCGAGCACCAACCGCTCTTGCACCTCGCCGGTGTCTTTCTTGACCCACGACCAGGTGCTGAGCCGACCGGTGACCACCACCGGGTCGCCCTTGGCCAGACTGGCTGCCACGTTGAGCGACAACGACCGGTTACGGCAGTTGATGTTCAGCCAGGTGGTGTCGCCGTCGCGCCAGGAGCCGCTGCGCAGCACCCGCGGCGTGGACGCCAGCCGGAACGCGGCGAACGCCCACTCGTTGTTCGGCCCCGTGCGTAGGTCGACCTCGCTGCCGAGGTTGCCGGTGACGGTGATGGTTGCGTCCATGAGTGACTCCTTGGGTTGGGAACTGGTCACCATCAGCATGTGACCGAGATCGCGAAAGTGTTCATATTCGTCGACTCAGGTGGCGGCAGAGATCCCGGTGTCCGCCGGGATGACGGGGTACCGAAGCCTGCGCCGGGATGACCGTATGGAACCTGCGTCGGGATGAGGGTGACGGTCACGACCAGTTCGTCGTCTCCGGCTACGACGCCCGCTGCACCGCCTCGACGGCCCGCCGGTGCCGATCGAGCTCGCCTTGCACCGGGGCCAGCAGTTCGCTGTCGGTGACTTCTGCGATGGCTTCGTGCAGCGTTCTGTCGGCACGGTTCGCCTTGGCCCGGGCCGCGATCGACACCGCAAGCCGAGACACGCCGGCCAGCACCAGCCCGGCGACCACGCCAACGGCCAGCAGCACGAACTGCGCGGGCCAGCCCCACCAGTACACGGTCGGCATACCCATCAGCCCCATGGCGGGCGCGAACATCATGAACAGCGTCCACAACAGACCGGCCAGCACCGCGCCCATCAGTACCCACTGCAGCGCCCGGACGACCGCCCACCCGGCGGTGCCGCGGTCGAGTTGCAGATCGGCCCCTGCGATGGCGGTGTCGAGCCGGTCGAGCAGCACCGCCTCGCGGCCACGCGCCGCGTCACGCACGGCGGCCGCCCACCCGCGAGGCAGACCCTCGGCGGCAGCGTCCACCAACTCACGCAGGCCACGATCGAGCCGGGCCCGCTGCACCGCGCTGGCACCCGGCAACGAGGTGCGGCTGACTACGGTGGGCGCCAACTCGCCGCGTTTCTGATCGAGCCGCAAAGCCCGCAGCGGGTCGGGCCTGAGCCGAGAAACCCAGGTGACGAACGGCCAGCCGGTGGCCTGGCCGCCCCGCAGCTTCCAGGCGTCTCGGACGCCCTCGACGACGATCGGCACCCCGGCCGCGTCAGCCAACGCGTCCACCAAGGGGGCACGCAGCCTGCGATCGAGGGTCGGTGTCGAGTCGCCCAACTCACCCGCCAGGGCCTTCGCCGCCTCACCGACGTCGGCCGCGATGCGAGCGCTCACAGTCTTCTTGTCGGCGACCGCGCGGGCCAAGACCTCGCGCAGTTCGGGCACCCCCGTGCCGGTGAGCGCCGACATGGCCATCAACCTGGCCTGCCCCAGCCCCTCGGCGTCGAGCAGTGCACGCAGGTCGGTCATCGCCTGCGTGAGCTCATCGGGGCGCAGCCGATCGCTCTGGTTGAGCACCACGACCATCACCCCGGCGTAGCCGGCCAGCGGCTTCAAGTAGCGGTCGTGCAGGGCGGCGTCGGCGTACTTCTGCGGGTCGACCACCCAGATCAGCATGTCGACCAACGGCACCAGGCGATCAACCGTCATGCGGTGCTCGGCCTCGGTGCTGTCGTGATCGGGCAGGTCGAGCAGCACCAGATTCTCGAAGGCGCTGCGCCTGGCCGGCACCAGGTGCCGCCGCGGCACGTCCAGCCAGTCGAGCAGATCACCCGGCAGCTCGGACCCCCAGCCCACCGCCATCGCCTGCGACGTGGTCGGACGGCGCACGCCGGTCGCGGCGAACTCGGTGCCGCTGATCGCGTTGAACGAGGTCGACTTGCCCGACCCGGTGGCGCCGGCGAGCGCCACCACGGTGTGGTTGCCCGAGAACGCCACCCGCTGGTCGGCGCGCTTCACCGCGGCCGCCGCCCTGTCGACCACGTCGTCGGACGATCGGCCACGGCTCAACTCCACGGCCTGCTGCAGCGCCTTCAGCCGCTCGGGCAGGGGTCGGCTCACCGCTGCTCCCCCTGCGACAAAGACGACTCCGACGATTGGTCCGGCTCGGACCCCTCGGCACCCGACAGCAACTCGGCCTCCACCACGTCGGCGGTCAGGGCCGGACGATCGGCCACCTGCGTCGCGGTCGCCTTGAACCCCTCCAACTCTTCGCGAGTGGGGGCGGTGAGCCGCTGATCCGACCCCCGCACCTCGTTCACGTCCGCAACGGCGGTGATGATGCCTTGGGCCGCGTCGGGTCGTATACCGGCGTCGTCGAGCACCGTCTCGTAGCGAGCGAGTTCGCTCGACATCAGGCCCTCGACGCGGGCGTCCAGGTCTTGTTTGGCACGCTGGGCGAGCCGGCGTACCGCGTCTTCGCCGAACACCGCTTCGAGCACCCGCTGCGCCAGCACGGCGGTGCCGCCGGCGACGCCGACCTCGGCACCGGTGAGACCGCCGGTGGTCGAGAACACCACCATCATCAACGCGATGCCCACGCCGTTGGCACCCAGGGCCAGAAAACGCGCCTTCGACTTCTTGGACGCCCCCTCACTGCTGACCAGTTCGAGCACGTCGGCCTGCCAGTTGCGAATGGCCAGCGCCACGTGAGCCTGAAAGTCCGGCGAGGCGTGGCTCAGGTCGACGCGGGTGGCGCCCAGCAACTGCCGTCCGGCCGGCTGGTTGGCCCAGGCGGTCTCGGTGCGTTCGGCCGCTGCCTCGCCCTCTTCACGAATCAGGATCTCCATGCCCGACTCGACCGCCAGCTTCACCCCGTTGACCTCTTTGGGCTCACCGCGCAGCGACGCCACCAGCCGGTCACGCAGCCAGCCGATCTTCTGCTCGACGGCACGAAAGAACTCGCCCGTGCCCACGAAGTCGTGCCAGCGCGACAGCACCTCGCCGCGCAGCAGGGTGCCGTCGGCGGTCTGCACCCCGACGGTGCGCACGGCTTCGCGGTACGAGCCCTCGGCGTCGGCCCGCAGCTGCTCGATCGCGCTCGCCTGGTCGTCGACGGCGGTGGCCACCTTGGGAGCGTTGCGGCACACCGCGCCGATGGCACCGTCGAGGGTGGTGAGCACCACCTGGGCCCGCACCGAGGCGTCTGCGGCGAGCGCCGCCAGCCAGTCACGAATCGGTGCCACCGCCTGGTCGGGCAGCAGTCCGTCGGCGTCGGTGACGGTTTCGGGCACGGCGAACAGCGGTGAATCGCCCAGACCTTGATCGGCCATCATCTGCCCCAGATGACTCGGCACCTCGGTCATCGCCGCCGGCGGCACGCGCTGCAGCACCACGGCCAGGGCGGCGCTGCGTTCGGCGGCCGACTTCAGGTACTCCCAAGGCACGGCGTCGGCGTAGCGGGCCGCCGAGGTGACGAACAGCCACAGGTCGGCCGCGGCCAGCAGTTGCGCGGCCAGCGCACGGTTCTCGGCCACCACCGAGTCGATGTCGGGAGCGTCCAGAATCGCCAGGCCCTGCGGCAGGGTGGGCTCGGCGACCAGTTGCAGGGTGCGGGTGTCGTTGGCGGCCTCCAGCGACCGGGCCAGTCCGGGCAGGATGCGGTCGGGGCCGAACCAGTGCGCGTCGTCGGGGTTGTGCACCAGAACCGGTGAACGCGTGGTCGGACGGATCACGCCGGTGCGGCTCACCGCTCGTCCGATCATGGAGTTGATCAGGGTGGACTTGCCCGCACCGGTCGAGCCGCCGATCACCGCCAGCAGGGGTGCGTCCAGTCGGTCGAGGCGAGGCAGCAGATAGTCGTCGAGTTGCGCGACCATGTCGCGTTGCAGCCGGCCCGTGAGGGTGCTGCCGGGCAGGTCGAGCGGCAGCCGGGCCCGCTGCAGGGCGTCACGCAAATGGCTGAGCGACTCCGCCAGTTGGCCAGCGCTCATGCAGCTCCCCTACGACCTGGGTGGCCCCCAGGTCGGGTCCACTCTCGAATACGTCTGTGATCCTAACGGTGCCGAGCCCGGAGTTGCTGGCCAGTTGCCGCCGAGTCCTGCCGGGCCCGGATAGTTGGGCGGCTGGTAGTCGACGGCTTTCGATCGACGCAGGCGCGGCAGCGAGAGGCGCTGACCCTGCGGGTCGTCGATGGCCAGGCCGCGCAGCGAGCGGGTCTGATAGAGCAGTTCGGTGGCGCGCTGCTGACCGGCGGAATCGATGACGCCCTTGACCTCGGCGTCGCGCAGGTAGGCCAGCTCGGTGAGCGTGCGCTGCAGACTCAACGTGGCACGCAGCACCGCCCAGCCTCGGGTCGCGGCCACCATCAGCGCCCAGGCGCGGCGGCGCACCCGTGATGCGGTCTCGGGGTCGGCAGGGCTCAGCCAGCCCATGCGCACGTAGTCGGTGAGCCGGGCGCGTATCTTGCGGCTCTCGGCGAACAACTGCCGAACGGCGTAGATGACCGCCGAGATCACCATGGGCAGCAGCACCGCGAAGTAGATCAGGTACTGCATCTGGCCGGCGGCGAACGTGGCCTGCGAGTTAAAGAACATGTGCAGCAGCGCCGCCAACAGGTAGCCGGTGATCGGCGCCAGCACCCGCACCACCTTGCTGTGCGTCCGCAGCGCGACCATCAGGCCCAGCCCGGTCATCATCGTGAACAGGGGGTGACCGAACGCCGTCCAGAAACCGCGCAGCCAGACCAGCTGTTGCACCGCCGACTCGGCGTCGCCGGTGCCGATCGTCGAGCTCGAGTACATGATCGCGCGGGCGTAATAGATGATGTTCTCGGTGAAGGCGAAGCCGGCCGCCGACAGGCCCGCCAGGGCGATTCCGTTGAGCTTTGTGACCAGTTGGTAGCGCACCAACATGGCAATCCAGAACAGCACCGTGGCCTTGGCCGCCTCTTCGACGAACGGTGCGATGTAGATCGCGGCCCGTGCGCCGGTAGTGGGGTCGCCGTCGCCGCCGATGCTGAGCTGCTCGGAAGCCCAGGTGTTGATGTGCAGCGACAAGAAGGTGGCCACGCACGCGCCCCAGCCCAGTGCCAGCCACCACAGCAGCAGCCGTTGCGGCCGGAACCGGTCGGCGATCACGAACACCACGATCCAGAACAGCAGGGTGGGCACCGCGTACCAGAACGCGTCGCGAATGGCCGAGAAGTTCATGCCGGGCACCGTGCCGTCGCGCACCGGAATGTCGGCCGTCATCAGCGCGTACTGCGACCACAGCGCGGCGGCGTAGACGAGTGTGAACACCAGGCCGATCCAGGTCCACGGGTTGGTGAGAATGCGCTTGGGCAACGGTGCCGAGACGTCCGGCTGCGACGGAATGCCGTTGAGCACGCGGCCGTGCCGGGTGATGGTGTCCGTCGCCATGCCGGCAAGACTACCGGGCGATGGGACGGCCGCTTCGGGCCGAGGTGAGCGGACGGCGCAGCCGAATCGCCAGCACCGCCAACCAGCCCAGGCCGATGATCAGCGCGAGCCGCTGCCACAGGCCGCCGTACGGCATGAGCGCCGGGTGCTGGCTGAACCCCATCGAGGCGAGCACGAAGCAGCCGAAGAAGACGTGCGCCGCGATCGCGTTGAGCCACGCCCATACGGCGTCGCCGGCCCGGTGGAACCGCCTGGCCATCACGATCATGGCGGCGGGCAGCAGCGTGAAGACCGGCGTGCTGAACAGGTCGTGGGCGATGCCGTGCGCTGTGCGCGGGGCTGGTATCGGCGAACCCACCGGGTACCCGCTGATCGGGTCGCACGCAGCGAACCCGGCGCCGATCAGCCCCAGCCCGACGATCGCGATCAGAATCGGGGTGGCGCGGCCGACACCGGCTGCGCGAAGCCCGAGGGCGAAGGCGATGATCAGCGCGCCCGTGACCCAGAAGGTGAGCATCTGCACCCAGCCGCCCGGCCCGAGGCTGAGTGCGCTCACCGGGTGCCGCAGGGGGTCGTAACCGGGGCGGACGGCTCCCTGCACGAGAAACGAGCCGACGAAGACGATCGGGGCTGCCACCCCGGCGAGCAACAGACGATTCGGCTCGGTCACGACCTCCATCGTGCGCGCTGATCGGGCCGGCGTCCATCAGCGATGGTGCGCAGTCGGTGACAGCCCGCCTCGTTGGCCAGACAGCACTGTCGGTTACAGTCACCCATGGCCAGCTACCAACTCAACGACGCGGCTGTCGAACACACGCGCACGCTGATCAAGAGCCGACAGTACGTGCTCGACAGCGACTGGGGCGATGCGCAACCCGACGCCGCGGCCGAGAACGCGTATCTCGAGAACCACACCTTCGACGACTACGCCGCCTGGCATCTGGGGCTCACCGAGGGCGCAACGGACGGCACCAAGGCACGCTACGCGTTCGTGGTGGGCGACTTTCGCCGCGTGCACCGCAGCGCACTGATCGCCTGCGTGTACCGCGCCGCCGAGTGGCGGCACAAGACGGTCGAAGTGGCCGCGCACGAACTGCTGCAACTGCTGGACGACACCTCGGCGTAGGCCGCCGACGGCGGCACAACCACTGGCTCTCGTGAAGGCGCCTCGGGCGAGACTCGAACTCGCGGCCAGCCGCTTAGAAGGCGGCTGCTCTATCCAACTGAGCTACCGAGGCAGGTGTGCACCCAGGGTTGTCGTTGGACCGGCCTAGACGAACCTCGGGTTGCAGCAGCGATTGTAGGGCGTGCGCGCCGCCGAGCCGGGGCAGCCTTGTCAGCGGACGCGTCTCGATGCCTGGAGGTTCCGAGACCGCATGGCGCCGCCACCGAAAGATTGCTCGTCTCTCAGTCTTGAGTATGGCTCATCACACGAAAGACAAGGGCGATCTGGGTGTTGC
>ERZ724512.721-NODE-721-length-15432-cov-7.915718_pt1 | contig 15432 bp, 9 predicted proteins | sample MGYA00376045_ERZ724512 | MGnify/ENA primary metagenome ERZ724512 (study PRJEB28724, sample SAMN07190883) | activated sludge metagenome | isolation source: activated sludge of sewage treatment plant in Hong Hong | place: Hong Kong | collected 2016-03-17 ... | reverse complement strand
GCGAGAAAACCCTGTTGGAACACCGTTTGGCCGATCCCTCGCTCTATGCCGCCGGCCGTGACGGCGAATTGCTGCAGTCGTTGCAGCGGCGCCAGGGAACCCTTGCGGAGGACATCGACCGCGCGGAAACGCGCTGGCTGGAAATTCAGGACGCATTGGAATCGGATGACTGATCCGGCGTCGTTATCGCAACCCGTTTCGAGAAATACGCACCATGAGCACGCGCAGCACCCGCCCCGACGGCCGCCTTGAGGCCGTCGACGGCCTCAAGGCCCTGGCCATGCAGTTCATCCTGCTTCACCACCTGGCGGTATATGGCCCCCTGTCGGATGCGGCTCACACCCTCCTCCCGGCGCTGACGGACTGGTTCTACACCTACGGCCGCATGGCGGTCCAGGTGTTTCTGGTCGCCGGCGGCTTCCTCGCGGCGCGTTCGTTCGCGTGGGAACCCGCCAGCGGCGGGCCCTCGGCGGCCGGCCGTCTGGTGGCAATGGCGGTGAAGCGCTACCTGCGCCTCATCCTGCCCTACCTGGCCGCCGTGCTGCTGGCCGTGATCTGCGCCGCCTACGCCCGTCGCTGGATGGTCGACGAGGACTTCGTTCCCGCAGCGCCGACGCTGGCGCAACTGATGGCTCACGGGCTGCTGCTGCAAAGCCTGCTCGACTACGAAGCGCTGTCGGCGGGCGTCTGGTACGTGGCCATCGACTTCCAACTGTTCGTCCTGTTCGCCATGCTCGTCTGGGCCAGCGGCCTCATCCGCGTCCCGGGGCGCATCCACCCCGCCGTCTTCCTGGTGGCCCTGGCGACGTTCGCCTCCATGTTCCACTTCAATCGCGTCAGCGACTACGACGACTGGGCACTGTACTTCTTCGGCGCCTATGGCCTCGGGGTGCTCACCCAATGGGCGATCGCCGGCCGCCCTGGCGCCCGGGCTGGGCACGATCGAGCGCACGCGCAACCGCGACAAGCTCGATCCGCGGGCCGAGCGCGGCTACCTCCATGCCGGCCCGGTCGGCGCCGGCCACTTCGTCAAGATGATCCACAACGGCATCGAGTACGGCATGATGCAGGCCTACGCCGAGGGCTTCGAGATCTTGCGGGCCAAGACGGAGTTCGGGCTAGACCTGCACCAGATCGCCGAGTTGTGGCGCTATGGCAGCGTCGTCCGCTCCTGGCTGCTGGACCTGACGGCGGCGGCGCTGGCCGAAGACCCGGAGTTGAGCGACCTGCGCGGCTGGGTGGCCGACAGCGGCGAGGGGCGCTGGACGGTCTTCGAGGCCATCGATCACGACGTGCCCGCGCCGGTCATCACCCTGGCGTTGCAAATGCGCTTCGTCAGCCGCCAGGACGAGAGCTACGCGGCCAAGCTGCTGGCGGCGATGCGGAATCAGTTTGGGGGGCATGCGGTTAAGAGGGCCGAGTGAGCGTCATGACCCCAGGCAACGCGACGCGAAGCCGTCCGGGCAGCGTTGGGTTGGCGCGAGCGATCCGCCGCGAAATCAGGCCCAGAGAGCACCGCATCACTCTGCTCGTTGCCTAAAACCCGGCCGGCGGGGGCGGGCAGACGTCGCTGTGCAGGTAGGTCTGGCACTCCTCCGGCCGCCACCACCGGGTCAACCGCTCCTTAGCAAGGGCGATGGCGTCTTCCAGGTGAACGGCCATAACGCGAACGATGCCGTCCACGTCGGCCGCATATAGCCATCGCCCATCCTGGCTGATCGCGGCCGACCAGATGAGCGGCTCGGCCAGGGTCAGCACTTCCTCGCCGTCAGAGGCGCGTCGAATCCGCAGCGGCACCGAGCCGGTCGTGATGAAGAATTCGCCGTCGGGCGTAAAGATCACCGAGCCGATGTCGTCGGATTCGTCCAGCACGGTGTAGAGATTCTGTCCCGTCGTCACGTCCCAGGCCTTGATGACGCCGCGCGACCCGCCGGTGACGAGCATGGAGCCATCGGGGCTAAACGCCAGCCCCCAGGCCCGGAAGGGGTGGCCCTCCAGTCGATGAACGATTTCGCCGGTGTTGGGGTTCCAGAGGATGACGGACGTGTCCCCTTCGTCGCTGGACGTAGCGATAAGCTGACCGTCCGGACTCCAGGCCAGGCTGTGCAGGCTGTCGGTATGGCCGGTAAAGGTCAGCAACTCGCGACCGGTCGCTGCATCCCAAACCTTAGCCAGACCGTCGGCCCCGGCTGTGGCCAGTCGCGCCCCATCCGGGCTGAAAGCGACGTCAAGCGTGCCGGGAAACAGGCCGGCCGTCACTCCCGCCCCGTGGCCCGAAAACTGGATCAATAATTTGCCGGTCGTCGCGTCTAGAATCCGAATCTGATTGTCTGTCCCTACGGCGGCTACTCGCTTGCCCTGTGGATCATAGGCCACCCGATAGACGCCGCCGGCATCCCCGGCAATCGTGAATCGTCTTTCGCCCGTCTCAAGTTCCCAAATGGAAGCCGGCCCGCCGGCATTTCCCAAGGCCATTTCCGTCTCGTTGGGATTCAGTTGAATGTCAAAAACGCCGCGGTCAACGGTCAGCGTGGCCTTTTCACCCAGGACGTGGGGGCGAGCATCCCAAACACGGAACAAACCGTCGCGATCGAGGGTATAGAGCCGGTCGGTTCCGGGACCGAAGTGTACGGCATGGATCGGCGAAGGGTGGCGAACCAGCGATAGTATGTGCTCCCCGTCCGCCAGGTCCCAGATGTGGGTTGTGCCGTCCTGGCCCGCGGTTGCCAGGCGGGTCAAGTCCGGGCTGACGGAAACCGCTCTCGTCAGCTTGGCGTTGTCGATGAGGGTAAAGCGCGGTTGCCCGGTCTGGGCGATATCCCAGACCTCCACCTGCCCCAGGAAACCAAGCACAAGGCTACCTTCGTCGATAAAACTGAAGTACACCAGACCGCCGGCGTCACTTGAGCCTGCTGTACCGGCTACCGAGGCGATCGGTTCGGGTGAAACGTCGGTCTTCAGGTCTGAAGTGTTCCATAGCTTCACCTGGCCGTTGCGAACGCCGGCGGCAAACAGGTGTCCCGTGGGATCAAAAGCTACATCGACGACGATGTCCTCGAAGTCGACCAGCTCGGCGATGCGCTGGGCGGCGTTGATGTCCCATACCTCGACAGCCGATTCACCGCGGCCGACGGCCAGCAGAGACCAATCGGGGCTGATGACAACGACCGCCGGATCGTCGAGCGCCAGTGGGAAGGTCGTCGATGTGACCATCTCGACCTCGGCCAACGTCCAGGTCTGGATGGTCAATGCGGTTCGGTCGCTGGTTGCCGATACAATGACGAGACGCTCACCGCTTTCATCGAAGGCCATCTGGTAGTGGGCCGCCGAACTCTCCACCAGGGGTAATTCCCGTAGCAACTTCCCTGATTGCGTATCCCATAGCGATAGGGTTGTCGTGTCGGCTGTAGCGAGCCGGCGGCCGTCAGCGCTAAGGGCAAACTGCGGCCCTGTTTGGCCGGAGGTGTTCGTGGCGAATGAGGCGATTAGGCGCATTTGTTGCAAGGCCTGATGGAGCTGCTCCTCGGCCTGTTTGGTCTGAGAGGTCTCCAACGCCTGGAGCGCGAGCAGGATGCTCAGTTCCGGATCGAAATTGAGCGTGTTGGCCGCGGCGAGCGAAAGCTCCCGCGAGGTCGCCAGTTTGGCGTTGGCCACGGCCTCGGCTTCGCGAGTGGATGCCAATCCGGCATTCGCGAGCGCTTGGCGTTCTCGTTCGGTCGCCAGGGTGGCGTTGCGGGCCGAAGCCTGGGCCAGGAAGAACGCTACCACGGCTAATGCTGCCGCAACCATCAGCGCCCCGGCCAGGTAGGCCGCCCGCCGTCGCAGGCGGGTCGCGGCCAGAGCCTGTTCGCCGGCTCGTTGTTGTTCCGTCTCCGCCAGGCGTTGCGCGGTCGCCAGTTCGTTCTGTCGCTGCGTTTCTTCGGCCAGGGCTTTCTCTTGCCGGGCGGCCAGGCTGGCTTGCAGGAATTCCAGTTCTCTGCCGGTCAGGGCGACGTGTCCCTCCATCAGCGGCGCTAACTGACTCAAGCGCGCTCCGCGTAGCAGAAAGTCGTTATCGCGTCCGGCGGCTTCCCACTCCATGGCCGCCTGGGTTAGCCATTGACTCAGCCTGAGTTGCACTCGATCCGTATCGACCCAGCCACGCAACCGCGGCCAGGCGTGCAACAATGATTCGTGGGCGATCTCCACCGTTGGTTGGCGCGTGATCGGATCGCGGTCAAAAGACAACAGCCGTGCCGCGCCAAACGCGTCGATAACCGTCTGGGCGCCAAGCGCGGGCGGCACAATTTCGTTCTGCTCGGCAATACCCACGGCCATCAGTTCGTCGCGCAGCACTCTTCGCCGGGTATCTTCCGCTCCGTCGCCCAGCGTCACCAGCCGGAAGAATAATACCCGCGTTATGACCTGAAGCTCTTCATTTAGCCCGTTGTAGACTATCTCGGCCCGCCGCTCCAAAGCGCCGCCGATACCGCCCAGCCGGCGATAGGCGCTGAGCGTCAGGCAATCGCCTTCTCGCTCCTCAAACAGCTCGCTAAGGGTATACTGTACCAGCGGCAGCGCCCCCGGCTGCTCGTTGACGTCGGCCACAAGGACAGCGACCAGTTCCGGCTCGACAGTGATGCCCATTCGTGCCGCCGGTCGCTCAATGGCTCGTACCAATTCATCGGTCGCCAGAGGCACAATGACTTCGGTACACTGCTGCATCAACTCGCTGAGGCCGGGGTGGAGTAGCGGCCGGTCGTAGAAGTCGGCGCGCAATGTGACGACGACGCGGAGTTGGCTGTGGGGATCGGTGACGGCCGTGTATAGGCTATTAAGGAACCGCGCCGTCACCTCGCGGTCGGCGACCAGAAAGAAAAGTTCCTCGAACTGGTCGATGAGCAACACCAACTCGCTGCCCTCGCCGGCGGGCAACGCCCGGCGGACGGCGCGGAGCAGCCCACGCTCATCGGCCTGAAGTTGCTCCAGCAGCGAAACCGGTGGGTTGACAGCGATTCGCAATAGCGCCGCCTCTAGCTCCTCAAACGGACGCGCGCCGGGGATCATATCGACGATGAACCACTTCTGCGAACCGGGTATCGCGCCGCCCCGCAGTGCGGGAACCAGCCCAGCCTTGACCAGCGATGACTTGCCACCGCCGCTTGGCCCGACCACCGCCAGGAAGCGCCGCGACTGCCCCTCGCCGGCCAGCCGCGCCACAAGCTGCCGCGTCAATGTCTCGCGGCCATAGAAGTGACCGGCATCCAACTCATTGAAAGACAACAGGCCCTTATAGGGGTTGCCGACTATGGGGGGCAGTTCCTGCAGCGTGGCGGGGAGGGAGCCATGTTCGACGGCGGTGCGAAAGGCATGGGCAAAGGCGAGAATGTCGGGAAAGCGGTCGGCCGGGTCCTTGGCGGTGGCCTGCCGCAGCACCTCGTCGACGGCGAGCGGTATGTCCGGGCATTGGGCGCAAACGGACGGCAGTTGCTCGTGCAATTGCCGGTTGAGGATGTGGTGGAGTGAGTCAGCCTCGAACGGCGGCCGGCCGATCAGTGCCTCGAAAACCACCAGCCCTAGACTGTACTGGTCGCTGAGCGGCGATACGGGCATTCCCTGTGCCTGTTCCGGAGCAACGTAGTCGGGCGTGCCCTCGAAGATGTCGGGGTTACGTGGTTCGTCGTTGCGCTGAAGTAGCTGGGCAATGCCGAAGTCGGATAGATAGGCGTCTCCCTCTATATCGAGCAGGATATTGGCCGGCTTCACGTCGCGGTGGACGATGCCATGGCGATGGGCCACGTGCAGCGCGGCGGCGATCTGGTCAACCAATGGCGCTACCCGCTCGGGTGGCCAACCTCTGCCTGCCAGGGCCGTCTTCAGATTGCCGCCGCGCAGATAGCGCATGACCAGATAGGCCCCACCTGGCTCGCGCCAGTAGTCGTAGAGCGGAACGATGTGAGCGTGCTCCAGCCGGGCGATGGTTTGCGCCTCGGTCTCGAAGCGACGAATGAAGTCCGCGTCGTCGGCATAGCGCGCGGCGATGACTTTGACGGCTACTTCGCGCCGGACGGCTGGCTGCGCGGCGCGATAGACGGTGCTGAAGCCACCGTGCCCTAGTTCCTCGATGATCTCATAGCCGCGAATACTCCCCGGCCGCGCGCCGACGGCTTCGATTTCGCCGTCGCGGACGTGCTTGACGAGGCTGAGTGTGTCCGAACCGGGCAGAACACCTAGGTCCGTCTCCAGGAGCCGGCGATAGTCGTCGTAGTGATGGAGTGCAGCGCTGCGACGGCCGTCGCGGGCCATTATCTCAATCAACTGGCGGTTAGCTGTTTCGTGCAGTGGATCGATGGCCAGTTGTTGCCGGGCATAGGCTTCGGCCGCCGGGTAATTCTCTTCGGCCAACGTCAGTGCGGTCAGGCGTTCCAGCGCGACGAGTGCGCCGCGCCTTAGTGCTTCGCGCCACGTCGAAGCCCATTCCTCGAATGGGTTACTGTCAGGTAGGTAGAAGTCGGCCAGAAAGTCACCACGGTAAAGCGTTGCTGCTTCCTTCAATTGATCCCGGCTGGGCCGGATCAGATCGATCAATTGGGCGAGGCGTGTCGCGTCGACGGTGACGGCCGCATCCGGGTTTAGCTGGATTGTCTCTCGTGTCGCCAGGAGCAGCGCGACCTGGCTATCGCCTCCAATTGCCGCAACGGTGGGAACGGTGTGGCGCAGAAAGTAGAGGTTCTGACGCAGGTTCTGCTGTGCCGAAGTCTGCGGAAGCCCCGGCCAAAGGAGCGTCATGATGTGCTCGCGGCGGTGACGTTCTGGACGACAAGCCAAGTAGATAAGCAACGCCAGAGCCAACCTGGTCCGAAAGCTGCCCAGCGGCTGTCCATCCTTCCACGCGGAGACCGACCCAAGCAAGGAAAGCGAAAGGCCCGACATTGGCTACTCCTGCGCTAGCCTCGGCAGAGGCTCACAAACGGCATGCTGACGAGACGAGAGAATTGCATTCTAACACGTGAATTGGCGTAGTGATAGTCCTCAGTCAACCAATCCTGCATTTTTTGACGGAGTGTTGACGAAACGGGACGCGGCTTTGATGTTCTCTCGACGCTGCTTCTACAATCGCGTGGGACACTATAGCCACTTGCGCGAAGGCAGGTGATGAAATAACAGGAGCATGTCTATCGCCAAAGGAGTATGAGATGTCCAGTTGGTTAGATGGTGAACAAGCTGTTAGTCGGCGTAAGGCTGAGGCGGAAGCGCTCGCCCGCCAGTACGCGCACCAGCCGGCCGCGCGGCCGCGCAGACAGTGGTTGTTGTTCCTGCGGCCATTCTTCGCGCGCCGGAGCGAATCGGTCGCCTCTGTAAAGCGGCTCCAGGGGCCGAACGGCGGCGCGATGTCGAGTGCAGCGCAAGATTAGCCGGTGACCTAAAAAATCGTTGACGATCTGTTGACGATGGTCGCGATAATGTAGATGGTGCTTGGGGTGTTCCAGTGGTGAGGCGGCTGTCTCTCTGGCGGTATTAGGTGAGACAGCCGCCGGCGTTTATGAGGTTTGAGGTGGCAGGCTGATAGGCTGCGTTACAAGTCCGTCACACACCCCTCTGACGCCGACCGCACCAGCTGGATGTACTTGTAAAGCGTCCCCCGCGTCGCCTTCAGCGGTGGGGCGACCCAGGCGGCGCGGCGGGCGGCCATCTCTTCGGCCGGGATACCCACCTCCATCACGCGCGTCGTCGCGTCGATGGTGATCGGGTCGCCGTCGCGCACCAGGGCGATGGGGCCGCCGGCCTGCGCCTCCGGGGTGATGTGGCCGACGATGAAGCCGTGGGAGCCGCCGGAGAAGCGGCCGTCGGTCAGCAGGGCCACGTCTTGCCCCAGCCCCGCGCCCATGATCGCCGACGTGGGCGTCAGCATCTCCGGCATGCCCGGCCCGCCCTGCGGCCCCTCGTAGCGGATGATGACCACGTCGCCCTTGCGAATCTGGCCCGCTTCCAGCCCGGCCAGCATGTCTTCCTCGGAGTCATAGACCCGTGCCGGGCCGCTGAAGCGCTCGCCCTCTTTGCCGGTGATCTTGGCCACGGAGCCTTCGGGGGCCAGGTTGCCGCGCAGGATTTGGATGTGGCCGGTCGGCTTGATCGGGTCGCTGAGCGGGCGGATGATGGGCTGGTTCGCGGTCAGGCCGGGCACAGCGGCCAGGTTTTCGGCCACGGTGCGGCCGGTCACGGTCAGGCAATCGCCGTCGATGAGGCCGTTTTCCCACAGGTATTTCATCAGCCCCGGCGTGCCGCCGATGCCTTGCATGTCCTCCATGACGTAGCGCCCACTGGGCTTCAGGTCAGCCAGGAAGGGCACGCGGTCGCTGACGGCCTGGAAGTCGTCCAACGCCAGGGGCACATCGACGGCGCGGGCCATGGCGATGAGGTGCAGGACGGCGTTGGTGCTGCCGCCCAGGGCCATGACGACGACCATGGCGTTCTCGAAGGCGGCGCGGGTCATGATGTCGCGCGGCTTGATGTCGCGCTCCAGCAGCAGGCGGACGGCCGCGCCCGCCTGGCGGCACTCGTCGCGCTTCTCGGCCGATTCGGCCGGCGCGGAGGAGCTGTAGGGCAGGCTCATGCCCAAGGCCTCGATAGCGCTGGCCATGGTGTTGGCCGTGTACATGCCGCCGCACGCGCCGGGGCCGGGGCAGCTATGGCGGACGATCTGCCGCCGCTCGGCTTCGGTGATCGTGCCGGCCAGCGCCTGGCCATAGCTCTGGAAGGCGGAGATGATGTCGAGCGTGGGCTGCTGGGGCGTGCAGCCGGCGCGGATGGTGCCGCCATAGACCATCAGTGCCGGGCGATTGAGCCGGCCCATGGCGATGAGGCAGCCGGGCATGTTCTTGTCGCAGCCGGGAATGGCCACCAGAGCGTCGTACCAGTGGGCGGCCATGGTCGTCTCGATGGAATCGGCGATGATCTCGCGCGACTGGAGGGAATAGCTCATGCCCTCCGTGCCCATGCTGATGCCGTCGCTGACGCCGATGGTGTTGAAGCGCATACCCACCAGCCCGGCCGCGGCCACGCCCTCCTTGACCCACGCGGCCAGGTCGTTGAGGTGCATGTTGCAGGTGTTGCCCTCGTACCACATCGAGCCGATGCCGACCTGGGGCTTGTCCATGTCGGCTTCGCTCAGACCGGTGCCGTAGAGCATGGCCTGGGACGCGCCCTGGGCCTTGGGTTGGGTGACGCGGGCGCTGTACTTGTTGAGTCCGTTTGTTGTTGTCATAGGGGGTAGGGGCTAGGGATTAGGGATTAGGGGCTAGGGATTAGGGACTAGGGGCCATTTAGGTACGTTCTTCCCTATCCCCTACCCCCTACCCCCTAGAAATGTTCTTCCAGCTTATCGATGACCGTCTCGGCGATGCTGAACGCGGACGTGGCCGCCGGGGATGGGGCGTTGATGACGTTGACGATGCGCGGCGACTCGTGGAAGGCGAAGTCGTCCAGCAGCGCGCCGTCAGGGGCCAGCGCCTGGGCGCGGATGCCCGCCGGGGCCTCCTCCAGATGCTCGATGCGGATGTCGGGGATGAGCCGTTGCAGGGCGTGGACGAAGGCGCTCTTGCTGGCCGAACGCCACATCTCGCCCAGGCCCATCTTCCAGTAGCGGCCGGCCAGCTTGCGGAAGCCGGGGTAGGTCAGCGTCTGCCACAATTCGCGGGCGTTGACGTCGGTCAGGTGGTAGCCCTCGCGGGCGAAGGCCAGCACCGCGTTGGGGCCGCACTCGACGCCGCCGCTGATCATCCGCGTGAAGTGGACGCCCAGGAAGGGGAAGTTGGGGTCGGGCACGGGGTAGATGAGGGCGTTGCAGAGATGCCAGGCCTCCGGCTTTAGCTCGAAGTACTCGCCGCGGAAGGGGATGATCGTCGCCGGCGCTGCCCCGGCCGACATCTTGGTGACGCGGTCGGACTGCAAGCCGGCGCAGTTGACCAGGTAGTTGGCCCGGTAGTCGCTCTGGCTGTCAGCCGCGCGGACGACAGCGACGATCTCGCCGGCGCGCTCCTCGATGGCCGTCACCTCGGCGCCGGTGACGATTGCGTGGCCGTGGGCGCGCAGCTTCTCGGCCAGCCGCTCGCAGACTTGTTTGTAGTCGGTGATGCCCGCCTCCGGCACGTGGATGGCCTGGATGGCGTTGAGGACGTGCGGCTCCAGTTCCAGCAGGCGCTCGCGGCCGATCATCTCGCACTGCACGCCGTTGGCCTGGCCGCGAGCGAGCAGGTTGTTCATCGGCCCCAGTTCCTTCTCGTCGGTGGCCACGATGACCTTGCCGACGCGCCGGAAAGGGATGCCCTCGCGCTCGCAGAAGTCTTCCATCATCTGTTTGCCGGTGCGGCAGTTGACGGCTTTGAGCGAGTTGGGCTTGTAGTAGATGCCGGAGTGGAGCACGCCGGAGTTGCGGCCGGTCTGGTGGTAGGCCAGCGTCGGTTCTTTCTCCAGGAGGGTAATGTGCTTGTCGGGATAGCGTTGGCAGAGGGCATGGGCGGTGGCCAGGCCGACGATGCCGCCGCCGATGATGAGGATGTCTGAGGCAGTCATGCTGGGCATTGTAACAGCGTTCCCTTACGCGGCGAGTGACGACAGCACCCGCTCGCCCATCGCCCGTGTGCCGATGGGCGTCTCGCCACGGGCGATGTCGGCCGTGCGGCCGCCGTCGGCCAGCACGCGGGCCACGGCGGCCTCGACCGCGTCCGCCTCGGCGCTCAGGCCCAGGCTCAGCCGCAGCAACATCGCTGCGCTCAGAATGGTGGCCAGCGGGTTGGCAACGCCCCGGCCGGCGATGTCGGGCGCGGAGCCGTGGATGGGTTCGTAGAGGCCCGGCCGCCCCGCCTCGCCCAGCGAGGCCGACGGCAGCATGCCCAGCGAGCCGGTGATCATCGACGCCTCGTCGGACAGGATGTCGCCGAACATATTCTCGGTCACAATCACGTCGAAATCGGCCGGGCGGTTGATGAGGTACATCGCACAGGCGTCCACGAGGATGTCCTCGACGGTCACGTCGGGATAGTCGGCGGCGACCTCGTGGGTCACTTCGCGCCACAGGCGCGAGGAAGCCAGCACGTTAGCCTTATCGACGCTGGTCAGCCGCCCGCGCCGCGCCCGCGCCAGTTCGAAAGCCATGCCCACCACGCGGCGAATCTCGCTCTCACCATAGCGCAACGTGTCTACGGCGCTGCGCTCGTCATTGACCGTCTCGCGCCCCTGCGGCTGGCCGAAGTAGAGGCCGCCGGTCAGTTCGCGGACGATGAGCAAGTCCACGCCGCGGACGCGCTCCGGCCGCAGCGGGCTGGCGTCGGCCAGGGCGTCGAGCACCTTGACCGGCCGCAGGTTGGCGAAGACGCCCATCGCCTGGCGCAGGCGCAACAGGCCCTGCTCCGGCCGGACGGCCGCCCGCGGGTCGCTCCACTGCGGGCCGCCGACCGCGCCCAGCAGCACGGCATCGCTGCTGAGGCAGCCGGCCAGGGTGCTTTCCGGCAGGGGCGCGCCCGTGGCGTCGATGGCGCAGCCGCCAATGAGACCCTCTTTGTAGGCGAACGTGTGGCCATAGCGGGCGGCGACGGCGTCGAGCACACGGCGCGCCTCAGCGACCACTTCGGGGCCGATGCCGTCGCCGGGGAGAAGCATGATTGTGGCGTTCATGGGTGTTCCTTAATGGCTGCTCTCGGCGCGCAGGTCGGCCGTCGTGCCGCCGCTGGCGCGAACGAGGTCGGCCGGGGCGATGGCGAAGACGGTGTTGGGCGTGCCCGCGGCGGCCCAGATGATGTTGTAGGTGGTCAGGTCTTCGTCCACCAGCACGGGCATGGCTGTGGCGTGGCCGAAGGGGGGCACGCCGCCGATGGCGTAGCCGGTAGCCGCGCGGACGGTGTCGGCGCCGGCGCGCTCGACCTGCTTGCGGCCGACGCCAAACAGGCCGGCCAGCTTGCGCGTGTCGAGCTGGTTCTTGCCCGACACGAGGGCCATGACCGGCTCGCCGCCGACGGTGAAGACCAGGCTCTTGACGATCTGGCCGACCTCACAGCCGACGGCCGCGGCGGCGTCTTCGGCCGTGCGCGTTGATTGGGCGAAGGTGACGATGTCGATGGTCAGGCCCAGCGCCGCGGCGGCGTCGGCCACGCGCTGGGCGGAAGGGGGCAGGGGTGAATGCAACATGATTGGCGTTCCGTCAGCCCGTCACCAGGGCGTACTCCATGCTATCGGCCAGCGCCCGCCAACTGGCGTCGATGATGTTGGGGCTGGCCCCGACGGTGCTCCAGCGGCGCGCGCCCTGTCGCGTCTCGATGAGGACGCGCGTCGTGGCGGCGGTGTTGTTCTCGCCGTCGAGGATGCGCACCTTATAGTCTTCCAGGCGCACGCTGGAGATTTGCGGATAGACGCCGCTGAGCGCCGCGCGCAGAGCCGCGTCGAGGGCGTTGACCGGGCCGTTGCCCTCGGCCACGGTGTGCATGATGCGCGGCCCGACGCGCACCTTGACCGTCGCCTCGACAATGGAGCCGCGCCCGCGCCGCCGCTGCACCATGACCCAGTAGTCGGTCATCTCGAATGGCGGCACGTAAGCCGGGTGGGTGCGCCGCAGCATCAGCTCGACCGACGCCTCGGCCCCCTCGAAGGTGAAGCCCTGGGCCTCCAGCTTCTTGATCTGCTCCAGCACGGCCGGCAGGTCGAGGCTTTCCGGGTTGAGGTTGAACTGCCTGATCTTGTCCACCAGATTGCCGCGGCCGGACAACTCCGAGACAACGCTGCGCTGGCGGTTGCCGACCTGTTCCGGCAGGATGTGCTGGTAGCTGCCGGGGTTCTTGAGCATGGCGGCGACGTGGATGCCGCCCTTGTGGGCGAAGGCGCTGGCGCCGACGAAGGGCAGGTGGTCGTCGTGGGTCAGGTTGGCCAGTTCGGCCACGTAGCGCGATAGGTCAGTCAGACCGGCCAGGCCCTCGGCCGAGACGCAGTCGTAGCCCATCTTGATCTGCAAGTCGGGGATGATGGTGCATAAGTTGGCGTTGGCGACGCGCTCGCCGTAGCCGTTGACCGTGCCCTGCACCTGCATCGCCCCGGCGCGGACGGCGGCCAGCGTGTTGGCCACGCCGCAGCCGGCGTCGTCGTGGGTATGGATGCCCACGGGCACGCCCGGCCCTAGCCGCTCGATGACGCGGCCGGCGACTGCCTCTACGTCCCAGGGCAGCGAGCCGCCGTTGGTATCGCACAGGACGACGCAGGCCGCGCCGCCGGCAGCGGCGGCCTCCAGCGTCGCCAGGGCGTAGGCCGGGTCGGCGCGGTAGCCGTCGAAGAAGTGCTCGGCGTCGTAGATAACCTCTTTGCCCTGAGCGGCGCAATAGGCCACGCTGTCGCCGATCATGGCCAGGTTCTCGGCCGGCGTCGTCTCCAGCACATCGACGACGTGCAGCCCCCAGCTTTTGCCGACGAGGGTGACGACGGGCGTCTCCGCGCCCAGCAGGGCGGCGATGTTGGCGTCGTCGGCCGGGCGGGTGTCCTTGCGGCGGGTGCTGCCGAAGGCCGCCAGGCGCGCGTGGCTCAATCCCAGCGACGGCGCGCGCCGGAAGAACTCGACATCCTTGGGGTTGGAGCCGGGCCAGCCCCCCTCGATGTAGTCCATGCCGAAGGCGTCCAGCCGCTGGGCGATCTTGAGCTTGTCGTCGAGCGAATAAGAGATGCCCTCGCGCTGCGTGCCGTCGCGCAGGGTGGTGTCGTAGAGTTGGATGTGTTGCATAGTTGTTAGTGGTTGGTGGTCGGTGACCAGTGGGTCAGTATCCAGTATCCAGTATCCAGTATCCAGTATCCAGTATCCAGTATCCAGTATCCAGTGTTCAGTAGGTCAGTGGGTCAGTGAGTCAGTAGGTCAGAGTGGCCGTCAGTGAATTCTAGCCCCTAATCCCTAACCCCTAACCCCTGTGTTGACGCGCTGCGGGTGGGCGGCCTCGAACGCCTCGATGGCCGGGCCGTGCTTCAGCAGGTAGCCGAGCTGATCCAGGCCCTCCAGCAGGCAGACTTTGCTGAAGGCGTCGATGGGGAAGGTCACACGCCGGCCGTCGGGCAGGATGAGCGATTGCGTATCCAGGTCAATGGTGATCTCCGTCGTCGGGTCTTCGCTGACCAGGCTGACCAGCTGTTCGTGGGTGTCGTCATCGACGATGAGCGGCAGCAGGCCGTTCTTCAGGGCGTTGTTGCGGAAGATGTCGGCGAAGGAAGTGCTGATGATGGCCCGGAAGCCGTAGTCGGTCAGCGCCCAGGGGGCGTGCTCGCGGCTGGAGCCGCAGCCGAAGTTGTCGCCGGCCAACAGGATGCGCGCGCCGGCGTATTCCGGCTGGTTGAGCGGGAAGTCGGCCACGGGCTGCCCCTCGCCGTCGTAGCGCCAGTCGGCGAAGAGGTTCTGGCCCAGGCCGGCCTTGCTGATGGTCTTTAGAAAGCGAGCCGGGATGATCTGGTCGGTGTCGATATGGTCTTTAGGGATGGCCACGAGGCGGCCGGTCAGGTTAGTGAATGGTTCCATTGTATTTATTCCTTCGGTAGGGGCGGGTCTCAGACCCGCCCCTACGGGTGTGGCGTCGCCCGATGTAGGGGCGGGTCTTAGACCCGCCCCTACCACCTGTCCCTACACCCGCCCCTACACCAGCTCGCGGGCGTCGGTGATCACGCCGGTGACGGCCGTGGCCGCGGCGGTCAGCGGACTGGCCAGGAAGGTGCGCCCACCCTTGCCTTGCCGCCCCTCGAAGTTGCGGTTGCTGGTGCTGACGGCGTATTGGCCGGGGGCAAGCTGGTCGCCGTTCATGGCGATGCACATACTGCACCCCGCTTCGCGCCACTCGGCCCCGGCGGCGCGGAAGATGCGATCCAGCCCCTCGGCCTCGGCCTGGCGCTTGACCGCCTGCGAGCCGGGCACGACCATGACGCGCACGCCGTCCTTGACGCGCCGGCCGTCCATCAGCCGCGCCGCCTGGCGCAGGTCGCTGATGCGCGAGTTGGTGCAGCTGCCGATGAAAACAACATCGATGGGATGGCCCAGCAGCGGCCGGCCGGGCCGCAAGTCCATGTACTCCAGCGCCCGTTGCAGCGTCAGGCGTTGGGTCAGGTCGGCGGCGTCGGCCGGGTCGGGCACGGGCGCGGTGATGGGCAGACCCATGCCGGGGTTCGTGCCGTAGGTGATCATCGGCTCCAGCGCGTCGGCGTCGAGGTCGACTGACTTGTCGAAGCGCGCGCCCTCGTCGGACGGCAGCGCCCGCCAGCCGGCCACGGCCGCATCCCACGCCGCCCCCTGGGGGGTGGACGGCCGCCCGGCCAGATAATTGAACGTCGTGTCGTCCGGGGCGATGAGGCCGGCCCGCGCGCCACCCTCGATGCTCATGTTGCAGATGGTCATGCGCTCTTCCATCGACAGGGCGCGAATGGCCGCGCCGCGGTACTCGAAGA
>ERZ724512.720-NODE-720-length-15444-cov-3.540581_pt1 | contig 15444 bp, 18 predicted proteins | sample MGYA00376045_ERZ724512 | MGnify/ENA primary metagenome ERZ724512 (study PRJEB28724, sample SAMN07190883) | activated sludge metagenome | isolation source: activated sludge of sewage treatment plant in Hong Hong | place: Hong Kong | collected 2016-03-17 ... | reverse complement strand
GACGAGGCCGAGCGAGGGGATCAGGATCGTCCCGATCCAGAACCCCTTCGTCTTGATCTGCTGGAGGTACTCGCGGCGGACGACGTGGAAGAGCTTCTTTCTCATCGCCGTCTCCTACCGAAGCTCTTCCGAGGTGGGCGCGGCGAGCCCCGACTCCTCGACGGCCTTGATGAAGATCTTCTCGAGCTCCGGCTCCGGCTCGACGGGGGGCGGGAGCGGGACCCGGTCGCGGTAGGCCGCCTTGACCTCCTTCACCGTCCCGTCGAGGAGCTTCTTCCCGCGGTAGATGAGGGCGATCCGGTCGCAGAGCTTCTCGGCCTGCTCCATGACGTGCGTGGAGAAGACGATCGTCTTCCCCTGGCGCTTGAACTCGACGAGGAAGTCCTTCAGAAGGACGACGTTGATCGGGTCGAGCCCGGAGAACGGCTCGTCCAGGATGAGGACCTCCGGGTCGTGGACGATCGTCCCGAGGAACTGGACCTTCTGCTGCATCCCCTTCGAGAGCTCCTCGGTCTTCTTCTGGAGCCAGGGGCGGAGGTCCATGACGTCGATCCACCGCTCGAGGCGCTCGAGCGCGAGCTTCTTCTCCACGCTCTTGATCGCCGCGAAGAAGAGGATCTGGTCGAGGACGGTCATCTTCCGGTAGAGCCCGCGCTCCTCCGGGAGGTAGCCGATCCGCTCCTGCATCTCCTCGGAGAGGGGCTTGCCGAGGACCTGGATCGCCCCCTCGTCCGCCTTCGTGATGTTCATCGTCATCCGGATCGTCGTCGTCTTCCCCGCCCCGTTCGGCCCGAGGAGGCCGAAGGTGACCCCCTGCGGGACCTCGAGGTCCAGACGGTCGACGGCGGTGTACTTCCCGAAGCGCTTGGTGACGCCCGAGAGCGAGATCGCGGCGGTCATGCTGAGCTCCCCTTCCTGAGCATCTTGGTACGTTTCTGCGACCGGCGAGTTTACGGGTCGCCGCGCGAGGCCGCCCGGCCCGCGGCGGCGCTTGACAGCGGGGGGGCGGCGTCGTATCTTCTACGGCCCGCGTGCGCCCATAGCTCAACTGGATCAGAGCGTTTGACTACGGATCAAAAGGTTGGGGGTTCGAGTCCTCCTGGGCGCACCACCTAATACCCCGCAATAACAATCACTTACGTCAAGAGGCTGCGCTCGAAATGCGGTGCGGTCCTGGCGTCGGTGCTAGTCGCGGTGCTAGTGCCGCGACTCCACCGCGGGACATCGCTCGGAGCGACGCGCCCCGTCCCGACCGTATCCCTCCTAGCGTCGGCCGTGTGGAGGTGCCGGATGGAGGAACGGATGCTCTCGGTCGCGGAGACCGCGCGACGCCTCGGCGTCTCCGTCCGCACGCTCGCCCGGTGGCGGACGGCGGGGAAGGGCCCTGCGGGGTACCTCTACGTCTCGCCGACCTGGGTCGTGTACCCAGCGGAGGCGGTCACGGCGTTCCTCGACGCACGGCGGGCGTCGCCGCCACGGCACCAGCGTCCGCCGCGACGGGTCGCGGCACCTCGAGAGGCGATCGATGCGCCCGCTGACGCCGGGGTTCAAATGGGACCCGAAGACGAAGGTCGCCTCCTTTGTGCGGTATGTGCCAGGAGGCTGCGGGAAGACGCGCCGGAAGCGGACGGTGTCAGCCGCGACCCGCGCGAAGGCGCTCGAACTCTGGGCCGCGTTTGACCGGGAACTCCGTGGAGAGACGGTTGTGCCGCCGCCCCCGCCGGTCCCTCCGCCGCCGCCCCCGCTGACCCTCGCGACCTTCCTTGCTGCCGAGTGGGATGCCATCCAGCGGCGCCTCGCGCCTTCGACGCGCCAGTCCTACCGGAGTCTCCTCGACCGGCACATCCTCCCCGTGCTCGGGGCGTTGCCGCTCTCCGAGATCACCGCCGTCCGCGTCGAAGACCTCATCGCGACGCTCCAAGATCCCACGCGGTCGTCAGCGCGGAAGCGTCCCTTAAGTCCCGCGACGGTGAATGCTGCCGCCCGGGTCGTAAACGCGATGCTCCGGCAGGCCGTCGAGCGCGGCGCGCTTCCGACGGACCCCGTCCAGCGCCAGGTCGCCATGGCGCACGTGCCCGCGCTCGCCCTCGAACTCTCTGATGCTGAGTACCGTCGGTTCTTCGCCGCCTTCGATGACCGCGCGGGGTTCCGGCGCCTCCTCGACGCGAAGCGCCGGCCTTCGCGGGTGACGACGAGCGCTGCCTTCCGCGTTGCACGCCGGTTTGGCGGACGCGTCCTCCCGGACTCCGCGGCGGCGGACGTCCTCTTCGCGCGGTTCCGGGGGCTACGCCCGCTCTTCCTCCTCGCGGTCGAGACGGGGCTCCGGCAGGCGGATCTCCTCGACCTTCGCTGGGTGCAGGTCGATCGCGTCGGGCGGTGGATCCGGATCGAGGCCATGCGGAAGACGAAGCGCGAAGTCCTCGTGCCACTTACCGAGGTGGCGCTCCAGGCACTCGCCGCGTTCACGCCGACGGGTGATCTCCCGGAGTTCGTCTTCACGGACGCCGACGGGAAGCGCATCGGGCTCGCGCGCGTCCTCGCCGCGTTCAAGACCGCGAAACAGCTCGCGGGACTCACGCGCCGATTCCGGTTCCACGATCTCCGGCACTCCTGCGCGTGTCGCCTCGTCGCGGCGAACGTGAACTTGCCACAAATCGCGAGCTGGCTCGGCCACACGAGCACGCGGGTCACGGAGCGCTATGCCCGACCGTCCACCGCGGCCATGGTCGCGGCCCGCGACGCTCTCGACCGGCGGGCGGTGGAAACCACCGAACACGGCAACGCGCCGGGGGATCCCCCGGCGCGTTGAACCATGAGTGACGATCTAGAGGGAGTTCTCGTAGATGTAGCGCGCGAGCTTCTCCGAGTCGAAGGCGTACTCGCGCGACCCGGGGATGAGGATGCGTCCCGTCGGATCCTGGGTGTGCGTGCGGAAATACCGCTCGAAGTGGTACCACGTCCAGCCGAGGAGCGCCCGGACGTCCTTCGAGTTCAGCACGGACTTCACGGGAACGCGGTACGGCCGCGCCGTGGTCCTCCGGTACACCCGGATGAGGTGGTACTCGAGTTCGTCCTCGAGGACTCCGTAGTGGATTTCCTCTCCCGGCTTCACGAGGAGCACCCCGGGGCCTTCGAGCGGCAGCCCGGCTTCTGCCCCCGTGAGCTGGCGGAGGATTCCCGTGCGGCGTTTCGAGACGAGTTCGATCGGTCCGGCGTAGCGAGACCGCTCGGTCATCGCATCCGAGATTTCCTGCCACCGGCGGACCATCGGATGCGTCGCGATCAAGGCGGCGCGCGGGCGGAGATCCACCCCTTCCTGCGGGTTCTCCACCGACAACTCGAGCATCCGGGCGACCTGGGCGCAAGCTTCGGGATCCAGATCCGACGCGACGACGTCGAACTCGAGATTCCGGAAGACCCGCACTCGCCGCTCGCCGTTGCGGTTCGGTGGGGGCCAGCTGTTCGGGTCGACAATGTCGCGAGGCATGACGACCTCCTTCCGAGTAGTCGCCGACGTCCTGCTCGTGCACGGACGCGACGCGACGCGGAAGGCCCGGGAGGGTCGCTCCCAGTGGCCTCGCCCCCTCCCGACGGAGGGGAAAACGGATGCGATACGCGCAAGCACCACGCGTCTCTCCACCTCCAAGTCTGCGGCGGTGACGACCGAATCGCAATCCGAAACGCTGGGCCACAGCGTCGGGCGCGGGTCCCAGGAACTCGCTCTACGCCAAAGCGTTATGCGGCCTTGCGCCCGTGCGGCGCGCCCGTATCCCGCGATCCACTCGGAACGACGCGGCGGTCGCTTTCAACGACGAACACAGCGTGGAGGCGTCTGAAAGGAGGCCGCCATGCCGACCCCTACGAACATCTTCACGTTGATCCTCGCGGGGCTCCACGACAGCGCGCGCCGGTGGGCGCTTCTCGGGTGGGCGATCGCCCTCATTTGTCTCGCGCTCCTGTACGTCACCTCCCTCGTGTGTGACGACCGTGACGCGACCATCGCCCGCCTCCAGGCAGAACTCGCAACGCGGATGACGCAGTCCGGCGGAGCGTCCGGCCACCTCAACGCGGAGACCGAGAAGGACCACTCGGTCGTCGTTCCGATCGACTCACCGCAGGACCTCGTTGCCTACTTCCACAGCTACGGCGCGAAGATCCTCGAGCGCGAAGTCCCGAAGGCGGAGCAGGCCGCCTTCCTCGCGAACATTACCGCTGACCCCACGGTACCGACGTGGTACTCGTCGAAGATCACGTTCCCGAACGGCACCGTGAAGCTCTACACGATCGAGGTCACGAACGCCGTTCGGTTCATCGTTCCGAACTGACCGTCGTCTCCGCAGCAGTTCCCCTGAACAGGCCGTCTGGGATCCCAGGCGGCCTGTTTCGCGTCTCGGGCTCGGTACGCGAGGCGGCTTCGGCGGGCGTCCGAGCGCCCTCCGCGCTAGAGGGGGCGCCCTTGGCGGGATCGTGGTGCATGGAAGAGAATGAGCGCGATGCTCACGCAAACCGAAGCAGATCGGCTGATCGCGATGGCGAAGCTGCTCGAGGATCCGCCGGCCGCCATCCTCTTTCCGCAGCCCGGAGAGAAGCTCGAACTCGGCCTTGTCTCGACGGATCGCCGCGAGCGCCTCATCGCCGACGTGAACCGCGGGCGCATTCGGCTCACGAAGTGCACGTTTCAGGAGCGAGACCCGCGCGTGACGGTCCTTCTCCGCCTGGACCTCGACGGTCCTCCGCACGAGAACCCCGACGGCACGGTCTTGCCGTGCCCCCACCTCCACATGTACCGCGAGGGGTGGTGGGACAAGTGGGCGATCCCCGCGCCTCCGGCCCTCTGCAGCACCTCCAACCTCGCGGACGTGTTTCGGGAGTTCCTCGTCTACTGTAACGTGCAGGCCGTTCCCCCCGTGCAACGTGCGCTTATCTAGATGTCGATGTCGTCGCCTTGGCCCCAGCTGATCGCGTCGTACGCAGAGTGGCTCCGCAAGCGGATCACGTTCGTTGAACTCGAGCACGCGTGCGAGATCACGACGCCGTTCCTCGATCGGCACAACGACTACCTCCAGCTGTACGCGCGTCTCGAATCAGATGGGTTCCTCCTCACGGATGATGGCGCAACGATCCGCGACCTCGACCTCTCCGGCTGCGAGATCCGGAGCGGGCGTCGGCGCATCCTGCTCGACACCCTCCTGCGTGGCTACGGCGTGCAGCTGACCGACGACGAGCTTCAGGTACACGCGAACGTCGAGACGTTCCCGCAGCGGAAGCACAGCCTCGTCCAGGCGATCCTCGCAGTGAACGACATGTTCCTCACGGCGCGTGGCCATGTCGCAAGCCTCTTCCTCGAAGACGTGGAGCAGTACCTCTCCAGCCATGAGGTGCGCTTCGTTCGGAACGCGCAGTTCACGGGGAAGAGCGGCTTCACTCACGCGTTCGACTTCGTCATCCCGCGATCGCAGCGCGGTCCGGAGCGGATCCTCCGCGCGATCAACAACCCCGACCGCAATAGCGCCACGAACTTCCTCTTCGCGTGGAATGACACGCGCGATGCTCGACCGGCCGGCTCGAAGGGTTTCGCCATACTGAATGACCAGGAACGCGCCCCATCGAGCGACGTCCTGAGCGCGCTCCGCCAGTACGGCTCAACGCCGATGCTCTGGAGCCGCCGCGAGGAGTTCGTCGAAGAACTCGCCGCGTAGCCGCGTCGGCGTTGCCACACTTGCAGCATCCGTCCAGACACTTGACAAGTTGGTTGTTCGGCGTATGTTGCGTTGCTCCGTCGTAGACGGGCGCTGCTGCTTCACAATCCAAATCCCAGGAGGCCGCATATGTTCGGCTCCAGAGGCATGAGCATCTTGCTGTACCTCTACTCCGGATTCCTCACAGCCCTCTCCTCGTTTCTGCTCCTCTCGCTCAGCGGTGTCGTAGCCACGATCCCGAACATGATCGTCTGCTTCGGCGTCATCGGCTGGGGGATCATCTCTGCGACGAACCGGACGCACTACACGTGCATCGAAGAGATGAAGGTTGCGTACGCCGAGACGATGCGGCCGTACTTCGTCACAGCACTCGGCATCGTCTCGGGGACTCTGCTTGTGCACCTCGCGAAGTAGCACCACCCACGCTCGCCGTAGGCGAGTGCAGTTGCAGCACATCCCATAGACCGGAGGTGCGTTATGCGCCCTCTCACAGTCCTCACCATCGTCACCACCTACGCCCTGCACCTGGTCCTGCTCATGACGCTCAGCGTCGTCACCGTGTTCTACTGGAACAGCTTCATTGCTCCGACCTTCGCGCTGCCGACGCTCTCGCTCGTCACCGCGTTCACTGTCGTCCTGCTGATCCGCCAGCTCGTCATGGTGCGCGACGGGTCACTCACGGAGTGGATCCAAGAGAAGCGCGCGAGTGAGGAGGAGCTGCACGACCGCTGGAAGGCCGCGGCCGAGAAGCACCTCATGCGCCTCGGTGGCGTGACGTTCACGGGCATCGTCGGGCTCGCCATCAAGGTACTCCAGTAGCGCCTGCGCGGCGGCTCCCCGCACCATCGGTTTCATCCCCTGACACCCCCGCGATCGCGGGGGTGTTTCGTTACCCGGGCTTGCATCAGGGGAAGGGAAGCGTAGCTTGCGCCCTCACGTCGTAGACGTGTGCCGCTTCACAAATCATTCCAGGAGGTGCCGCCTATGGGCACCAAGAAGCTCGGAACCAAGAATCGACTCCCGGAGGACGTCCAACGCAAGAGCCTCTCCGCGCTCTTCAATCTCCTCATCGAAGCAGGGGCGATCGAAGAAGCGCTCAGCATCGTGCGCTTCGCGCGTCTCGAACTCTCAGAGTCGCATTTCCACGAGGTGCTCATCCGAGCGGTGCGCAATGACGACTACCGGGGCGCGTACGCGCTCTTCCAGCGGACGACGCAACGGTGCCTTACCGAAGAACAGTACCGGAAGCTCGCCAAGGGGCTCCTCCACGCGGAGGGACTCGTCGCTGAAGCGCTCGAGGTTGCCACCGAGATTCACCTCGAGTTCGATCCGCGCGTGCTCCGGAACGTCTGCAAGAACCTGCTCCGCCAGCAGCGCTTCGAGGATGCGCGCCGCGGCTACCGCGCAGCCTTCAGGACGAAGATCCCGAAGGAGGACGCACTCGAGGAACTGCAAGCGGCGCTCGAGAACGGGTGCATGGACACTGCGCGGGCGATCGCGAGCGAGACCCTCGGGCTCGAAGAATTCCCTGCCGACATGCTCGATGCGGCGGAGCAGAACGCGGTCGCCCATGGGAACGTCGGTGCGCTCAACCGTCTCTATGACTGGCTCAAGCGCGATCGCATTAGTAAGCAGAAGGATCTGGTGTGCTGCCTCCGCGACGCCGCTGATCGGCATGGTGCGCCGTCGTTCGTCGAGAGTCTCGAGGATCTCTTCAGCCGGGACACGTCGCTCCACAGCGAGGACGCGCAGCGACAGCTCCTCCTCGACTGCCACATCACCTCGGAGCGACTCAGCACCTTCGCGCGTCGAGCGGTCGAGGTGAAGCAGTACGAACTCGCGCGACGCCTCTGTGAAGTGGAAGTGCTGCAGAGACGCGCGAACGCGGGCTTCTAACTCAAGCGACTCAAACGACTCTTACCCGGCTTCCGGGTAGGGGTCGTTTCGTATCCAGGACTTGCATCAGCGGGAGGGAAGCGTAGCTTGCGCCCTCACGTCGTAGACGTGTGCCGCTTCACAAATCATTCCAGGAGGTTCCGCCCATGGGAACCAAGAAGAAGGAAGCACCGTCACCGCGGTTGAACTACGCGCGACGGGACGCGAGTACTGAGCTTCTCATCAACTCCATCCTCGGGAATGGCGATCCAGCAGACGCCCTTCGTATCGCGCGGGACCGCAGGCTCGCGATCGACCAGAGAGTGCTGCACAAGCACCTGCAGTGCTTTCTCTCCGCGAGGGCGCAGGCACAAAAGGCGTACGTGATCTTCTCGGCGATCAAGAAGCTCGACCCGCTCGAACGCGCCCTCATCTTCCCGATCATCGATGGGCTCCTCGAAGTCGGCGCTGTTGCAGAGGCCGTCGAAGTCTCGCGTGCGGCCGCGCATCCCGTCGACGCGAACGCCGTGCGAGTGGTCTGTTTGAGCCTCCTTCGCGAGGGACGCATCCGTGACGCGCAGCGAGGATACCGAGCTCTCAAGATGAAGATTCCGAAAGAGGACTCCGTAGAGGCGGTCACGCACCTCCTCGCCAGCGGACGATATGCCGAGGCGAATTCGTTCGTGCGCGGCATCCTCGGATGGGACTCCTATCCAGAATCGATCGTCCGGGAAGCTATCCGCACAGCAATTCAGTGTGGTCGCCACGACGTAGCCTGGAACCTCTACGCGCAGGAGCTCCTCGAACCAATCCCCTGGGAGGACACCGTGGAGTGCATCGCCGCCGCCGCGCGAGAAGGAACGGACGCCCTCATTACCTGCTGCGAGCATGCCTTCCGGTACGTACCACGGCTCCAAGAGCCCGGTGCGCAGCGGCGCATTCTCCGTGACCTCAGGCTCTCTGGCTGCAAGTATTTGCACATTGCCGACGCATGCGTACAGGCGGGCAAGCTACCTCTCGCTGAGCGCTTCTGCGAAGTTGAAGTGCTGAACTCGTGACAGACGCAGAGTAACGCTGTATCGCGCGTCACATTGATGACCCCCGCCCGGTTTCCGGGTGGGGGTCTTCGTTCTCCTCAGGACCGTTGACGCCACTGGAGCGAAGAGGATTATGGAGGCGCTCACCGCTCCTTCCCATTGCCTCGTTCGGGCACCTCGTCCCGGCTCGGTTTCGCGCGAGTACTCGTACTCGTCCGTGGCCGATCCTGTGGACCAGGATCGGGGAAAGGGGGACACGCCATGAAAGAGTTCATCAAATTCATGACGCGTCAGTTCGTCGTCCGCGGGAGTCCTGCGTGTGAGGAGAAACCCGCACGCAATACCCGTGACGACGACGCGCCCAGTAAGTGGGCTTCCGCACCCGGAACCGGTCTCGGAGCGAAGGGCTGAACCACATCAAGCCAACGCTCCCCAACAGCTTCAAGGGGCTCCAGCAGTACGCTGGAGCCCCTGCTTTTCATGTGCCCGAAGGGAAAGACGCATCGGGGCGGACGAAATGCGTTCGCACGGCATCCGCGAGGGCCTGCCCAGAAGGACGATGAGGTCGAGTGAGCAGACGCAGTGGCTCGCAAAGGGCTTCCGTACGCAGCATTCGGTCATCGATCTCCGGTTCGCACTCGATGCTTCTGAGGAATGCGCCGCGACCGGCCTCCGGGAGCGCGGCGAAGTACTTGTCCGCATCGGTAAGCGCTCGAACGAACTGCTCGGCGAGTTCGCACCATGAGACCTGATTCGTCGCCGCATCGGCACGGACGGCCTCAAGCCGCTGCTCCTGCTCATCGAGGCGGGCGATCTGGATGTCGTACTCGCGTTGCTGGATCTTGCCCTCGGTGAAGAGGTCGAGCGCTCGTGCGCGTTTCTCGGCGCTACGGCGAATCTCCAGCTCCGCGTCGCGCGACCGCTGCTGCCGGAGCTGCAGCTCCTGGGCGTTACGCTCGTGGAGTAAGGCGAGACACGCGTCGCGCTCGATAGGATGGAGGGCGGTCCGCTCGAGCAGCGGGCGAAGCTGTTCCATGAGGAGCGTCTCGGTGATCGGTGGTTGCGGGCAGCCGCGCCGGGAGCAGCGGTAGTAGACGTACCGGCGTCCGGCCTTCAGCTTTTCGTACGGCGAGAGCCTGCGGCGACACCGGCCGCAGTAGAACGTTCCGGGGATTCCCACGAGCCGCTTCTTCGTGCGCGGACCGTTCTTGAGGCGCTGCTGGAGGATCGCCTGCACGCGCTCGAACTCCGTCCGCGTCACCATCGGGCGATGAATCCCAACGTGGAGCTGCCCGCTCCAGCGGAAGACGCCGTAGTAGAACGGATTCGTGAGCACCTGCTGGATGCCGCTCACGCTCAGGGGCTTCCCGGAGAAGCCCTTCTTTCCGAGGGCGTTGGTCGGGAACGCCTGTGTGGCTGCTGCGATCTGGCTGAGCGTGAAGCCGTCGAGCGCCATCTCCCAGACCTTCCGGACGTATGGCCATGCGGCGTCATCGGGGATGATGACCCCGTGCTTCTTCGACTCCTTCGCGTTGAGGTAGCCCCACGGCGGCGCCTGCGGGGCTTCCCCGCGAGACACCTTCTCCCGCGTCCCGCGCTGCGTCTTCTCGATCATGTCGTCCGACGCAATCCGGGAGGCGCCGAACTCGAGCCCGAGGACGATCCGGTTCATTCCCTCGCGCGTGAATGTCTTGTCGTGCGTAATGATCTGCTGGAGGAATCCCTCCTCGAGCGCGTAGCTGATCATCCCTGCGTCCTTCGCGTTTCGCGAGAGGCGGTCGGGCTGCCAGCAGAGGAGCACCTCGCATGCACCGGTGTAGACGGCGTCCATCATCTCGCTGAAGACGGGACGCCCGGGCTTCCGGGCGGACTGTGCCTCGATGAAGGTTCTGGCGATCGTGATGCCGAGGTCGGCAGCCCGACGACGCATCTCCTTCTCTTGCGCCGGGATACTGAACTTCTGCGCTTCTGAACTCTCGGACGACTTCCGGCAATAGAGGAATGCGCGGAGCGGCTTACTCGGGGTGCTGTTCGATGGAGGCATTCAGCGAGGCGTTAAGGGCGATGGTCTCTGCGGCGATGACGAATCCGAGAAGGTAGCGACGGTATCGGTCCAGTTCCTCGGGCGAGGCGGGCGGCCGACCCATCACTTCGGTGAACGCTGCGAGGACGGCGGCGTCGGCGTCTGGTGACGCGAAATCAGCGTTCGGCCGCGATGCGCGCGGCGGGCGCCGGGGGATGTGCTGAGAGGGGGTGGATCCCATTGAGAGCTAGATCGAGTGGGCACTCGAATTCGCTCTCAAGATACGGTGTACGCCGCCTTCGGTCCCCTCCGCAAGCGCCTGATAGGTACCCAGGCGAGATCGCGAACATGGCACAGGCTTGCGAGAAACGCGTCGCAGATGTAACGAAGAACGGTAGCACCCCTGCAACGCAGATGTACTCACCGTGGTTCACTCGCGTCTACCGGATCAAGAAGGCTGCCGTCTCGGCAACGACGCAGGCGAGAAGGCGACGGGCGGAAGCGCTGTACCGGCTTTACAAAGGGCAGTCGTATCGGACCGTGCAGAACGCCCTCGGCTGCAGCCCGACGTGGATTCGGCGATGTCTACGGGGACACGATGCGGCGGGGCTTCGTGGGATTCACTGGAAGCCGCGCGGTCGCTCGCGAAAGATCACCAGCCAACAGACGCGGCGGTTCCGACGAATGGCGGCTATTCGTGACGCGTCGGGACGGAGAGTCCGGAGCCTCCGTGCCATCGCCCGAGCCATGGGCGTATCGCACACGACGGTGGCGCGGGAACTACGGAGACACGAACAGACCTCCTGAGGCGCCTCAGGAGGTCTGTAAAGATGGTCGCGGTTACGCCGCGTTGCGCCGCGTCCACGGGGCGAGGCACTCATCGAGCCGTGCCATGCAGTGGGCCGCATCCGGCATGTGGGTCGCGATGCTCAAGTACGCGCTACGGACCACCGGCAGGAGCCGCGCTCGGTCGGTCTCGGAGGCGTCGAGCTTCACGAGGACGCGAACGAGCGGCAGGATCATGTAGATGGCGAAGGAGAGGTGATAGCGGCGCCGGAGCAGTTCTGCATGCCCGACGGATGCGAGGAGTTCGTCGCGGGCGCGCAGAAGGTCGTCGGTTTCGCGCCGGCAGGACGCCGTGAACTCGAGACAGCGGCGGTGGTATTCACCGTGCAGCTCGTCCCGGCGGCTCTCGAGGCGAGCACGAGCGGCGGCATCGAGTGGTGCGGCATTCAGCTGTGCCCGCACTCGTTCCTGCTCATCAGTGATCTCGGTCAGGTCGGGCGCGAGACTCTTCGTGGCTGCGGCCGCCTGCTCCCGCTTCCACTGGCGATAGCGGGAGTACTCGGTCAGAGCGTCCTCCGCGAGGGAGACGATTTCGCCGACGATCAGATCGTGGGCTGCGGGATGGTGATCGGGCACAGATGCCTTCTCCTTTCGGGTGAAGTCGTGGCGGTGACCGGCGCCTTTTGTGGGGCGACGGCAACTGGTTGTTAAGGACGCACGGAGAGAGAACGACCGTGCCCGATGCATCCTGGTGTGTCAATGGCGGTTGGGAGCCCCGAGGCGCGCGAGGGCGAACTCTCGAAGCACTGAAACGGTCCGTCCGTGGAGGTGTCCTTCGGCGCAGCGAAAGCGAGATCGAACCGGGGTGGCGATCGGTGACCTCGAAGCGGCTTTCCGAGATCTCTGCTGATAGACGCGTTCTCCATTCGCTGATGCCTTCGGAGCGGCGGCCTGCTGGTGTCTTCTGACACGCGCAGGATGTGTGCGATGGGGTCACTGCGAGAGCATCCGGTTGTTCAGCTCTTTGCGGACGCGATGCGTTCGTACCAGGCGTTTATCGACGACCCTCCGGGGAAGGAGTTTTCACGTGCCTGTCTCGTGCACCTAACGACGCTCTACGGTTTGTGGCTCCGCCTGCCACATGTTGAGCCAGGAGAGGCGAAGCCGGAGCGCCTCTCGTACCCGTTGAGTGAGAAGCTGAGTGCTGCGATCGGAGAACGGAACGCGCACTGGCTCGTTTACAACCCGTTCGAAGAAGAGGCGCCCGTGGCGAGTTCGATCTACGAGGATCTCACGAGCATTTACGAAGATCTCGTTCCGGCGCTTGTACTCTTCGAGCGGGGCGACGACGACGCGCTCCAACGAGCGGTGTGGGAGTGGTACTTCGCGATGGAATCACACAGCGGGCGCCACCTCGTCTTCGCGATGACGGCACTTCATGAGCGGCTCACGGATGCGGGCGAGGGCTGAGCGCGCGCCTAATCCTGCGTCACCTGCGCCAGAAGCGCCGTGAGCAGCGGGTCATCGATGTCGGACGCGCCGTTGAAGTAGACGAGGTCTTCGGTCGCTCGGGAACGAACGCGTCGGTAGGACGTCTCATAGGTGCCATCAAGGTGTTCGGACGCGCGCCGCATGCCGATCGGGCGATCAGAGACGATGTAGAGCCTGCGCTCCTCGCGCCACGTCTCTCCACCGTTCTGGCATTCAAGAAGCCGCAGACCATCAGGCGCGTACCATCCCGCGGCTTCCGCGCAGCCGGCGACGGTAAGGCGGCGCTTCTCGAAAGCGGGCTGGAGGGCATCGATTGTGTCCATGTAGGAGTGGAGCTGGTACTCCGTAGCGTCTGCGGCGGCGTCAATCTGCTGAGCGGTCGGGAGCTGTCCCTCGTCGGTAATGTCGCGGCCCTCCCAGAGTGTTGCCTGCGGGAGGGAGCTGAGACTGATTGGTCCGGCGGGAAAGGCACTGCCGCTGTTGAGGGTGTCGAAGAGCCCTGTGCCCTCGTAGGTGACGCCGCCATCCTCAATCGTGATCTCGAGGTCTCCGGCCGTGCAGTAGCCGATGACGAAATGCTCGACCTTCCCCGAGGCACGCTCCAGCAGGATCCCCACGGCGAAGTCGCCGCGTGGGTTGTACGCCGTGGTACGACGCTCGCCAGGTGCGAGCGTCGCAACGACAGTGACGCCGTCGAGAATCGCCTCGGTCTTCGGCGCGAACTCCTCGGGCACCATCCCGCGAATCACCTCAACCTGCACGCGACGAAGAACGTCTGAGGATGCGTTCGCGATGACGAGATCAGACGTGGGAGCAAGAAGCGGCCGCCCTGAGAGAAACCATGCGACCACGATCATGACCAGAATCGCAACGAACCAGCGATATCGCACGAGGAGTGGGATCAGTGCTTGAAGAGCGAACCAACAATACACTGCCCATCCGAGCGGCAGCCAGCGGGTCCGGAGGCCTTCGGAAGCGCCGTGGCATAAGGGCGCAATACCACGAAGAAAGCCTCGCCCACCTCCTGGCATACGTTCGCATGGCGCCGTTCGATGAAGCGACGCAGACGCACAGGCGCCGAATGCTGGGTACTTCAATCTGAGCGCTGAATGCCGCATCATTCAACTGAACCATCTACGCCATGCGCCTCTCGAAGCAGCAGACTACCCTCTCCGTGCTCGCAGCAGTCTTCATTGTGATCGGGGCGGGTTACTGGAGTTGGTCATACACGCTGCGCACACCGGAGAAAGTTACCGCCGTTGAGAATCTCCCAACAGACCTTCCGATTCCGGATGCAAGATCGAAGCAGGAGGCTGTGGAGAATGCCGTACGGGCGATGAAGGCGCGAATCCAGCTCCCGATGGTGCTCAATGAGTATTCGACCATCACCGATATCACCGCTGAGCCGGGCGCACTACGCATGCACTATCGCCTCGTGGAGACAGACCCCGAAGGACTCACTGATGCGTACGTGAGAAAGACGTTCGCTCCGACGATTTGTGCGAGCAAGAATCGCGTGCTCCTGAAGCTCGGGATCAGCTTCGAATATGCGATGACATACGACAGCGCGCTCCCGCCGAAGATCGTCGCGATCACCGAGGACGACTGCCTGGTGCAGGCGTAAAGGCATCGGCTCAGTAGCACACGAGCGGCGGTGCCCGATGCGAGCGCCGGAGTCTTCGGAAGAGCCTGAACGGGCAACTGTCAGCTATCGAGCGGCAGGAATACACTGAGGGTGTTCGCGGCGAGAACGATCCCCTGATTACCTCCCCGCTGCCATGGCCATCCTCGCGCTCGTTGTGGTGCTCGGCGTCCTCCTGCTGCACCCGCTCGCTGTCTGGGCGATGGCGAAAGCGGGCGGGCGACGGACTGTCTCGTTCGGATATGCGGTCGTGACGAGCATTGGCTCCAGCATGCTGGGAATGGGAGCGGGCGTCGTAACAGGGGCGGTTACGCCAGGAATCGCGGCTATCACCGTGCAGGTTCTTGTGGCTGTGGCTGCGTTCTGTTGGTTGCTCTCGCGCGGTGAGCGGATGAGCCCCCTACGCGCCGCCTGGATCCTATTCGGTTCCACTCTCGCCGTCGCCGCCCTGGTAGTGGTCGTGCGGTTATTGCTGGTGTCTCCGTTCGAGGTGAAGGGGCAGTCGATGGAACCGGCTTTCCATGCCGACGATCTCCTCATCGTCGAGAAGCTCTCGTACCGTTTCCGGAACCCGCGTCGTGGTGACGTCGTCGTTCTCATTCCGCCCTCGGACAGGACGCAGTACTACGTGGAGCGCATCGTGGGTCTCCCGGGGGAGTCGATCCAGTTCCTCGACGGTGAAGTCGTCCTCTTCAACGAGGAGTACCGCGAAGGGAAGGCGCTCGAGGAGCCCTACCTTCCGGACTCGTCTACGACCTACGGGGTCTCGACGAAGCCCGTCGAGATTCCCGACGGGAGCTTCTTCACCCTCGGGGACAACCGCGAACACTCGAACGACTCGCGAATGTGGGGTTTGCTCCCGACGGCGAACAGCGTGGCGCGGGTATGGTT
>ERZ724512.719-NODE-719-length-15452-cov-5.517049_pt1 | contig 15452 bp, 16 predicted proteins | sample MGYA00376045_ERZ724512 | MGnify/ENA primary metagenome ERZ724512 (study PRJEB28724, sample SAMN07190883) | activated sludge metagenome | isolation source: activated sludge of sewage treatment plant in Hong Hong | place: Hong Kong | collected 2016-03-17 ... | reverse complement strand
CCTCAACGAGGCGACATCACATTGTTCGGCCAGAGCCTGGCTGGCCTGTCGCAGGACGACACGGCGCGAGCCGTCGCGTGTGTGCCACAGGAGAACCCACAGCTATTTCCATTTACGGTGGCGGAAACCGTGTTGATGGGGCGATTCCCGCATCGGCAGCGGTCGCGCTGGAGCCTTGGTTTCGGGTGGGAGGACCAGGATGATTGTCGGGCAGCCGCGCAGGCCATGGAGACGATGGATATTACGCATCTCGCCGCACGGCTGGTCACCGATCTCTCCGGCGGTGAGCGCCAGCGAACGATGATCGCACGGGCCCTCGCCCAAATGCCTCGCGTATTGCTACTGGATGAGCCGACGGCGTTTCTCGATCTTCAGCATCAGCTCGACATTTGCTCGGTTGTGCGTCGATTGCGTGAGGAGCGGGGGTTGACGGTGGTCATCGTGTCGCATGATTTAAATTTGGCCAGTCAGTACTGCGATCGCATCGCGATGCTGAAAGACGGCAGAGTGGCCGCGCTGGGTACGCCCTCAGAGGTCATGTCAGTCGAAACCTTGCGTGAGGTCTATGGCTGCACCGTGCTGATCGATGCGCATCCCGATTCGGGATTGCCGCGTATCACACTGCCCGGGCCTGCCGTGCCGGTTCACCGATAGGAACGGAACGTTGCGGAGGGGTTCGTGCCCGGCCCACCCGCGTGATGAGAAGGGGCATGTCATCATTGGAGAACGGAGTATCAGGAAGACGCCGTCAGCGTCGGGGAAGATGGTGCAAAACCATCACGGTGCCGCCACTGTAAGCGGGGAGTGACCCTGCAGGACGCCACTGGCGAGCGACGTGATTCGTGAATCATCCCTTGTGAAGCGCAAGAGGTTTCCTCTGACCGTTTCACGATGACTCACGTCTCACGCCGTCGGGAAGGCGCAGGGAAGCCAGGATCCGCAAGTCAGGAGACCCAACTGACGGGTGTTACGACTGAGCCCTTCGAGCGAAAGGGAACGTCAGCATGTTGAAGCGTGTCAGGGAATGGTCTGTCTGTTGTCTGTTGCTGTTGATCGTGAGCACCCCGCCTGTCTGGCCGGCGGTCGCCGGTGCCGAAGAACCGGAGGAGCCTGAACCGGTCGTGCAGGCCGAAGAAGTCGTCATCTCAGCCACGAAAACACCGGTCCCTGTGACGCAGGTGACCAGCGCCGTCGAAGTCATCACGGCGCAAGACATGAAAAAGCAAAATATCCGGCACGTGGCCGACGCCCTACGGTTGGCGCAAGGGCTGGCCGTGTTTTCGAGCGGCGGACCGGGAACGGAGGTCAACGCAAGAATTCGCGGGGGAGGTTCCAGCCAGACGCTGGTCCTGATCGACGGCGCCATCGTCAACAGCGGAACGTTGGGCAGCTATGATTTTTCCAACCTGACCACCGACAACATCGAGCGAGTCGAAATCCTGCGCGGCGCGCAAAGCATGTTGTGGGGGTCGGATGCGATGGGCGGCGTGATCAATATCGTCACGAAGCGAGGCGAGGGGCCGCTTACCGCGACCGGTTTCATGGAATATGGGTCCTTCGCGACGTTGCGCGAGGGCGGCACCGTATCAGGAAAGCAGGGACTCGTCGACTACAGCCTTTCGCTGTCCCGTTGGGACACCTCCGGCTTTTCGGCCGTCAATTATCGCCGCGGCGCGACCGAGCGGGATTCCTTTCGTAATTGGCAGGGATCGGGGCGCATCGGCGTGGATCTCCCGCGTGATGGTCGACTCGATTTCACCATGCGCTGGATGAATTCCGATACCCAACTCGACAATGTCTCGGCGACGTTTCCGGCGGATGTCTACGGGTCGAAGATGCGCAGTCAGCAGTATGTGTTCAGCGGGAGTTATGAGCAGCCGATCACCGGCTGGTGGTCCCAGAAGCTGACACTCGCACGATCGCAGGAAGCCTCGCTGTTTCTGCCGGGGACTGTACAGCGGAGCCTTGTCGACGGATTCATCAGCACGCCGTTCGGATCTCCGAATGAAACGCGTGTCCTTTCCAATCGCCTGGAGTGGCAACATAATTTCCAGCTTACGAAGCTCCTCCTGCTCAGCGCAGGGTATCAATTCCGGGAACAGCAGGGTGAAAACGACACGGGCCTGATCAATCGCATTTTGAGTTCCCATGCCGGATTTGCGCAGGCGCAGTTCAATCTCTGGGATCGTGTCTTCGCGACGGCCGGTGTGCGGCACGACAGTTACAACGTCTTCGGCAATGCCACCACGTATCGACTGACCGGCGGGTACTACCAGAAGGAAACCGATACGAAACTGCGCGTCGGCTATTCGACCGGCTTCCGGGCACCCAGCATGAATGAACTGTACTTTCCAAATTTCGGCAATCCCAACCTGGGACCGGAGAAGAACCAAAGTATGGACGCGGGGATCGATCAGTATTTTTTTTCGAAACAGTTGAAGCTGAGCGGAGGCTTCTTCTGGAATCATTATCGCAATCTCATCGTCACGACCTTTGATCCGGGGTTTTGCGCCCCCTTCAGCACGTTTGGATTCTGTCCGCAGCAATTGGGGGAGGCATCGACCAAGGGGTGGGAGGCCGGGCTCACCTATACCTATTCCAGCGATCGGCCGTTTCTGAAAGGCGTGGTGGTCGAGGCGCAGTAGACGAATACGATCACGCGCGATCTGGACACGCAAACGCGTTTGCCACGCTGGCCGACCGACCAGTGGAGCGCGTCCGTGAGCTATCAACCGATCGACCCCTTGTGGATCACGGTGATCGGGCGCTATGTCGGGTCGCGATTCAATACGACCGGTGATCGGCAAGCCATGCCGGCCTTCGACGTGTGGTCCCTTGCCGTGACCTACGATGTCACGAAGCAGATGCAAGCCTATCTGCGAGCCGAGAACCTGTTCAATGAGAAGTATGAAGAAATCGCCAGTGCTGGTACGCCGATCCGGTCGATTTTCGGAGGTCTTCGCGTGACGTTCGGCGGTAAATCGTAAATGGACCATGAGCATCGTCTGGTGATGCCACGCCCTCGTCTGGTCATTGCCGGCACCCACAGCGGTGTCGGCAAAACCACCGTCACCCTCGCGCTAATGGCCGCGTTGAAGGCGAGGGGCCTGGTGGTGCAGCCGTTCAAGGCGGGGCCGGATTTTATCGATCCCGGTCACCATCAACTGGTGACGGGTCGGCCCTCGCGCAATCTGGACGGGTGGATGTTGAATGAGGCGGTCAATCGGTCGATCTTTTCGCAGGCGTCGGCCGATGCGGATCTGTCCATCATCGAAGGGATGATGGGCCTCTTTGACGGGAGTTCCCCCATTCACGAACAGGGCAGCACGGCAGAATTGGCCAAACAGCTGCACGCGCCGGTGTTGCTGGTGATTGATGGCAGTGCCATGGCGCGATCGGCGGCGGCGATGGCAGCCGGGTATGCGCGATTCGATCCGGGCCTTTCTGTGCAGGGCGTGGTCTTCAATCGCGTGCGAAGCGAGGGGCATTACCGGTTGCTGCGGGAAGCGGTGGAAGCGGAGACGGGGCTCGCCGTCGTCGGGTACCTTCGGCCTGATGCCTCGGTTACGATTCCGGACCGGCATCTCGGTCTCAGGACCGCCATTGAGGCAGGGGCATGTGACCTCTACGACCGACTGGCGCAGTCGGCTGCGGAGACGATTGATCTGGCTCGAGTGGAGGCGATCGCCCGATCGGCTGAAGGATGGTTTGAAGAAGATCCGGTCAGTCCACCTGCGGCAGGACCGAAAGAAACGGTCCGTGTTGGTGTGGCCTATGACGGTGGATTTTGCTTTTACTATCAGGACAACCTGGAATTACTCGCAGCGGCCGGTGCTGAGATCGTACAATTCTCGCCCTTGCATGATGCAGCTCTGCCGGATGTGGATCTGTTGTATTTCGGCGGCGGCTATCCTGAGCTCTATGGTGAGGCATTGGCTGCCAACGTGAGCATGCGGGCCGCGGTGAAGGCGTTCAGCGACCGCGGTGGAGTGATCTATGCGGAATGCGGCGGCTTGATGTATTTGACGCAAGCCATTCGTGATGGAGACGGTCATCGCTATGAGATGGTCGGTGTCTTTCCTGCCGAGGCGGTCATGCGGACGTCGGGGATGACGTTAGGCTACCGGACCGTCGAAACGATACGGCCCTCTCTGCTGGGTCCGGCCGGCACGTCACTGCGCGGGCATGAGTTCCATTATTCCCTCCTCGAGCCGAAGGGCGAGTTGGCGTATGCCTGTGTGTTGGCAGATGCAGCGGGCAAGCCGGTTGGTCAGGATGGCGTGATGGTCAGAAACACCTTGGCGTTGTATAGTCACCAGCATTTCCGGAGCCGTCCCGAGGTGGTGGTCAATCTGCTCCAGTCTGTGCGACAAGAGAAAGCTGCGCGCCAAGCATGAGGAAGCATTGAGATGACTGATCGGGATGAACACACCGCCAAAATGCAGCGCCTGAAAGCGTCGGTCGATCGACGCATCGAAGCAGCTCAGGGGGAACAGGGACTGCTGATGGTCTACACCGGTGCGGGCAAGGGCAAAACAACCGCGGCGCTCGGTATGGCGCTTCGCTGCCTCGGTCATGGCATGAAGGTCGCGATTGTGCAATTTATCAAGGGGGCTATCGATACGGCGGAGGAACGTATTCTCAGGTCATTCGGTGATCGTGTGACGTTTCTGCGCATGGGCGAAGGGTACACGTGGGAAACGCAAGATCGCGAACGCGATACGAGATTCGCTCAGGAGGCCTGGAACAAAGCCTGCGAGTTCATGGCCGATCCCTCCTATGCGATGGTGATTCTCGACGAATTCAACATTGCCCTGCACCACCACTATGTGGAGGTGGCGGAAGTGCTGCCGCGATTGCAGGCTCGTCCCCTCATGCAACATGTGGTCATCACCGGTCGAGGGGCTCCGGCTGAGCTGATCGACGCGGCTGATTTGGTGACCGAGATGAAACAGGTCAAACATCCCTTTCGACAAGGCATTAAAGCGCAGGCAGGGGTGGAGTTTTGAGAGGCCCGGTGAGCAAGACGTGCGAGCATTGCCGTCAGCCGTTCGAGTGTGTCGGATACCAATGTTGGTGCGGGAAGATCGGCATTACCGAAGCCCAAATGGATTGGATCGCCGCCCGTTATCAGGATTGTCTCTGTCCCGCGTGCCTGCAACAGGTGGCCGATGGAAAGCTTGGACCGGGAGTGCCGCCTCAGGCAGATCAAGCGAGGTAACGTGTCGATACCGGGGTTCGGCCTCGTGAGTCGAGTGGCGAATCCGGAGTGAAAGGATCAGAGCATGCGAATTACCAAAGTCTATACACGAACCGGCGACGCGGGCCAAACAAGGCTTGCCGGAGGGCAGCAGGTCTGGAAAGACTGTGTGCGCGTTGAAGCCTATGGCACCGTCGATGAGCTGAATGCCTCTGTGGGATTGGTGCGGGCGATGAATGCCGAAGGCGGGAGCGCCTCTCCCGCCTCCGCGCAACTCGAGACGGACTTGCGCTGGATCCAAAATAAACTGTTCGATGTCGGGAGTCTGCTCGCCACCGCGCCGGGCCAGAGCTTTCCGAATATGCCGAAAGTCACCGAGGCTGACGTGACCAGGCTCGAGCAGATGATCGATCGCTGTCAGGAAGACCTGGCACCGCTCAAGGAATTTATTCTGCCTGGCGGGGGGAAAGTCTCGGCGACGCTGCATCAAGCGCGCACGATCTGCAGGCGGGCCGAGCGCGATTGCATCCGGCTCAGCCGTGAGGAAGACGTGTCCGCCGAGCTCAATAAGTACCTGAACCGGTTGAGCGATGCCTTGTTCGTCATGGCACGATGGGTAGCCAAAACCCAAGGTGAGCCGGAGTTTTTGTGGCAGCGTGAATCTGATGCCCCGATCAAGTAAATCGACGACCAGGCCCGGGCGTGCAGGGTCCCGCCTCATTCTGGTGCTGGGGGGCGCCTCCTCAGGGAAAAGCCAGGCGGCATTGGAACGGGCAGGCAGCCAAGCGCCAAAGGCCTTTGTCGCGACCGGGCAGGGATTGGATAAGGAAATGCAGGCGCGTATTGCGCGGCACCGGGCGACACGTTCCGCCGAGTGGGTGACGGCTGAGGTGCCACGAGATCTGGCGGGCTGGTTTCGATCGGACGGATCGGGCTATCGCACCATCGTCGTCGATTGCCTGACGCTCTGGCTCAGCAATGTCTGCGGCCGCCGTCTTGCCGGCGCAGACATGAGTGCTCGAGTCGATGAACTTGTGCACGCCATTCGGCAGAGTCCCGCGCGTGTTGTGCTGGTCAGCAACGAACTGGGATTCGGCTTGGTGCCGACAAGTCGCAGCGCGCGCGCCTTTCGTGATGTCGCCGGACGGGTCAATCAGCAGATCGCCGCCTCAGCTGACGAGGTCTACTTTGTTATCAGCGGTCAGTCGCTCAGGCTCAAATAAATAGGAGAGATGATGACACTCGATGAGGCGATGGGCCTGATTCAACCAGTGAATGGTGACAGTGCGGCGAACGCTCAGCGACGCCTTGATCGACTCACCAAGCCGTTGGGCAGTCTAGGGCGGCTGGAGGAGTTGGCTGTGCACTACGCCAGGATCACGGGCGATGTGAAGCCGAATGTGCCGCGTGGCGTCGTGTTTACCTTTGCGGCTGATCACGGCGTGGCGATGGAAGGTGTGAGCGCCTATCCCAGTGAAGTCACACCCCAGATGGTTCTGAATTTCCTGCGGGGCGGTGCCGGGGTGAATGTCCTGGCGCGACATACGGGAGTGGAAGTTCGGGTCGTGGATATCGGTGTCGCCTACGACTTCGGGGTCGTGCCCGGACTCATTCAGAAAAAGATCATGCGGGGGACGAACAATCTCCTGCGTGAAGCGGCCATGACCAGGGCGCAGGCGACAGAGGCATTGCAGGTGGGAATCGATCTGGCGACGGAGGCTGCGCAGGAGGGGGTCGGCCTTATCGGGACCGGGGAAATGGGGATCGGCAACACGACTCCAAGCGCGGCCATCACGGCCGTCATGACCGGTCGACCGGTTGCTGAAGTGACGGGTCGTGGAACCGGCATCGACGAAGCCGGTCACGCCCGCAAGGTTTCGGTCATCGAGCAGGCGCTGGATCGGCATCGCCCTGATAAAGCTGATGCGCTTGATGTGCTGGCCAAGGTGGGCGGACTGGAAATCGCCGGGCTGGCCGGGCTCATGCTAGGCGCGGCGGCAGCACGCGTGCCGGTGGTGTTGGATGGGTTTATTGCCGGTGCCGCCGCCTTGATGGCCGTCGCGTTGCAGCCGTTGTGTCGTGACTACCTGATTGCGTCGCACCGGTCGGTCGAACGGGGGCATCAGGCGACTCTGGAATGTCTGGCTCTGAAGCCGCTCCTCGATCTGGATCTCCGGCTGGGGGAGGGGACAGGGGCTTGCCTGGGGATGGGGCTCGTCCTGGCCTCGATCAAAATTCTCACCGAGATGGCGACCTTCGATGAAGCGGGTGTGACGGAACGTGACTGAAATTGCCGCCATGACGAGACCGTTTGTGTTCGCCTGGCATTTCTTGACGGCGATCCCCATCAGCCGAACTCATCACGCGCCGACGGCTCAGGAGTTGGCGTCATCGATGGCCTGGTATTCCACCGTCGGTCTCGCGATCGGCGGCCTGGTGGCGTTGGCCGATGTTGGCTTGCGCTCGTGGATGGCAGCGGAGGTCGGCAATGCGCTGTTGATTGTGCTGCTCGTGCTGCTCACGCGCGGGTTGCATCAGGATGGCCTGGCGGACACGGTCGATGGACTGGCCGGCGGCCGAACCGTTGAGGATCGTTTGCGAATCATGCGCGATCCGCGAGTCGGTGCGTTCGGCGCGACCGCCTTGAGTCTTTCCCTGTTGCTACGATATGCAGGGTTACTGGCGCTGCCTGCACCGCTGCGACTGCCGGTGCTGCTGTGCATGCCGGCACTGGGTCGCTGGGCGATGGTTAGTTTGGCATGGGCGTCGCCCTCAGCAAGGCGTGATGGGGGATTGGCTGCCTCGTTTCTCACGCACCTGTCCTGGCAACAGGTTCTTCTTTCGACCCTCGTATTGGCTGTGGCGTTGACGATGGCCTTGGGCGGAACTGTGGCGGTCGCGACCATGGGCATGGGTGTCCTGTTGCTGGTCCTGATCAGGCAGCGGTGTCTGACCTTGCTTGGCGGCGTGACGGGCGATGTGCTCGGAGCCACGAACGAAGTGGTCGAGATGCTCTTTCTCTTATTGATTCCGGCGTTGGTGGTAGCCGCATGACTGGTGTGGAGTTAGCAGTCGCCGCGGCGCTGGATGTCGCGGCGGGAGATCCTCGCTGGTTGCCTCATCCGGTGAAGGGCATGGGAGCCGTCATCGCCTGGGTGGATGATCGTGTTCGCCGCCTCTGCCGGAGTGAGCAGGCCCTCCAGATTGCGGGGGGCTGCCTGGCGCTGGGCTTACCGATCGCGGTGTATGCCGCGGCAACTTGGGTGATTGCGCAAGCCACGGCGATCGCTCCTCTGCTCGGGCAGGTGGTCGGCGTTGGATTGGCATATACGACGCTGGCGGGGCGGGACTTGTTCGACCACGTTCAGGCGGTGCTCCGTGAATTGGCTGCCGGCAATCTGGCCGGTGCCCGCCAAGCTGTGGCGATGATCGTCGGCCGTGATAGTGCCACGCTGACAGAGTCCGGCGTGGCCCGGGCCACGGTGGAAACCATCGCGGAAAGTACATCCGACGGGATCATTGCACCCCTGGTCTATCTGTCCCTGGGCGGGGCGCCGCTGGCGCTGGCCTATAAGGCGGTCAATACGCTCGACTCCATGATCGGTCACCTGGATGCCCGGTATGAGCATTTCGGTTGGGCCTCCGCCCGACTCGACGATGTGCTGAATTGGGTGCCGGCACGATTGGCCGGCGGCTTCATCGCACTGGCTGCAGGCCTATCAACAGGCCAATGGCATCGGATTCATGAAAGTTGGTACATGCTCCATCGAGACGGGGATAAACACGCCAGTCCGAACAGTGGCCAGCCGGAAGCAGCCATGGCCGGCGCCTTGGCCGTGCAACTGGGTGGAACAAATTATTATGACGGTGTGGCGCACGAAGCTCCCTCCATCGGTGACGGAACTGCCGACATCACTCCGCAGCACATCCGCCAGGCGTCTCGCATCATGATCGTGACGTATGGTCTGGGTCTGTTCTTCGCCCTGCTTTCCCTATGGGTATCATGAACCGCCAGGCTCATGGGGGGGACGTCTATGCGGCGGCTCGTGAATTGAAGCGGAATGTCCGGCACCTGCTGGATTTCAGCGCGAGCATCAATCCCCTGGGGCCGTCCCCTGCGGCGTGGCGAGCGATCGGCCGGGGGAGTGAACTGCTCAGCCATTACCCGGATCCGGCCTGTCGGGATCTACGGCAGGCGTTGGCCACATTTTGGGATCGTTCACCGGAAGAATTTCTGATCGGCAACGGGTCAACGGAATTGATTCACCTGCTTCCCGAGGCCTTGCAGATCAGGCATCTCCTCGTTATTGGTCCGACGTTCTCGGAATATGCTGCAGCCATGGCTCGCGTCGGTGGGCAGATCAGCAGCATCATGGCCACACGTGACGACGGATACCGGCCTCCGCTTGAGCAGGCGCTGGACGACCCGGACAAGTTCCGGAACAAAAGAAACAGCATGCCGCCTGTTGATGCGGTGATGCTGTGTAATCCCAACAGTCCGACCGGCCAGGCCTGCGATGCCGTCATGGTCAGAAAATTGGCCCGCCGGGCGGCTCGTCTTGGACAATGGTGTCTCGTGGATGAAACCTTTGCCGAATATTGCGAGCAGGTCTCAATTTTGCCGGAAGACCTGCCTGCGCGGACCCTCGTGTTACGCAGCTTCACCAAGTTTTACGGATTGCCGGGTCTCCGTGTGGGCTACGCGGTGGGGAATCCCAAGGTCATAAAACAAGTGAGCGCGCATCAGCCTCCCTGGTCGGTGAATATGCTGGCTCAGCGAGCGGCTCAACTCGCACTGCAGGACAGGCGGCACAGCCGACGAAGCCTCCGATTCATGGAACAAGAGCGATCGCGGCTTGTGCAGGAGTTGAGGCGATTACCCGGCTGTTCGACGTTCCCGTCCGCGGCCAATTTTCTACTCGTGGAACTGCCGGCAAGACTGAAGTCCACGCGCGTGGTATCGGCCCTTCGGCGGCAAGGAATTCTGGTTCGAGACTGTTCGCAGGTGCCGGGACTGAATGATCGTTCGATACGCCTGGCCGTTCGCTCGCGCGCCGACAATGATCGCCTCCTCAACTCTTTATCCAAAATCATCGGGAATAGTCGCGTATGACCCAGCGTCGTGCAAACCGCATCTCGACGAGGCATTGGGTCGTCGGCGATACGTTGATCGTGGATCTCGGCGTACGCATGCGCGTCCTCTCCTCGGCTCCCCGGGGCGGCGGTCTTCGCACGACTCGTTTTATCCTGAATCATCAGGTGCCCTCACATCCGCCCGGGACGGACACTACAGGGCGAACCTGGGAACATCCATCCCATTACCTCAGGCGGCTTGCGGAGACGCACGGCGTGGAACCGGACTGTGTCGGACTCATGACGGCGGTTCCCATGACGCAGCTTGTGACCCATCGAGAGGAGCGAGATGGAACGTGGGTAGAGGGGTTTGCCACCGTGGGGGTGACGAATGCCGTGCGGGCCGGGGAGCCAGTTCGTCAGGTGCAAGGCGAACAGATCGGTGCGACAGCGGGAACGATTAACCTCATCGTGGTGACGAACGGCTGTCTTGCGGTTCCTGCCATGGTCGGCGCGGTGCAGGTGGCGACGGAGAGCAAAACGGGCGTGTTGCGCGATCATGCCGTTCCCAGCTGGACCGGCCTTGCCGGTGCGACCGGGACGGGAACGGATGCGGTGGTGGTCGCCTCAGCTCTTCGAGGGCATGGCCCCTGGCATCCATATGCGGGGACCCATACAGAGATCGGGTCGATGATCGGTCGCGTCGTGGCTGAGTGTCTTCTCCAAGGCTTGGCCCTCGCAGCACAGTGGGCCGATCAGCGTCGGACCTAACCTCCGAGCTTTCTCATGCCTCATCCTTCTCGTGCCAAAGCCATTGCGATTCTCGGGACCGGCTCCGATGTCGGGAAGAGCATGGTGACGGCAGGGCTCTGCCGGCTGCTGCATCGCGCCGGAATTCGCGTGGCCCCCTTTAAAGCGCAAAACATGTCGCTGAACTCATTCGCCACACCGGAGGGTGGCGAGATCGGGCGTGCCCAGGCCTTGCAAGCCGAGGCCTGCGGCCTTGCTCCCCATGTCGACATGAATCCCATCCTGCTCAAGCCGGAATCGAACGCCAGATCACAAGTGGTGGTGCAGGGGAAAGTCTTCGCGACATTGGATGCGCGCGATTATTTCACGCGAGGGCAGGACTCCCGCCTGTTGCGCGCGGTCCGCGAGAGTTACGAACGGCTCGCAGCGCAGTACGAGGTGATCGTGATCGAAGGAGCCGGTAGTGCCGCCGAAGTGAATTTGCGCGACCGTGATCTCGTCAACTGGACTACAGTGGAACTGGCGGATGCCCGGGTGGTGTTGGTGGGTGATATCGACCGCGGCGGCGTCTTCGCCCAAATCGTCGGGACGTTGGACCTGATCGCAGCGGAGGAGCGCGCCCGTGTCTGCGGGATCGTGATCAACAAATTTCGAGGGGACAGGGCACTCTTCGAGGAGGGCGTCCGTTTTCTCACCGCACGCACAGGAATACCCATACTCGGAGTGTTGCCGTACCTTCGCGATCTCGCACTGGACCAGGAGGACGGTCTTGACGTAGATGCCGGGGCGCAGATTCCTTTCACGGCGGAACGTGTCAATGTTGCCGTGCTGCTCCTGCCGCACATGAGTAACTTCACCGATTTTAATGCGCTCGCGCAAGAAACGGATGTCGCGCTGCGATATGTCGCAACGCCTGAAGCGGCACTAGGCGCAGACGTCATGATCCTGCCCGGTTCGAAGACCACACTGTCGGACCTTGCGTATCTGCGCGAGAGGGGATTTCAGAGTGTGTTGCAGGACCATGTGCGGCGTGGAGGGGAATTGGTGGGCGTGTGCGGCGGCTATCAAATGCTTGGACAATCAATTGCCGATCCCGATGGAGTTGAGACCGGCGGTCACGATAAGGGGTTAGAATTGTTACCGGTCACCACCGTGTTGGCGCGAGACAAAATTACGGAGCAGGTCGAGGGGCAGGCTCTGCACATTGAGGGATCAACGACTTTGACTGTCCGAGGATATCTCATCCACGTGGGCAGAACGGATCGCGCGGGGCTTCGTCCCTGCTTTCAGCTCGTGCGAAGAAAGACCAGTCTGGACGGCAGCACAGCAATCGTTCGCGATGAGGAATGTCTGGATGGTGCGGTGCGGCATGACGGGTTGGTGTGGGGAACGTATGTCCATGGTCTCTTCGATCAACCGGATTTTCGCCGTGCCTGGCTGAATCGGCTGCGCAGCCGCAAGGGGTTACCGGCGGTTGCTCTGGAAGAGTCCCACCGCGTGAACGACACACGTCTGAACGCGATGGATCGCTGGGCTGATCATGTGGATCGGCACCTTGATCTCGCTCCGGTTTTGTCCTGGCTCCGATAGTCTGATCAGATTTCGTCTGACAGTGTCTAGCCATTCCAGCTCCACGTCATTTTGACACTTCTCCCGTCAAGCGACCAAACTTTGGCGCTCCGCTCGAAATGTTGAACAATTGAGAACCCTGCTCAGACGCACTGATCATAGTGGGTATAGTTGATCGTCCACATCTAATCATCCGCAAAATCGCCGACTTCATTTCATTCCACTCCTTCCCTGGTCGAAGATACTAAGTAATTGTTTTGTTTGGCACCGAACGTGCACGAGGCAGGCCGGGGCTGCAGGGGCTGACGTACCTGTCACGAGGCCAAAAATTGTCAATCGCTAATTTTGCGCTATCTTTGACAGAGGTTTGGCGCAGTTAGTGCGAGCGAATTCCTCACGAGCGACATCGAGATCGGCAGGAGGAGGGGGCATGGCAAATCATTTTTTTCACAGAATTGCGATGGCTGTCCTGGCGGCGGCCTGTGTGGGCGGGCCCGTTGCCGCGTCGGCTAATACCGAGGTGGAAACGGCTGAATTATTAATTAAATTGCTGCAAGTCGGCCGCGGGGTTCTGTCGGAAAACCAGGCGACGATCAATGATGCCAGTAAGGGCGATAAGGGATTTACCGGGGACTATGTCGCGAACCAGGTCATCGACCGGTTTCGTAAGGCGACGAAGATCGACCTGAGCCGCCCGGCCACCGTGCCGCAAGCGCCGCTGTTCCTGGCTATGGTCGAATCGGAGAAAGAAGTCATCGATGAGGCGCAGCCCGTAATCAATAAGCAGGGCGTGGGCTTCAAAGGCATCATTCCCGCCGTGTTCGCACGCAAGTCCGGCGAGCGGTTCTATCGCAAGACCGGCATTCGCGTGAAACTGACGAGCATCGACTATCGGTTTCCAGGCAACCGTCCGGATGATTTTGAATCCGAAGTCTTACGCATTTTTTCAGACTCGCGCCATCCCAAGGGACAGCCGTACAGCAAGGCCACCATGCTGGATGGAAGACCGGTGCTGCGCATGATGGATCCGGAGTATGCCGCGACCACATGTCTCAGCTGCCATGGGAATCCGAAAGGCGAGCGTGATGTCACGGGCGCGAAGAAAGAAGGCTGGCATGAGGGCGATCTGGCCGGCGCCATCAGCATTGTCATTCCTATGAAGTAGGCACGACGGCGCAGTCCAGACAGGCGTCGAAAACTTTTGAATGGTTGTGAAGGGGGGATGGATTCATGAGCAAAATCGTTGTGGTCGATGATTCGTACGCCGAACTGCAGTTGATCGAAGGGTATCTCAAGTCTGCCAATCATACCGTGGTGTCCTACCCCAATACCGACAAGCTCGAAGATAAGTTGGCGTTGGATAAGCCGGATCTGATCGTGTTGGACGTGGTGATGCCCGGGCGCAACGGATTCCAAGCCTGTCGCGACTTGAAGAGTGATGACCGGTTCAAGGGTATTCCGATCGTGCTGTGCACCTCCAAGGGACAGGAAAGCGACAAGTTTTGGGGGCAGCAACAGGGGGCGAACGGCTACGTAGTGAAGCCGTTCAAGGCCGAAGATTTAGTTGCCGCGGTCAAACGGGCATTGAACTAACTCATGAGCGACGTTCCAATCATCCAGCCTCAGGCTTCTGCCACTTCTCCGGCTCAGGGATCCTCCGGTTCATCGAGGTCATCTGCCCCATCGACCGAAGGCGCGCTGCGCATGTGCGTGTTGACGCTGGGAGGAGAACTCTTCGCGATCGATCTTCGTCATGTCAGCGAAGTGTTCGAAGTCGAAGCGGTGACGGCCGTGCCCAGCATGCCCAGTTACCTGACGGGAGTGACGAACCTCCGGGGAACGGTCATCACGCTGGTCGATCTGCGCGGGAGCCTTGGCTTGTCAGTGAACAACACGGCGCTACCCTTCGCGGTGGTGATACGTCACGGCGCGAGGCAGGTGGGAGTACTCGTCGATCACGTTCCGGAAATCCATACGGTGCCCCGCGAGCATCTGTTGCCTGCCATGCAGGCGGGACCGGCTGGTGCGAGACCCTGTGTGTCGGCCGTGCTGCGCGTGGATCACCGGCTGGGAGGCGTCCTGGAGGTGCCGCAGGTCTTCGCGCAAGTGGACGGGGGGAGTGCGGCATTGTCAGTCGTGTAGTGAATAAAGCTATGACGGTTTGCGGGTCAGCGCGAGCAGGGATTGTGCGACCGGCCAGCGAACATTGAGAAAGCAGTAACAAGGAGGAGCGCACCATGATCGGGCAAGGCGTTACCAATCGATTCCAGGATATGAAGACACGATCGAAGCTGCTGCTCAGTTTCGGTCTGGTGAGTTTCATCATCATGATCATGGCCAGCGTCGGTGTGTTCACCCTGCGCCAGCTCAGTGCCCAGTCGCAAACCGTGTATGTGGATTACACGGTGCCGCTGGCGGAATTCGCGCAGATGGGAACAGCGCTCACCAAGCATCACCAGATTCTGCTGGACGTCGCCTCTGCCACGAAACAAAGTGACTTCGCGCAGGAAATCACCAAGCTTCCTCCCTTGAAGGCTGAAATCGAAAAAGCCATCAACAACTACAAGAGCACCAATTTGCGAGTGTCTCGATCAGGCCGCGACGAAATGAAGGACCTCACCCTGTTCGAGCCGGCCCTCAAAAAATATTTTCAGGAAGCGGATGGTGCGCTCAGTGCCATGGCCGACAGTTTCGATCGCAATACGCTGTCTCCGGCACAGGCTGAGCAAATGCGAGCACTCGGTATCTTGGCCTTGACGGTGAACTTGACCCCCTCATTCGAAAACGCCGTACGACGCCACAACGAGCAGGTCAGCAGCATCGAATCGGTGGCGAAGGATCTGAACGACGACGCCCAATC
>ERZ724512.716-NODE-716-length-15488-cov-7.194907_pt1 | contig 15488 bp, 14 predicted proteins | sample MGYA00376045_ERZ724512 | MGnify/ENA primary metagenome ERZ724512 (study PRJEB28724, sample SAMN07190883) | activated sludge metagenome | isolation source: activated sludge of sewage treatment plant in Hong Hong | place: Hong Kong | collected 2016-03-17 ... | reverse complement strand
CCGGTCGAGTGGGATTCCAGCCACCTGATCGACGGGGGTCTGGTGGCGGGGATGCCATTGAACGCCGTGCCGGAAGCGGCCAAGACCGTGATTGTGCTGGATACCGGTGCGTCGGCGGTGAGTCCCGAGGTTGTCGAAGGGTATCGGTGGTGGGAGGTGGGCGCCTTGGCCTATGCCCACCAGATCCGGGAGCAGGCGGTGAACGCCCTGGTCAATGCGGCGGCCAAGCGGACGGTGGTGATCGTGTCCGTGGACACTGGACGGCTGCTCGATTTCAGTGACCCGGCGGCCTGCATGGACAGCGGCCGGGAAGCGGCCGAGGAGGTGCTGGACGGACTCCCCGCGCGCACCCGCCGCGGCATCTACGGGCTGCCCGCCGCCTTGGCGGAGTTCGAAGTCCTGCGCGTTCTTGCGCAGTGACCCCGCGGGGTTTTGTCGCGAAGTTGCCCGCGCTGTCGCGTTGTGGTCGCGACACGCCGGGATTAGCGACGACAACCCGGTGGCCGCAAGGTCAGAGAATCCCCGACACCCGGCAAACGTCACGCCGACCGCTCTAGGCTGACGGGCGTGGCAACCGAATCCAGGGGACGGCAGGAGCGCCGCAAGATCGGCAAGGAAGTGCGGGAGACCGTCCCGCGTTCCGCGCTCGGTGAGTGGAATCCGCCTGCCGACCGACGAGACCCCGTACAGATCCTGATCGACCAAGGCGACGACCGGCTGGCGGATCTGGTCCCGATCCGCTATGCGCGCATGCTCTCCAGCGAGTTCGCGTTCTATCGTGGAGCGGCCGCCGTCATGGCCAGCGACTTGTCCTATAGCCCGAACACTCACCTGCGTGTGCAGTTGTGCGGTGATGCCCATCTGGTGAACTTCGGCGGTTACGCAGCCCCGGACCGGGCGTTCGTGTTCGACGTCAACGATTTCGACGAGACATTGCCGGGCGCTTTCGAATGGGATCTCAAACGCCTGGTCGCCAGTTTCGCGGTCGCGGGGCGGGCCAACGGCTTCGATGAGGCCACCCGCACTTCGATCGTCAGCGAGGTCGTGCGCAGCTACCGGCAAGCGGTGCAGGACTTCTCCCACATGCCTCGCATGGATGTCTGGTACTCACGGCTCACCGCCGATGACATCGAGCACGACTGGGGCGCCGACCTCGGTAAGAAGTACCGCAAGGCGTTCGAGAAGACCGTTGCCAAGGCACGCACCAAGACCAGTGAGAAGGCGCTGCAGAAGCTCACCACGACTTCGGTCAACGGCAGCATCACGTTCGACAGCCAGCCGCCGTTCCTCGAGCCCATGGAGGAGGTCGTCGGTGAGGATCGCAAGGGTGAGTTCATGCATGCCGTGCAAGGCGCGCTGGTCGCCTATCGGCGCAGCCTGCAGTCCGACCGCAGAGTCCTGTTCTCCGGGTACCGGGTGGTCGATCTGGCACGGAAGGTCGTCGGTGTCGGTAGCGTCGGCACGCGGTGCTGGGTGATGCTGCTGATGGCCGACCAGGACGAGACCGACGTGCTGATGCTGCAGGTCAAGCAGGCCATGACCTCGGTGCTGGAGCCGTATCTGGGCGCATCCCGAGTCGGCCATCACGGCCAGCGCGTGGTTGAGGGGCAGAAACTCATGCAGGCTGCCAGCGACGTGCTGCTGGGCTGGACGCAGGTCGGCCTGGGAGGACAAGAGACCGACTTCTACGTTCGGCAGATGTGGGACTGGAAGGAAAGCGCGGACGTGCCGGCCATGGACGCCACCCAATTGCGGGTCTACGGCCAGTTGTGCGGCTGGACCCTGGCCCGCGCGCACTCCCGCTCCGGTGACCGCGTGGCGCTGGCCGGCTACCTCGGTGACGACCCGGAACTAGATGCGGCCATGGCCAAGTTCGCCGAGGCCTACGCGGACCAGAACGCCGCGGACTTCGCCGCGATGCAACAGGCGGCTACGGCGGGTCGGATCAAGGTCGCAGACAAGGGCTGGTAGGAAGGGCGCATGGCGCAGACCGACCCCATCTCCGAAGAGGCCCGCGAAGCCGTTGCCGCAGTGAGCAAGTTGTGGTGGCTGAGCTTGGTCACCGGCATCCTGTGGTTCTTCATCGCGATCGTGATCCTGCAGTTCGACACGGCCTCGGTGACGACCGTTGGCGTCATTGTGGGTGCGATGTTCTTGTTCACCGGGCTCCAGCAGTTCGTCATCTCCACCGTCGTCGACGGCTGGAAGTGGCTGTGGATCGTGTTCGGTGTCCTCTTCGTCCTCGCCGGCATCTACGCCCTGGTCAACCCTGGCGCGACGACTGCAGCGCTGGCCGATTCGCTGGGCTTCCTGTTCCTGCTCGTCGCCATCTTCTGGACCATCGAGGCGTTCGCGACCCGGCACTCCAACGAGCTGTGGTGGCTGGGTCTGCTGTCCGGAATCATCATGCTGGTCCTGGCGTTCTGGGTCTCCGGGCAGTTCTTCTTCACTCGCGTCTACATCCTGCTGGTGTTCGCCGGCATCTGGGCGCTGCTGCAGGGCGTCAACGACATCATCCGGGCCTTCCAGTTGAAGCGGGTCGGGAAGCTCGCCACGAGCTGATGCAACCACGCGTCGCGGTCAGCACGGCCTTCTTCTGCCAGGGCTTCGCGTTCGCCTCGCTGATCACCCGGATCCCGGCGATCCAGGAGGCGTTCGGGTTCTCCGAAGGCCAACTGGCGCTGATGCTGGCAGCCGTGCCGATCGTGGCCGGTGTGGGATCGGTGGTGGCCGGGACGTTGGCTGTGCGCTGGCACAGTGCCGTCCTGCTCCGGGGCTGTGCGGTGCTCGTCGCCATCGGGCTGGTGGTGACGGGAGGCGCGACCACGGCGCAATCGCTGCCGCTGCTGATCCTGGCCCTCGCGCTGATGGGCTTCGGACTTGGTTCGGTGGACGCCACTATGAACATGCAGGGGATCGGGGTACAGCACCTGCTCGGGCGCAGCGTCATGGCCTCGTTCCACGCGTGGTGGAGTTTGGCCGCGATTCTCGGAGCACTGGCCGCCTCGGCGGCAGCGGCGACGAGTCTGAGCCTGCTTGGTTTCTTCGCGGTGATTGCCGTGGTCCTCGTGCCAGTGGGCCTGTTCGCCTCGCATTCGTTCGTGACCGAAGCTGCGGCCGACGAGGCCGAACCCGACCCGTTCGCCCGCTCGGTCCCGTGGCGACCGTTGCTCGTGTTCTTCCTGGCAGTGGTCGGCGCCTTCGTCATCGACTCCTCGGTCTCCAACTGGTCGGCGCTGGACCTCACCGACGTGCTGGGTGCCTCGGAGTCAGTGGCCGCGCTGGCCTACGCGGCGTATGCGGTCCTGCTGCTGATCGGGCGCAGTGTGGCCGACCGGCTGGTGATCCGGCGGGGTGCGCCGTGGCTGATCGTCGCCGGTGGTTTCGTGGCCGCCGCCGGACTCGCCGTGGTCGCGCTCGCGCCGTCTGCGGTCGTCGCCATTGGGGGCTTCGCGGTGGTGGGCCTGGGGATCAGCCCCATCCTGCCGCTGGCCTTCGTCGCGGCCAGCGAACACGATCCGGCCGGTACCGGTATCGCCGTGGCTCGGGTGAACGTGGGTAACTACGTCGGGTTCCTGTTGGGCGCACCGTTGGTCGGGGTGATCGGGGAGTTCTCGTCGCTGCGCTGGGGCTTCGGGGTGCTCGTGCTGGTGTCCTTGGCGATCGCGGCGACCGCGCCGGCGTTCGGGCGGGCGGCAACTTCCCGCTAGCTTCTGTCGCGAAGTTGGTCCGGCTGTTGTGTTGTTGGGGTTTCTGATCTTAGTTTTCACCAACAACGCAACAGCGAAACCAACAACGGGACAAAAACCCCTGTTAGCCGTGCGCCCAGCGCAGCATCCCCTCGATGTTCTGCCGGATGACTTCGCCGGCCATCGCGTCCGCCCCCTTGGTCATGGCCATGTACTTCAGCGCGTTCATGTCACTCTTGCGCGGCGCGCTGGACAGCGCGTACGCCACGCCGTCCTCACGCAGTAACCAGGCGCCGAGGTTGTACTGGGTCCGTGCGCCGTTCTTCTTGTCGAGGTCGTCGGTGCCGTCGTCGTCCTGGTCCCAGGCGACGATCCGCCAGCCGTCCCGCTCGCCGTAGTCGGCGAGGTTGATCTGCACCTGGACCCGGCCGATCACCGGCAGGTTCATCCGCTGCACGTACGTCACGTCGGTGTCGGACCGGCGTTCGACCACCTCGGTGCTCTCGACGTACTGGACGTTGTGGGGGTAGTTCTCGGCGTCACAGATGTGCTCGACCATGGCGTCGATGTCCACTCCGGCGTACGGCTTCAAGCCCACCCCCTCGGAGGTCGGCCGCTTCTCGAAGCGCCAGGACGCGTGGTTGAACCGGTCCGTGTGCAGTTCGGCGAGATGAGGAAGGACCCGGTCGAGGAAGGCGTCGGCGCTCATTGATCGAGTCTAAAACCCGGTTGAGTCCGGACCCCTCGGGCGGGGAGGATCGAAGGTATGGCCGTTGCAACCACGCGTACCACGCTGCGTCTTTTCTGGGACGCCGCGTCGGCTATGCCTGTGCGCCGGGCCATGGCCTTCCTCGGCCCGGTGTTCGCGGTCAGTGTGGGACAGTTCCTCGGTCCGTTCTTCATCGCCCAACTGCTCGAACGCATCCAGGCCGGCACGGTGACGTGGAGCAGTTCCTGGCCGTTGGTGCTGGCCTACTTCCTGAGCCAGATCATCGGAACCGTGGTCGGCTGGCGGTTCGTGCTGTGGGCCATGTGGAGCATGGAAGTGCGCGGGATGCAGGACCTCTTCCAGCGCATCTTCGACCACCTCACCGAGCAGAGCATCGCGTTCCACGCCAACCGCTTCAGCGGCGCACTGGTGTCGCAGACCAACAAGCTCATCAACGCGTTCGAGACGTTCTGGGACACGATCACTTGGACGTTGATGCCGATCCTCACCGGGATCGTGGTCAGCACCTTCGTGCTGGCATTCGTGATGTGGCAGTACGCGGTGTTCCTGTTCGTGATGTCGGCGGCGTTCGTGGGGTTGGTCTTCTGGGCGACCCGGCGTATGAAGGACCTGACGGTTGCCGAGGCGAACGCATCGAACCGCATGACCGGCTTCCTTGCTGACGTCATGACGAACATCGCCGCGGTCAAGGCGCAGGGTTCTGAGCCGGACGAGCGGGAAGCGGCCGGGCAGGTGGCTGAGTACCGCACTGCCCGCGACCTGGACGTCATGCGCTCGTTCCTGAAGTTCAGCGCCGGCTACTCGACCGTCATCATGACGATCAACACCGGAGCCGTGGTCGCCGCCGTGCTGGCCGCGCAGGCGCAGGTCGCCAATATCGGCGCGATCTACCTGGCCATCACCTACACGCTGTTGGTGACCAACGACCTATGGAGCGTCAACGAGGTCATCCGCAACTACAACAAGGTGATCGGCGACGCCCACGAGATGGTGCAGATCCTCAACGAGCCGGCCGGCGTGCAGGACCGCAGCCACACAAAGCTGGCTGTCCGGCATGGCGAGATCTCGTTCGAGGACGTGCTCTTCGGGCACGACGGCCAGTACAGCGACCCGCTGTTCGACCACTTCGACCTGCGGATCGCCGCGGGCGAGAAGGTCGGGCTGGTCGGCCCCAGTGGTGGCGGTAAGACGACCCTGACCCGGTTGCTGCTGCGTTTCTCCGACATCCAAGGTGGTGCGATCCGGATCGACGGCCAGGACATCGCCGATGTGACGCAGCGGTCTTTGCGCCAGCACATCAGTTATGTGCCACAGGAGCCGCTACTGTTCCATCGCTCTCTGCACGAGAACATCGCCTACGGCTTGCCGGGTGCGACGGCCGAGCAGGTGCGGGATGCTGCCCGGCGGGCGTACGCGCTGGACTTCATCGACTCGCTGCCTGACGGTTTCGAGACGTTGGTGGGTGAACGCGGGATCAAGCTCTCCGGCGGTCAGCGGCAGCGGATCGCGATCGCCCGGGCGATCCTGAAGAACGCGCCGATCCTGGTGCTGGACGAGGCCACCAGCGCGCTGGACAGCGAGAGCGAAGTGCATATCCAGCAGGCGCTTGCGCAAGCGATGGCCGGTCGGACGACGATCGTGATCGCGCACAGGTTGAGCACGATCCAGGCCATGGACCGGATTCTTGTCATGGACGAAGGCCGGATCTTGGAGCAGGGTTCGCACCGGGAGTTGTTGGCTGTGGGTGGCACGTATGCGGCGCTATGGGCGCACCAATCGGGCGGCTTCCTGGCGGGGGTGTGACATAAACGTGTGGAAAGAGGCCACATCTGACCCGCATCCACCGTTCTGTTTCAAGGCGTCGAACAAACGCGCGGATTCGGGCCGCATATGGCCCCAATTCACAGTTTTGCGGCGTTGCGGCATCGTGACCAAGATCGGCACGTTTGCAGGCTTCGAGCATGCGTGAATGGTGCGATGGTGCAGATCGTGGGGGAGTCGGTCGTTGTGCGCAAGCAGCGACGGGCATGGCGACGGGTGATCGGCCTGCTGGCGGGACTGGTTTTTGCGGGCATCGCAGTCGTGCTGGTAGCGCGACAGGTCGGGTCCGAGGCCTGGCTATGGCCGTTCATCATCGCGCTGACCCCGTGGTTGCTGATCCCCGCCGCAGCTGGCTTGGTTCTGGCGATCGTCGCTCGCAGCTGGGTCGCGTTTGCAGGCTTGACCATCACCGGCCTGCTCCTCGCGACCCAGTGGCCCCTGCTGCAATCGCCCGCACCCAGTGGACCTGCCGATCTCACAGTGGTCAGCACCAACCTTCGTCTGGGCAAGGCCGAGCCGGACGCTGTCCTGAGGGCAATTGGCAATGCCGACCTGGTGTCGATGCAGGAATTGACCCCGGGCCTGCTCAAGGATCTGCAGGCGGCCGGTATCAACGACCTGTTTCCGCACTCCTTCACCCGGCCTGCGGCGGGCGCGGCGGGAACCGGGATGTGGTCGCGCTACCCACTGACCGACCGAGGTCACCTCGATGGCTTCATCTTCGAGCAGCTGCACGCAACCGTGGCGGCCCCGAGTGGTAACTTCACGTTCTTCGCTGTGCATCCAGTGACTCCGGGCAACCCGCGGCTGTGGGCTGGAGAGCAGCGGCTATTGCAGCACGCACTCGGCGCTGGTCCCGTGATCGTCGCCGGCGATTTCAACGCCACGCGTGACCACCGGCAGTTCCGCGCCTATACCGACATCGGGTTCGTCGATGCCAGCGTCGCCGCCGGGGCGGCCCGCCGGCGTACGTTCGCGACTACGCAGGGCCCGTTGCCGACCGTTGCCATCGACCACGTTCTCACCCGCGGGATTGCATATGCACCGGATTGGGTCTCTGTCACAGATCTGGCCGGCAGTGATCACCGGGCGCTGACGGCGGGGTTCCGGACGCGGTGATCTCTGCCATACCCGACACTAGGTGTGTGAAAGCGGTCGTGGCGGGGGTGGTGCTGGCGCTGGTGCCTGCACCCGCGATAGCCACACCCTCCGACGTGATCGCCGAGATCAACGCGCTGTGCGTCAGCAGCCGCGAGGCCATCCTGCAGGGCGGCACGGCGACCATCCGCTTGCGCGAAGGCGGCAGGACGATCCAGGAACAGCGCTACGACGCAAGCCACGGCCGCGTCAGTGACACAGGTTGGCCATCCGTCACGGCCAAAGGCATCGGCACCTATGACCGCAGCGGCTTCGTCCTGGACGGCAGGTTGCGCAGGTCCCAGGTCACGCAAGCAGCCAAGTACCTCGGCCTCAAGACCCGGCCCTGGGTGCTGACCCGCAAGCAGTACGGGGTCATCGCGGACAAGACGTTCGATACGTTCCTGCGTTCGGACCTGCTGGCACCCGACCGCTACATCGACCTCGACTCGACCATGGTCCCCGCGCAACCGGACCGTTGTGCCTCGCACGTGCTGAACGACGCGAAGGCGACAGTGAGCAGCGCCACGGACGGCACCAAGACGACCTACACGCTCGGCTACCGATTGACTGGTGAGAAGATCCGCGTGCGCACCACGCTGGTCGCCCAGGACGGGCGCTTCGTCAACGGCACGCTGCAGATGAGCGGGGCCACCGACCTCAAGAACGTGATTGCTTGGACCTACGGTCCGCAGCGGGTGCGCATCCCCCGGTCGAGCGTCTCGCAACGCAGCTGGATCAAGGCTACCGATGCGTCGGCTCTCAAAATGGACCTGCGGTATCTCGCCGGCAGCATCCCGGGCAAGACCGTCGGTGCGGTGCGCAAAGCCGCTCGGAGGGCGCTACCCGTGGCCAATCGGGGGCATGTCGTGCAATTGAAGGCTCGCGACACAGCGGCCGGAATTGTCCTATACGGACGTAATCCGTACACGAAGGCCGTGGTGGCCTTCGAGGTCCGCCCCGGACATCCCGCCCGGCGGCTGTTTACGTGACGTTGACGCAAAGGACCCGCCGCCGTCACACCTCGCGGGTAGCGTGACGCGCAAGGTGAGGGGCCAACCATGACAGTGATGACAGAACCGATCACAGACGAAGAGTTGCTGGGGTACCTGTCGGCGATGACCGGTGACCTGCCTGTGGGCGAACCCGCCGCCGACACTGCGGCGTGATCCCCGCTTTGCCACGCATGACCTGACAGTCTTCGCCTATGCCCGGACTGTCCCGACGTAGTTTCCTTGCGACCACTGGTGCTCTTGCAGCATCACTCGGACTCCCGGCGCGGGCACTTGCCGAGCGCCTAGCCGAGCCCGCCCGCCGCATTCCCGGCGCGCCGACCACACTCGACCAGACCATCGTGCTCACGGCTGCGCAGAATCGGCAGTACCGGCATCTGACCACCGGCCCCGGGGAGGGGTACATCCCGCGCTACGACGTGCTGGGCCGGCGAGCGGAACCAGCCCGGGCCGGCCGCCGCCGCAGCCTTGCCTACCTGGGCCACCTGTCCGACATCCACATCATGGACGCCCAGTCGCCGGCTCGCTTGGACATCATGGTGGGGCAGAGCGAGTCCCTGTGGGCGGGCAGTTTCCGCCCGCAGGACACGCTGACTGTCAACGTCCTCGCGTCCATGGTGGGCGCGATCCGAAACGCGCAGTTCAGCCCATTGACCGGAGCGCCCATGACTGCGGCGTTCAACACCGGCGACAGTGCGGACATGCATTCCGACCTGGAGTTGCAGTGGTACATCGACATCCTGGACGGCAAGCCGGTGACGCCCAACTCCGGTGCCCCCGGGGTGTACGAGGGCGTGCAGGTCTGGGCCGAATCCACGTTCGCCTACCACCCGGAGGACCCCAGCGCTGACCCTTACGGCGCTTATGGCTTCCCGACCTTGCCCGGCATGCTCGAGGCTGCGGTCAGCCAGACCGTCGAGTCGGTCGGACTGCCGACCCCTTGGTACGCGGTCTACGGCAATCACGACACCACATTCCTGGGCACCCTCGCGATCAGCGACGCCCTGCGCCGGTTCGCCATCGGGGACCGGAAGGCCGCCACCTGGCAACCGTTCGCCGCCAATTTCCTGGGCGGCTGGGCGACCAACCCGAGCCCGGTTACGCAGTACCTGCACTCGCTGCGTTCGGACCTTGGCCGGCAGAACGGGATGCGATCGGTAACCGCAGATCCCGCGCGCAAGATGTTCGACAGCATCGAGTTCATGCAGGCGCACCTGAACTCCCCGGCGCTGCCCGGCCCGGTCGGCCACGGGTTCACCCCGGACAACATCAGCAGCAAGAAGACCTACTGGATGGCTGACGTGACGCCCTTCCTGCGGGTTTTCGGCCTCGACACCTGCAACCAGGTCGCCGGCCCGGACGGTGCCGTTCCCCAGGATCAGTTCGACTGGCTGCAGTCGGAACTGGAACGGGCTCGCGGCGAGCAGAAGTTGTGCATGGTGCTCAGCCATCACAACAGCACGACGCTGGAGAACGAAGCACGGTCGGTGTTCGGCGGCCAGCGGCTGATCCACGCGGAGGAGTTCGTCGCGATGCTTCAGCAGTACCCGAACCTCGTCGCCTGGATCAACGGCCACACCCACATCAACACGATCATCCCGCACCCCAAGGAGGGTGGCGGCGGCTTCTGGGAGATCACGACCGCGTCCTGCATCGACTTCCCGCAACAGCAGCAACTCATCGAGATCGTGGACAACCAAGACGGCACGCTGAGCCTGTTCACCACGTCGCTGGACCACGGTTCATCCGCCGAGTGGAACGGTTCGGACTACAGTCCTGAGGGTTTGGCGTCATTGAGCCGGCAACTGGCGGCCAACGACTGGATCGAGAACCCGCCCATGCGCATGGGGTCGCCGCTGGACCGCAACTGCGAACTGCTGCTGCCCGCGCCGTTCGACCTCTCGGCCATCTCCGACGCCACGCTGGAGAAGGCGGAACTCGCAGCCAAGGCCCGGCTCGTGAAAGCGGAGGCATCATGAAGCGGCTGGTCGTGATCGTTCTGCTGCTGGCTGGGTGCTCGCAGGTCAACGCGCTACAGCAGGTCAGCGGGACGCCGCTGTCCACGGTGCGGGTCGCCGTGAACGACGTGCTCGTCGAGCAGAAGGTGCTGATCAAGCAGGCGCCGGTCTGCACGGAGAGCGAGACGGAGTTCACCTGCACCGGCTCCACGCTGACCGACAAGGCCATCGAGGTCACAGTGCCGAACGACGAGCAGCAGGTGATGGTCATCAAGGTGGGCGGCAAGGAGATCTTCACCGGGCCCGTACAGGACGTGATCGAGGAGGCCGGGTCATGACCACGCAGGAGTACGGAATCAGCGTTCTGGCCACCGGCTTCGCCCGGATGTGGCGCGGGGTCCTGCCGTTCCTGGTGGTGGCTTTGGTCAACGCCCTGGTCCAGGCCTCGTTGTTGTACCTGTCGCCGTTCTGGCTGGCGCTCGGGATCTCCGCGGCCGTGCTGTTGATCTCGTTCGCGTTGATCACCCAGATTGCTGTGCGCAGCGTGAGCGGACGCTCGGGTCTCGCGGATCTGGTGGGCGGCGATTTGCTGCGCTTCAGCCTCTGGGTCATCGGTTGGACGCTGGTGGTGAGCGCCGGGTTTGCGTTGTACTTCTGGCCCGGTGTTCTGCTGCTGGCGCTCACTGCGTTCATTCCGGTGGCTGCGGTGACTGGTGCGCGCAACCCGCTGGCGGCCAACTTCCGCGCGATCCGGGCGCGGCCGTGGCGCTGGCTGGTGACCGTGATCATCACGCTGCTGGTCGTGCTGGTCGTCTGGCTGGCCTCGGCGCTGACCGCGTTCTTCATCGGGGGCTGGGTCGCGGCGTTCGTGACCTGGCTGGTGATCGGGTTCGTTGCGGCGTGGCTGCTGACGGCATGGTCGGCGTTGTATCGGAGCACCCCAGCCGCCGCCTGACTCCCGGCCGTTTCGTTGCGGTCAACTTCGCGACAATAGCCCGCTTCGGTGGGCCTTTAGCGGCTCAAGCGCCGAAGCGGCGGTTCACTGACCGGCGGCTGCTTACGCGCAGGCAGTTCGGCAAGTAACGCAGTCGTGGCAGCGGCTACCCGTTCCACGGCGATGTCGTAAGCGGCGACGGTGGCAGCGCTGGGCTTTGCCACACCGCTGACCTTGCGGACGTACTGCTCGGCAGCTGCCCGGATCTCCTCGTCGGTGGCCGGCGGCTCGAGACCGCGCAGGATGGTGATGTTGCGGCACATGCCGTTCAGCCTGTCACGCGGCGGGCGTTACCGTAACCCCATGATCTTCAACCCCCACACCTACGATCCGTCGGCCTACGATGCGCAGACGCAACGGCAACTCAAGGCCCTGATCGCGTTCTTCGAGGCCAAGGGTCTGGCGCAGATGAAGGACGACTTCCACGACCGCACCTGGTACGACGACTTCCTGGAGTTCAACGCCAAGGAGGGGATCCTCGCGACGTTCGGAACGCCGGCGGCAGTCGGCGGCGAGGGTGCCCGGTGGGACACCGCCCGGATCAACGACCTGAACGAGATTCTCGGCTTCTACTCCCTGTCCTACTGGTACGCCTGGCAGGTCACAGTGCTGGGACTGGGCCCGGTCTGGATGAGCGACAACTCCGACGCCAAACAGCTCGTGGGCAAACTCCTCGAGCAGGGTGCGATCTTCGGTTTTGGCCTGTCCGAGCAGAGCCACGGAGCCGACATCTACTCCACGGACATGATCCTCACCCCCAAGGGCGACGGCTGGATCGCCAACGGCCCGAAGTACTACATCGGCAATGGCAACGTGGCCGGTCGCCTGAGCGTCTTCGGGAAGTTCGCCGACACCGACGAGTACGTCTTCTTCCTGGTCGACACCCAGGCGCCGGAGTACCACCTAGAGAAGAATGTCGTCGCCGACCAGATGTACGTCTCGGCGTTCAGCCTGCACGACTACCCAGTCAGCCACGCGGACATCCTGCACACCGGAAAGGCCGCTTGGGACGCCGCCTTGGCCACAGTCAACGTCGGCAAGGTGAACCTCGGCTGGGCCAGTATCGGCATCTGCGAGCACGCCTTCTACGAGGCCGTCACCCACGCTGACAACCGAGTGCTGTACGGCAGCAAGGTCACCACGTTCCCGCACGTGCGCCGGATGTTCGGCGACGCGTACGCACGGCTGCTGGCGATGAAGCTCTACTCGGCCCGCAGCGCCGACTACTTCCGCTGCGCCAGCGAGGACGATCGCCGCTTCCTGCTCTTCAACCCGATCACCAAGATGAAGGTAACCAGCGAGGGGGAGCGGGTGATCGACCTGCTGTGGGAGATCATCGCCGCGCGTGGCTTCGAGAGCGACACCTACTTCGAACAGGCCGCGCAGCACATTCGCGCTCTACCCAAGCTCGAGGGCACGGTGCACGTGAACCTGGCCCTGGTGCTGAAGTTCCTGCCGCAGTACCTGATGGCCACGGGCGACTACACCGACGTGCCGGTCCGGCAGGACGCCGCCGACGACGCCTACCTGTTCGAGCAAGGTCCGGCGAAGGGTCTCGGCAAGATCACGTTCGGACCGTGGCGACCGGCTCTGGAGAAGTACGCGCACCTGCCCAACGTCGCCCGCTTCCTGGAGCAGGTCGACGCGTTCACGCAACTGGTGATGACGCAGCCGCCGAGCGCCGAGCAGCAGAAGGATCTGGATTTCCTGCTCACGCTCGGGCAGTTGTTCACCCAGATCGTCTACGCGCAGCTGGTGTGTGAGTCGGCCGGACAGCCGCGCCCGGGGACGGTCTCGGACATGGCCCTGACCGACGCTCACATCGATCGCATCTTCGCGGTCTTCGTGCAGGATGTCGCGGAGATCGCGGTGGCGCTGCACGGGCAGGCTTCGGCGACCGACGGCCAGCGGACTGCCGCGTTGGGGCTGATCAAGGCACCTGTGATCGAGGCCGATGCAGAGGCGGCGTTCGTGGCTGAGGTGCTGGCGCTGTCAGGCGCCTACGTCATGCCGGAGTAGGGCTGTGTTCGGCTGAGCACCGACCGCTGCAAGGCCAGCGTGGCCCACCCGGCCAGGGCCATGCCGGTGATATTGACGGCCAGCTGCAAGCTGCTGCCGAGCACCTCGTGCCACGCCCCGAATGCCAGCCCGAGGGCGACGTTTCCTGCGGCGGGGATGGTGGTGACCGAGATGAACACCCCCGTGAGGCCACCGGCACGTGCCGAGGTCAGCGCCAGCACCCCGGCAGCTCCGGCGATGAGGGCGACGATGAGCGACCACTTGTCCGGGGAGTACACGAACTGGGTCAGCGGTCGTGGGCCCACGACCTGGGCCAGGTGGATCCAGCCGAACCCACGGGCGATGGCCGCCAGCCCGGCGGTCAGTAGGATCGCACTGCCGAAGCCGACCGCGAGTGTGCGTACTGCCCGGTGCAGCAGTTGCGGGCGTTTGCGCACGAACGCCAGTCCCATGGCGGCGACTGCCCCGAACTCCGGACCCAGGACCATGGCCCCGATGATCAGGATCTGGGAGTCGAGCACGATGCCGATGCTGGCGATGAGGGTTGCCAGCAGCATGAACGACATGTAGGACCACGTGAGTTCGGTGTCCTCGTACGCCTTCTGCGTCACCTCGGCCCACACGACGGTGTCCGAGCCCGCTCCCGGAACATCCTTCTCAGCGCGCAGGCCTGCGCGGGAGATCCACGTCGGGACCTGGTCGATCTGAATGGCGCCCTCGTCCTGAATGCCGAGGGCTCGCAGTTCGTCGAGGATCTTGTTGGCGGCCTCGCGGGGGACGTCGGCCATGATCAGGTCTCCCGGCGGGCGCAGCCCAGCCTGTCGCATCACCGCCAGACTCGACACCGCCGGCGAGTCCGCAAGGACGCCGGCAGCCCGGTCGGCCAGTTCGGCGGGCGCGTAGATGCGCAGGTGCAGCACGGCCCTATCGTGCCCGACCGCAGGAGGGTGTACCGGCGACGCGCCGGGATACTCTCGAGCATGCGCTACATCATGTTCATGATTCCGGCCGTCTACGGTTCCGACGCCGATCCGATGCCTTCGGCCGAAGAGGTCGAGGCGATGATGGACTACAACGCCGCGCTGGCAGAAGCCGGGATCCTGGAGTCGCTCAACGGCCTGCACCCGCCGACTTCCGGCATGCGCCTGGAGTTCGGTCCGGACGGCCCGCAGGAAACCACCTCGCCGAGCGTGGGAGCCGTGGGTGGTTACTGGGTGCTCAATGTCGAGTCGCACGAAGCAGCGGTGGAATGGGCGCGTCGGTGCCCGGCGATGTCCGGTGACGTCCTGGAACTGCGCCGGATCCAGGAGATCGAGGACTTCGACGAGGACGTGCAAGAAGTGCTGGAGAAGTTCGACCTGTGAAACCCGACGACAAGGTGCTGGCCCGACTGGCCGAACTTCGGCAGGACGACGCCGACGAGATTCCGAGCCGCGCGGTGCTCGCCGAGGTCACCGACCGGCTGATCAAGGCGCTCTTTCCTCAGCGATTGGGCACGGCCGGCTCGGACATCAACGGCTACGTGCGGCGGCAACTGGAGTCGGCGTTGGGCAACCTGCGCGGGGAGGTTGCCACCGAGCTCGCCTTCCACGGGCGCGATGGCGTTGACACCGATGACATCGTCGACCGCTTCGCGCAATGCCTGCCGGATCTGCGGGATCTGCTCGACTCCGACATCGAGATGGCGTATCGGGGCGATCCCGCCGCGCGCAGCATCGCCGAGATCATGGTCTGCTACCCGGGCATTCACGCGATGATGCACCACCGGCTCGCACACACCCTCCACGACCTCGGGGTGCCGTTCATCGCCCGCGTGATCAGCGAACTCGGCCGGGCCGAAACCGGGGTCGACATCCACCCTGCGGCGGCGATCGGGGGCGGGTTCTTCATTGACCACGGCAGCGGGGTGGTGATCGGGGAGACAGCGATCATCGGCAACAACGTGCGGCTCTACCAGCACGTCACCCTCGGCGCCAAGAAACTCGACGACGTGCCCAAGGGCATGCCGCGCCACCCGATCGTCGAGGACGACGTGACCATCTACTCCGGGGCGACGATCCTCGGGCGCGTCACCATCGGGCGCGGCTCGAGCATCGGCGGCAACGTGTGGCTCACGCGCTCGGTCCC
>ERZ724512.713-NODE-713-length-15511-cov-4.875518_pt1 | contig 15511 bp, 12 predicted proteins | sample MGYA00376045_ERZ724512 | MGnify/ENA primary metagenome ERZ724512 (study PRJEB28724, sample SAMN07190883) | activated sludge metagenome | isolation source: activated sludge of sewage treatment plant in Hong Hong | place: Hong Kong | collected 2016-03-17 ... | reverse complement strand
GCCCCGCGCACAGCCAAACTTTACCTCCCCCCTCGAGGGGGAGGTCGATCCATGCCGGTTGACCGGCATGGATCGGCAGGGGGGTAGTTCAGAGTCGCGACGACAAAGTACCCCCCTCCCCGACCCTCCCCCTCAAGGGAGGAGGGAGCAGCAGTTCTCGAGCTTCTCGGGCAACACGAGCGAGCGGCAAACCCTGCGCCTGCACCCACGCCATGCCGAGATGCAGGACGATATCCGCGCAACGCACGCGGTGCGGCTCGGCCTGCGCCAGATCAGCGGCTTCTCCGAGGACGATGCACGCGCGATCGAACGGGCGCGCGGAGAAGGCTTCGACTCCGTGCGCGATCTGTGGCTGCGCACCCGGCTTTCGCCCGCCGTGCTGGAACGGCTCGCACAGGCCGACGCCTTCCGCTCCCTCGGCCTCGACCGCCGCACGGCGCTGTGGGCGGTGCGGGCGCTGCGCCGGGCCGGCGACAAGGATGACCTGCCGCTGTTCGCGCACGTGCAAACGCCGGAGCTCGAGCCCGACGTCGCGCTCCCGCCCATGCGGCTCGGCGAACACGTGGTCGCCGACTACCGCCACCTCCATCTGTCACTGAAGGCGCATCCGGCGTCGTTCCTGCGCAACGACCTCGAGCGCCGCGGCATTCTGCGCAACGAACGCCTCGCAACCATCCCTTCCGGCCGGCGCGTGAGCGTCGCCGGCATCGTGCTGGTGCGCCAGCGGCCGGGCACCGCCAAGGGCGTCATCTTCATGACGCTGGAGGACGAAACCGGCGTCGCCAATGCGATCGTGTGGCCGCAGGTGTTCGAGGCCTTTCGTCCGACCGTGCTCGGCGCTCGACTCGTCGGCGTCACCGGAAAGCTGCAGAACGAATCCGGCGTGATCCATGTCGTCGCCGAGCGGCTCGACGACCTCACGCCGCTGCTGCGGCGGCTGGCGGCTGACGCCGGATGCATCGACGCCCTCGCCCGCTGCGACGAGTTCAAGCGCCCGATCCCGGAAAACCGCACGCCGCTGCGCGCCGGCAGTTCGCTCACAGCGCTTCTGCGCGAGGAGCCGCAACTCGCGGACGAGTTGGCGACCGCGGCCAAAGTCCGCGCCGCTCTGCCCAAGGGCCGCGATTTTCGTTAGTGCACAATGAATTGACGCGGAACGGCGGGCGCGAAAGCCGCGGTCCAATCGCCGTCCCGACATGGCCCTTGCGGCCGGCGCGCGCTCCGGTCAAGATGCGCGAAGACAACGAAATAGAACAACTATGAGGAAACGTTCCAAATCCCCCAAGGAGGATCGATTGTGATTCCATGTTCTTTTTTTCCCGCCAAGCGGGTCGCTGCCGTTGCCGTCGTACTCGCTGTGCTCGGCGCGCCGAGCATCGCGCTCGCGCAGATCAAAATCGGCTCCTCGCTGTCGGTGACCGGACCTGCCTCCTTCCTCGGCGACCCCGAGAAGAAGACGCTCGAGATGTATGTCGACGAGATCAACAAGAAGGGCGGCATCGACGGGCAGAAGGTCGAACTCATCGTCTATGACGACGGCGGCAATCCCAACGCGGCGCGCACCTTCGCCACCCGCCTGGTCGAAGAGGACAAGGTCGCGGCCGTGGTCGGCGGCACCACCACCGGCACGACCATGGCGATGATCCCGGTGTTCGAAGAAGCGCAGATCCCGTTCATTTCGCTCGCCGGCGGCATCCCGATCATCGAGCCGGTGAAGAAGTGGGTGTTCAAGACGGCGCAGACGGACAAGATGGCGTGCGAGAAAATCTTCGCCGACCTCAAGAAGCGCAATCTCACGACCATCGCGCTCATTTCCGGCACCGAGGCCTTCGGCAAGTCGATGCGCGACCAGTGCGTGAAGATCGCCGCAGCATCCGGCATCACCATCGCCCATGAAGAAACCTATGGACCGGGCGATACCGACGTGACGCCGCAACTCACCAACATCAAGGGCAAGGCGGGCGTGCAGGCGGTGGTGAATACCGGGTTCGGCCAGGGCCCGGCGATCGTCACGCGCAACTATCGCCAGCTCGCAATTCCGCTGCCGCTCTATCAGAGCCACGGCGTTGCTTCGAAGCAGTATATACAGCTCGCCGCCGATTCTGCCGACGGCGTGCGGCTGCCGGCGCCGGCGCTCCTGGTCGCGGACAAACTTCCCGACGGCGATCCGCAGAAGCCGGTCGTCACCAGCTACGCCAAGACCTATCAGGACAACACCAAGCAGGAAGTCTCGGCCTTCGGCGGCTACGCCTATGACGGCCTGATGATCCTGGTTGAAGCGGCAAAGCGCGCGAAGAGCGCCGACCCGGCAAAATTGCGGGATGAGATCGAGAAGACGAAGGGGTTCATGGGAACCGGCGGCGTCGTCAACATGTCGCCCACCGATCATATGGGCCTCGGTCAGGCGGCTTTCCGCATGCTCGACATCAAGAACGGCGACTGGGTGCTCGTTCCGGAATCGGGCTCATAAGATCCGCTGCGGGTTCCGTGCCTTCGAACCGGGACCCGTTTTGTCGCAGCGGCTCGCCTGATGTGCCGGCCGCTGCGGCGTGGTTTCTTGGAATCTGAAATCGGCATCGCAGGTGCGATCGGGGCGCTCTTTCAGTCCCGTTTCGCCCGCGACGAGCTTCGATCAAAGCGGTGCGGATAGGCCATGGCCGAACTCCTGCAATTCGCCTTTTCCGGACTTACCGTCGGCGCCGTCTACGCGCTGGTCGCGCTCGGCTTCACGCTGATCTACAACGCCTCCGACGTCATCAATTTCGCCCAGGGCGAGTTCGTCATGCTGGGCGGGCTCGTCACCGTGTTTTTGCTCGCGGCCGGCTTGCCGCTGCCAGTCGCTGCGCTGCTCGCGGTCGTGGCGTCGACGCTCGTCGGCCTTGCGCTCTATCGCTTCGCGATCGAGCCTGCTCGTGGCGCCAATGCCGTCACCCTGATCATGATCACCATCGGTGCTTCGATCTTTCTCCGCGGCGCCGCGCAGGTGATCTTCGACAAGCGCTACCACAGCCTCCCGCCCCTGTTCGGCGATACGCCGATCCGGTTCGGCGGCGCGGCGATCCTGCCGCAAAGCCTCGTGGTGCTTGCCGGCGCGCTGGTGATCGTCGTCCTGCTTTGGGCCTTCGTCGATCGCACGCTGTTCGGCAAAGCAGTGCTGGCGACGGCGGCCAACAAGCTTGCCGCCCGCCTGGTCGGCATCGATACGCGGCTCACGGTGGGCTTTTCGTTTGCGATTTCGGCCGCGATCGGCGCGATCGCCGGAATCCTCGTCACGCCGATCACGCTGACGAGTTACAACATCGGCACGCTGCTGGCGTTGAAAGGGTTCGCCGCGGCGATGCTCGGCGGCATCGGCAGCGCGGTCGGCGCCGTGCTCGGCGGCCTGTTGCTGGGGCTCCTGGAGGCGCTGTCGGCCGGCTACCTCTCTTCAGAATTCAAGGATGCAGTCGCCTTCATCGTCATACTGGCGGTCCTGTTCGTGCGTCCGCAGGGCCTGCTCGGTCGCGCCAGGGTGGAGAGGGTATGAGCGTGCGCTCGCTCGATGAACGCCCCGCGGCGCAGGAACAGCCTTTGAGCAAGGCGCGATCGACCTTCGTCGGCAGCCTTGGGCGGCACCGGCTGATGCCGGTGCTGCTGCTGGCCGTGCTCGTCGCCTTAGCGCCTCTGCTGTTTCCTTCCGGCTTCTACTATCGCATCTTCGCGCTGGTCTACATTTTCGCGCTCGCCGCGGTCGGCCTCAATCTCCTGATGGGGTATGCCGGGCAGGTGAGCCTCGGCCATGCCGGGTTCATGGGAATAGGCGCTTACGCGGCAGCGATCGGGCCTGCCCATTTCGGCCTGCCCGGCTGGGTGTCGCTGATGATCGGAGCCGTGCTCTCGGCGCTCATCGCCTTCCTGGTCGGGCGCCCGATCCTGCGGCTGAAAGGCCATTATCTTGCGGTGGCGACGCTCGGCTTCGGGCTGCTGCTTGCGATCGTCTTCACCAGCGAGGCGGAATGGACCGGCGGTCCCGACGGGATGAGCGTGAGCCGGCTGGTGCTGTTCGGATGGTCGGTGCGCGGCTCGGAGACCTGGTACTGGGTATCCGCGGTGCTTTTCCTCGCCGGCGCGGCGATCGCCTATAATCTGATCGAGAGTCCGGCCGGCCGGGCGATGCGCGCCATCCATGACAGCGAAACCGCGGCGGGCGTGCTCGGCGTCGATGTCTCGCGCACCAAGCTCCTCGTCTTCGTCATCTCGTCGGTCTATGCCTCGATTGCGGGGTCGAGCCTCGCTTTTTTCAACGGCCTGGTTACGCCCGATGTCGCCGGCTTCCTGCGCTCGATCGAACTCGTCGCCATGGTCGTGCTCGGCGGCATGGGCTCCGTCGTCGGCTCGCTGGTCGGCGCCGCGGTGCTGGTGCTGCTGCCGCAGGCGCTGACCTTCCTCCACGACTACGAGCACATGGTGCTCGGCCTCATCATCATGGGCGTGATGATTTTCCTGCGCGACGGGATCGTTCCCAGCATCGCGGCGGCATTCAGGGGACGGCGCGGATGACTATTCTCGCGACCGAAGGACTGTCACTGAGCTTCGGCGGCGTGCGCGCGGTCGACGGCGTGAGCCTTTCGGTGCCTGAGAATTTTGTGTTCTCGATCATCGGACCCAACGGCGCGGGCAAGACCACGCTCTTCAACCTCATCTCCGGCGTTTACGCGCCGGATGATGGCAGTGTGCGGCTCGCCGGCGCGGACGTGACCGGCCTCAAGCCCGACCGGCTCGCGCGCTGCGGCCTGTCGCGCACTTTTCAGAATCTGCAGATCTTCTTTCGCATGAGCGCGATCGAGAATGTCATGGTCGGCCGCCACCGCCATGAGCGCACCGGCGTTTTCGCCGATCTCCTGCATCTGCCGGCGGTGGGGCGGCAGAATCGCGAGACCCGCGCCCAGGCGGAAGCGGCGCTCGACCGCGTCGGGCTCGCCGGCCTTGCCGGACAATCCGCCGGCAGTCTTGCGTATGGCGATCTCAAGCGCCTGGAGATCGCGCGCGCGCTCGCGAGCGAGCCGAAGGTGCTGCTGCTCGACGAGCCGGCGGCGGGCTGCAATCCGGTCGAGACCGCGGCGCTCGAAGGCGTGATCCGCGGCATTGCCGCGGGCGGCGTGACGGTCGTGCTGGTCGAGCACGACATGCGCCTGGTGATGAACGTATCCGACCGCATCCACGTGCTCGCCAACGGCGCGACGCTGGCCGAAGGCACGGGCGCCGAGGTGCGCAGCAATCCGGCGGTGATCGAAGCCTATCTCGGGGTTCATGGCGCGCGGGAGGCGGCGCATGCTGCGCATTGAGAACCTGCACAGCGGCTACGGCCGCATCGAGGCGCTGCACGACGTGTCGCTCGACGTGAGCGCCGGTGAAGTGGTGGCGCTGCTCGGCGCCAATGGCGCCGGCAAGACGACGCTGCTGCGCGCGATTTCCGGCGTGCAGCCGGTGACGTCCGGCCAAATCCGTTTCGAGGACCGCCGCATCGAGCGCATGCCGGCGCATCGCCGGGTGCTGCTCGGCATTGCCCAGGTGCCGGAGGGGCGGCAGTTGTTCGCCCCGCTCTCGGTCGAGGACAATCTGAAGCTTGGCGCGTGGACGCGGCGTGCGAGCGATCTGACGGCGGACATCGCCGGCATTTTCGCCATGTTTCCCATTCTCTCCGAGATGCGCCATACCGCTGCGGGCGCGCTTTCGGGCGGCCAGCAGCAGATGCTGGCGATCGGCCGCGCGCTGATGTCGAAGCCGAAGCTGGTGCTGCTCGACGAGCCTTCGATGGGGCTTGCGCCGATTCTGGTCGATCAGATTTTCAACATCGTCGCCCAATTGAAGCGCAGCGGCCAGACGATTCTCCTGGTCGAACAGAATGCGCGGGCGGCGCTCGCGATCGCCGATCGCGGCTACGTCATCGAGACTGGACGCATCACCGTCGGCGGCGACGCCGCCACGCTGCTCGCCGATCCGCGCGTGCAGAGCGGCTATCTCGGCGTTTGAGCAGGATATATGAATACGAATGAACGGCCGGCGCGGCAAATTTCGCTTGCAACACATCAACGACGAGGTTGTCGCGTTCATGCGATGGATCGCGGGCTGCCGAGCGGCGAAGACTTCATAAGATGGCTGCAAGACCGGGGACGCCCGGCGGCATCGGAGGAAACGACATGAAAGCGAGCCTGCGCCCCGGCCTGTCGCGCACCAATCGCTTCGTCATTGACGTCGCCAGAACGATCAGCTTCATGGGAGAGGAAGGTCGGGTCTATGCGACGCCATGGTTCATTCGCGACATCGAGCATACCTGCCGCGATCTGATCCTCGAGCATGCCGATCCCGGCGAGGACTCGGTCGGCATCGAAGTCGCCATCCAGCACACCGCGGCGACCCCTCCCGGCATGACGGTCGAGATCACGGCGACGGTGACGGCGGTCGAAGGCCGCAAGGTGGCGTTCGCGACCAGCGCGAAGGACGATATCGAACCGATCGGAGGCGGCATGCATGCGCGCTTCGTTGTCGAGGTCGCAAAATCCGTGGATCGGGAACAAACGAAAGCCGCCAAGCACCGCGCGCGAAGCACTACGGCCTGAAGCAAGCACCGCGCCTGAAGCGCCGCGCCCACCAGGAGTCCACGCCATGCCAGTGAGCAAGCCTGGCAACGAGCGCACCGTCTCCACCTATTGCTACCAGTGCGTCGCCGGCCCCGACCTGTTGAAGGTCCGCATCGACGGCGGCGTCGCCACCGAGATCACGCCGAATTTCGCTGCGGCGGCGGTGCATCCCGGCGGCGGCAAGGCGTGCGTGAAAGCGTTCGGCCTCCTGCAGAAGGCGTACACGCCGAACCGCGTGCTCCATCCGATGAAGCGCACCAACCCGAACAAGGGCCGGGAGCATGATCCCGGATTCGTCCGCATCTCGTGGGACGAGGCGCTCGATCTCGTGGCGGACAAGCTCAAGGCCGCGCGGGCGGCCGGCGTGCTCGACGAGACCGGATTCCCGCGGTTGGCCGCAAGCTTCGGCGGCGGCGGCACGCCCACCGCCTATATGGGGACGCTGCCCGCCCTGCTCGCGGCCTGGGGCCCCGTCGACATGAGTTTCGGCTCGGGCCAGGGCGTCAAATGCAACCATTCCGAACACCTTTACGGCGAGCTGTGGCACCGCGCCTTTACCGTGTGTCCCGACACGCCGCTGTGCGAATACCTGCTCTCGTTCGGCGCCAATGTGGAGGCGTCGGGCGGCGTGTGCGGCGTGAAGCGCCACGCCGACGCGCGCAAGCGCGGCATGAAGCGCGTCCAGATCGAACCGCATCTTTCGGTCACCGGCGCGTGTTCGGCGGAATGGGTGCCGATCAAGCCGAAGACCGACCCCGCCTTTCTCCTGGCGATGCTTTACGTGCTCCTGCACGAGCATCGGCGCGAGCGGCTCGACCTGTCGTTTCTGAAGGATCACACCTCGTCGGCCTATCTGATTGCGCCGAACGGGTTCTTCCTGCGCGATCCGGAAACCCGCAAGCCGCTCGTCTTCGACCTGCGGACCGGCCGCGCCCGGCCGTTCGACACGCCCGAGATGCGCCCGGCGCTGGAAGGCAAATATACGGTCGACGGGATCGCGGTGGGCCCCGACGACGACGTCTCCGACTACGGCAGAGCGATCGTGCAGCCGGCGTTCGCCCACCTCGTCGCCCATGTGAAGGACTACACGCCGGAATGGGCGGAGGCGATCTGCGACGTTCCGGCCGCAACCATCCGTCGGATCGCCAACGAATATCTCGGCCATGCGCGGGTCGGCGAGACGATCGAGATCGACGGCGTGACGCTTCCGTTCCGTCCGGTCGCGATTTCGCTCGGCAAGACCGTCAACAACGGCTGGGGCGGCTACGAATGCTGCTGGGCCCGCACGCTGCTCGCGTGCCTGGTCGGCGCCCTCGAAGTGCCGGGCGGAACGCTTGGCACGACCGTGCGCCTCAACCGGCCCGCCGATAACCGCTGGTCGAGCGTAAAGCCCGGCCCCGACGGGTTCATGGACTACCCGATGAACCCTACCGGAAAGGACGAATGGCTGTCGCAGCCGGCCGTGCGCAGCGCGCACCGCACGCTGGTTCCGCTCATCGCCAACTCGCCGTGGAGCCAGGCCCTCGGCCCGACCCATCTTGCCTGGATGATGCAGACCGAGGACTTCGACCAGCTGCCGCACGCCTCACAGCCCGATGTCTGGCTCGTCTACCGCACCAATCCGGCGATCTCGTTCTGGGACACCAAGCGCGTCGGCGAGGTCATGGCGAAGTTTCCCTTCGTCGTGTGCTTCGCATTCACGCTTGACGAGACGAACCACTTCGCCGACGTGCTCCTGCCCGACTGCACCGATCTGGAAGGGCTGCAGCTGCTGCGCATCGGCGGCACCAAATATGTCGAGCAGTTCTGGGACTTTCACGGCTTCGCGCTGCGCGATCCGGCGGTGCTGCCGCAGGGCGAGGCGAAGGATTTCACCTGGATCGCCACCGAGATTGCGCGGCGGAGCGGGCTGCTCGCCGAATACAACAAGGCGATCAACAACGGCGCGCACGGGATCAAGCTCTCGGGCGCGAACTACGACTTCTCGCTGGCCCCCTCCGAGCCGCACGACGTCGAGACGATCTGGGACGCGAGCTGCAAAGCGGCGAGCGCCGAGCTGACCGATGGCGCGGAAACACAGGGGCTCGACTGGTATCGCGAACACGGGTTCCGGGTCGGGCCGTTTTCGCGGCTGCAATGGTATCTCTACCCCAAATTGGTCGAGAGCGGGCTACGCTTCGAGCAGCCCTATCAGGAACGGCTGCTGCGCGTCGGCAAGGAACTGGAGCGCCGGCTGCACGAACACGACATCCACTGGTGGGACCGGCAGATCGAGGAATACGAAGCGCTGCCGCGCTGGCGCGATCTTGCCGCCTTGTGGGAAGGCGCGCTCGCCAGGCACTTCCAGGTCGAGATCAAGGATTACCCATTCTGGCTGGTGACCGCCCGGAGCATGCAATACTCCTGGGGCAACAATATCGGCATCCAGCTCATGCGCGAGCTGTCCGGCAACGTCATCGGCCACGGCAGCGTGGTGATGAACGAAACCGCCGCAGAACGGCTCGGCATCGCCGACGGCGACCGGGTCGAGGTGCGCTCGCCGCTCAATGCGACGCAGGGCCAGGTGGTTCTCTGCCAAGGAATCCGCCCCGACACGCTGCTGATGATCGGCCAGTTCGCGCAATGGGCGACGCCTTACGCCAAGGACTTCCATGCGCCGAGCATGAATGCGCTGGTGCCGATGCTGCTCGACCTGACCGATGCGACCGGATCAAGCGCCGATCTCGTCAAGGTTTCGATCAAGCGCCTGGCGGGAGACCGCGCATGACCCGCTGGGCGATGCTCGCGGACCTCGAACGCTGCGTCGGCTGCCAGACCTGCACCGCCGCCTGCCGCCACGCCAACGCCACCTCGCCCGGAGTGCAGTGGCGCAAGGTCCTCGATATCGAGGCGGGCGTATTCCCCCATGTGAACCGCACCTTCGTGCCGGTCGGCTGCCAGCACTGCGCCGATCCGCCCTGCGTGCATGTATGCCCTTCGGCCGCGACCCGCCAACGCGCCGACGGCATCGTCACCATCGACTACGATCTGTGCATCGGCTGCGCCTATTGCGAAGTCGCCTGCCCTTACCAGGCGCGATTCCTCGTCTACGAGCCGCATTTCGCCTACGGCCAGGCGATGCAGAACGAGGCCGCGCGTTTCGACGACCGGCGGATCGGGGTCGCGCAGAAATGCACCTTCTGCTCCGACCGCATCGACTACGGACTGGAGAACGGCCTCACGCCGGGGCTTGATCCGCGCGCGACGCCCGCCTGCGTGAACGCGTGCATCGCCGACGCGCTGGTGTTCGGCGATGTCGACGATCCCTACAGCAATGTCTCCAAGCTCCTGCGCGAGCAACGCCATTTCCGCATGCATGCGGAGGTCGGGACCGAGCCGAGCTTCTATTACCTTTACGGCAAGGCCGACGAGGCAACCGATGCTTTGCCGGCGCTGGCGGCTACCGCGAGTGCTGCGCCCACGGTCGCCGCCATGCTGGCGCAGGCGCAGGCGGGCAAGGTCCGGACCCGAGGGGTCGAGCCGTGGCGGCAACAGCATTGGAACTGGAAGGCGGCCGGAAATTTCCTGTGCGGCGGCGCGGGCGCCGGGCTGTTCATGTTCGTTGCGCTGGCAGGACTCGGCGGCGCGCCCGTCCTGACCGGCGGCCTCGCCGCACTCGGCATTGTCGCCTTCGGCCTGTTCCTGCTCATTTTCAAAATCGGGCGGCCGCTCCGGGCGAGTTACGTTCTGCGCCAGCCGCAGCGCTCGTGGATGGCGCGCGAGGCCTGGGTCGCCGGCGCATTTTTTCCCGTCGGCCTTGCCGCGCTCTGGTTCGCGAGCCCCGTGGGCCTTGCCATCGCCGCGCTGCTCGGGCTCGGCTTCATGGGGTGCCAAGCCATGCTGCTCTACGCCGCGAAAGGCATCCCGGCCTGGCGGCAGCAGACGCTCGTGCCGCTGCTCGTCGCGACCGGTTTTGCCGAAGGCGGCGGCCTTTTCCTGATCGTCGCGGCATTCGTGCCCGGCATGCAGCTGTTCGCGATCCCTATCGCGGCGGCATTGATCATGCTCGTCACCGCGCGGCATCTCGCCTGGCGATTCTATATCGGCGATCTTGAAACCGAGGGCGCGCCGACCGAGACGCATGACGTTTTTCGCGCGCTTTCCCCCTGGATGCTGATCGGCGGGCTCGCCGTCCCGCTGTGGCTGATCGCGCCGGGGCTCGTGCTGCCGCCGTTCTCGCCTGTTCTGTTTGCGCTCGCCGGAGCCGCGACGCTGATCTCCGGCTGGGCGTTCAAGCTGATCCTGGTCACGCGCGCAGGGTACAATCAGGGCTTCGCCCTGACCAACACGCCGGTCCGCGGGTCCGGCGCGCCCGGCCCCGCCGTCAAACCGGGATGGACGTATCATTGAGCATCGAGAGCCCAGCAATGCGGAAGTGCACGCAGCAGCGACGCTCGCCGGCATCGCGCGATTTCCCCTCACAGAAAAATTTCAGAGGGAAAGACGCGGCGGGGAGAAAACTTTCGCAACAAGGCGAAAGCGCTGCAGCACAAGTAAGAGCGCCCTTTTTCCCGCTTCGTGAAAATCCTTTCGCCGTTGTGCGCGAGCGCGGACGACGTGTCGCGCAGCGCGCCGTAGACACGGCGGAACGAACGGCATAGAGCATTTTTTCGGGAGCGAAAAAGCGGCTTGCTGCGCTTTGCAAGCAATAAAAACTAACAAAGGAGCGCGTTTCGTTTCGCCTGAACAGAGATCGCTCCAGCGCAGGACGCCTTGCGCTGCGAAAGCGGCCATCGAGGAAATGTCCGATGAACGACGCCGACATACTGCGCGCTTTGAAAGACGTCCACGATCCGGAACTCGGAATCAATATTGTCGATCTCGGTCTTGTCTACCGCGCCGAGCGGACGCGCGAGGGCATCGTCGTCGAAATGACCATGACCACGCCGACCTGTCCGATCGGCGAGATGATGGTCATGCAGGCCGAGGCGGCTTTGCGCCGGCGCTTCGCCGACGTCGAAGCGATCCGCGTCCACTTGACCTGGGATCCGCCGTGGTCGCCCGACCTCATGACTGACGAGGGGCGTCGCGCCCTTGACGGACCCGGCGGCAGCCGAAGGGCTTGAGCCGCATGGCGCCCGCGCTGAACAGGAGGCTGCGCTATCTCCCGCTCGCGATCGGCGCGGCGGCGCTGATCGCCGGATTCTGGACCGGCCTCGCGCGCATCGGCATTGCCGTACCTGACCTCGCGGGCCTCGACGCCTGGCACGGCCCGCTGATGATCAGCGGCTTCTTCGGCACGCTGATCAGTCTCGAACGCGCGGTCGCGCTCAACCGCCCCCTCGCCTACGCGGCGCCGGCGTCATCGGCGGCGGGCGCGCTCGCGCTTCTGTTCAATGCCCCGGCGCTCTCGATCGTCCTGTTCATCCTGGCGAGCGCAGCGCTGACCATCGCCACCGCCATCATTTTATGGCGGCTGCCGACGCTCTTTACCGCCGTGCTGACGCTCGCCGCCGCGGCATGGGGCGTCGGCACATTGGCGTGGCTCGGCGGCTGGCCGATGGGCGAGGTCACCGGCTGGTGGCTCGCCTTTCTCGTGCTCACGATCGCCGCCGAACGGCTGGAGCTGAGCCGCCTGCTCGCGCCGTCGCGCCGGGCGCAGGCCTTCTTCGTCATCGCCATCGCATTGATCGTCGCGGGCGCCGCGCGCGGCGAACTCGCAAGCGACAGCGCGCCGCTGACGGCTCTCGGCTATATCGCCTGCACCGGTTGGCTTGTGCTCCATGACATTGCGCGGCGCACGGTGCGGCAGTCGGGCCAGACGCGCTTTTCCGCGACGTGCATGCTTGCCGGCTATTTCTGGCTCGGCGTCACCGGGCTTTATCTGCTCGTCTCGCCGCCGGCTTCGGCCGCCTTCGCCTACGACGCCGCAGTGCATGGGATCGCCATCGGCTTCGTGCTGTCGATGGTGTTCGGCCACGCCCTGATCATTCTGCCGGCGGTGACCGGCGTCATGGTGCGCTACCATCCCGCGCTCTACGGCGCACTCGCGCTTCTGCATGTCTCGGTCGCGCTGCGGATCGTTTCCGACTTTTTCGAGCTGGTTGGACCGCGCGCCGCGAGCGGGCCGATCACCATCGCCGCCTTGCTCTTCTTCGCGGGCACGGTGGCGAGCGCGTCGATCAAACGTCGCACGGGCAGTGGACTGCGAGCCAGCCCGCCCGAGCCAAAGGCCAAATCGTAACCGAAGGTTTCACTGCCTATCGCACAGCCCTGTCTTTCGATGGCGATCCGCATGAGCACACTGACAGTCGAAATCGAACCCGAAACGCGAATGCCGTCCACCACCGTGCTGAAGAGCGTTTGCCGCAGTTGCCATGGCGGCTGCGGCGTGCTGATGCACGTGCAGGACGGCCGCCTCGTCAAGGTGGAGGGTGATCGCGATGCGCCGCTCAACCACGGCCGCCTCTGCCCGATCGGCACGATAACGGTCGATCTGGTCTACCATCCCGACCGGCTGAAATATCCGCTGCGGCGCGAAGGTCCGCGCGGCTCGGGCCAGTGGCGCCGCATCAGCTGGGACGAAGCGTTCGACGAAATCGTCGATCGGCTCGACCGCATCCGCACCGAGTTCGGGCCGGAGGCGATCGCGCTCGGCACCGGCACGGGCCGCCATCACATTCGCTGGGTTTCGCGGTTTGGTCATGCCCTCGGCACGCCCAACTGGTGCGAGCCGGGCTTTGCCCAATGCTTCCACCCGCGCGTCAACACCTGCATCCTCACCTTCGGCGACTTCCCGGTGTCCGACTTCACCGGCGGAACGCCGCCCGCCTGCATGCTGTTCTGGGGACACAATCCGCTCAACTCCGGGCCGGACGGAGAAACGCGATTCAACGTCCGCGAGGCGCTCGACCACAATCCGGAAATCATCGTGGTCGATCCGCGGGAGACCGAGCTTGCGCGCCGCGCCGCGGTCTGGCTGCAGCTTCGACCGGGAACCGACGACGCGCTCGCGCTCGCACTGCTCAACGTCATCATCGACGAGAAGCTCTACGATGCGCCTTTCGTTACCCGCTGGACCTACGGCTTCGACGCGCTGGCCGAGCATGTGCGCGCTTACACGCCCGAATGGGCGGAGCCGATCACCTGGGTTCCCGCCGACAAGATCCGGGCTGCGGCGCGTCTGTTCGCGCGCGCCAAGCCGGCGATGATGGAGTGGGGCTGCGCCATCGAGCACACGCCCAACTGCATCCAGACCGTGCGGGCGATCTCGCTCCTGCCGGCGATCACCGGCAATATCGACGTGCCCGGCGGCTGGGTGTTCGGCATGCACGGCATCGGCCGGTTCCCGAGCCTCATCGAAAACCTCACGCCCGAAGCGAACGCCAAGCGGCTCGGCGCCGACCGCTTCAAGCTGCTGGCCGGCGAAGGCGCGGACCTGCCCGCCGCGCATATTCCGACGCTGCTGCAGGCGATGCGCGAGGGCAAGCCCTACCCGGTGAAAGCGTTTCTCGTATTCGGCAACAACACGCTCACGACCTACGCCAACAGCAAGCTCGTCTACGACTCACTGATGAAGCTCGACTTCATGGTGTGCGCCGACCTGTTCATGACGCCCACCGCCGAACTCGCGGACATCGTGTTGCCGGCGGCGCTTTGGCCGGAACTCGACCAGGTCGCCGGGCTGCCGACGGTCGCGGCCAATGTGGTGTTTGCAAACCAGCGTGCGGTGCGGACCTTCGAGTGCAAGTCCGACGAAGAGATTTTCGTCGAACTCGCGCGGCGGCTGAAGCTCCCCTGCGGCACCGAGCCGGTGGAAGCGGTGCTCGACGCGCAGCTCAAGGCGGGCGGCCTCGACATGACCTTCGCCGAGCTGAAGCAGCGCGGCTCGGTCGTGGTCCCCTTCAAGTATCGCAAATACGAAGACGGCGGCTTCAAGACTCCCACCGGCAAGCTCGAACTCTATTCGACGCGGCTCAAAGACATGGGCTACGCCCCGCTTCCCACCTACGAGGAGCCGCCGGAAAGCCCGGTCAGCCGGCCCGACGTCGCCGCCGACTTTCCTCTCGTGCTCACGACTGGGGCGCGCATCTCCAACTTCTTCAACTCCGAACACCGGCAGGTCGAGAAGCTGCGCAAGGCGCATCGCGACCCGATCGCCGAAATTCATCCGGACACCGCGCAGCGCTACGGCATCAAGAACCGGGAATGGATGTGGATCGAAACCCGGCGCGGCCGCATCAAGCAACGCGCGCGCGTGACCACCGGGATCGATCCGCGGGTGATCGCCGCCCAGCATGGCTGGTGGTTCCCCGAGGAGCCCGCGCCCGATCACGGCGTATGGCGCGCCAACGCAAACATGCTGACCGACAATCAGCCCCCCTACGATCCCGCGATGGGCACTTACCAGTTGCGCGCCCTGCTCTGCCGGGTCGGTCCGGTGCCCGCCGACTGACATGCGCGCCTTCGGTCCGGTTGCGAGTGCGAAGCGACATGCTTGCCACGGGCGGCAAAGCGCTCCATCACTGATGGTACCCTATTCGGCGGAGCGGCAGCCGCTACGTCGGCATCGTCGGTTTGGCGCCTTATCGAATTGATCGGGAAGGATGAGACATGGCGGAAGAAATTCGGGCTCCGCTGCCGGGGACCGTGGTGTCCGTTCTGGTCGAGCCCGGCGCCGTGATCGAAATCGACGACGAGTTGCTGATCATCGAAGCGATGAAGATGGAGAACATGGTGTACGCGCCGTGCGCCGGCGCCGTGAGCGCCATCAAAGTGAAGGCGGGAGACAGGATCGAACCGGGCGATCTTCTCCTCGTCATCGATTAGCGCGTTGCAAGCAGGCTGAGCGAGGACTCGATGCAGTTCGAATTGACTGAAGAACAAGCGATGACGAAGGAGACGGCGCGGCG
>ERZ724512.711-NODE-711-length-15550-cov-4.541271_pt1 | contig 15550 bp, 6 predicted proteins | sample MGYA00376045_ERZ724512 | MGnify/ENA primary metagenome ERZ724512 (study PRJEB28724, sample SAMN07190883) | activated sludge metagenome | isolation source: activated sludge of sewage treatment plant in Hong Hong | place: Hong Kong | collected 2016-03-17 ... | reverse complement strand
CTGGCCGCAGAAGACAAGAAGCCCGAGCCAACCGCACCGGCGGTGGCTCCGATCACCGCACCGGCGGCACCGGCCGCTCGGCCCGTCGCGTTCACCGTCCCCGATCCGGTCGCGGTGGTCAACGGCAAACCGATCTCCAAGGCGGCGTTCGAGCAATACGTCCAGCAGTTGCGCGGCCGGACCAAGGTGGACTCGCCGGAAGCCAGCAAGTCGCTGGTCGATCAGCTGGTGCTGGAAGAGCTGCTGGTGCAGGAAGCCGACAAGCAGAAATTGGCGGACGACCCGGAGATCAAGCAACAGTTGGCGATGATCCAGCGCAGCCTGCTGGCCAGCAGCGTGGTGCGCCGGATGCTGAGCGACAAAGCGCCCAGCGAAGACGCCATCAAGAAAGAGTACGAGACCGCCACCGCCGCGATGAAAGGCAAGGAGTACAAGGCCAGCCACATCCTGGTGGACGCCGAGGACAAGGCCAAGGAAATCATCGCCGAACTCAAGAAGGGCGGCAATTTCGCCGAGCTGGCCAAGACCAAGTCCAGCGACAGTTCCGCTTCCAGCGGCGGCGATCTGGGCTGGTTCACGCCGAGCATGATGGTGCCGCCGTTCGCGCAGGCGGTCGCCAAGATGGAAAAGGGCAAGTACAGCGAGCAGCCGGTGCAAACCTCGTTCGGCTGGCACGTCATTCTGCTGGAGGATGTCCGCGACGCCACTCCGCCTTCGCTGGATGAGCTGAGACCGCAAATCACCCAGATGCTGCAAAGCCGGACGGTGAACGATTACCTGGAAAAACTGAAATCCGGCGCCAAGATCGAGGTCAAGGAAATCCAGGTCAGCGAAGCCGCCAAGCCGGCGGCGGAACCCGCCAAGGGCGCCAAGGAAGAAAAGAAGGAAGAGAAAAAGTAATCGCGGGTACTCCGACCCCCGCCCTCTCCCCGTCGGGAGAGGGTCTATCGCTCCAGCAGCGCCAGCAACCCCGCCTCGTCCAGCACGGTCACGCCCAGCTCCCGCGCCTTGTCCAGCTTGGAGCCGGCATCGCGACCCGCGACCACGTAATCGGTTTTCTTCGACACGCCGCCCGCCACCTTGGCGCCCAGCGCTCGCAGGCTAGCGGTCGCCCGCTCGCGGCTCAGCGACTCCAGGGTTCCCGTCAGCACCACCGTCTTGCCGGCCAGCCGCCGGTCGTTCGCCGGTCTCGCCGCCGTTTCCGGCCAGCGCACGCCCGCCGCCCGCAACCGCGCGATGATGTCCCGATTGTGCGGTTCCTGAAAAAACGCGCGGACGGCGGCGGCGACCACCGGGCCGATATCCGGCACCTGTCGCAGCCGCTCCTCGTCGGCCGCCATCAGCGGCTCCAGCGCGCCGAAGTGCTCCGCCAGCGCCAAGGCCGTGGCCTCGCCGACTTCGCGAATCCCGAGCGCGTAGAGAAATCGGGCCAGCGTGGTGGTTTTGCTCCGTTCCAGCGCCAAGGCCAAGTTGACGGCAGACTTGGAGCCCATTCGCTCCAGATCGGCTAGCGTCGCCGCGTCGAGCGCGAACAGATCGGCGGGATCGCGCACCCGTTCCCGCTCGACCAGTTGCTCCACCAGTTTGTCGCCCAGCCCTTCGATGTCCAGCGCCCGGCGGGAGGCGAAATGGCGGATCGCCTCCTTGCGCTGGGCGCGGCAGTACAAACCGCCCACGCAGCGGGCCACCGCCTCGCCTTCCGGGCGGATCACCCGCGACCCGCACACCGGACAAGTTTCCGGCATGGCGAACGGCCGCGATTCGGCGGGACGGCGCTCCAGCACCACGCCGACCACTTCGGGGATGACATCACCCGCCCGGCGCACGATCGCGGTATCGCCGACCCGGACATCTTTGCGTGCCACCTCGTCGGCGTTGTGCAGGGTGGCGTTGGTGACGGTGACGCCGCCCACGAACACCGGCTTGAGCCGCGCTACCGGCGTGATCGCGCCAGTGCGGCCGACCTGTACCTCGATGGCTTCGACCGTCGTCAACTCTTCCGGCGCGGGGAATTTGTGGGCCACTGCCCAGCGGGGCTCGCGCGTGCGAAAACCCAGTTCCCGCTGCCAGTCCAAGCGGTTGACCTTGTAAACCACGCCGTCGATGTCGAAAGGCAAGGCATCGCGCTGATCGGCGATAGTGCGGTGAAACTGGATGAGGCCATCCGCGCCCTGCGCCACGGTGCGCCGGTGGTTGACCGGTAGGTCAAATGCGGCCAGCGCATCGAGTACCGCGCCATGCGTAGCGGGTAATGCCCAACCTTGCGTCTCACCCAACCCGTAGGCAAAGAAGGACAAGGGCCGCTTCGCCGCGGTGTTGGGGTCGAGTTGTCGGATACTGCCCGCCGCACCGTTGCGCGGATTGACCAGCGTTGGCAGCCCCGCCATCCGCTGACGGGCGTTGTAACGCTCGAAATCCGGACGGCTCATATACACCTCGCCGCGCACTTCCAGCACAGCGGGCGCAGTACCACGCAGCCGCAGCGGCACGGCTTTGATGGTACGGACGTTTTGGGTGACATCCTCGCCGGTCTCGCCGTCACCGCGAGTGGCGGCCTGAACAAGCACGCCATCCTCATAGCGCAGACTGACGGCCAGACCGTCGAATTTCAGTTCGCAGGCGTATTCGACGGCTGTCTGATTTTCCCCCAAACCCAGTTCACGCCGGATCTGAGCGTCGAACGCGAGCGCACCGCCCGGGCCGGTATCGGTTTCGGTGCGGATGGACAGCATCGGCACGCGATGTCGCACCGGCACAAAGGTTTCGAGCGTTTTGCCGCCCACGCGCTGGGTAGGCGAATCGGGGGCGCGCAATTCGGGGTATTCCGCTTCGAGCGCCTGCAATTCCCGAAACAGCCGGTCGTACTCCGCGTCGGGAATTTCAGGGTCGTCCAGAACGTAATAGCGGTAATTGTGCCGGTCGAGCTGGGCACGCAGCTCGGCGGCCCGTTCGGCGGCGGCGCTGGGAGCCGTCATGAAGCCTACTCCACCGAGATTAAATCGTGCCTACAATCGAAATGACCGTTCCAGCTCGGCGACCTTATCGCGCAGATTCGACAAGCCCTGGTTGGTCAGTTTGTGCCGGTTCTCGTCGCAAATGACCCCACCGAGCTTTCGCGCCACCCGATCAACGGTGAGCAACAACAACTCCAATGCTTTCATCGCATCGAGGGGGCCAGGCAGGCTCATGAACAACAATAAGCCCGGTGTGGTCAATTCGGCCAACGTTCCCAGTTCGAACGAGCCCGGCTTGCGCAAGTGCGCCAGACTGAACACCGGCGTATCGGAAGTGCTTTCGCTTTCCGGGTATCGCTCGAACAAACCGGCGGCACTCAGCCGGAGTCCTGCCTCCTCGGCCGCCGCTCGGATCGCGGTTCCCCGAAAGAGCTGGTAACGCGGCGCCATCACGGTCAACGCGATGGTGGTTTTCAAAACGGGTGGAGTTTCGGTTGCCCGTTCTTTTTTGGCGATGGGTTCGCTTGGCGTCGGTGCGAGGACCGGTTCGGGGGGAGATGCGGGAATCGATTCGGGTACTGGTTCAGGTGTCAGATTAACTGACCACAAGCCGCTTGTTGGGGGAGGCGACACGGGTTGCCTTTCCAAGGACGATTCTTCAAACGGGGACGCACGCTCGGCATCGATCCCGCGATTGAGCGGCCGAATCTCCACATCGACCAGAATCTTGTCGGCCAGGTGATGATCGGGCGTGATCCGGCCCAGTTCGCCGAACTCGTGCGCTTCTCCGATCTCTTCCGGCACTGGTGGCGAGGTATCGCCCAATTTCGGTTCCTTGACCAGAGAGGATCGACGACGGCGGTTGCGGATTTGATCGCGAAGCCGGGCGCGAATTCCCCAGAGATAGATCAAGGCGACGATGATGACCCCGATACCTGCCAGCAGCCACTGTAATTGCGTTTTATCCATTGCCATCAATCCAAGGCTCCAGATTGCGCCAGCCGCAACCAGATTACGTCAAGGTTTTCAAACGAGAACAATATCTTCCAGCACCGCTGCCGCGTCAGCGGTTTGAAGATAGCGCCTCTCCGCCCATACTTTAGGCTTTTACTCTATCAAATGCTGTCGGCCACCGCATTACCCGATCAGCGCCAACAACGAGGGTACTTGCCCGTTCGACCTTACCCGCCGCGATCAGCCGACCGCCGCCAGCCGGGCCGCCTCCCCGACATCGACGGCAACCAGCCGCGAAACGCCGGGTTCCTGCATGGTGACACCGGCTAGATGCTCGGCAATTTCCATAGTGGCTTTATTGTGGGTGACGAAGATGAACTGGACCCGTCCGGACAATTCCCGGACGAGGGCGCCAAACCGACCGACATTGGCTTCGTCCAGGGGGGCGTCCACCTCGTCCAACAGGCAAAAGGGCGCCGGGTTCAACTGGAAGATGGCAAATACCAGGGCGACAGCGGTCAACGCTTTCTCGCCGCCGGATAGCAGGCTAAGCGAGCCGATCCGCTTGCCCGGCGGTTTGGCCATGATCGCGACGCCGGCATCTAGCACATCCTCGCCGGTCAGGTCCAGATGGGCCTGCCCGCCGCCGAACAAGCGGGGAAACAGTTCGCCTAACCCGGTATTGACCCGGTCAAACGTCTCCCGAAATCGGGAGCGGGTCTCCCGGTCGATCTTGCGGATCGCGTTTTCTAGAGTGGTCAGCGCCTCTAACAAATCGTCGTTTTGAGCGTCGAGATAGTGCTTGCGTTCCGTCAGTTGAGTGCATTCTTCGATAGCCGCCAAATTGATGGGGCCCAAACGTTGAATGCGTCGCTCTACCTGTTCCAGCCGCGCCAACCAGTCAGGCTCGGCTGCGTCGACCGGCAGACCGGCTGCGATCGTTTCCGGCTCACAAGCCAGTTCGTGCAACTGCTCGCGCAGGTTCTGCTGACGTACCCGCGCCTCACTCAAAGCCAACCGCTGCTCCTCGATTACCCGGCGTTGGCTTTCGGCCCGTCGTTCGCAGTCACTCCGATCTCGCTCGCCGGTTTCTAATTCAGCCTCCTGGGTTTCCAGCGCCTCGCGGGCATCCCGCAGCTCGGTCTCGACTTTCAGTTGGCGGTCCAGGGCATGTGCCAGATCCGCCTCGGCATCGGTCAGTGCTGCGTCAGCGTCGGCGGCGCGCTCCCGTTCCAGGCCCGCTTGCCGGTCACGCAACTGGAGCTGTTGCGCCTCCAGTCGTTCCAAAGCTTGTTCGACGGCAGTCAAGCGGGTCCGCAGGGTTTCGACCGCGGTCGCTTGGCCTGCCGCCTTCTGGCGGGCATTATTGGTCTGAGCCCGACATCGGCGTAGATCATCGTCTAATCGTGCTCTGGATGCTGCCAGTTCGGCCTGTTCGGTCCGGAGTTCCTCTAGGATCAGCAGCGCTTCCGCCAACTGTGATTGGGCCAGTTGTCGTTGCTCGCGCGCCTGCCCGCATTGCTCCTCCAGTTCGGCTTGTTCCTCGCCGAGCGCGGCGTGACGCTCGCGGGCGTGCTCCCAACGGGATCGCAACGCGTTCGCCTCGCCCTGGGTGCGAGCATGGTCGCGATGGCGCTGGTTGACCGTTTGCTGCAATGCCCGCTGTTGCGGTTCGAGCTCGTCGTGTAACCGCAAGCGGAGTCGTTCCGTTTCCGCCGTTTGCTGTGCCAGCGACGCCTCATCCTCGCGCAGCGCGGCTTCGAGCTGGCGGATTTCCTGTTCGCGTTGCAGCACGCTTTCGTCCGCCGCTTGCCCCAGCCGCAACCAGTGTCGCCCGCAAATCTCGCCGTTTGGCGTCACTAGGGCTGCGCCGTCGGTTAAATCGGTGCGGCGTGCCAGCATCTCGGCCACATCGGCGGCGATATCCACGCTGCCCAGCAGGTCGATCAGTGGCCACGGCGCATGCACCTTGGTCGCTAGGGCGGAAGCGGGGGCGTCGGTGCGCAAAGCGGTGGAAGGTTCCAGTAAAGTCAGTCGGCCGTTTTTCAGGTCCGCGCCGTCAGCTCGTATGACCGCGTCGAGATCAGGTACGCAAACCGCGTCCAGCCAGTCAGCCAACACTGCTTCGACGGCTCCTTCCCAACTGGATTCCACCGCCAGTTGTTCGGCTAAGCGTGGCGCGTGGGTCAATGCCCGTGCGCCCAGCCAGTCGTTCACTTCAGCCACATGCCGGCCTAGAGCCGCTTCCTGGAGGGTTTGCAGTGAGGCCAGCCGCCCACGCCCGGTCTGCATCTGCTCTCGCAACAACCGCGAACGATGCTCGACTTGCCGCAGCGCTTCCCGAGTGGCGACCGACTCGGCTTCGATCTGGGCCAGGCGTTCTTGATCCTGCTGTAAGGCTGTGGCGATCTCCTGTTCCAGGGATCGCAAGTTGGCATGCGCGCTATCGAGATCAGTGGCGTTTAACTGCTCCTGTTCGTGCTGTAGCCGATCTAGGCGTCGTTCGCCTTGCACCAATTGCCGCTCCAGATGCTCAATCCGGGTGCGTTCGACTTCGATTTGCCGCTGGGCTTCGCTATTGCGCCGGCCAAACGCCTCCCAATCGGCTTGGCCTTGACGCAAGGCCAGCTCAACGGTGGCCAGTGCTGCCTCCGCAGCCGCCTCCGCAGCCAGCGCTTGCGCCAGTTCTGGCTCGGCGACGACCAACTCATGCGCCCATTCGGTTTGTTGCGTCCGATCTTGCGTCCGTTGTGCCTTGATGCGCTCTAGTGCCATCGCGACCTGGCGCCAGTCATCCTCGCGTCGCCGCCGCAGCTCGTGTTGGTGTTGGAGATACTGTTCAAGCCGGTTGATTTCCGCGCCGATTTGATAATAGCGTCCTTGGGTGTCGTTGTAGGCGTCGCTGAGTTCCGCGCGCTGGATGCGCCCAGCTTCGAGGCGGGCTTCCAGCTGCCGCTGCTCGGCTAGTATCGCCTCCAGTACCGTCTCCTGCCGGTGCAACGCCTGTTCGCTCGCTTGCAGGTCGGCGCGCAGGTTTCGCCAGCGCAGGGTCAATAATTCCGCTCGGAGGCGCCGCTCCTCGGCGCGATACTCGCGATATTGACTGGCGGCCCGCGCCTGCCGCTGCAAGTGCTGAAGCTGGCGGCCCAGTTCATCGCGTACATCATTCAGCCGTTCGAGGTTCTCGCGAGTGTGACGGATACGGGTTTCGGTCTCGCGGCGGCGTTCCTTGTATTTGGAAATGCCGGCGGCCTCTTCAAGAAAAATCCGCAGCTCCTCGGGCTTGGCCTCGATCACCCGTGAAATCATGCCTTGCTCGATGATGGCGTAACTGCGCGGCCCCAGTCCGGTGCCCAAAAAAATATCGGCGATGTCGCGGCGGCGACAGCGAGTGCCGTTGAGAAAATAACTGGATTGCCCGTCGCGACCGACCAATCGTTTGATCGCGATCTCGGCGTAACTGGCCCAGGGACCGCCCATGCGGCCCTGATGATTGTCGAATACCAGTTCGATGGATGCCTGCCCGACCGGCTTACGATTGGCCGCGCCGTTGAAGATCACGTCGGTCATGGCTTCGCCGCGCAGACTACGGGCCGAGCTTTCGCCCATCACCCAGCGCACGGCGTCGATGATGTTGGATTTGCCGCAACCGTTCGGGCCGACAATGCCGATCAGATTGCTGGGCAGATGCAACACCGTGGGGTCCACGAATGACTTAAACCCCGCCAGTTTGATCTTGCTTAGCCGCATCGGCGCTGTGACCGGAAAGCCCGCTTCGGGTCAAGCCCGGCGAATCAGGGGCTTCAACACCGCTTCGATGGCTTCCAGGTCTGGAATGATGATCGGCTGGTTCTGGTAGCGCGCCCAGCTCAGTATTCCGGGCAAGTACAAATCCTCATCGTCGATCTCCCCGTTCGGTTGCAGCTCGTCACGCCGGAGGTTGATCGGTCGTGGCGCCGATGTGCCCACAATTCCGAAGTATGGCAAACGGGAATCGTTGCCCAAAGTATTGACGATGATGATGCGGGAATTGATATCGGATTCGGGTTGCACCCGAAAGATCAAACGCCCCAGGCTGACCAGTGGTGTGGTCAGATTACGCCATAGGATGGCACCAATCACCCAGTGCGGTGCCGTTTCGATTCCCAACGGCGATGCGAAGGGCAGCACCTCGACCACGACGCTGCTTGGCAGGATGGCTTGGCCACCTTGCACCGTGATCAACAAACAACGAAGATTCGAAGCTTCCATAACGGTATCCGTGACGTGCGGCGCGAGAATCGGTTCGACGGTCGGAGGCCCGATCCAGCGCGCCTCAAGTGATCAGGTCCAGGGCGCGTTCACCGAGAATCTCGCGGATCGAGTGCATCAACTGCTCTTCCTGATAGGGCTTGGTCAGATAGTCGTTGACACCGAGCTTCATGGCCCGCTCGCGATGCTTCTCGCCGCCGCGCGAGGTGACCATGATAATCGGCATGTTGCGCAAGTGCGGCTGGTTGCGGACGTGAGCCAGGACCTCGAATCCGTCCATGCGCGGCATCTCGATATCGAGGATCGCCAGATCGGGAACCTGGGTCTGCAACATTGCGACCGCGTCCAGACCATCCTTGGCGGTGGTGACCGCGATATTGTGCCGCTCGAGGATGCGCACCGTTACCTTGCGCATGGTGATGGAGTCGTCGACCACCATGACGTTGATCTTCTCCTGCCGGGTTTCCAGTCGCGCCACCCGCAACGCGCGACTTTCCGCCTGTTTCTGAGCCTGGGAGCCGATGTTACGCACCAGCGCCGCCAATTCCAGCACCACCACGACCCGGCCATCGCCCAGCACCGTCGCACCCGAAATACCGGGTACACCGTTGAACTGAGGTCCGACCGGCTTGACGATAATTTCCCGATTGCCCAGCACGGCTTCGACCTGCAAGGCCGCGCTGGCCTCGGCACTGCGGAACAGGAGGGTCGGTGGCCGGCGATCCACGATTTCATCGAACGACGGAATCTGACCACCGCCGATCAGCAAGCCCAGATTGTGGATCGGATAGTTGCGCTCGTTGTAGCGATGGTGAACCGGATCACCGGACAGATACGCCTGAAACTCGCTCTCCTTGAGCCGGGTGACTAATTCGATACTCAGCAGAGGGATGGCGAAAAGGGATTCACCCACTCGCGCCAGCAACGCTTGGGTCACCGCCAGCGAGAACGGCAGGCGAATGGTGAAGCGGGTACCTTGGCCGGCTTCGGTTTGAATCAGCAAGGCACCACGCATGGCCCGGATGGCTTCGCTGACGACATCCATCCCAACGCCTCGCCCGGAAATCTGGGTAACCGAGGTCGCGGTGGAAAATCCGGGACGCAGCAGCAGCGCGATCAATTCCTCGTCGGTGACCGGCTGTCCGGGCGATAACAGACCCTTTTCCTCACCTTTGGCCCGGATGGCGTCGAAATTGAGACCACTGCCGTCGTCGTTCAACTCCAGCACCAACTCCGCCCCTTCCCGGCGCAGGCTCAGGGTGATGGTCCCGATCTCGGGTTTGCCGCGTTCCCGGCGCAGCTCCGGTGGCTCGATTCCATGCGCCAGCGAGTTACGCAACATGTGCTCCAGGGGGGCGATCATATTTTCCAGCACGCTGCGGTCGACTTCCGCATCCTCACCGCCGACCAGCAATTCCGCCCGCTTGCCCAATTCCTGGGCCGATTGTCGGACCACCCGCCGCAACCGGGAGACAATACCGCCGAACCGGACCATGCCGGTGCGCATTAAACCTTGCTGAATCTCCTTGTTGACTTTGCCCTGCTGGTCCAGCAATGAGGAGACTTCCCGGGCATGCTCGCCCAGCGCGTTGCCGATATTGCTCAGATCGTCGGCGACCTCCATCAGCGACCGGCTGACTTGTTGCAGCTCGGTGAAACGGTCCAGCTCCAGCGGATCGAATTCCAGTTGATGTGTCTTGGCATCCTGATCGTGGCGCGATTGAATGCGCGCCTCGGCTTGGGTAGCCAAATTCGTCACCTGTCGGCGCAAGCGCACGATGGTTTGCTCCAGCTCGTTGAGGTTGAAGCTCATCGCGCTGACGCCCTGATCGATTCGGGCGCGGAAGATGCTGCTTTCACCCATTTGGTTGACCAGGGTGTTCAGCAGGGTGGCGCTCACACGGATGCTATCGACGGCCGATGCGGCGGCAGGTTTCTCGGCGGACTGGGTCGCCGAGGCTGCGGCTGCGGCTGCGGCGGTCAGGGTCGCGGTCACCGCCGGCAATAGTGGTTTGGAGCGCTCGATGGGCCTGGCACCGAGCACGCCATGCAATTCCTCGATCAATTCCCGCTGCGTGGGCAGTTGAGCGCCGCTGAGTACGCCAGCCAACATCTGGTGCAGGCCGTCCAAGGCACGCTGAATCAAGTCCATTATCCGTGACGATCCCTTCAGCGTACCCTTGCCGAGTGCGTCCAGTACCGATTCGGCGGCGTGAGCCAACTCGCCGACCGTCATGAAGCCGGCCATCCGCGAACCGCCCTTGAGCGTGTGCATCTCGCGGCGCAAGTTATTCAGCAGTTCGGTGCTGGTCGGGTCACCGCGCAAGCGCGCCAAAATAGCGTCGCTGGAGTCGAGGATCTCGCTGGCTTCGGTCTGGAAGACCTGTACCAACTCCTGATCCAGTTCGGTCATGGTCTGGAACGCGGCGGGCTCGGACGGTGGGGTTGCTGCCCGCCGCTTGCTGATCGGCTCTGCTGGCGTCGGTTCGACGGCCAGCAAGACCGGGGACAATTCGGTGATCGGTTCACCCGCGGCAAGGGCATCGGCCAGGCGATGTAAGCCGCTGATCGTTTTGGTCGCGGCAGCCGGACTGGCACCACCGGCAGCTTCCGCCACCATCCGGTTCAAGTAATCCACGGTTTGTTGCAGGGCGTCGAGTACCACTGACGAGGCACGGCCCGCGGTTTTACTAAGCGCGTCCAGCACCGATTCGGCGGCATGTGCCAAGTCGCCGATGGAGAGCAGGCCCGACAAGCGCGAGCTGCCCTTGAGCGTGTGCATGTTCCGCCGCAGGTCGTTCAACAATACCGTTTGATCGGTTTCCGTCGCCAGTCGTTGCAGAATGAGATCGCTGGCATCGAGAATTTCGGTCGCTTCGTATTGGAAAACCTGTGCCAGTTCCAAATCCGACGTCGCGGCCTGCTCTGGAACCACAGGTGGCGGAACCTGCCCAGTCGTTTGAGCGGGTGCTGGCCGCACGACCTCGGACGGTTGGGTAGGCGCGGGCGGTAGAGCGACCTCGGCCGGCTGAGCGGGGACAGATGGCAGAACCACTTCCGGCGGTTGAACAGAGGCAGGCGGCGTGGATGCGGTGTCGGCCAAGACAGCTGGCGATAGTGTGCGAGCCTGCTCGACCAAGGCTGCCATCATAGGCTTGGTTTGGTCGGTGACCGGTTCGTTGCCGACCAGGCGATCCAACACGTTCGCAGCCTCGCCGACCAAGTCGGCTATCGCGGTGGACGCGGGTAGTTCCTCGCTCAAAACCCGGTTCAACAGGTTTTCGAATTCCAGGGCAAATTCGCCGATTTCGGTCGCGCCGACCAAGCGGCCACTACCCTTAAGCGTATGAAAGGCCCGACGAATCGTGGTTAAGGCTTCGTGGTCGGTGAGATTGCGCTGCCAGACGATTCGTTGTTCGCGAATGCGGTCCAGTTCCTCGCGCGCCTCTTCCAGAAAGACTTCCAGAAATTCTGGATCGATTTCCACAGCCGCGCTCGCTAGCGGTGTGGCGGGCGCTGGCGGCGATATGACCGGCGATGGTGCGGTGGGTCGCAGTGTTCTCCGCATCAAGAGCGAGGTCGCGGTAGATTCGACAGGGGCTGCCGGCGGTGCGACCGCTTCCTCCGCCTGGGTGAAAGGCAGATTTTTTACTTGGGCGATCAAGGTCGGCAAGACATCCAGCTCGCCACCCCGTGGCGGAATTTCGCCCACGAGCGGCGCCAGCGCCGAAACCGCCGCCGCGACAGCATCGCAAAGGGCCATGCTTGGATTCAGCGTTCCGCTTAAAACCTGATTGAGCAGATTCTCGTATTCCCAGGCAAAATCACCGATCACAGTCGCGCCGACCATGCGGCCGCTACCCTTGAGGGTATGGAAAGCCCGGCGAATCGTGGTCAGCGCATCGCGATCGTTGAAATTGCTCCGCCAATTGATCAACTGCTCCCGAATGGCGATCAATTCTCCCCGCGCTTCCTCCAGAAAAACTTCGATGAACTCCGGATCGGCCTCCTTCAGGTCCAGCAAATCGATCAAATCGATCTCTTCGCTGGCAACCGGCGGGACGGAATCGAGGGCGAAATTAGAGTATTCACCGAGATCGGGCGTTGGTAGTCCGCTGGACAATGTTTCGTCCGGTATGACCGGTTTCTGTTCTAGCTCCAGCTCCAACTCGACAGCTGGAACCAAGTCGGCAACCGGTATTTGGTGATCGGATGGCCCGGTCAGAATCAAGGGAAGGTCGGGCACGGCAATGGAATTTCCCATCGAATCGACCGAGTGGGTTGGGGCGAGAGCCAGATCGGACGTTAATGGCTCGGATCGCGCTGGCAACGCAAGCAGGGTTTCCAATTGTGTCAGGTAGTTTTCCACCTCATTTAAAACCGTGCCGGCGGCAGGGCGCTCGTTGCCCAACGGCTCCAGATAATGGCACAGCGCGACGAAGATCTCTCCAAAGACGCCGATAGCGAGCAACCGGTAATGTTCGGCGTCGGTGGCCAGGGCGCCAGCGATCCGCCCCAACCGCTCGGAAGCCAAGGCTGCTCGTGTCCATTCCTGTCCGGCCAACATGCGGTGCACGGTCACCAGTTCGCGTTGCAGCGACTCCCATATCTCGGGCTGTTCGACAACGCTCTCTGGAGCGTCGGCAACTGTCTTCCGTAGTTGCTTCAGCTCGTCCAGAATGCTCTCTCGGGTCACATCAGACGAAACAATCGGCACTTTGCTGACAGTGGCAGTGCTCGGTACATCCTGCTGGCGCGCTCGACGAAGGGTATCGATCATCTCGACCAATGTGCTGTCTGCTGGTTGAGCGTCAGGAATCAGGCAGGATTCCAGATAGTGGGCCAAGCAGGTGACGGCCTGTCGCAGCACGGTCGGGTCGAAGGAGGCGGGGAGCTTGCCCTTGATCAATCCCACGGTGAGCAAGCGCATTTCGTCGAGAAGAGTAACTGCTTTGCGCTGTTCTAGTGTAACCAGTGGACCCCGAATCTGGCCGATGGTGTTGGTCATCGCCTCCAGTGGCGTGGATTCGGTCGGCTCCTGTTGATAGGCATCCAGGTCAAACTGAATCCGTTGCAAGGCCAGCGATAGGTCGTCATTGAGAGCGCCCAGCGGGTGATCGGCGACACGACGCGAAATCATTGCGCTACCTCCATGCCGACATCCCCCCCGGTGGACCCTTGCCGGCCGGAACCGGGTTGATCGGGACGACGACGGTTTGCCTCACGCATCCCGTCTCTAACGAGATGACTCAAGCGGGCAGCCGGAAATCGGCAATTGCTTGGCGCAACTCTCGCGCCAGCTGATTCAATTTGCCGATGGCGGATGCAGTCCCTACGCTACTTTCGGCGGTCTGTCCGGTAATTTCGTTGATGGAAACCATGGCACTCGATACCCGCGAGGCCATTTCCGAAACCCGACCGGCGGACTTGGAGATTTCGTCGATGAGTTCCGCCAGGTTGGCGGAGACTTTTTCGATCTCTTCCAGTGCCTCGCCGGCTTTCTCGGCCAACTTGGCGCCGCCGACCACTTCGGACGTACTCTTCTCCATGGAGATGACCGCCTCATTGGTATCGGCCTGAATGGTCTTGACCAGCGTTTCGATACGCTTGGTGGCGTTGCTGGACCGTTCCGCGAGTCGCTGTACTTCGTCGGCGACCACCGCGAAGCCGCGTCCGGCATCGCCTGCCGCCGAGGCTTGGATCGCGGCATTCAGCGCCAGGATGTTGGTCTGATCGGCAATATCGTTGATCAATGCCACGATATCGCCAATTTCCTGCGAGGATTCACCCAAGCGCTTGATGCGCTTGGAGGTGTCCTGAATGTGTTCGCGGATGGCGTTCATGCCGTGAATGGTTCGACGCACCCGATCACCGCCCTCGTGTGCGATGCCCACCGATTTCTCGGCCACCTCGGCGGAAGCGGCGGTTTTCGATGATACGTCGTCCATGGATTGCGCCATCTGCACGACGGTCGCGCTGGCGTTGTCGATCTGGCGGGCTTGAATCTCGCTGGATTTGGCCAGTCGGTCAGCGATGGCGCTGGTTTCCTGCACGGCACTCGCGACCAGCCCCGAAGTGTTGTTGATGGTCGATACCAGGTCACGCAGCGCTTCGATCGCGTAGTTGATGGAATCAGCGATGGCACCGGTGATATCTTCAGTGACGCTGGCCTGTACGGTCAGATCGCCTTCGGCGAGGTTACCGAGTTCGTCGAGCAAGCGCAGGATCGCATCCTGGTTACGACGGTTCTGGTCCTCGGTGTCCTGTTTGCGCTGCTCGGTTTCCAGCAAACGCTGTCGGCTTTCCCGATTTTGCAGGTAGACCAGTACCAGCAACAGGATGAGGGCGAGAACACCGAACAGGTAGGCGATCTGATAATTCAAGTGGATGCCGAACAAGCTGAACTGACGGCTGCTCTGGTAGTAGGCGTCAAGCAGCTTGGTGCTCGCTTCCAGTAAGGCATCGCCTTTCTCGGCAACGCCTTGAGCGGCGTTTTGTACTTTGACCAATTCGGGTGCGGAATCGGCGATGCGAGTGGCTTCGGTTTCCAGCGACTTGAATCGCTCGGCGAGATCGACCACTTTGCTCCCACTGTCAGGAAGGGTAACTCGGTCAATGCCGAGCTTGGCATCTCCATCCCGCATGCCTCTCAAGATCCGGCCGAATAAATTGACGTTGCGGCCGAACCGGTCGGCAGCGGCGGCAGTGCCGGCGCCGCCCTCGCTTAACATCCGTTTCAGATCGCTTTCGATCCGTTGCCCTAGCACCAGTTGATTGGTGACCTGATAAACCTGCCGGGGATCGATGCGGTTGTTTGCCAGACTCTTAGCGACCTCGTCGGAGATCGTGACGATCTGGGTGAGCGCACTTTCCAATAGCGGCACGAAATTGCTGGCAGCCATGATCGGCCCGCGCCCGGCCAATATCGCATCGATGTCGGCTTCCATCGGCGCCCAACGGCTTTCTAGCTGGTCCAGCTGCGACCGGACTTCCGCCGGCGCGGGGGGCAGTTCCAAGGTAGGACTGCCGTTTTTCTGGCCATCGAGTACCTGCCTGAAGCGGTCACGCCCCTCCTTCAGCCTGGCGAACGCTGCTTCCTTACCCCGCGCGGCTTCAAGGGCTTCCGTCACCAACGAGCGCGACAGGAACCGCTGCTCGCCGACGAGCTTGAGATAGAGGTCATTCTGCCTGCCCCGCTGTTCCAGGGTGGTGAAGATGACACCCATTAGCACGATGAAGATCACCAGCGCGCCTAATAGCGCTGTGTAGGTGACCGATAATCCTTTCTGTGCCGGACGATCTCGCGAATCACGCATTGTTGTTTCTCGTTGAACTAAGCTCGAGCCACTCCACCCGCTGGACCAGCGGGGAAATTTTGGAAAATGACGCTA
>ERZ724512.706-NODE-706-length-15602-cov-4.254261_pt1 | contig 15602 bp, 16 predicted proteins | sample MGYA00376045_ERZ724512 | MGnify/ENA primary metagenome ERZ724512 (study PRJEB28724, sample SAMN07190883) | activated sludge metagenome | isolation source: activated sludge of sewage treatment plant in Hong Hong | place: Hong Kong | collected 2016-03-17 ... | reverse complement strand
GTCCATCAGTTCCGCGACGGTGCCCCAGCCCGATTGCGGCCGCATCTGGAACAGGCCGAGCGAGTCATGATCGCCGCCGTTGCCGTCGTTCGGGTACGAACCGCTCTCGGGATAGGCACTCGTGTTCGCCAGCATCCGCAGGGTGCTCTCGGTGAGCGCGGCCATCAGCGCGATCTTGACTCCCGGACGGCCGACGCCCTCGATCCCGCCGCCGATGGTGATGATCGTGGCCGCGTGCGTGAGTTGCGTCTTGTTCAGCGTGAACGTGGTGCCGTCGGCGGTGGTGACCGTCAGCGCGTCGGGGACGTTTGCCACGGTGACGCTGCCGCCGGGGACGGCGCAGTTCGCGACGGCGGGGTTCATCAGCACGCCGATGGCGAGCAGGATGCTGGCTGGTCCGAACAGCACGAACGCGAGCCCGAGAATGAGGAGCTTCGTGACCACGACGAGCCCCCGGCTATCGGAGCGGGTTGTCGAGCTGCGACAGTCGCAGCACATGGCAGAAGCCGGTGCGGAACTGCGGTGACGGCGGTGGACAGGCCAGGAACACGGTGAAGGACACCGAGTGTTCCGAGGTCACGGGTTCGCCGTTCCAGACGCCTTCGCGGTGCCGGGTGCCCTCGATCGTGACCGCGGTGGCACCGGGCGGGAGCTGGCCGGGCTGCGCCTGATCGACCGCCTGGCCCCAGGCCTCGGGCACGAAGGAGTTGTCGATCGTGAGGTGCTGGATGGTCGCGTACTTGCGCAGCTCGATCCACGCATCACGGGTGGGCAGGTAGCCGGCGATGTCGGAGGCGAGGCCGGCCTGCTCGTGGCCGGACGGGTCACCGACCTCCAAGATCGCGGCGGAGTAGTCCAGTGGCATCAGCCCGGAGCCGGTGTCCCAGGCGAACAGCGCCGTGGCGATGTTGCGGGCGAACTCGTCGGGGTCGTTCGATGGGATCACCCGTGGCGGACCAGGTCTGCCGGTGTCGGACTCACCGGGAACGGTGACGGTCGGGGCCGGGGCGGGCGCGGGGTCGGTGGGCTGTCGCGGGCCGGCGATCAGCCCGTACGCGCCGACTCCGATCAGGAGCAGCACGAGGCCGGCGGCGATCACCGCGATGCGTCGGCCACGGGACCAGGAGGCAGAGTTCGTCTTCATGCCCCGAGGTGAGCCCGCCCCGGACTGGCAGGACTCGAGGGCTCAGAGGGCGCGCAGCAGCGGCCGGCCGGATCGCATCCTGGCCCGTGCCTGACGGAGTTGCTCGGTGAACTCGACGGTCCCGTCCACCGTCGCGAAGAAGGCGTCGATCTGCTCGTCGGTCAGTTCGACCGCCAGCTCGTAGAGGTCGTAGTGCGACCACCAGGACACCATCTCGCCCCAGGTCATGACGAAGGCGCGCACGGAGTACCGCAGCGGCAAGGCGTTCTCTGCCTGTGACGGCGACCGCGGTGCGGCGTCGGTCTTCGCTTTGGTGGCCTTCGCGCCCTTGGTGGCGTGGGCGCGTTCCAGGGCGTCGCTCGCGAGGTCGTGCAGCAGCCGGTCTCGTTCGGTCTCCGCCTCGGCGCGTGCGTCACGGACGCGCTGGAAGATCGGGTTGACGGCTGCGCCGGCCTCGATCTGAACCAGGCCATCCTGCGCCAGTGCCCGCAGAGCGTCCGAGGCGGCGAGATCGGTCGCGAGGCGTTGCAGGAATCCGATCTGCTCCAGGCGGGTGTAGGAGGACGAGCCGGTCACCATCTGCGCGGCCTGCTGGCGAGCGTCGCCGAGTTGGAGCGACCCTGCTGGTCCCGCCGAATCGGCGGGACCATGACTTCCCGGCTCGTGCCCGTCCTGGAACTGCGTGAGCGCCTTCCTGCGGGCCGCGTCCTCGGCCATGAGCCCCTTGATCTCCCGGTACAGCGCCGCGGCTTCGGTGGGAGTCAGCGGTTTGTGGAGCAGGTTGTCGTCGCGCTCGGCCAGCAGCAGCCCGAGCTGGTCAGAGATCCCGGATCGCACCCACACGCTGACCCTCCGCCAGCCGAGTCTCTTGATCGCGGCGAGCCGTCGCGCCCCGCATACCAGCACGCCGTCCGGGGTGATCGTCGGCGGCTGCAGTAGCCCGTCGCGTTCGATCGACGCAGCGAGTGCGTCGATGTCTCCCAGCTCGGCGCGGTGCCGGTGGCCGATGATGATCGACTCCACCGTCCGCTCCAGTTCGATGTGCCCGGCTGGTGCGCTCATCTCGCACCTCGTCCCGCCTTGGTGCCGGGCGCGGCCAGCGAAAGCGTCAGCACGAGGTCGTCGTCCCGGAGCAGCAGCGGCAGCGTCTCGCCGATCAGCAGCCGCAGCAGCACCCCGCGTCCTGCGGCGGTCGCGGCAAGCTCGGCCTGCGGGGTGCCGAGCAGTGCCCGCAACAGCACAGCCCAGGAGCGGGCAGGCAGATCGAGCAGCGCGCGGGCGTGCTTGTCGCGGCGCAGTGTCTCGTAGGCGGTGTGTCGGTTCCCGACGCGGGTCAGCGCCGCGCAGACGTGCTCGACGCACGCCCTGGCGGTGCCGATCTGCCAGCCGAGCAGGGTCAGGAGCGTGATGGCGTCCTCCACTGCTGCCGCTGCGGTGGTGGCATCCGATCGGCTGGGCTCATCAGCTGCGGTATCGCCGAGGTGGGCGTCGCGGACCTGGAACGCAGGGTGATAGTCGGAGAGGACGTTCTCGCGGTCGGAGAGTCGTTCGGCGTCGTGGAAGACCGAGTAGCGAGGCCGGCGTGCCTGATGCGTGGAGCACAGGAGCCCTTGGCCGCGTTCCTCCGCGATGCAGGTGATCCGCACGGCATGGGTGATCAGCGCCCACGGGTCTTCCGCCGTTCGGGCGGACTTGGTGCGCATCACGTCGAACGCGGCCGATGCGGCCTCCCACGGGTCGAGCCGGTGCTTGGTCGCGAGGGCGGCGTACTTCTCAGCCGCGAACTGCATCAGCTCCGCCGCCACGGGGTCGTGCTCCCAGGCGTGCTTGCCCGCAGCATGGAGCCGGTTGAGCAGCGCGCGCAGTCCGTCGCTGGTGCGGTAGTCCTCAGCCGCCCGGCCGTTTGCCGGATGGGTCGTTGTGGTGTCGTGAGTCATGGTCTGGTCGCCTCCTGGCGGGGAGGTGAGCCCGCAGCGGACTGCGGAACTCGCCTCGGCCTTGCGGGCGTCCATGACTCATCACCACCCCTGCTACCTCATCCCGACCCCGGACCGGCTCTGGCCCTGATCGGCGGTCCCGTGGCGTCCGAAGGCGCTCAAGGACGGCAGGCGGCGCGCCCGCTCGGCGATCCGTTGCGCGTGCGCTTCCAGCGGTGCCCGAAGGCGGCGGCTCTGCTCGGCGGTGAAGTCGATACCGCGCTGCGACAGCGACCCGGCGTGATGCGCCATCAGGTCGGTCGGGCGCACCCAATCCACGCCACGGCCACGCATTTGCGCGAGCCGCTGCTTCACCGCCTGCCGGGACACCTCGGCTTCCTTCACCGCATCCGGCGTCGCCGCCTCCGCGGCCTGCGCGGGGCGCGCCTCGGAGTCGGCCTGCCCTGCCCGCGCGGCCTTGGCGGCGCGGTGGTGTCGCTCGGCGAGTTCCCGCTGCTCGTACTCCTGCTCGTTCATTGGTCTGCTCCTTGCTTCACCAGTTCCGCCCCGGAGGGGTCGGTCTCATCGGCATGGTGAGCATGAGGCTCCTCGGCTTCGTCGGGCTGGTCGGGGCGTGGCAGCCATCTGCCGACCGTCGCGGGATGCACGCCCAGGAGCCGGGCGATGGCCCTGTTCGACCATTCCTGCTCGCGCAGCTGGGCCGCGACGGCCCGGCGATCCAGTTCCTGGTGCGCGTCGCTCGCCTCCAGTGCCGACTCGCCCAGCAAGGAGCCGGACGCTCCTTCCGCCAAATCCGGAAGAGGCGCGGTGTCGGGTTCGACTGGACGTGTCGAGCGGATCAGCACGACCGTCAGATGCGTGCTTGCCAGCAGCATCATCGGTGGTACCGCGGCGACGCATCCGGCCAGGAGGGCCGGCACGCCGGATTCGGCGGTGACCGTCGCGTGCATGACGTTCCCGGCGACCGACACACCCGTCGCGGCCATGAGTAGCAGCCACGGATACCAGGCCGAACGGTGCCCGTCGAGCGCGAACGCCGCGACCGTTGCCACAACGATCAGGCCATCGACGATGAGCGGCCACGCCCACGCCTGCCCCTCGGCCACACCGGAACGGCGGGCCAGATCGGTGAGCGCGATGAACGACAGCCAGAACGCGAACCCGGCGATCCCGACCGTGCCCCCGGTCGCCGTCGCCACCGCCCACCGCCGCGACTGGCCCTTCATCACAGCACCCTCGACGCGGAAGCGCACGACTCCGTGGCTCGAGGAACCAGGCCGTCCCCAAACGAGCGACGATGACCGACCGACGGGTCGCGACCGCGACCACCAGCGCCGACGGTTCGGTAGGCGCTGCACACGGTGCGTGTGATCTCGCGCTCACCGAAGTCCTCCTGAGCGGCCAGCATCAACGCGTCGAGTGCCACGGTGACGGGCACGTTGCCCTCAGCAAGTCGGCACGCCGCCCAGAAGAGCTTGATGTTCCTGTCGGTGGCCTGCCGCGCCAACCACGCGCCCAGCCGAGCCGCATCCGTTCGACCCACCTGTCGCCCCGGCGGCACCGGCCGGCGCGGCGGGCGCGGCTTGAGGAACTCACGCAGACGCGCGGCGTCGACCGGCTGCACGCTGCCCACAGCCGTCTGCTCGACCCGGTATGCACGATGAGCACCGTCCAGTCGAACCATCGACGGCGGGGCGACGATGTAGCCCCCGTCGCCGCGACAGTCCACGCCCACGTCGCCGATGGCCCATGACCGCTGCTCATGCGCGGGGTCGGCCGGGAAGTAGGAGTGTTGTCCGCCGGTCGGCGTAACGACGGTGACCAGCGGTTCGGGGATCAGGCCCGCTCTGACGGCTCGGGCGTAGGCGGTATACCCGTTCGTGCCGTGCAGATCCACGTCGATCACGACCAGGCCCGAAGCCTCACCCGTGGGGATACCGATGTTCGCCTGCGGCTGCCAGCGCCACCAGCCGTCTACCTGGCGAAGGTCGTCGGTCGCGAGCTTGAAGCCGGACGGAACGATCGGGTTCTTCTTGCCAGGCACGCACGGGAACACCGGCACTCCCGCGGACGCGATCGCGTGCGCCGCCATCGGCAGCGGCATCCCACCGAGCTGGCGAAACAGCACGGCGATGTCCTCGGCGTGACCACCGCTCGTCACCATCTGACGGGGTTCGTCCGTTCGCACCATCACTTCGCCTCCCTCTGCCTGCCATAGCCGCTCCGTGATGGAGGGCTGCGCGATCGCGAGGTACGCGCCGGGAGGATCAGGAGGCGGACGAGGGAACGAGACTTCGACCGCCAGGCCAGAAATGAGCCCGACGAGTCTCTACCGGACTACCGGACGAGTCGGCCTCGAAGGGCTCGAGTGCGGCAACGATCCTGATTACGGGCACATAGCATGGCCAGAACGGGCACAACGTCAGATTCGTGCGCGCTTCTGCCGGTATTGACCAGGAGTGAGCCCGACGTATTGGCGGAACAGCTCTGTCGCGTGGCTGCGGGAGTGCCAGCCGACCTCCCGCATCGCCGTAGCGACGGACATATCGGTCTCTCGCAAGTATCGGGCGAGATGCTCGGCTCGCACCATCGTCAGGAACGCCAGTGGCGTCTTCCCATACGCCTCTACAAATACGCGAGCGAGCTGCGACGACGACAGGTGCACCTGTGCGGCTAGATCCTCCAGTGTCCATCGGTGTGCTGGTGCTTCGCGCAGCAGCTCGGCAGCATGGCGGGCCTCGGCGCGCAACGGGGCGAAGCGTCGGTCCCTCGGCAGCGTGGGCCGGATATGCGCACGCTGTGAGGACGAAACCCGTACCGGAGAAACCTTGATGTACGGAGCGATTACATGCGTGATGGAGAACCAAAGTGCCTGAATCCGGAAGTAGTCGCGAGAGAACTGTCGTTCGATGCTGAGCGCGACGAGTTCGTCCAGCCAGGGCGTCAGCATCCCGGCCCGATCTTCACCAAGACGAAGGATCTGAGCCGGTTCCGTGTAGATCGCGTCCGCGAAACCTTGTGCGTCTAGCCGATCTCGGAGGACGCCAGCAAACTGCCAGCGCACCTGATCGAGCAGATAGTCCGGGTCCAACGAGACCGAGGTCACCGTAACGTGGCCCTCCGGCTCCGATGCGCACAGGGTGTTCGCGGCCAGCAACACAACGTCACCTGGTCGTACCGGCTTCTGCCCGAACTCTGAGAAGACAATCGCCGTTCCGTCTCTGACGATGATCACTTTCACGCAGTCATAGGCGACAGGATCCACTCGATGGTAGATCGTCCGCGATCGTGCGATGAGAGGCACGAGCGGACGCTCGCCGGTACGTGACGAGCTGGGAGTGCCGGCGTCATCATCCATCGCGAGCCATCGATCCTGCGGGTGGGCAGATCCCCTTGAGCACGAGCCGCCGCCCTTGCGGGAATACCCACAAGGGGTATACCGTTGCATCCTGTACACGTACCCGGTAGGGGTACTACCTACGAAGGAGGATACCTGATGGCTGCGAACGAGTACCAGGTGACGGGCATGACCTGCGGGCACTGCGAGATGTCGATCCGCGAGGAAGTCAGCGAGATCTCCGGCGTCGAGGACATCCAGGTCAGCGCGCAGACCGGCAAGCTCGTGGTCACCGCCTCCGGTGACATCGACGACGCGAAGGTTTTGGCGGCTGTCGAGGAGGCCGGCTACTCGGCGGTGCGCGTCTGATGAAGGCACCAGCAAGGCTCGCGCTCTACGGTGTCGGGCTGGTCGCGGCGTTCGGCGCAGCCTTCGGGCTGTCCGGCATCGTCGTGCCCGATAGCTACGTCGCCGCATGGGCGGAACAGAGCGAGACGGCTGGGCACGGCGGCGGCCACGGAGACTCCAAGCAGGAGGCTGAGGGTCACACCTTGAACGGCCTCTCGCTGGACGCCGACGGTTTCGTGCTCTCGGCCGTCCAGGCGCCCACGGCTGCGGGCACCGAAGGCACGATGAGCTTCCAGATCCTCGACGAGGCTGGCGACCCGGTGACGGAGTTCACCACGGCCCATGAGAAGGATCTGCACTTGATCGTCGTACGCAGCGATGGCACGCAGTTCCATCACGCTCACCCGGTGCTGAACGAGGGCACGGGCACCTGGTCGATCCCGTGGACGTGGGAGGAAGCGGGCACCTACCGGGTGTTCGCGGACTTCACCCCGGTCGGCGAGAATGCATCAGCCATCACGCTGACTCGCACAGTTCAGGTCTCGGGTGACTTTACCCCTGAGCAGAGCGCCGTTCAGGCCACCGACGAGGTCGACGGGTACACCGTAACGATCGACGGGCACCTCAATGCGGGCTCCTCGAGCGAGTTGACGATCTCGATTACTCGTGACGGCAAGCCCGTGACGACGCTGGAGCCCTATCTCGGCGCGTTCGGTCACCTGGTCGCGCTGCGTGAAGGCGATCTCGCCTATCTGCACGTCCACGCCGAGGGCGATGAACCGCAGCCCGGTGACACCGCTGGACCGGAGATCGCGTTCGCCGCGGAGCCTCCGACCGAGGGCCGCTACCTGCTGTACCTGGACTTCCAGGTCGACGGGCAGGTTCATACCGCCGAATTCGTGCTCGATACGGGCCACTGAGCGCAGACAACGAATCTTACCCAGACGACCACGCCCGTTGAGTTCTGGCCGTCGCTAGAAGCTGAAAGAGAAGGAAGAGGATGAGCACATCAGCGCCACCTGCGGGTGGGCCGGACATCGAGCTGGAGATCGGCGGAATGACCTGCGCCTCCTGCGCGAACCGGATCGAGAAGAAGCTGAACAAGCTCGACGGTGTCTCGGCGACGGTCAACTATGCCACCGAGAAGGCCAAGGTCACCGTACCGACCGGATATGACCCTGCGCTGCTGATTGCGGAGGTGGAGAAGACCGGGTACACCGCGGCGCTGCCGAAGCCGAAGCACACGAAGGCTGCCCAGTCTGACTCCGACGACACGCCTGAGGAAGATGCGGAGCTGACGTCGCTACGGCATCGGCTGATCGGGGCGATCGTGCTCACCGTCCCGGTGATCGCGATGGCGATGATTCCGGCCCTGCAGTTCACCTACTGGCAGTGGGCATCGCTGGCGCTCGCGGCGCCGGTGATCGTGTGGGCGGCATGGCCGTTCCACAAGGCTGCGTGGACGAACCTGAAGCACGGCGCGGCAACGATGGACACGCTCATCTCGATGGGCACGTCGGTCGCGCTGCTGTGGTCGCTGTACGCCCTGTTCTTCGGCACGGCGGGCACGCCCGGCATGACGCACCCGTTCGAGCTGACGATTGCCCCGTCCGACGGCGCCGCGAACATCTACCTCGAGGTCGGCGCGGGCGTGACGATGTTCATCCTCGCGGGACGCTACTTCGAGAAGCGGTCCAAGCGCCAGGCCGGGGCGGCGCTCCGCGCACTGCTCGAACTCGGCGCCAAGGAAGTCTCCGTGCTGCGCAACGGCGTGGAGACGAAAATCCCGACCGACGAGCTGCAGGTGGGCGACGAGTTCATCGTCCGCCCCGGCGAGAAGATTGCCACCGACGGCGTGGTCGTCTCCGGCACCTCCGCGGTTGATGCGTCGATGCTGACCGGCGAGTCCGTACCCGTGGAAGTCGGCGAAGGCGACCCCGTCACCGGAGCTACCGTGAACGCGGGCGGCAGGCTCGTGGTCCGCGCGACCCGCGTCGGGTCGGACACGCAGCTCGCACAGATGGCCAAGCTCGTCGAGGACGCGCAGACCGGCAAGGCCGAGGTCCAACGCCTCGCCGACAAGATCTCGGGCGTCTTCGTCCCGATCGTCATCGTCATCGCTGTAGTCGCCCTGGGCGCGTGGCTCGGAGCCGGATTCCCGGTTGCGGCCGCGTTCACCGCCGCAGTCGCGGTCCTGGTCATCGCTTGCCCCTGCGCGCTGGGTCTCGCCACTCCGACGGCGCTGCTTGTCGGCACGGGGCGCGGTGCCCAGATGGGCATCCTCATCAAGGGTCCGGAGGTGCTGGAATCCACACGCAAGGTCGATACGGTGGTCCTCGACAAGACCGGCACCGTCACCAGCGGCAAGATGACCCTGGTCGACGTGATCACCGAGCCTGGTGTGGACCGCGCCGAGCTGCTGCGATTCGCCGGTGCCCTGGAGGACGCCTCCGAGCACCCGATTGCCCAGGCCATTGCGAAGGGCGCCACTCAGGAGGTCGGCACACTGCCGACGCCCGAGGACTTCGCCAACGTTGAGGGCAAGGGTGTACAGGGCATCGTCGAGGGGATCGCCGTGGTCGTGGGCCGGGAGTCGCTGCTGGCCGACTGGTCGCAGAAGCTCTCCCGCGAGGTCGCTTCGGCCAAGTCTCGCGCCGAGGGCGAGGGCAAGACCGTCGTCGCCATCGGCTGGGACGGGCAAGCCCGCGGCATCCTCGTCGTGGCCGACACCGTCAAGCCGACCAGCGCCGAGGCCATCCAGGGCCTGAAGGATCTAGGGCTTACCCCGGTGCTGCTCACCGGTGACAACGAGGCGGTCGCCCGCCAGATCGCCGCCGAGGTCGGTATCGACCAGGTCATCGCCGAGGTGCTGCCCAAGGACAAGGTCGACGTCGTCACCAGCCTCCAGAAGGAGGGCAAGGTCGTCGCGATGGTCGGAGACGGCGTCAACGATGCTCCGGCCCTGGCGCAGGCCGACCTGGGCCTGGCGATGGGCACCGGCACCGACGTCGCGATCGAGGCATCCGACCTCACGCTCGTGCGGGGAGACCTGCGGAGCGCGGTCGACGCGATTCGGCTGTCCCGCAAGACGCTGTCGACGATCAAGACCAACCTGTTCTGGGCATTCGCCTACAACGTGGCGGCTATTCCAGTTGCCGCGCTAGGCATGCTCAACCCCATGCTCGCAGGAGCGGCGATGGCGTTCTCCAGCGTCTTCGTCGTTGGCAACAGCCTGCGCCTGCGCGGGTTCAAGAGCGTTGCCAAGCAGTAAGGCTGCGAACCGACCCTCCCCATCACACCAAGCGAAAGGTATTCAACGCATGACGAACGACACCCAGACCACGTCCAGCTGTTGCAGCAGCACCCCGGCGCAGGCGGCTCCTGTCGTCGAGGCTCCGGTTGCATCGAGCTGCTGCAGCACCAGCTCTGCCAACCCAGCAGCGGCCGGCAACGGTCGTGAGAATCTGCTCGACAACGCCAGCGACATGACCACCTGCCCGGTCATGGTCGGCAACCCGGTCAGTAAGAAGGCCGCCGAAGCGGCGGGTCTGTTCCGAGACTACGAGGGCCAGCGTTACTACTTCTGCTGCGCTGGCTGTGGCCCCGCATTCGACTCGGACCCGGCCAAGTACGCCGCCAACATGGCGTAGCCCACCAGCGCGTGGGGGTCGCAGTCCAGCACGTCTGACCTGCGACCCCCACCACCTGATCGGCGCCACAATGACCATCCCTCCCACCGACCCCGTCCTCGACATCTGCCCGTCGGGCGAGCACGGCGCAACATCCGGCCACGGCTACATCACCGATAAGGCTCAGTACCGCAACCGTCTCCGACGACTCGAAGGTCAGGTTCGCGGCATCGACCGCATGGTCGACGAGGACCGGTACTGCATCGATATCCTCACCCAGATCTCGGCCGTCACCAATGCACTCGAAAGCGTCGCTCTCGGCCTGCTCAACGATCATCTCCGCCATTGCGTCCTCGACGCTGCCGTCGCCGGCGGGCCGGTGGCCGATCAGAAAATCATCGAGGCCACCGACGCCATCGCTCGGCTCGTGCGCTCATAGACACTGCCGCGCTTCTCTCTGCCACGACCAATCCAGGAGTATCTCCATGCCCAAGCATCACGTCCTCATCCTCGGCTCGGGGGCAGCCGGCGTCGCCGCCGCCCGCGCTCTCGCATCGCGTGAGGATATCCGGGTCACGCTCGCGGTACGGACTGGCGAAACGCCCTATACGCGGATGCTCATCAAGGGAGTTGCGTTCGGTCCGACACCTCCGGAGATGATCAAGCTTCCTCTGCCCGACGTCGAGGTCCTCTCTGACACCGCGGTCGAGGTCGATACGTCGGCGAAGGAGGTGCAGCTCGCCTCCGGTACACGCCTCTCCTACGACGCGCTCATCGTGGCTACAGGCAGCAGGCCACGCATGCTCCCCGCCGACGTCGGCGGCGAAGACGCTGTGACGGACGCGGGACGAGTGGGTTCCCTTCATTCCCTGGAAGATGCCCTACGCGTGCGGAGGCTGCTGACTGGCCTCGGGCGGCCAGCTCGTGTCGCGATCTACGGCGGCGGGGTCATCGCCGCCGAGACGGCCTCCTCACTGCACAGCGACGGACACATTGTCACGCTCATCTCCCGTAGTGAGGTTCCCGGCGTGACTGCGTTCGGCGCTCCCGTGGCCGAACGTCTCGCCGCCGATCACAGCGCGCGCGTCCTCGCACGCCTCGGCCGAACCGTACGGCACATCGAGGTGACCGACACGGGCGTTGCCATCACGCTCGACAACGACAGCCCCGTCGTCGCAGACTTCCTCGTGCTGGCTCTCGGCACGACCCCCGCCGCCCCGGCACCCTGGACTGGCGGCATCGACGTCGACGATCGCCTCCGTACCGATGCGCCGCATGTCTATGCGGCCGGTGGCGTCGCGGTCCACCACGATGATGCGCTCGGCACCTGGCGCATCGACCATTGGGAGGACGCTGCGGCGCAGGGCACCCACGCTGCTCAGGTCGCCCTGCACGAGCTCGGCCTCGAGAGCGATCCGGATGTCTATCTGCCGCGCAGCCCCTACATGGCGATGGTTTATGGGCAGATGATCTCCGGCGTCGGGTACAGCGGTGACGCCGAAGCCCACCTCGAGGACGGCGAGGAGTTCGTCGTCCGGCACGAGACGGAGGGCACGGTGGTCGGTGTCACAGGCATTGACTCGGTAGGCACCGTCTACCAGTGGGGGCAGCGCCTCCACGGCGTGCGAGCCTGAGACATGCCGGGAGTCTGTACCAGCCAGACCCCACGACGCGGGTTCGCGCTCGCGCTGGCGGCCACCATCCTCACGATGGCCGCCGCCAGCGCACCTTCGCTGTTCTACCCGCAGATCGCGGACCGCCTCGGACTCATCCCGGTCGCCACGACGCTCGTGTTCGCGGTCTATACGTTCACCCTCTTGGGTGCGCTGCTGTACCTCGGCTCAGTCTCCGACCGCATCGGCCGCCGACCGGTCGTGATGGCCGGTTCGCTCCTGCTCGCCGTGAGCCTGGTTATGTTCTGGTGGGCCGGGAGTCTGACGATGCTGCTCATCGCCAGGGCGCTGCAAGGACTCGCCGCAGGCATCCTCATCCCCACGCTCTCGGCGATGATGATCGACTTCGAACCGCCGACGCAGCCGAACGCCGCAGCACTGTGGAACACGATCGGGCCGATGCTCGGCCTCGCTACCGGTGCGCTGAGCGCCGCGATCCTCCTCGACTTCACCACCAGCCCGGCGGTTGCCGTCTTCGGAATCCTCGTCGTCGCGTTCGTCCTAGTGGCCGCGACCGTCTGGAGCACGCCCGAGCTTGTCTCCAGAGTCTGCGTACAACGAAGTGACCTGCGTCCGCGGTTCACCGTGCCACCTCATCTGCGACGGATGCTCGCCGCCGGCATGCCCGCGATCATCGCTGGCTGGGCCACGAACGGACTCTTCCTAGCCCTCGGGGCGGGACTTGTGCAGACCGAGCTCGGTGGGTCCACGCACACTCACGCGGGCATCGTCATCGCCGCTCTGGCCATCGCCGGCGTGGTCGCATCCCGCCTGCTCCAGCAGCGATCCGCGCGCACCATCAGCCTCTACGCGGCCACGGCGCTGGCCTTGGGCACGGTGGCGAGCATCGGTGCGCTCGCACTGCACTCCTACCCGGCCTACGTGGCCGCGGTCGCCGTCGTCGGCTCCGGGTTCGGCACCGCCTTCCTCGGTGTGCTGCGCACGCTCATGCCGCACACGGCCGCCTCAGAGCGGGCGGCCGTGATGGCCGTCGTCTACACCATCTCCTATCTGGCTTTCGGAGTGCCGACCATCATCGCTGGGCTGCTGGTGCCACTACTGACGCTGACCGGGACGATGATCGTGCTTGGCGCGGTCATCGTCGTCCTCAGTCTCGTCGCCACGGTCCTACGCGCGCGTATCCCTGATCGGCATCTGTCGCGATCACGCGGGGGCGGCTCATGATCGAACGCACCGCTGCGCAGGCCGCGCCGGTTCGCGTTCGGGTATGCGACTTCCACTCCCGTTCGCAGGCGATCTGAGCGAACGCCCCCATCCGCTTGCTACCGATAGGAGAGCCCATGACCTACGTAATCGCGCTTCCCTGCGTGGATGTCAAGGACCGCGCCTGCATCGACGAGTGCCCCGTCGACTGCATCTACGAAGGTGAACGGTCGCTCTACATCCATCCCGACGAGTGCGTCGACTGCGGCGCATGCGAGCCGGTCTGCCCGGTCGAAGCCATCTACTACGAGGACGATCTGCCCGACCAGTGGCAGGACTACTACAAGGCCAACGTCGAGTTCTTCGACGAGCTCGGCTCACCCGGCGGAGCCGCGAAGGTCGGACCCACCGGCTACGACCACCCGCTGATTGCCGCCCTGCCCGTCAAGGACAACTAGCGGCACGCCTCCACCCTTGTCTAGTACCCCCTAGGGGTATAAGGTTAGAGCATTGACGGAAAGGTGACACTGACATGGATCACTCGATGATGGACCACCCGATGGACGGCGGACCCGCGCCCGAGGGCATCAAGGAAGCCGCCGATCCGACGTACCCGGTCGGCACCGACGTCACCCTGACGGCGGACCACATGGCGGGCATGGATGGGGCTCGGGCGACGATCGCCGGAGCCTACGACACCTACACCTACTCGGTGAACTACACGCCCACCACCGGCGGTGACACCGTCACCGACCATCGGTGGGTCGTGCAGGAGGAGATCCGCGACGCCGGTGACCAGCGACTGCCTGACGGCGCGGAGGTCACCCTGCTCGCGGAGCACATGAAGGGCATGGAGGGCGCGCACGCGACGATCGCCTACTCCAGCGACGAGACCGTCTACATGGTCGACTACGAAGCCCACGGGATGACGATGACGAACCACAAGTGGGTCGTTGAGAGCGAGATCCAGCCGGCGTCCTGAGCCGGTCACGATGCACTCAGAGGACTATCTGGGGGCGATCCGGACGCGGAGGAGCAGAGTGATGACAGATCCGAACGCACACCACGATCACGAGGGCGACGTTACTGGCGTGCCTGCGCACGGAGAGCACCACGCTGCCGCAGCGGCGTCCCACAGCCGGCCCGGCGCGCACGCGGTGCACGACGGCCACAAGATGGAGCACAACGCCCACGGCGACCACTCCGGATGCGTAGCGCGCGACGACCACAAAGCACATGGCGGCCAGGGCGGTCACGGGGGCCACGGCGGCGGTCACGGAGGCCACGCCGGGCACGGCGACCACGCCGGCCAGTTCCGACGACTGTTCTGGATCAACCTCATCATCGCGATCCCGGTGGTCGCCTTCTCGCCGATGTTCGGCATGCTGCTTGGCTACGACGTGCCAGCCTGGGCGACCTGGATTGCGCCCGTGCTCGGCACCGTCATGTACGGATGGGGCGGCTGGCCGTTCCTCACCGGCGCCTGGAGCGAGTTGAAGAACCGCAAGCCGGGGATGATGCTGCTGATCGCGTTGGCGATCACCGTGGCCTTCTTCGCCTCCTGGGCCGCGACCCTGGGACTGGTGCACCACGAGCTGGAGTTCTGGTGGGAGCTGGCCCTGCTGATCGTCATCATGCTGCTGGGCCACTGGATCGAGATGCGCTCTCTCGCTCAGACCACCTCGGCGCTGGACTCGCTGGCCGCGCTGCTGCCTGATGAGGCGGAGCGCGTCGAGGGCGACGACGTCGTCAAGGTGGCCCCCGGCGACCTTGCCGTGGGGGACGTCGTCATCGTGCGCCCCGGCGGCAGCGTCCCCGCCGACGGCCGCATCGTCGACGGCAGCGCGGACATGGACGAGTCCATGATCACCGGCGAATCGCGGCCGGTCGCCCGTGGTGAAGGCGATGCCGTCACCGCGGGCACCGTCGCGACCGACTCCGGGCTGCGGGTGCAGATCACCGCCACCGGCGACGACACCACCCTGGCGGGCATCAACCGTCTCGTCGCCGAAGCGCAGAACTCGTCCTCGCATGCGCAGCGAATCGCCGACCGTGCAGCCGCGCTGCTCTTCTGGTTCGCGCTGATCGCCGCCGCCATCACCGCGGTCGTGTGGACTTCCGTCGGCGACCCGGATGCCGCGGTGGTCCGGGCGATCACAGTGCTGGTGATCGCCTGCCCGCACGCCCTCGGCCTCGCGATCCCCCTCGTCGTGTCCATCGCCACCGAGCGCGCCGCCCGCGGCGGCGTCCTGGTCAAGGACCGCTTGGCGCTGGAGTCCATGCGACAGATCGACGCGGTGCTGTTCGACAAGACCGGGACGCTCACCAAGGGCGAGCCGACCGTCGTCGGCGTCGAGCCCGCCAGCGACC
>ERZ724512.703-NODE-703-length-15668-cov-9.384103_pt1 | contig 15668 bp, 15 predicted proteins | sample MGYA00376045_ERZ724512 | MGnify/ENA primary metagenome ERZ724512 (study PRJEB28724, sample SAMN07190883) | activated sludge metagenome | isolation source: activated sludge of sewage treatment plant in Hong Hong | place: Hong Kong | collected 2016-03-17 ... | reverse complement strand
TCTTCTCACCCGCCGAGCGCGGCCACCAGATCGACATACGCCTGCATCGCCGTCTCCGGCGACATACCTTTCAGCGCGGCCCAGGCGTCGTACTTGGCCCGGCCGACCATGTCGAACATGCCCGGCCGGTTGCCGGCCACGTCGCCGGCGCGGGCTTGTTTAAAGAGGGCGTAGAGCCGCAGCATCGTCTCGTTGTCGGGGCGGTTGGGCAGGGCGGTGGCGGCTTTGGTCGCCGCCTCAAAGCGGTCGTGCAGCGCGGTATCCATTGGGGCAACCTCCGGGCTAGATGCGGCCAATTGTAGGCCCGCCGCCCGGAACGGCAAGCTAATTCCCGTCAACGGTTTCGGGCAACGCCCCGTCGGTGGGGTCAGGGGCGGCGGCGTCGATGGTCTGCTCGTGCTCCGGCCGGCCCGCGTAGGGCGCGTCGGGGTTGAAGTAGTTGTAGGCCGTGCGCGAAATCTCGCGCAGGATGGGGAAGCTGTACTCCGACATCAGCCAGTCGTTCTCCGGCTGGGCCAGGAGGGTGTAGATGACGTAATCGCCGCCGGGCGAGTAGACGATGCCGGCGTCGCCGTGCTCGTTGAAGCTCCAGCCGTGCTTGTGCGACACGCGCACGTCGGCCGTCTCCGGCACGCCATAGCGGATGAGGTTGCCCTCGACGTTCTGGACCATGAGGTCGACGATGGCCTGGCACTCGTCCTGGGTGATCTCGCCGGGGTAGATGGCCAGCAACCCGCCCTCGCCCCTGGCACAGTAGTAGAGCATACCCAGGAGATAGCCGATGTCCTCGGCCGTGGTCTGCATGGTCGGGTCGGGGTTGGTGTTGACGTCGGTGCGTTCGTTGGCCGGGGTGGCGTAGGTGCTCGGCCGGCTGGGCACCACCTGGGCATCGTAGGGGATGGCCATGAAGCTGTTGACCATGCCCATCTCGTGCATCCCCTCGGTCAGCGCCTCGGCCCCGGCGTAGGTGTTCTCTTCGCCGGCGATGATGTGGAGCAGCAGGTTGGCGGCGTGATTGCTGGAGGCTGTGGCCGTGTCGATGAACAACTGCCGCTCGTAGTCATTGGGCGGCTGGTCCAACGTGCGATAGGCCTCGACGAAGATGGCGATCTTGAGGATGCTCAGGCCGGACACGGCCACGTCGGAGTTGATGCGCACCTCTTCGCCCGTCTGCAAGTCGAGGACGTAGACGCTGCCGAAACCCTCGAACGAGGCCAGCTGGTTCTCGATGGCGTCTTGCAGCACCTGGATGTTCCAGTCCGGGGCCGGCTCGTCGATCAGGGTCAGCATCGCCGTGCGCGCTGTGGGGCTATAGAGGGCCATGCGCAACCGTTGCATGCTCGCCTCGCGGTCGGTGACGACGCCGGGCTGGCCGGCCTGAATCACGCCGGTATCGACCAGCAGTTGCGGCCCCTGGGCCGGGCGATCGACGAAGTCGGCGATGGTGTCGAGTTGGCGGCGCAGAGCGGCGTCGTCGTGGCGGGCGATGATGCCGATGTTGATCGGCCGGGGGGACATGCCGACGACGAACTCGGCATAGCGCCGCCACATCTCCTGCTTTTCCCACTCGGCGCGGGCGGCCACCAGCATCGCCTCGATGTCGATAGAGAAGCCCACCTCGGCCGGCAGCAGCTCGGCGGCGCGTTCGTCGCCCCGAAAGACGGCGATGGGCGACAGATACCGCTCGTCGATCGCCTCGCGGGCGGCGTCCAGGGTCATGCCGGCCACGTCTACCCCGGCAACGGTCGTACCCGGCGGCAGCTTATCCAGCGCCCGCCAGAAGAGAAAGCCCTGGTAGAGCAGGAAAGCGCCCCCGACGACAAGTAGGGCGATCAGCAGCGTGCGACGAACAATCTTAAGCATAGGTGGGCAACCGCGTCAGTTGTTGGCCGCGCTCGTCTCGGTCACGTTCCTATCGTCCAGGTTGAAGTAGCTATAGGCCGCGCGGGAAATGTCGGCCATGAGCGGTGAGCTAAGCTCCCACTCCAACCACTCCGGCTTGTAGAGTACCTCGACGATGACATAGTCGCCGCCGGGACTGAAGACGATGCCGGCGTCGACGTTGGTATCGCCGATCCAGCCCTGGCGATGGGCGATCTGTACCTCGCTGGGGACGCCCTCCTCAAGCAGATTGTCGGTGTTGTTCTTCTGCATGTAGTCGAGCATTTCCAGGCATTCGCGCTGCCAGTCCTGGTTGGGGAAGGCGGCCGGCAGCGCGCCCCCCTGGCCAGTAGCGCAGTAGTAGATCATCGACAGCAGCGTGCCGATATCCTCGGCCGTGGTCTGCATCGTCGCGCCGGGGTTGGCCCGCAGTGCTTCGACGGTGTTGGCTGGGGTCTCCGGCGTGCGCTGGCCGGCGGGCGCGCCGGCGTCATAGGGCGCGGTGATGAACGTGTTGACCATCCCCAACCGCTGCATGGTCGTCGTCACCTGGGCGGCGGCCTGGTAGGGGTCGCCGTCCGGGTTGAGGAGCGTCAGCAGTTCGTTGGCGCTGGTGTTGTCGGCCGTGGTCGTCAGCGTGGCCGAGATGAGCTGGCGCTGCGACAGCGTTGGCAACTGGTCGAGCGTGCGGTAGGTCTCCAGCACAATGGGGATTTTCATCAGGTCGAGGGCGGAGATCGCCTCGCCGCTGTTGATGTTGATCTCATCGCCCGTGGTCAGGTCCATGATGAAGACGCCGGCCATGCCCTGGGTGTCCTGCTCATAGACCTGCAAGCGGTTGACCAGCAAGCGGGCCAGCAGGTTGATGTTGGGCCGCTCCGGGTCCTTCGGCTCGACCACCAGGCGAGCGTCGCGCTCGCTGTTGCGATAGAGGGCGGCTTCGATGTCGGCAAAGCTGGCTTCGATGTTTGTCTCGGTGCCGAACGTGCCCAGTTGGAAGGCCATGCTGCCGGGGATGGGCTGTGGCGGCTGGGCGGGCAGGTCAACGACCGTGCGAATCTCTTCCAGAACGTTGCGCAGCGCTTCGCGGTTGTGGCTGGCTGCCAGCGGCACGGGATTGACCTCGAACGGCCGCCCCCAGAGGTAGCCCCAGAAGCCGGACCAGAAGTCTTGCCCGGTGCGCTCTTTCTCGGCCTGGGCGAACATGGTGTCGAAGTCGAGCACGAACTCCGCCTGGGCGGGCATCAGGTCGAACGATTCCTCGTTGTAGAGAAGATTGACCGGCGCGTCGAGGTATTGCTCCGACAGCTTGGCGCGGGCCTCTTCTTCCGTCATCTGGCTGACATCGACGCCGCCGATGGTGAGGCCCGTGGGGTAGGTTGTGCGTGTCCCGGCGTATTGGTAGAGCTTGTATAGCAGGAACAGGGAGACCACCACCAGCAACGAGACGGTGATCCACTGCCCAAGGCCGGGTGCATTATTGCGATTCATGACAATCGCTCAGTATAGCAAAATGGGCCGCTCTTTCCATAGGTCATCTGTCCCAGTTAGCCGCCTCTCATGTCGGCCGCCTGAGAGGGCCGCATTGGGCCGGCCGCGACATGACTGCAACTTTGGTCGCGGCGATGGCGTATAGGGGGCAAAGATTGATTGTGGAGGTAGCAGCCATGCAGCAAGCAAGGCTAATGCGTAGCGAAACAGACAGGATGATCGCCGGCGTCTGCGGCGGCCTGGCGGAGTACTTGAACGTTGATCCGGTGCTGGTGCGGCTGGCGTTTGTTGTCCTGGGCCTGGCCAGTGGCGTGGGGCTGGTGCTCTACGTCGTGTTGTGGCTCGTCATGCCGACGCCGTCGCGCGGCCAGCCGGCCATCCGGCTGATGGATGAGCCTGGGGACGACCCGTCGGCGCTGAAGTCCCATCTCAGCCCGGCGGCGACGGTGGGCATCATCATGATCCTCGTCGGTGCATTCTTCCTGCTCAACCAGGCCGGCCTGGTGAACGGGCTTTTCTGGCCCATCGTGCTGATCGGCGCCGGGCTGTTCTTCCTGCTCCGGCGCGGTCGCCGGTAGACATAGGCACACATCGCCTCGCGCCGGCCACGCCGGCGCGAGGATTATTCCTGCTCGTTTGGCTGTTGGCCGCGGCGCAAAGTGCCCGGCAGCGCGCGCCCGCGTAGTCCCGGGCGCGTTTTGATTTCCGCGTCGGCCGCCTGGCCGTTGGCCCCCGGCCGCGCCGGAACCTGGTAGAGGGGGAGCGTCACCGTGAACGTTGTCCCCTCGCCCACGACGCTATCGACCTTGATCGCCCCGCCGTGGGCCTGGACGACCCATTTGGCGATGGCCAACCCCAGGCCGGAGCCGCCCTGTGCCCGGCTGCGGGCCTTGTCCACGCGATAGAAGCGCTCGAAGATGTGCGGCAGGTCTTCGGCGGGGATGCCGATGCCCGTGTCGCTGACGACCAATTGCGCCCAGCTCTTGTCCTTGGACAGGCTTAGCCGCACGCTGCCGCCCGGCTGAGTGTACTTGATGGCATTATCGACCAGGTTGAGCAAGAGTTGCTTCAGCCGATCCTCATCGCCCAGGATCATGGCCTGATCGACGGCGGTCAGTTCGACCGTGACCGGCTTTTCGATGCGGCTGATCTGGCGGTAGACCTCGAAAAGGGTGTTGTCCAGTTCGACCGGCTCGTGGCGCAGGGGCAGGCCGCCGGTGTCGGCGCGGGCCAGCAGCAGCAGGTCGCCCAGCAGCCGGCTCATGCGCTCCATCTCGTCCTGGATGACGACCATCGATTCCTCATCGTATTGGCCGAAGCGGCGCATCAAGTCGAGGTTGCCGCGCACGCTGGTCAGGGGCGTGCGCAACTCGTGGGAAACGTCGGCCAGAAAGCGCTGCTGGCTGCGGAAGAGGCGCTCCAGCCGTTCGAGGGTCTGGTTGAAGGCGCGGGCCAGGTCGCCGATCTCGTCGGTGCGGCTGCTGTGGGGCACGCGCCGGCTCAGGTCGTCGGCGCGGGTGATCTGGCGGGCGACGGTGGTGATGTCCTCCAGCGGGCGAAAGAGCCGCGAAGACATGATGAACACGACGACGAGCGACGCCGCGGCCGTGCCCAGGCTGATGAGCAGGGCGCGGGCGAGCACCCGGCTGAAGACCTCGAAGTTGTCCAGCAGGCGAGCGACCTGGATGTAGCCGAGCAGCTGGCCCTGGTTGTCAAATAACGGCGCGGTCAGGACGCGCAGTTGGGTGTCTTCGTGGCGCACGAGCCGGTAGACATCTTCCTGGCCCAGGCCGTCGGGGTCCAGCAGGGTATTGAAGCCGCGCAGGTTGCCGGAACTAACGACGATCTCGCCGTCGCGGTTGACGAGCATCATGAAGGTCGAGGCGGTCTCCAGCGTGGCCAGGTCTTCGGGCAGCGGGATCTCGATGATGCCGGTGGCGTCGTTGAACTCCGTCTCGCTGTTGAGCACCTCCGAGGCCAGCGAGTAGAGGTCGCCGTCGATCTGGGCCAGGATTTGGTTGCGAGGCAGGCTGTAGACGACCAGCGACGACAGGATGTAGACGATGCCGAAGATAGCCGCGTAGACAAGCAGCAGCCGGGTCTGAATGGACAAAGAGCGGCTATGACTCCTCGCGAAGAACGTAACCGATTCCCCGCACGGTGTGAATCAGCCGTTGCATGCCCCCCTGCTCGGTCTTCTGGCGCAGGTAGCGCACGTAGACCTCGATGATGTTGCTTTCGCCGCCGAAGTCGTAGTTCCAGACGCGGTCGAAGATGACGTCGCGCGTCAGCACCTGGCGCGGGTGGCGCATGAACAGCTCCAGCAGTTCATACTCCTTGGCCGTCAGGTCGAAGGTGACGCCGCCGCGCCGCCCCTGGCGCGTGCCCGTGTCCAGCTCCAGGTCGGCGAAGCGATAGACCTGGGGGAGGTTGGGCTGGGCGCGCCGCAACAGGGCGCGCACGCGGGCCATCAGTTCGTCAAAGGCGAACGGCTTGACCAGATAGTCATCGGCCCCGGCATCCAGCCCGGCGACGCGATCCTCGATGGCCTCCTTAGCCGTCAGCATCAGGATGGGCACGTCGCTGACGGCGCGCAGGCGACGGCAGACCTCCAGGCCATCGATGCCAGGCAACATCAGGTCCAGGAGCACCAGGTCGGGCGGATTGTCGCGAGCGATCTCCAGGGCAGTTGTGCCATCGGCCGCAGCTTCGACGCGGTAGCCCTCGAAACCGAGGCCCCGTTGCAGGAATTGACGGATACGCTCCTCGTCTTCCACGACCAGGATTGTTGACGACATGGATGAAACCTCCACAGTGCTTTACCAATGCATATGATAAGTATAGTCCGCAGTCTCAGGCAGGCAACCGCGGGCCGTCGTTGTTGCCCGGCGCGCCGTGGGCTACAATACCGGCCCATCTGGCTGCCCGGCCCAACAACACCTCACGGGAAGAGGAATGGACGAACTTTTCAGACTGAGTCTCGCGGTGACTGCCTGGTTGCAGGCGCATTACCCGCAACTGCTGGGGGTGATGGCCGTCTTCACCTCTCTGGGCGAGGAGTTGACCTATCTGACCGTGCTGCCGGCGGTCTACTGGGCCGTTGACAAGCGCCTGGGCCGGCAACTGGGCTACATCTTCCTGCTCTCCGTGGCCGTCAACAACACGGCCAAGAACCTGCTGCGCCAGCCGCGGCCTTTCTGGCTCGATGCCAACGTCCAGCGCCGGGAGGTGGACGGCTACGGTCTGCCCAGCGGCCACGCACAGAATGCCACGGCCGTCTACCTGCTGGTGGCGGCCTGGCTGCGGCGGGGCTGGGTGTGGCTGTTGGCCTTTGCGGGCATCTTCCTGATATCGCTGAGCCGCATCTATCTGGGCGTCCACTTCCTGCAAGATGTCGTCGGCGGCATTGTCCTGGGCCTGCTGGTGCTGATCGGCTTTCTCTTCTGGCAGCGGGTCTTCGCCGAGCGCTTTGGCCGCAGCATCCTCGGCCGGCGCTTGCTGCTGATGCTCCTCGTCCCGCTCATCCTGGCGACGGCCTACGGGCTGGTGTTGCTGATCATCGGCGCGCCGAACCTGGACGTGCCCTGGGCCGAGTTTGTGCCTGTGGCCGAGCGCACGGCCCACGAGGATGTCGTCTCCTCGCTGGCCGGCTTGCTGGGCTTCGGCGTGGGCATGATCCTGGAGAGCAGCCGCGTGCGCTTCCGCGCCGACGGGCCACTGTGGAAGCGCGTGGCCCGCTACGTGCTGGGTATCGCCGTGGCGCTGGCCATTTGGGGCGGGCTGCGGGTGATCTTCCCGGCCGAGCCGGAGTGGCTGGCTCTGCCGCTGCGCTTCCTGCGCTATCTGCTGCTGTTGCTGTGGGTGACGTACTTCGCGCCGTGGGTGTTTGTCCGGCTACGGCTGGCGGCGGCCGACCCGGAGTCCGAAGTGCGTATCTCGCTGTGGGCCTAACGAGCAAAACGACTATCGCGGGCCAGCGTCAGCCGCAGGCCGTCGGCCAGGCTCGTTTTGGGCCGGAAACTTAGCAGCGTGCGCGCCCGCCCGATATCGGCCGCCAGCCGGGGCACGCCGCCGCTTTTCTCGCCGTGGGTGATGACGTTGGCCCGCCGTCCCGTGGCCCGCTCTACGTGGGCGATCAGTTCGGCGACGCTCGTCTCCCGGCCAGAGCCGATGTTGACCACCTGCCGGTTCAGCCCGGTGGCCGTCGCCGCGGCCACGAGGGCATTGACGACGTCATCGACGTAGACGTAGTCGCGTGTCTGCCGGCCGTCGCCATAGACGACCAGCGAACCGCCGGTCAGCGCCGCCTGCAAGAAGCGCGGCACGACCGGCGCGTGGGACACCGGCAGGGCCTGACCGGGGCCGTAGGCGTTGAAGATGCGCAGGGCGACCGTCTCCAACCCCCACAGTTCGCCGATGGTGCTGACGTACTGTTCGGCGGCCCACTTGCTGACGGCGTAGGGACTGTCGGGGTGGGGTGGGTCGTCCTCGCGCACCGGTTGGCGCGGCTGCCGGCCATAGACCGCGCCGGACGAGGTGAAGACCACGCGGCCGACGCCGGTATCGCGCATGGCCTCCATCAGCGCAACCGTGCCGCCGACGTTGACGCGGGCGTACTCGCGCGGGTACAGGAGTGATTGGGGCACGGAGACGCGCGCGGCCAGGTGATAGACGCAATCGACCTCTTGCAGCAGCGACCACAGCAGGGGCACGTTGTCCACGTCGCCGCGGGTGAAGGCGACGGCCTGGCTGAGGCGCGCGGCGTCGCCGTTGCTCAGGTCGTCGAGCGCCTGAACGGTATGGCCGTCAGCCGCCAGCCGGTTGGCCAGGGTTGCGCCGAGGAAGCCGGCTCCGCCGGTGACGAGGAAGCGCATGGGGAGTGGGTCAGTAGACAGTGGACAGTGGTCAGTCGGCGGTCGGCGGTCGGCGGTCGGCGGTCAATACCGCAGCCCGCTCGTCAGCCGCTCCAGGTCGGGTTCATGGGCGAAGAAGCCGTCGAGGATGTGCAGTTCGCGGCCGATGATGCGTTGCAAAAACTCGTCGGCGCCCTTCATGTGCTTGAAGGCCAGGAAGCCGCGCTCCAGGTAGCTTTGCAGCTCACCCCAGCCGGCCAGCACCGCCGGCGCGTGGGCCAGCCGCAGCGACACGCCGATGAGCGGAACGTGGACCATGCGGTCGATGCCCCGGCCGACGCGCTCAATGAGGGCGATCTGGTGGCGGCGCTCGGCGTAGTTGTCGCACAGGCGATAGCCCTCGGCGTACTGTGCCAGGGTGATGGCGTCGGTGACGTTCAGATGGCTGATCATCGCCCGGATGAGCTGCTCATCCAGTTCGTTGGTCAGGGCCGACAGTTCAACCACGTCGCCCAGCACGGCCACGGCCCGTTCCGGCAAGACCTTGCGCACGCCGGCGTAGAAGCGCAGCATGTCGGCGTCGCGCTGGCCAAAGTCGCGCGGGCCGTAGACGTCGGTCAGGAAGAACTCGGCCGCCGGCCGGTAGCGTGGGCTGGCCAGCAAGTCGCCGTGCGTCCGCGCCAGCCGCTGCGACTGGAAGCGCCGTAGCAGGGCGATCTCCGGCGACAGTTCGCGCTCCTCGACGACGCGCCGCGGGCCGGGGCGCGCCCCGGCCAGGTTGGTCAGCAGCTTGGCCGCGTCGCCCGCGGTGGGGATGGGCGGCTCGTGGGGTGTCGCTTGGTCGGTGGTCATCATATGGCTGCCAATTATGACCTAGCCGGGGCCGGGCGGCCACTTGACGCCGGGGCATTGCCAGGTCTGAAGAAGTTCACGCAAAGTCGCCAAGTAAGCAAAGGACGCCAAGAAGAAGCGCGATCATCAGCCGTTTCTTCTTGGCGCCTTTTGCCCCTTCGCGCCTTGGCGTGAGATCCTATCGACTTGGCAATGACCCTGCCCTTGGCGCGTCGCCTCTTGACAAACGTACCTATTTCGATATACTTCTAATTAGACGACAAACTAATTAGGAGCGTATCGAAATGGCAACCGTAGAGCGCAACGCGATGACCGATGAGCAGTTCACCCGCCTGCTCCAATTCTTCCAGGTCTTCAGCAACGAGAGCCGGCTGCGGCTCATTGGCCACCTGGCCAACGGCGAGCGCAGCGTGGGCGAGTTGGCGCAGTTGCTCAACCTGAAGGAGCCGACCGTGTCTCACCACCTGGCCGAATTGAAGGAACTGGGCCTGGTGGAGGCGCGGGCCGAGGGCAACCTGCGAATCTACCGGCTCAACACGCGGGTGCTGGAGACGCTCAGCAAGGACATCTTCGCCCAGCCGAACCTGGCCGCGCTGGTGCCCAGGAGCGAATTGAGCGAGGACGAGCGCATCCTGCGCACGTGGGTCAAGAACGGCCGCTTGGTGGATATTCCTGCCCAGGAGAAGAAGAAGCAAGTCGTCATCCACTGGTTGGCCGAGCAGATCGACCCGGAGCGGCGCTGGACGGAGCGCGAGTTCAACCAGTGGCTGGCGCAGTTCAACGAAGACTACGCCACGCTGCGGCGCTATCTGGTTGACGGTGGCTACATGGCCCGCGAAAACGGCATCTACTGGCGCACAAGCAATCAGCCTTAACGCCAGGGCACGAAGACGCAGGAACGCCAGGCCCACACCTTTCCGCGTCCTTGCGTCTTCGCGTCTTTGCGTTAAATTCCCCTCGTCCTGACCACCGACCACCGACGACCGACCACTTCTATGCACGACCTTCTCATCCGCAACGGCACGATCTACGACGGTAGCGGCGGCGCGCCCGTCGCCGCCAACATCGCCATCGACGGCGATACCATCACCGCCATTGGCCCCGCGACCGGCCCCGCCCGGCAGACCATCGACGCGGAGGGCCTGGCCGTCGCGCCGGGCTTCATCAATCTCATGTGTTGGGCCAACGCCTCGCTGCTCCACGACGGCCGCTCGCAATCCGACATCCGCCAGGGCGTCACGCTGGAGATTCTGGGCGAGGGCTGGTCGATGGGGCCGCTCAACGACGTGCTAAAGACCTACATGGTCGAGCGCCAGGGCGACATCCGCTACGACATCGAATGGACGACGTTGCGCGAGTACCTGGAACACCTCGCGCGGCGTGGCGTGTCGTGCAACGTAGCCTCGTTCGTCGGCGCGGGCGGGGTGCGGGCCAATGTGCTCGGCTTCGCCGACCGGCGGCCGACCGGCGAGGAGCTGGCGCGGATGGAAGCGCTGGTGCGGCAGGCGATGGCCGAGGGCGCTGTCGGCCTGTCGGCGGCGCTTATCTACGCCCCGGACAGCTACGCCGACACGGCCGAGCTGATCGCCCTGTCCCGCGTCGCGGCCGAGTACGACGGCCTGTTCGCTGCCCACCTGCGCAGCGAGGGCGAGACATTCCTGGAGGCGCTGGACGAGTTCCTGACCATCGTCGGCGCGGCAGGCATCCGCGGCGAGATCTACCACCTGAAGGCCAGCGGCCGGCGCAACTGGCCCAAGCTGACGGCGGCCATCGCCCGTGTCGAGGCGGCGCGGGCGGCCGGGCTGGCGGTGACGGCCGACATGTACACCTACCACGCCTCCTCCACCGGGCTGGACGCGATGATGCCCGGTTGGGTGCAAGAGGGCGGCCACCGCGCCTGGGTCGAGCGACTGCGCGACCCGGCCGTGCGCGCCCGGCTGCGCCAGGAGATCGCTCTGCCCAGCGCCGACTGGGAGAACAGCTACCACGAGGCCGGCGACGCCGCCAAGGTGTTGTGCGTCAGCTTCACAAACGACGCCCTCAAGCCGCTGACGGGCAAATCGCTGGCCGAGATCGCCGCTCTGCGCGGCGCCGACCCCATCGACACGGCCATGGATCTGGTCATCGAGGACGACAGCCGCGTCGGCTGCGTCTACTTCACCATGTCGGAGGAGAACGTCCGCCGGGAGATCGGCCTACCGTGGGTTAGCTTCTGCTCCGACTCGGCTTCGCTGGCCCCGGAGGGCATCTTCCTGCGCAGCAACCCGCACCCGCGGGCCTACGGCAGCTTTGCCCGGCTGCTGGGCAAGTACGTCCGCGAGGAAGGGCTGATCCCGCTGGCGGAGGCGGTGCGGCGGCTCTCGGCGCTGCCGGCCGACAACCTGAAGCTCGACCGCCGCGGCCGTCTGCGGCCCGGCCACTACGCCGACGTGGTCGTCTTCGACCCGGCGACCATCCAGGATCACGCCACCTTCGACCAGCCGCACCAGTACGCCACCGGCGTGCGCGACGTGCTGGTCAATGGCGTGCCCGTGTTGCGCGACGGTGAGCACACCGGGGCCATGCCGGGGCGCGTGGTTGATGGGCCGGGCCGGAGATGAGCCGCTAGAAAAAGGCGCTCAGGCCCTGATAGAGAAAGAGCGCGCCGAAGATGAGCGAAATGGCGATGACAATGGGATCGTTGTAGCGCTTCATCCAGTCGGCCAGGGCGGCGAGCAGGCTCTGGGCGCGTCGGGGGATGAGCAGCCGGATCAGAATGGGGATGAGCAGCAGAGATTGCGCCAGCAGAATAAACAGCAGAAATGTCTGCGTGCTCGCCGGACGGCCCAATTGCGCTTCTTCGATGACAGTGATCGCGCTCAGGATGAAAACCCACAGCTTGGGGGCAATGAGGACGAAGCCCGCGCCGAGAAACAGGGCGCGTAGCGGGGTCACGGTGTCGAGCATTGTCAGCCACTTGGGCGGCGGCGCGTCGGGGTCTGGCTCTTTGGCCCACTTTTTGTAAGCCGTGATCAGCAGCAAGAGGCCCAACACCGTCAGGGCCGTGGCCTTGACGATGCCGGGGCTATTGGCGTCGGCCGGGTCGCCGCTGCCGCCGGTCAACACGAAGCCAAACAGCACCCCCTGGGCCAGCCGCGCCAGGGTCATGCCCAGGACAAAGGCAATGGCCTTGAGCGGGCCGCGCCGCGCGCTGGTCAGCAACAGCGTGACGACGATGATCTGGAGGGGAACGACGGCGCTGCCAATGATGAACGGCAGTAAGGAGGTGATGATTGAGTCCATTGTTAGCCCCTGTGTCTTGAAGTGTCGCAAACTATAGCATATTAAAGCGAGAAACCGAGTTTCTCAGAGAAACTCGGTTTCCTGACCGGCATACGGCGTGGGGCCGCGCCGCTGATTAGCGCCCGGCCGCGCCGGAAGCAACGTAAGTGTCAATCGCCCGGTTGAGGAACGCCGGCAGGCCTGGATGCAGCCCGGCGAAGAAGGTCGCGAAGCGCGGGTCTTCCTCATAGGCGTGTCCCAGCCCGCGCAGGATGTCGGGCGTCGGCTCGTAGAAGGCGCGCAGATTCTGGTGCCATCGGGCAACGACGGCCTGCACGTCGGCGTCGGCCGGGTCGCGGCCGAGCAGAGCGACCATGTCCTGATAAACCTGCCCGCCCTCGCGCTGGATGCGCGTCCTGTCTTCGGCCGTGTAGCTCTTCCAGCGCCGGCTCGATTCGGCTACGATTTTAGGATCATACATCTCGGCCGCCTCCTGCTCATAGCGAGCCTGGGTTTCTTCATCGAAGCCCGCAAACAATTCATCTGTGCTCATTTCTGTCTGACCTCGCAAATGGAGTATTGTCTTGTCAATCGTGGCGATCAACTGGTGGAGCCGGTCGACGCGCTGCTGTAGCGCCTCGCGGTGTTGCCGCAGCGTCGCCTCGGCATCGAAGTCCGGCTGGGCCAGCAGCGCGGCAATCTCTTCCAACCCTAAATCGAGTTCGCGATAGAACCGGATCTGTTGGAGGCGCAGCGCCGCGGCCTCATCGTAGCGACGATAGCCGTTGTCGCCGATGAACGACGGCCGCAGCAGCCCGATGGTGTCGTAGTGGCGCAGCGTGCGCGGCGTGACACTAGCCAGGTCGGCCAGTTGTTTGACCGTGTAGCTATAGGTATTACTCATAACAACCATATTCTAAACCATGACGCAGCGTCAATGTCAAGCGGCTATCTAGGACTTGCGCAGAGAGAAATGTATGGCATAATTTTGCATGGTTACATTTACGGGCTTGTTTGTCGCGGCTACACGAGCAGGATGGGGTTAATTGCATGGACTCACAGCATCAGTTCACTATCCACACCCAATCGGTCGGTGCGCGGCTGGTCATTATGGAGGTGCGGGGCGAGATTGACGCGACCACCCACGTCCAGTTACAGGAGATGATGGCCGAGTCGTGCCGGCGGGGAACCTGCTATTTGCTGCTTGATCTGTCGGCCGTGCCTTTTATGGGCAGCGCCGGCCTACGCGCCCTGCATGCCATTGATGAGATGCTGCGCCAGCAAGCGGCCACTAGCGGCGTCGCCGTGCTTAGCGAGGACAGCTTCAAGTCGCCCTGCCTCAAGTTGCTCAACCCCCACCCGGCCGTGGCCCGCACGCTGACCATCTCCGGCTTTGAGATGATCTTCGACATCTTCACCGACCGGCAGGCGGCGATCAATTCGTTCGGTTAAACGCAGGAGGGACAAAATGTCCACGACCAACCAGGCGACCCCGTCGTTCCGCCTCCCCGCGCCCCCGGCCGACGACGAAGCTTTGGCCGCGCTGCGCGACAAGCGTTTTCTCATCGTCATGGGCAGCTACCCCGGCAAGCGCTTCATGTACGAGCGGGCGCGCGAACTGGGGGCCAGGCTGGTCGTCCTCGACGGCCCCGGCCACTGGACACAGGCGGAAGTCGGCGGACTGTTCGAGGCTTTTATCGAGGTTGACTTGCAGCCGCCGGACACGCTGGCCGACCGCGCCTTGCGGGCTGTCCGCCAGAGCGGCCTGCGCTTCGACGGCGTGGCGACCTTCGAGGAGTTCGCCGGGCCGGTGGCGTCGCTGCTGGCGCGGGGGCTGGGGCTGACCGGCCACCCCTTCCTGGCCGTGGCCCATTGCCGCGACAAGACGCTGACGCGCGAGATCTGCATCGAGGCGGGCATCCCTTCGCCGCGCTTCTTTCGCATTCGGGCGGCCGAGGAGCTGGCCGCGGCAGCCGCCCACGTCGGCTTTCCGGCCGTCCTCAAGCCCGTCTCCGGGGCCAGTTCCGTCGCCACCTACCGTGTCGATGGCGACGACGAACTGGCGCGCCGCTATCACCAGACGGTCGATACCCTCAAGGGACATCTCAAGGCCGCCGACGTCCACAGCAACGATGAGGAGGAGTTGATCTGGGCCAAGGGCTTCGACATGACCCTGGAGCAATTCCTCGACGGCGAGGAGTTCGACGTGGACTATCTCCTCTCGCGAGGCCAAGTGGCCTATGCCGGCATCGGCCGCGACCTGCCCCAGCCCTACATGCGCGAGGTCGGCTCGCGGCTGCCGCCCGACTTCCCGGAGGATAAGCAAGCGGAGTTGATCGCCCTGGGCGCGGAGGTCTTGGCCGTGCTGGGCTTCACCGAGGGATCGTTCCACGTCGAACTGAAATATACCAGCGCCGGGCCGCGGCTGATCGAGGTCAACGCGCGCATCGGCGGAGCCTACATCGCCAAGCTCCACCGCTGGGTCTGGGGCGTCGACCTGATCGGTCAATATCTGTTGACCCGCTTGGGCCGGCCCATCGCCCCCGGCAAAGCGCCCCGCCCCCTGACCCATATCGCCACCTCGGACTTGTCTTGTCCCCACTCCGGTGTTATCCTGCGCGCCGACTTTCTGGACAACATCGACAGCCCGCACGTGATCCTCAAGAGGGTCTACGTGACCGCCGGCCAGCGCGTGACCGGCCCGGACCGCGGCGTGCCCGACTCGTTGGGTGAGATCTTCGTCGCCGCGACTTCGACCGACGAGGCCGCCCGCATCCTGGACGGGCTGTTGGCCCAAATTGAGTTCGACATCACCGTGGCCTGAGGGCTGCGGCGACCGAGCCACGAGAGAGGTGACGATGACTGAGCAAATCCCCGTCGAACGACTGACCTTCACCCTGTTTGGCCTGCTGACCGAGGCCTTCGAGAGCGTCCACGGTATCTTCCTGGACAAGGGCACGTCGCTGTTCGAGACGCTGGCCGACATCACCGCTGAGGAGGCGTCGCGGGCCACGAGCGGCCGCTGCGCCACGCTGGCGGCGCAGGTCAACCACGTGCGCTTCTACATCGACGTGCTGGAGGAGTACATGCTGGGCACGCGCACCGAGCATGCCGACTGGGCGTCCAGCTGGCAGGTGGGCGCGGTGACGGCGGCGGAGTGGGAGGGGCTGAAGGCGCGCCTACGCGAGAGCTACACGCGCGTCCGGGCGACGATGGAGGGCTTCGATTCGTGGGACGACGACGGCCGCGTCGGCGGGGCGTTCGCCATCGTCGTGCATACGGCGCATCATCTGGGGGAGATTCGGCAGATGTTGTGTGGGATTAGGCCCT
>ERZ724512.701-NODE-701-length-15703-cov-8.633308_pt1 | contig 15703 bp, 16 predicted proteins | sample MGYA00376045_ERZ724512 | MGnify/ENA primary metagenome ERZ724512 (study PRJEB28724, sample SAMN07190883) | activated sludge metagenome | isolation source: activated sludge of sewage treatment plant in Hong Hong | place: Hong Kong | collected 2016-03-17 ... | reverse complement strand
AACCGCTCCCGGTGCGCCGCACTGGCGGCACTGCTGGTCGCCGTAGCGGCGGTGTCCGCGGCCCGGGCGGTACGCAGTTCGTCGGCGAGCGCGTCGACGGCCGCGGCCGCGGCCTCGGCGGCGGCCACACGTTCATCCAAAGCTGCACCGCCGCTGCTCAATTCACCGAGCTCGGCGGCGAGTTCGACGTGCCGGAGCACCCGGTGCTCCACCTCTGCGATGGCCGCCTCGCATTCGACGACCTCGGCATCGGCGGCGTCCAGGGCCGCGCGCACGGCGGCCCACTCCCCCGTCGGTCGCCCCGTCGGGGTGAAGTAGCGGCCAAACTCGGCGTCGATCCGCTCGATGAGCAGCGGCTCGGTCCCCGACAGCCCGGCGAGGTCCTCGGCGTCGCCGGCGGCCACGTCGAGGGCCCGGGACAACGCGTCGCAGGCGGACAGGTCGACCGCCGCCGTGGAGGCGGCCTGCAGCACCCGCTGGGCCTGCCACAAACCGGTGTCGACCGTCTCGGCCAGCATCGAACGCACCCGGTCGTGCGCTTCGTCGCCGGTGATCTGCTCGCGGCGCGGCGCGAGGATGCTCAGCTCGGTTTCACACTTCTTGTGGAAGCGTTTGCGGTACACGAATCGGTAAGGGCCCGTGCTGATTTCGGCGGTGACCTCCGACCCGACGTCGGCATGGGTGGGCTTGACCTGCTTGACGTCCTTCTTCGACGACCGGTCCTTGGACTCCAGCAGCAGGTCGAGCGCCTCGATGAGCGAGGACTTCCCGACCTCGTTGGGCCCGCTGACGACGGTGACACCCCGCTCCGGGAAGTCGATCTCGCGGTACGTGATTCCGCGGTAGTTGGACAGGACGAGCCGGTGCAGTCTCATGCGGCACCGCTTCGCGGTCCGGCCAACCGGAGCAGCAGGGCCAGCGCGCCCTGGGCGTCCAACGCCGCCTCATCGTCGGAGGCCGCTTCGGAGCGGGCTTCCGAACGGGCAAGAGCCACCAGTTCGGCCACCGCGGACGCGGCGAACCCCCCGATGCCCAGGTCGGTGAACTCGCCGTCGCCGGGAACCACCGCCAGGTCACAGTGCCTGTCCCACAAGCCGATCCACGCGAACAGCCGGGAGTACTTGTCCAGGCAGCCGTCGAGAGCGGCGCGGTCGGTGACCGACAGCGTCCCCGTCAGGACGAGTTGCACGACGGTGCGGTCCTTGTCGGGTATCAGGTCGAGGTTCATGTCCAGATCGGCGACGTCGCGGTCGTTGTCGAGCTGCGAGCGCAGCGTGGTGAACCGCCAGCGGCCGATCCGGCGGCTGTCGACGGCGGCCCGGCCGTCGGCGTCGATGTCGACCAGCAGCACATGGCCGGGATCGGATTCGATGTCGTCGTAGTTGGTGACCTCCGGCGAACCCGAGTACCAGATCCGGCCGCAGTCGCCGACCCGGGTCCGCGAATGCCGGTCGCCCAACGCCACATAGTGCACGGCGCCACGATCCAGCGCGTCGCGCAGCGCCGCCAGCCGGATGGTCGACGGCCGGTTGGGGTCGGGGTCGAGGATGTCGACGGCGCCGTGGGCGACCAGCACCCGGATGGTGCCGTCGGCGGGCAGATCGGCCAGCGCCTCGGCGGCCAGATCGGTGGTGGGCCGTTTCGATCGCCACGGCGCGGCGACGATCTGCAGCCCGGGCCGCACCTCGTGCACGCCGGCGCGGTCCAGGACGGTGACGTTCGGCGGGCATTCGGCGCGGAACAACGCACTGGTGTACACCGACGCCGCATCGAGCGGGTCGTGGTTGCCGGGCAGCAGATACACCGGAATGCCGATGGCGCGCATGGCTTCCAACGACTGGCTGACGACGCGCGGGTCGAGCTGGTTGTCCTCGAACACGTCGCCGGCGACCACGACGAACTCGGCGCCCGACTCCGCCGCGACGGCCCCCAGCCCGGCGACCGCGTCCCGCCGCGCGGCGGCGTAGCGCGGCTGCGCCTCGCCCTGCAGGAAGTGGCGCGTCATGCCGAGCTGCCAGTCCGCGGTGTGAATGAACCTCATCCCCGTTTCCCCCGTTCACGATGGTTGGTTCGTAGTCGAGGGCGAGTGTATGACCGGGTGCCGACAAGTTCGGGGATGCGGCCCGGCATGTAGCGATACGGTGCACGTGGATATAGGAGAGACACGTGACCGACCATCACCGCGTCCTGGTGCTGCTGCGACATGCCAAGTCCGACTACCCGGCGGCCGTCGCGGACCACGACCGTCCACTGGCTCCGCGCGGCGAACGCGAAGCGGGGCTGGCCGGTGACTGGCTGCGCTCCGGGGCCGTCTACCCGCCCATCGACGCGGTGCTGTGTTCGACGGCCACCCGGACCCGTCAGACGCTGGCGCGCACCGGGATCGACGCGCCGGCGCAGTTCCTCGAGCGGATCTACGGCGCCACCCCCGGCGCCATCATCGACGAGATCAACCGCGTCGACGACGCCGCCCGCAGCCTGCTGGTGATCGGTCACGAGCCGGCCATGTCGCAGTTGGCCCTGGGCCTCAGCGGCGCCGACAGCAATCAGGCCGCCGCCGAGCGGATCATGACGAAATACCCGACCTCGGCGATGGCGGTGCTGCGGGTTCGCGGATCCTGGAACGCGCTGGAACTCGGCGGCGCGGCGCTGACGACGTTCTACGTGCCCCGCTGAGCGCTCGGCACCGAGATCAGGAGCTGGTCGCCAGCGTCAGTTCCATCAGCTTGGTGGCCTGGCCGCACGCGTCGATGCCCGGCGCCTGCGGATTGACCCACCAGCCGACGACGCCGCCGGCGTCGCTGGCCACCCCGCAGGCGTCACCGGAATGCATGACGATCGACGGGACACCGGCGATGTTGCGGGTCTCGACCTGGTAGTTGAGCGCCGCGGCGACCTTCTTCTCGTTGTCGAGGCTGCCCTGCTCGAACCAGAACCGGGTGATGTCGACCAGACCGCCGGGATTGGCCGCCTGCCAGCGGCACACCGCGCCGACGAAGGTGCTCTGGATGTCGGCCGGATCGGCGCCGACGGTCTTGGCGATCACGTCGGCGGTCAGGACGTCGCATTCCTTGAGCAGGTTCGGGTAGGTCTGCTGGGAGTTGTTGTTGCGCGGCCCGGCGCCCTCGCGGGCGGCGGTGCCGTCGACCACTTTCGAACAGCCGGTGACCACGCCGAGCGCGGAGACGGCCAGGACCACCCCGGCCAGCAGGCGCCGCCGCACGGGGGCGCTCACTTGATGTTCCTGATCGACTGCGCGGCCAGTTGCTTGGCGACGTCGCACGGCGGCGGGAAGCCCTGCTCGGCGAAACTGACCGACCACTCGATGAAGTCGTCGTCGAACTGGATGCCGACCTCGCACAGGTTGTCACCCAGCGTCGGGTCGGTGCCGACCGCGATGAATCCGCTGTGGCCCTCGATGTTCACGTCGTCGACCCGGGTCCGGGACAGTTCCTCGGTTTTGCGTTCCCGGCCGATTGGGCTGCCGCGGAACCAGGTGAACGAGAAACTGGGGCCGACGATGCCGCCGTTGACGAGCCACTGGCAACCGACCGAGTTCTTCGCGGTGTTCACCAGACCGTTGACCTGGGTGAGCTGCTGGACGGTCTGATCGCTGACCCCGCCGCATTCGGGAAACATCGGCCCGTGCTTGGCGTTAGCACCGGGGGCCGGTGTCGACGGCGCGCCGGGCTGCGGGCCCGGGGAGTCCGAACTGGAGCACGCGGAGATCATCGGAACCGCCGCGATCCCGGCAAGGGCGGCGCCCAGACTCACTCCAAGCGCTCTGACATTGCGGTTCATCGGTCCGCACACCCGTTGCTCGTCACAGCATGCACTGTAGCGGCAGCGTCTGCAGTGCAGCGCCGACACGCCTATTGACCTGCACTTTTGTTCAGGTTGGGAGATGTGCGACAGTAGCGGAATGCTCCTGGCACTGCTGCGACAGTACGTGCGGCCGTACCGGGGACTGGTCGCGACGGTGATGCTGCTGCAGGTGGTCAGCACACTGGCGTCGCTGTATCTGCCGACCGTCAACGCCGCCATCATCGACGACGGGGTGGCCCGCGGCGACACCGCGACGATCATCCGCCTCGGCGGCGTCATGCTCGGCGTCACCGCGCTGCAGGTGGTATGCGCCATCGGCGCCGTCTACTTCGGTTCCCGGGCCGGGCTGGGCTTCGGCCGCGATGCGCGCGCCGCGATGTTCCACCACATCACCACGTTCTCCGAACAGGAGACCGCCCGGTTCGGCGCGGCGACGCTGCTGACCCGCAGCACCAACGACGTCCAGCAGATTCAGATGCTGGTGCAGATGACGTTCACCATGCTGGTGACCGCGCCGATCATGTGCGTGGGCGGCATCATCATGGCCGTGCACCAGGACGCCGGCCTGTCGTGGCTGCTGTTGATCAGCGTGCCGGTGCTGGCCGTGGCCAATGGGTGGATCATCCGCCGCATGTTGCCGATCTTCCGGAACATGCAACGGCTGATCGACGGCGTCAACCGGGTGATGCGCGAGCAGCTTTCCGGCATCCGGGTGATCCGCGCGTTCGCCCGGGAATCGTTCGAGCGGAACCGTTTCCGGGTCGCCAACACCGACCTGGCCGAGACGGCGCTGGCGGCCGGCCGGTGGCAGGCGCTGATGCTTCCGGTGACCACGCTGACCATCAACATCTCGTCGGTGGCGCTGATCTGGTTCGGCGGCAAGCGAATCGACGCCGGCCACATGCAGGTCGGCTCCCTGATCGCGTTCCTGTCGTACTTCATGTTGATCCTGATGGCCGTCCTGATGGCGACGATCTTCTTCGTGATGCTGCCGCGCGCGTCGGCGTGTGCCGAACGGATCACCGAGGTGCTGACGACGACCCCCTCGATCGCCGAGCCGGCGCGGCCGCGCGAGCCGGCCGGACCCCGGACCGGTCTGGTCGAGTTGGACGGCGTCACCTTCCGGTATCCGGGCGCCGAACAGCCGGTGCTGCAGGATGTTTCATTCACCGCCCGGCCGGGGACGACGACGGCCGTCGTCGGCAGCACCGGCTCGGGCAAGTCGACGCTGGTGTCGTTGATCTGCCGGCTCCACGAGGTGACCGGCGGCGCGGTGCGTCTCGACGGCGTCGACGTGCGCGACTACCCCACCGAACGGTTGTGGTCCGGCATCGGCCTGGTGCCGCAGCGCGGATACCTGTTCTCCGGGACGGTGGCCGAGAACCTGCGGTACGGCCGCTCGGACGCGACCGACGACGACATGTGGGAGGCGCTGCGGGTGGCCCGTGCCGACGATTTCGTCGGCGCGCATCCGGACGGTCTGGCGATGCGGGTGGCCCAGGGCGGCGCCAACTTCTCCGGCGGCCAGCGCCAACGGCTGGCGATCGCGCGCGCGGTGATCCGCAAACCGACGGTGTACGTGTTCGACGACGCCCTGTCGGCGCTCGACGTGCACACCGACGCCGCGGTCCGCGACAATCTGCGTCGGGCCGCCGCGGACGCCACGGTCATCATTGTGGCCCAACGCATTTCGACTGTCATACATGCCGACCAGGTGATCGTCCTCGACGGCGGACGGGTGGTGGGCCGGGGCGATCACCAGACGTTGCTCGCCGACTGCCCGGCCTACGCGCAGTTCGCCGAGTCCCAGTCGCTGGTGGCCGCGGCGGGAGAACATCCGTGAGCGCCCCGATGCGCGGTGCGCTGCGGATGCAAGAGGCGCCCGCCGAGCGCTCGCGGGACTTCCGGGGCACTGCCTCCCGGCTGTTGCGCCGGCTCACGCCCCAGCGCGGCCTGACCCTGGCGGTGCTGGTGCTGGCCGTGCTGGGAATCGCGATCGGCGTGATCGGCCCGCGGATCCTGGGACATGCGACCGACCTGTTGTTCAACGGCGTCATCGGCCGCCGGCTGCCCGCGGGTATCAGCAAGGAACAGGCGATCGCCGCGGCCCGCGAGCGCGGCGACAACACGTTCGCCGACCTGCTGTCCGGGATGAACGTGATCCCCGGCCACGGGGTGGACTTCGCCGCCGTCGGCCGCACCCTGTTGCTGGCGCTGTCGCTGTATCTCGTTGCGGCGCTGTTCGTCTGGATCCAGGCCCGGCTGCTCAACGTCGCGGTGCAGCGGACCATGGTCACCCTGCGCGCCGACGTCGAGGACAAGGTGCATCGGCTTCCGTTGGCGCACTTCGACACCCGCCAGCGCGGTGAGCTGCTGAGCCGGGTGACCAACGACGTCGACAACATCCAGACCTCGGTGTCGATGACGATCAGCCAGCTGTTGACCTCGATTTTGACCGTGCTGGCGGTGCTCGTGATGATGCTGAGCATCTCCCCGCTGCTGACGCTGATCGCGGTCATCACCGTGCCGCTGTCGCTGTGGCTCACCCGGGTGATCACCCGCCGGTCCCAGAAGATGTTCGTCGCCCAGTGGCGCAACACGGGCCGGCTCAACGCGCACATCGAGGAGACCTACAGCGGTTTCACCGTCGTGCGCACCTTCGGGCACCGGGCGGCCGCCCGGGAGAAGTTCGGCGCCCTGAACGACGACGTGTTCAACGCCGCATTCGGAGCGCAGTTCTTCTCCGGATTGGTCTCTCCGGCAACGATGTTCGTCGGCAACCTCGGCTATGTCGGGGTGGCGGTCGTCGGCGGCCTGCACGTCGCGACCGGCCAGATCACCCTCGGCGCGATCCAGGCCTTCATCCAGTACGTGCGCCAGTTCAACCAGCCGCTGACCCAGGTGGCCGGGATGTACAACACGCTGCAGTCCGGAGTCGCCAGTGCCGAACGGGTTTTCGAGTTTCTCGACGAACCCGAGCAGTCCGCCGAGCCCGCCGCCGAACTGCCCGTGGCCGCGGGTCCGCCGCGGGTTCAGTTCGAGGACGTCATGTTCGGTTACGCCCCGGGCACGCCGGTGATCGACCACGTGTCGCTGACCGCCGAGCCCGGACAGACCGTCGCGATCGTCGGGCCGACCGGCGCCGGCAAGACCACCCTGGTCAACCTGTTGATGCGGTTCTACGAACTGGATTCGGGCCGGATCCTGATCGACGGCGTCGACACGACCACGGTGCGCCGGCAGTCGCTGCGGGCCCAGATCGGGATGGTGCTGCAGGACACCTGGCTGTTCACCGGGACGATCGCCGACAACATCGCCTACGGCCGTCCCGACGCCAGTCGCGACGAGGTGCTGGCCGCCGCGCGGGCCGCGTACGTCGACCGGTTCGTGCAGACCCTGCCCGACGGCTACGACACCGTCGTCAGCGACGACGGCGGTGCGGTGAGCGCCGGGGAGAAACAGTTGATCACGATCGCCCGGGCCATCCTGGCGCGGCCGCGACTGCTGGTCCTGGACGAGGCCACCAGTTCGGTCGACACCAGGACGGAGCTGCTGATCCAGCGCGCGATGGCCGAATTGCGCAGGGACCGGACGAGTTTCATCATCGCGCACCGGCTCTCGACGATCCGCGACGCCGACCTGATCGTGGTGCTGGACGCGGGCCGGATCGTCGAGCGGGGCACCCACACCGAACTGCTGGCCCGTCGCGGCGCCTACTGGGAGATGGTGCGCGCCTGACTGGGCCGACTACAGTCCCGGGCCCTCGTCGCGCAGTTGGTCGACCTCGGCCATCGCGTCGCGCAACTTGGTCAGCCACTCGTCGGCGTGCTCACCGACGAGCTTGACCGACCACGCCAGGGCGTCGGAGCGGGACCGCGCCACGCCGGCGTTGACCAGCGTGTCGAGCACCCGACGCTCGGGCTGCCGCAACCGGGTCATCACCGGCACGGCGAGATGGGTGAACATCACCCGCTCCCCGTCGGGTCCGGTGCGCACGCCCCAGGACACGGTGCGGCCGAACCGATCCTGCGCCTCGTCGGCGATGTGCATCCGTTCGGTGCGGGTGTCCTCCCGGAACCGTGACACGCGCCCGGCGGCGCGGGACTTCGATTCCGGAGTCTCGTCCGCGGCCGGCAGCCGGCCGACGACGGTGATCTCCTCACGGTCGACGGTCACCTCGGGGTCCCCGTCGAACCAGGTGTCCGGCAGGCGTCCGGCGAACCATTCCGGGGCCTCGGCGATGTCATGTTTGGAACCATGCTGTCTACTCATGCTTACACAATTACATAATTACGAACCAGATGGGAGCGTCGTTCACCGCCGGCGAACAGAGGGAAACCGCCGATCAGCGCTTGCGCAGCAACCAGACACCACCGGCCGCCAACAGGGCGACCGCCAGCAGAAACGCCCAGCCGCCCCCGGCCAGCCACCACACCAGGCCGACGACAACGATCGCCGGCGACACCGCGAACAACACCATGCCCGGATGCTGTTTGACGACGTCCAGCGCTCCGCGAGCCCGTTCCCGGTCGATCTCGTTACCTGCCATGCATCCAGGATGCGGGGTGGCGGCGACGACGGCAACGGTTTGTCAGGCTGGGTGCCGGCGCGCCCGGTAGAGCTTGGTGTCCCCGGTGAGCCCTTTGAGCCGGCGGCTGCCGGCGTAGGACCACATGAATTCCGCGTCGTCGTCGATCGCGTCGACGAACGCGTTCGGTGACGAGGACGGTGCCCGGCCGGGCGGCGGCGGTGACCCGGCTGGCCCGGTTGACCGGGCTGCCGAACCAGTCCCCGGCCCGGCTCACCGCATCGCCGATGGCGACCCCGACCCGCAACCGCGGGAAGGCAGGGTCCGCATCGGCTTCACCCGCCAGCCGCAACATGGCATCCAGCAGTGGGGCGGGTTCGGGGCTGACCAACATCACCGCGTCGCCGATCGTCTTGACGAAGCGCACGGGCGGCTCGGCCACGTCACGCGCCAACGTGGCCAGTCGGTGCGACAGCGCCTCCAGTTTCTCCGGCTCGACGGCCTCACCGAGTCGGGTGAAGTCGACCATGTCGGCGAACGCGACGGCGATCCGCCGGGCGCCGGGCACCGGGACCCCGGACGCGCGCTCGGAGGCGTTGACCGCCTCGTTCTGCATCGCGTGCCGAAGCTGCACCAGCAGCATCTCCCCGACCATCGGGGCGATCAGCGGCGCCACGGCACCGACCACTTCTTCTGAACCCTGGGCCATCTGGAGTTCGGTCGCGCCGGGATGCATCACGGTCGCCAATGCGGTGGACCGCATCAACTCCGCGGCGTTCGACAGCCCCTCGGCCAGCGTGCGCATTCCCTCCAGGAGCAGATCGGGGTCGAATCCCATCTTGATGAAGGTGAGGGCGTGCACGACCGCTTCACCGTCGGCCTGTAGGTAGACGGCCTCGTCGACGTCCTCCTCGATGGGCAGGCCGACGGCCCGCTGCGCCCGGTGCACCATCTCGATGTCGGCGCCGGACTCGTCGGCGATGTCCTGGGTGGAGACGTAGGTGCCGTCGTCGCCGATCAGCCGCCGCGACGCCAGCAGCACCGGCGAGAACGAACCGGCGATCTCCTCGACCGTGAAGCCCTTGCCAAGCAGCCAGGTGACGAGTTCGGCCCGCTCCTCGCGCTCGGCGCCCTCCAGACCGTCCAACAACCCGGAAGCCTCGATGTCTGGCTCATCCACATGCGTCACAGTACATTTTCCCGGGTGCCGGACAACGAGGTGACCGGGCTACCGCCCATCGTGGGTCGGCATCCGGTGGCGCTGTTCCTGGGGAACGCGCCCAGTGTGCAGTCGCTGGCCAAGCGCCAGTACTACGGCAATCCCCGCAATGCGTTCTGGCCCATCATGGGTCAGCTCGTCGGTTTTGCGGCCGACGCCCCATATCCCGAACGGACGGCCGCTCTGGTGGCGGCGGGGTACGCGGTCTGGGACGTCCTGGCCTCCTGCCGGCGGGCGGGCAGCCTAGATTCGGCCGTCGAGCGAGACAGCATGGTGGCCAACGACTTCGGAGCGTTCTTCGCCGAGCATCCGTCGATCGAGACGGTGTTCTTCACCGGTGGCGCGGCGCAGGCCAACTACCGGCGGCTGGCATTCGTGTCCCCGACGGTGCGGTACGTCCGACTGCCCTCGACCAGTCCGGCGCACGCCGTGCCGTTCGCGGTGAAGCTGGCGGCCTGGCGGGCGGCGCTGAGCTGAACCTACGACACCGGGGGGCGGCGGTGCGCCCAGGGCCGGTCGGCCTCGATCTCGGCGGCCAGCGACAACAACGTCGCCTCGTCGAAAGGCCTGCCCACCAACTGAATCGACAGCGGCAGCCCGTGCCGGTCCAGACCCCACGGCACGACGGCGGCCGGTTGACCGGTGGCGTTGAACACCGCCTGGTACGGCACCCGCGCCGACACCAGCGCCAGCGTCGACACGCCACCGCGTTTGCGGTAGGCGCCGATCCGGGACGGCCCGGTCGCCGCACCCGGGGTGATCACCACGTCGCAGTCGTCGAAGATCTGCAGCACCCTGGCGGCCATATTCGCCTCGGCCGCGCGGATTTTCGCGATCCGGGAGTCGGAGATCATCCGGCCGATGTTCGCCATTCCGCGGGTCCGGGAGTCGAGGCGCTCCTGGTGTGGCAACACCCGAACGGAGTCGTAGACGCCGCGGAACATCCGCGGCAGCACCTGGCCGTACACCGCCGTCGGCGGGTAATCGATATCGCGTGCCACGACGTCGTGGCCGAGTTCTCGCAACACCTGACCGGCCTGGTGCACCGCGGCTCGCTGCTCCGCGTCGCGGTGGGCCGTCATCGGCGGAGGAACCTTGGTGCTCAACGCGATTCGCAGCCGGTTCGGTGGACGGGAGGCCGCCCGGACGAATCCGCCGTCCGGCCCGGGCATCGACTTGTCACACGTCACGTCGAGGAACAACGCGGCGTCCTCGACCGTGTGGGTCAGCGGGCCGTTCACCGAAAGTCCGCACCAACCGTCGTCCTGCGGAGCCATCGGAACCCGGCCCCGTTGTGGTTTGATCCCGAACAAACCGCACCAGGTCGCCGGGATCCGGATCGAGCCCGCGCCGTCGGATCCCAGTGCCCACGGCGCCAGACCCGCGGCCACCGCCGCGGCGCTGCCGCCGCTGCTGCCGCCGGGCGTGCGGGCGAGGTCCCACGGGTTGTGGGTGGCGCCGTAGGACACGGTTTCGGTGAACGGCCACAGCATCATCTCCGGCACCGCGGTCTTGCCCAGGATCACCGCACCGGCATCGCGCAGCAACCGCACCACTTCGGCGTCCTTGGTGGGCGCCGGGCCGTGCGCGGTGCCGCCGTAGGCGGTGACCTCACCGGCGACGTCGCTGTCGTCCTTGATCGCGATCGGGACACCGAGCAGCGCCGCCCGCTCCCCCGCATCCAGCCGCTGCTGCGCATCGGCGGCGGCCTTTCGTGCGGCCTCGGCGAACACGACGCGGTAGGCCCGCAGTTCGCGGTCCAGGCGGGCGATGCGCTCCAGGTACAGCTCGGTGAGCGCGGGCGCGGTGACCGTCCCCGCCGCCAACATCCGGGCCTGCTCGGCGGCGCCGGCGAACGCCAGGTCGATGGAGTCCATCGGCGAAGCGTATCGACAGTCGGTAGCGTGGCGGGATGTCCTGCGTGTTCTGCGCCATCGTCGACGGGTCCGTGCCGGCCGTCCGGATCTACGAGGACGACGAGTACGTGGCCGTCCTCGACATCCGGCCGATCGTCCGCGGACACACGCTGGTCATCCCGAAAGACCACCACGTCGACCTGACCGACACCCCACCGGACGTCGTCGCGGGCATGATGAAACTCGGCCAGCGGATCGCCCTGGGGGCGCGCGCGTCCGGACTGCACGCCGACGGCACCAACATCGTCGTCAACGACGGCAAGGCCGCCTTTCAGAGCGTGTTCCATATCCACCTGCACGTGGCGCCGCGCCAGGCCGGGGACAAGCTGTCGTTCGCGAAAGGTCTGCTGCTGCGCAGGGACCCGGACCGCGAAGCGACCGGACGTATCCTGCGCGACGCGCTCGCCCAACTCGAGGAACGACCGTCATGACACTCGTGGAGCGGTTACTCACCCGGTTCCTGCGCGTCCACGACGCGGTGTACCAGAAGACCAACGGGCGCATCGGGCGACGCCTGCCCGGCTTCGCCCCGGCGCTGCTGCTGCACACCGTCGGCGCCAAGTCCGGGCAACCCCGGACCACGTCGCTGAGCTATTCCAACGACGGCAACGACTATCTGATCGTGGCGTCCAAGGGCGGCGATCCCCGGGCGCCGGGCTGGTACTTCAACCTCAAGAAGCAGCCGAACGTCGAGATCAACGTCGGGCCGAGGCGGTTTCCGGTCACGGCGCACATCGTGATGCCCACCGATCCGGACTACGGCCGGCTGTGGGACATCGTCAACCGGAACAACCGCAACGTCTACCGCGAGTATCAGGAGCGGACCAGGCGGCCCATCCCGGTCGTGGTGCTCTCGCCGCGGTAGCAGCTTTTCGTTGACTGAGGACCTGCGCAGACGTTGTGCGAGTAGGTCCCTGCGACGTTCCTCGCTCGATGACTCAGAACAGTTCCTTGGCAAGCAGTTCCAGTGTCTGCTCGCGGGCCGGCGCGGTCGCCGGATCGGTGCCCCGCCGAGCCGCGGCCACCGGATGGACCATCACCTCGTCGACGGCGAATCGCGCTGCCAGAGAACGTAATTGCTCCGCGGCTTCCGCGGGTTCGCCCAGCACGGTCTTGGCCGCCACGGCGTCGATGATGTGCTGTTCCTGCGGGGTGACGCGGGCGCCCTGTGCGTCCTCGACGAGGTCCAGCGGGCGGAGCGGCTGCCCGGTGCGCAGCCGCGCCATCGACTGCAGATTCGGCAGCAGCAGCGCCTCGGCTTCCTCGCGGGTGGGCGCCACCGACGCGTTGACCGTCAGGAATGTCACCGGCTCGGCGCACAGGTCGCTGGGCCGGAACTCGTCGCGGTAGATCGCCAGCGCCTCCGCGGTGCCCTGACCGGAGAAATGGTGGGCGAACACATACGGCAGGCCCTTGGCGGCGGCCAGGTGGGCCGAGTACATCGACGAACCGAGCAGCCACAGCCGCGGCTCACCGACGGCGGCGGGAGTGGCCTTCAGGACATAGTCGGGCTGTCGCGGCCGGGGCGGCAATTCGACACGCACACCGGCGGGCCTCATCATGGCCGCGATCTCGTCGAGGTGACGCGGGAAGTTGTCGACGGCAACGTCTCCCGCATCGTCCCGGCTACCGCGCAGCATCACCGACGTCACCGGGTCCGAACCCGGCGCACGGCCGACCCCGACGTCGATGCGTCCCGGCGCGGCGGCCTCGAGCAGGGCGAACTGTTCGGCGACGGCCAGCGGCGCGTGGTTGGGCAGCATGACGCCGCCGGAACCCAGCCGGATGTTCTCGGTGCATCCCGCGAGCAGGGCGATGAGCACCGGCGGGCTGGTGGCCGCGACGGCCGGCATGTTGTGGTGTTCGGCCAGCCAGTAGCGGGTGAACCCCAGCCGGTCCGCGGTCTGGGCCAGCCTCGTCGTCGCCGCCAGCGCGTCCGACGTGGTCTGGTCGGTGCGCACCGGGACGAGGTCGAGGACGGAAAGTCGCATGCCGTCCTCAACGCCGTCCGCCGGCCCAACGTTCCCGGGGATTCGGGTGCGTTTTCCGTCGCTCAGCGCCGCTCAGTGCACCGAAATCCCAGGGTCAGGCCATCTCGGGGACCCTCAGGTGCGCCAGGGCCAGTTCGAACTCGCCCTCGTCGAGTTCGGTGGCACCGGCCTCCCTCGTCTTCTCGGCCTTCAGTTCGTCACCTCGCCGCCTCGCCTGTTCCATCGCCTCGCGGCTGTCGAAACCGACCGACGACACCGCACTTCCGGTGGACCGGTTGACCATCAGGCTGGCGCTGCAGAACCCCTCGATCTCCTCGAGTTCCGGCAGAACGGAGGCCTTGAACAGTTCGATGCCACCGTCGATGAGGTCCTTGTCGACCTTCATCCAGGTGACCCGCACGCAGGCACCGTCGCCGGCGCGGTGGTCGCGGTGCAGGGCGGCGATCTCCCAGTGCTCGACGGTCCGGTTGCCGCCGAACATCTCCGCGGCCCGGTTGCGCAGCGGCACGACCCGGTCCTCGCTGCCGCGCATCGCGTCATCGGTTTCCCAGGCGCTGGTGACGATGCTGCGGCCGGACTCCCGGTCGACGAGTAGCGAGACGCCGATGCAGCCGTCCATGGCCTGCACCGCCGGCATCACCTTGTCGCGGACGAACTCGATGCCCGCGTCGATCGACGACCGTTCGGCCTGAATTGTGGTTGAGCGCGCATACACGAGACACCTCATTCCTGTCGGGGCGGCGCCCCGGTGGCGCCACCGGTTTGATGCGCGGGCCCTCAGACAATTTCGGGGACCCGCAGGTGGGCCAGTGCCAGGTCGAACTCCGCTTCGTCGAGTTCGGCCGCACCGGCCTCGCCGGTCTTGGCGTTCTTCAGGGCCGTCGCCTGTTCCCTGTTGCGTTCCATCGCCGCGCGGCTGTCGAAGGTGACCGACGAGACCGCGCGCCCGGTCATCCGGTTGACCATCAGGCTGGCGCTGCAGAACCCCTCGAGGTCGGCCAGGGCGGGCAGCACCGACGTCTTGTACATCTCGATTCCGTCGTCCATCCGGGCCGGATCGACCTGCACCCAGGTCGCCCGGACACACGCGCCGTCACCGGCGTGGTGGTCGCGGTGCACGGCGGCGATCTCCCACTGCTCGGCTTTCCTGAGGCCGCCGAACATGTCCTCCGCGCGGGCGCGCATCGGCTGCACCAGTTCCAGGCCCGAGCGCAGCGCCTGCTCGGTCTCCCACGCGCTGGTGAAAATGCACCGGCCGGACTGCCGGTCGACCAGCAGGGAGACGCCGACGCAGCCGTCGACGGCCTGGACCTTCGGCATGACCTCATCGCGGACGAATGCGATGCCCGCGTCGATCGCCGAGGGTTGCGATCGAATTGTTGTGGAGCGTGCGTACACGACTACCCCCTTGCTCGGGGCAGCGCCCCGGTGGCGCCACCGGTCACTGCCTACTGTCCTCCAATTGCCCGGCGGCCGCTACGATTTCGGCGGGCTGGAGATGCCGAGCGCCCGAGATCCCGCTAGATGCGGGCGCGGCGCCGGGCGTCGGCAAACACGTCGTCGAGCATGGCCGGAGTCAGCCGCCCGGTGAACATGTTCTGCTGGCTGGGGTGATAGCAGCCGATCAGTTGCAGACCCGACGGCAGCGCGACGGCGACCCCGTGCCCGAACTTCGGTCTCGGGCCGGCGGGCAACTGCTCGGCCAGCAACCCGAGCGCCACCTGCCAGGCGAACCCGCCGAGGGCCACGATCACGCGCACCGACGGCGCGACCATCGCCCACTCGGCGGCCAGCCACGGCGCGCAGGCCATCCGCTCCGCCGGCAGCGGTGCGTTGCCCGGCGGGGCGCACCGGACCGGAGCGCTGATCCGAATCCCGTTGGCCCGCAAGCCATCCGCGGCATCCACACTGTCGGGGCGGTTGACCAGGCCGCAGCGGAACAGCGCCGCGAACAGCTGGTCGCCGGAGCGGTCACCGGTGAACACCCGCCCGGTCCGGTTGGCGCCGTTGGCCGCCGGGGCCAGTCCGAGGACCAGCACCCGCGGCCGCTCCGCGCCCCAGCCCGGGACCGGCCGACCCCAGTACGGCTCACCGGCGAAGGCGCGGCGTTTGAGGACGGCGACCTCCTCGCGCCAGGCCACCAGCCGCGGACAGGCCCGGCACACGCTGATCTCCGCGTCGAGCTCACGCACCGAATCCGCCGCGGCGGCGAGCCGGCGCACCG
>ERZ724512.698-NODE-698-length-15742-cov-5.555619_pt1 | contig 15742 bp, 8 predicted proteins | sample MGYA00376045_ERZ724512 | MGnify/ENA primary metagenome ERZ724512 (study PRJEB28724, sample SAMN07190883) | activated sludge metagenome | isolation source: activated sludge of sewage treatment plant in Hong Hong | place: Hong Kong | collected 2016-03-17 ... | reverse complement strand
GAGCTCGAGCGCCATCAAGGCGCTGGAGACCTGATGGAGGCGTGGTCTCGCTCGCGTCTAACCGAGCGAAACCAAAGAGAGAATTTCTGAACAAGTCACTGCTCGAAGTACAAGGTCTCCAGCCCGCGAACTCCGGGCCGGACGACAGATCTCGGCCAAGTGTTCGAGATCGCAAGTGGTTTCGGCCCATGGGCATGGACCACGAGACCCCGGCGGGGGCCCGATCTACGCCGGTGTTTTGGAACATTCTGGGAACGTTTTCTGGCGGCGGCCACCACCGCGCACCCACGTGCGCGAGCCTGGAGGCTGAGATGATGGAGATCAAGGTCCACGAGCGGGCGGGGAAGAACGGGCGGGTCCACTGGCAGTACGACTTCCGCGTGGCGCTGCCGGACGGCAGCCTGTACCGGGAGCGGCGCAAGGCGCGTGGCGCGACCTCGGAGGCGCATGCGCGTCGGCTCGGCGAGGCGAGGCTCCGCGAGGTGATCCGGAGCGGGCCGCCGCGGGCGAAGAAGTCGACCGCGGTAGAGCAGCCCACGCCGACTGTCGCGGACTTCGCGGCGGAGTGGCTCGAGCTGTGCCGTGCCGAGCGCCAGAGCCCGACGACGGTGGCGCAGAAGGAGAGCAACCTGCGCAAGCACGTGATCCCGGCGCTCGGCGAGCTGCGGCTCGACCAGATCACGGAGCAGAAGATCGCCGCGATGCGCAAGCGGCTGTCGGACATGAAGCCCTCGACGGTCAACTTGATCGTCAAGACGTTCCTGACGATGCTCCGCCGGGCGAGGAAGCTTGGTTACGAGGCGAAGATCCCTGAGATCAACCTGCTCGCGGAGCAGCGCGCGCGGCACTGGTACACGCCCGAGGACTACGAGCGCCTGGTCGTGAGCGCCGCGACCTTCGATGCGTTCAGCGTGGCGATCGTCCTGCTCGGCGGCGACGCCGGTCTGCGCGCGGGCGAGATGGCGGGGCTGCGGTGGGAGGACATCGACTTCGCCCACAGCACGCTCTACGTGCGCCGCAACATGGTGATGGGCGAGGAGCGGGCGCCGAAGTGGGGGACAGCGCGCGACATCCCGCTCTCGAAGCGGCTGCACGAGACGCTGGTCCGGCTGCGCGCCATGGACGGCGGCGTCGGGCGCGTGCTCAAGCGCCAGGACGGTCGAACGTTCTGCAACACGAGCCTGCGCACGGTCCTCGACCGCGTTTCCAGCTACGCCGGGGTGCCGAAGTACGGCCCGCACGCGCTGCGCCACAGCTTCGGCACCCGCCTCATGCTGAACGGGGCCGGGGCGCGCGTGGCGATGGAGCTGCTCGGGCACAGCAACCTGGCGACGACGCAGATCTACGCGCACGCGAGCAAGGACCACCGGCGGTCGGCGATCGACCTGCTCGTGCCGGCGAAGTAGCCCATCGAGGTATGCTTCGTGGTGGGCCGCTGGGCGTCTCCTCCCTCGGGGCTGGACGACGCGCGCGAGGGATGCGAAGGCATCTTCGCGCTCGACCATTAGTACCGCCGTCATTGGCACCTATCCGCTTCGGCAGTGTCGGCTCACGCTCCGACGGCGCGTGGGCGACGGAGGTACGTGTAGCTGGCGAACGCTCCGGCGGCGAGGGCGGCGATCAGGACGACCAACGGAGCGCCTCTGACGTTGCTCGCGCCTCGCGTGTCGCACATGGCCACCGTGAACAAGAACATGAGCAAGAGCAGCAACCCGCTCCAGATCCAGTGGAGGAGGTCGAAGGACCTTCCGGGAAGGAACCCGGTTAGCACGCGCAGGCTCGGCAGCGTCATGACCGCGAGCAGCGGCAGCGTCTTCTCGCTGACGGGCGCGAGGAACACCAGGGCGACGAAGTGGCCGACCACAGAGGCGATCGCCGCATAATGGTGACCGGACTTCGGGTCCAGGCGCTCGGGGGCCTCATCGGGCGAGGCGGGCGCCACGGGGCTGTCGGCGCCGCGCAGGAGCGCGCAGAAGATCGACATCTCCGGGATACGGAGCTGTGGATCGGGCTGGAGGGCGGCGCGGAGGATCCCGCGAATCGCGGCCGAGGCGGGGAGGTCGGCCACGTCGCTCAACTCGCGCGCGGTCGGCTCGCGGCCGCGGAGGACGAATTCGACGGTCCGCGCCAGGCTGAACACGTCGTAGGCGCCGGTCTTGCGGTCGGAGGTGTAGGCCTCGGGCGGCATGTAGAGGCCCGTGCCGATCGCCTCGGTGGTGAGCGCGACGTAGTCGTCGCCAGTGACGAGGTCGAAGTCGATGAGGACGGCACGCTTTGGCGCGGTGACGATGATGTTGCTGGGCTTGATGTCGCGGTGAAGCAGGCCGTGCCGGTGGACGTGGACGAGGGCGTCGCCGATCTGCAGGACCAGCGCGAGCAAGGTTTCGGTCGGGTATCGTCGCTCGCGCACGCAGACGTCGAGGGTCACGCCGCGGACGTACTCCATGACGTAGAAGCAGTTGGGCCCCGCCTCACTGACGCCGAGGACGCGGACGATCGCCGGGTGCGAGAGCCCGGCGAGGGTCTGCGCCCCGCGGAAGAACCGCGTTCGCACGCGAGCGTTGGCGTGGTGAAACGCGTGCAGGATCTTGAGCGCGACGAACTGGCCGGTCCGCTCGTCGACGGCGCGCCAGACCGTACCGAAGCCGCCGTCGCCGACCTGGGCGTCGAGGCGATAGCGGCCGCACCAGAGCTCCCGCGCGGTGGGTCTCGGCCCGGCGAACCATGCGTCACAGACCCGGCGGATGTCGGCCTGGCGGTTCGGTCGCGCAGCTGCGAGCCGTTCAAAGAGCTCCGGACTGACAAGCCCGCGGCGCACAAGGGCAACCGCTGCCTCGTGTGCGAGCGCCTCGTAGGAGGCGGCGTTCCCGGGCAGGGCGTCGACCAGAGCGATGCCGTCGGGCTCTCGAGCGAGGTGGATCCGCAGTTCGTTCGCGTCGAACAGGGCGCGCAGGAGGTCGGCGATCGGGGCGGGCGAAGGAGCGTGCATGAAGGTCACGCGGTGCGAGGCGGGACGCGGCGGTCACAGACGGAGCCGGGGGTTCTCGACAGGATGCCGCATGGTACTCCAGTTCGATCCAGGCTCCGGCTCGGTTCGACATGGGCCTCGCGCGTCGGCGATGCCGGCGAGAAACAGCGATCTTCGCGGGTCGGCGCGGCGCATGTTGATGTTGAGGTCCTGCATCTCCTCGAACGTCAACGCCGAGATCATCGCGGTGCAGAACCGGGTATGGAACGGCCAGCAGGAGCCGCCGAAGCACAACATGATCCGCCAGTCGGTCGGGGGTCTGCGTGTAGGGCCACACGATGATCTTGGTGATCATCTGGACCTCCGTGGTGGAGGCGACAGACGGGCCGCGCACTCCTGAGCATGGGCGGACATGAGCATGGTTGACGCTGGTCAGGCAAGGCCCAACGGCCGGTTGGCTCCTGGCCTTCGGAACAGGCCCGAGCGGAAGCCTGGAGGTCGCGCCCTCGACTCGGCTCACGCTCGCTCTCGACGTCAGGGCCGTCTCAAGAGAGAGTGTTGTCGGATCGCATGTCGGATCGGGCTGCGCAAGGCGAGCCGATCGGATATCCGATCGACCTCCCTGTGGAGTGGCAGAACGCCCAGCGTTCCACAGTCGTCGCATCAACCGACCGAGGAGCATCTCTGTGAGATTCTGACAGAGATAACAGAGAGCCGCGCGCGTGCTTCCGCGCGAGTCTGTGCCGGGCCTCCAAGAAATCCCATCTGATCGAGATGCACGTCACCCGTGTAGCGATGATGATGCGTGCCGACGCGGCCCGTCGCTGCCCTGCTCCGTGCGCCCGACTTGCGTTTCGCTTCTGATCCTGCGGGACTTGGTATGTGACCGCGCGAAGACCACTCGACGGCCGCGATCTTCATCCGGCATTTCGGCAGTACTTGGCTCAGCTCCTGCCGCAGTCATCGTCCCACGTCGCGCAAGCGAGGCAGAACGAGAGCGGTAGCGTCGCACCTGCCGTGCGGCAAACGATGAGGCGGTACCTCCGACCAGTCGAGCCGGCGCCGCTTCCGCCGCCGCCCATGAGCCGCCTCGAGATGGCCGGGGCTATCGCGTTTGCGGCCGTGGCCGTCGGCGCCAAGTGGTTGGAGGAGAGGTCGAGGACGCCTGTCGCAGCAGTCCAGACGCCGCCCACCGCGTTGGTGCCGGTCGTGGGTCAAACTCCGGGCACCTCGTCGTGGGCTCCGATCCTGGCGTTTCTTGCCCCGCTCGCGGTCGGGGTTGGGGTGTGGGCCGTTCGCCTGTGGGGAGCCCAGTCGCGTGCGCTCGCGGAGCAGGCTCGGATCGCCTCCGCCGTCGCCTTGTTCAACGAGCGCCAGTCGGAATTCATGCGGCTGCTCGGGGCGATCCGTGGCGAGCTCGACGGGTTCGACCTGCGTCTCGAGCAGCTCGAGCGCCGGGAGGACGGCCGCGACGCTCGGGCGGCACAGGCGGAGCGCGCGCGCGACCAGCGAGCGCGACGTGCCGAGGTTCATCGCGACCAGACCGTGCGCGCGGCCGACGAGCGCCGAGATCGGCGTGCCGAGCAGCTCGAGGCGCGACGCACGGAGGGGTACGTCGACGCCCTGGCCCACAACACCCGCGAGCTGGCCCGCGTGTTGGCCGAAGAGCGCGCCAAGCTCGACAAGATGAACGACCACATCCGCTGGATGCAGGAGCTACGCTGCACTGCCCCGACCGCCACCGAGGCTCGGGCGTTGACCGACCAGATCGTCGATGCGAAGAACGAGGTCCAGGCGATCTACGACGACCTCGACTACCTGTCGAGCCTGCGCTGAGACTCCGACAGCGCACGGACGGGCTGCGTCGTGGGCGTCGCCGCTGACGCTCATGAACTTCGCCTGCTGGAGGATCCGCGGGTTGCTCGCGCGAACATGGACGCCCTCAGGACGGAAGTCGCTCTCGTCAGCGAGCGCCGGGACGAAGTCGCAGCGGGCGTCGTAACGCGGTCCCCCGACGGAGAGCGCAGAGATTGCCAGCGCCGCTTTCCCGCTGCACGAGCGCGGCCGAGGTCGGCGCCTTGACGGAGCGGTTGTACCGCGGCCGCGAGTTGCGACCGCCTCCCCCGTGGGATTCGCGGCCATGATCTCCGCGCGGAGAGCGCTCTCCAGGGGCGTCACGGCACGTTGCCGGCGCAACGAGCTGCAACGTCAAAAAAATTCTCGGTGCGTGAGCCGATCCACCGACTTCGCGGGATTGAGGGGTGGAGAAGACGACCGAAATACCCGACGTGCGTCCGGCATTTGCAGCGCACGCCGCGGCCCACCGCAGAGACCGTTCCTCGAGCACCTGGCGGCGCCGGGTAGCCGACCGCTGCCAGACCATGCGAACACTTACCACGACCATGAGCGAATCCGCCCCGGACACCTGGCAAGACGCGTTGACCCGCCGGCTCCGCACCCTGGTGCGCCTCAGCCCGCTCCATCGCATCGAGGCGGTCAAGAAGCTCCGCGACGACGACCTCGAGGACATCGACCTACGCGCGCTGTGCCTGCGAGCTCTCGACCTGACGATCGAGCGGATGGGCCTCGGCACCGGCATGACCCACGACGAGCTGCGCGACGAGCTCGCGCCGATGGTCGCCTGCATGCGTCCCGACCTGTCGGACGAGCAGCACCGGAGCGTCGCGGAGGCCGTCGTGCTCGATCTCCTCAACGAGCGCGACCGTCGCCGCGAGTTCCGCGAGCGTTACGCGGCCTTCGACGGCCAGCGGGTCGTCCACCGCGAGATCAGCCTGCGGCTGCTCCGGGAGACCGAGCTCGGCGACGGCACGATCATCCTGAGGGCGACGACCGAGGCGATCAACATCTACGCGGGCATGCTCGAGTACCCGGTCGAGGACGCCCAGATCGCCGAGGAGGCGGTGCTGCGCTCGCAGATCCACCGCGGCCTGATCGCCGACGCCGTGCGCACCGCGAAGCGGTACCGCATGCGCAGCCTCGAGTACGAGCAGAAGATCCAGGCGTACCTCGAGACGGCGCGCCGCGACGTCAAGCAGGTCGACTGGGTCCACGAGGTCCTCCAGTTCCTCACCGACGCCCGCACCCACCTCGAGGAGCGCCTGCGCCACGATCAGGATCTCCTGCGCAACATCGAGGCCCGCCAGGACGTCGCCAGCGACAAGGACGCCGTCCAGCTCGCCGGGCTCCGCGACACCGTCGAGGAGTGCTACCGCCGGCACATGCAGTTGCACGGGCGGATCATCCCAGCCAACCAGGACTACCTGCGCGAGCAGGACCGCCAGGTCTTCCGCCCGCGCCTGGCCGCGTCCTACCCCGACCTCGAGGCTGACGTCTTGCGCGACGCCCTCGCGCTGCCGGCCGGCGCCCTCGCCGATCTCGCCGACACCCTGCTCGCGCGCTTTCAACCTCCGCGACCACCACCGCAGCTCCGCCTCATATCCCTGATCGATCGCCTGCTCGCCCCACGTCGGGCCAGCGACGGCCTCGAAGTCCTGCCCGATGACACCGATCTCGAGACCGTCGACACCGATCGCACCTACTTCACTCCCGAGGACCATGCTGCGGTCACGACTTTGCTCGACGCGATCCCACCCGGCGAGCACACGCTTTCCAAATGGCTCTCCGACCTCCGCGCGGACGGAGTCCCACCGCGCGTCCTCCGACTCTTCGCCCTGCGCCTGCTCGCCGCCTACGGCCACGGCGAGGACACCCAGGCCCGACGGCTCCACGTCACCGGCTCCGGCCAGCCGCTCCACGACCCTGACTTCACCGGCGACGACCTCGTCTTCCACATCCGACCGGAGCAGACCTGATCATGCAACCGCTGCAAATCGACGCCATCGAGTCCGCCGCCCGTCTCGTCGCCTTCGGCCTCACGCCCGGCCTCCGGCCCGCGCGCGAGCCGGCCTACGCCGCCCTGATCGAACGCTATCGCACCGACAGCGTGATGCGCCAGTGTACCGACGTCGTCGCGCGCGGCCTGCACCTCGCCGTCCTCGGCTTCACCCCGCAGGGCATCGTCCTCGGCGCCGACGAGGACGGCCCATTCGCGCACAGGCTGAGCGACTACCGCCGCACCACGCTCAGCGTCGAGGATCGCATGTGCCACGGCCTCGTCCAGCTCGCGCTCGCCGCGTGGTGCTTCCCGACCGCGCAGGAGCTGGCCGAGTCGGACGACAGCGCCGGTATCCGCTTCTCGACCAACCGCGTCGTCACCTACCTCGTCGGCCTGTGCGACGAGCTCCAGCGCCGCAGCGAGCACGACCCCGAGCTCGGGTCGCCCGAGCTGCGCGAGGCCTGGCGGGCGATCCTCCAGCGCCCGGAGACCCGCGCCACCCCCGACGGTCGCCGCACCGCCGGCACCCTGCACGGCATGATCGAGTACGCCCTCGAGGTCCTCGAGAAGGGGAGCCTCGTCCGCCGCGTGTCCGACGACGACGGCGGCACCTGGCAGGCCCTCGCCGCCTACCGGATCCACGTGCGCGAGCTCGCCGCGCACGACGCCTTCAACCTCGTCCAGAGCGTCCGCCCGAACCGCGACGCCGCCCAGGAGTAACCACCATGCCCCGCCTCATGCGCCTCCACTTCGCGTCGATCGGCCACCGCGACGCCCGCCTCTCTCCGCTCACCCTCGACCTCCGCGAGCACGGCCGCGGCACCGGCACCGACACCGTGCTGTGGCTGCGCAACGGCGGCGGCAAGTCGTCGATCCTCAACCTGTTCTTCTCCCTCATGCGACCCGGCGCGCGCGACTTCCTCGGCACCGCCGCCGAGGGAAAGACCCGGCGCCTGGCCGACTACGTCAAAGACAACGACCTCGCGTTCGTCGTCTCCGAGTGGGACCTCGCCCCGCAGGTCGACCTGTTCGACACCACCCCGCGGCACGTCCACGTCCTCGGCCAGATGCTGAGCTGGAAGGGCCTGCAGCGCTCGCCCGACGAGTCTCGGCTGCGCAAGCTGCTGTTCGGCTTCCGCGCCAACGCAGGGCTCGGCTTCGACGACCTCCCGATCCGCGGCCTCGCCGAGCCGGTCGCTTCCTTCGAGGCGTTTCGCGACTGGCTCACGGCCCAGAAGAGCCGCGATCCCGCGCTCGAGGTGATCCAAACCGACGCCGCGTCGACCTGGCGCACCTACCTCGGCCAGCTCGGGCTCGACCCCGATCTGATGAAGGTGCAGATCCAGATGAACACCCGCGAGGGCGCCGCCGACGAGAGCTTCCGCTTCAAGCACGCCAGCGACTTCGTCGACTTCTTCCTCGAGCTGGCGATGGACCTCGACAAGGCGACCGAGCTGTCGGCCAACCTCGAGACCTTCCGCAGCCGCCTGCAGCAGCGCCCGGTGCTCCTGCTCGAGCGCAAGCTGATCGACGCCGTCCTGCCGCCGCTCCGCGACCTCGCCGCCGCCGTCGACACCCAGGCCGCCGCGCGCCGCTACCTCGCCGAGACCACGGAGATCGCCGCGGGTACGGTCGCCGGTCTGCGCCAGCGCTCCGCCAGCTTCGAGCGCCGCGCCGCCGATCGCCGCGCCGCCCTGAAGGTGGCGCAGGACCTGGCCCAGGCCGCCTACAACGACGGTTCGTCCAAACGCCGCTGGGCCTACGGCGTCGAGCGCTTGGCCGTGCGCCTGCGCAAGAAGGAGGCCGCCGACGCCCTCGCCGAAGCGCTCACGCACAAGCAGCGCAGCCAGCGGAACCTCGACACCGTCCGGGCGGCCGAGACGCTGGGGCAGGTCGAATCGCTCGACGCCCAGGTCGCTGCGAAGAAGATCGCCCTCGACCGCAGCATGCAGGAGCTCGTCCCCCTGCGCGAGAAGCTCGACCGCGCGGGCTCGGGCCTGCGAGCCGCCCTGCGACGCAGCGACGACCTGATCGCCGGTCACGAGAGGGACGCCCGCGCACACCTGCAGGACTGCAAGGCGAACGAGAAGTCCCTCCGTGAGGAGAAGAGCCGCGGCGATATCCGCACCGGCAGTTTGAACACTGAGATCCAAACCCGCCGCCAGCGGCTCAAGGAGCGAGACGCCGCCCGCGAGACACTTACGCAGGCACGCACGCTCGACAGCTACGAGAAGGCCGACGACGCGCTACTTCGCTGGCAGGAGGCCGTCGCCGCCGCCGCCGCGCGCGCCGAGTCGGCCGGGCAGCGCCGCGAGGAGCGCATACTCGAGCGGAAGCGCCTCGCCGCCGAGCTCGGACCCCGCGCCCAGGAGCGCGGCCAGATCGAGGTGCGGATCGAGGGCGCCCGCAACGAGCTGAAGCAGGCGCTCGCGTGGCGCGACCAACTGCGCCGCACGCCGATCCTCTGCGAGCTGCAGGGTGTCGACGAGGCCGACCTCGAGCAGCCGCGCCTCGAGCACCTGCTGCTCCAGCAGGCCGAGGACGCCCGTCGCCGGATCCTCGCGCTTGGCGTCGACGCGGCCGAGGACGAGCGCGCCCTCGTCGCCCTGCGCAACGACGGCTTCCTCCCGCCCTCGCGCGACGTCGAGGAGGCCGTCCGTCTGCTCCGCGACCGCAAGGTCAACGCGCACGCGGGCCTGCGCTACCTCGCCGAAAACAACCCCGCCACCGACAGCCGCGCGCGCATCCACGAAGATCCGGCGCGCCACGCCGGCGTCGTGGTGATGCGCAAGGAGGACCTCGACATCGCTCGCACCCTCGCGGTCTCCGACACCCGCCTGCGCACGCCAGTCCAGGTCTCGTGGGTCCGTGACGAGCAGCCCGCCGTCGCCCCGGCGTGCGTGCTCCCGCCCGATCCCGCGCTGTACGACCGCCATGCCGCCGAGCAGCGCCGCCACGAGCTCACGATGGTGAGCGAGACCCGGCAGCGCGAGGTCGCGGATCTCCGACGACACGAGCAGACCTGCAACGCCACGGCCGGCAAGCTCGCCACCTACCTCTCGACCTGGGGCGCCGGCAAGCTCGAGCACCACGAGGCCCTGCTCCACTCGTTGATCCACCACGAGCAGCAGCTCGCCGCGCGGATCGCCGAGACCCAGCAGCGGATCCACGACCTCGACGAACAGATCCAGTCCCTCGCCGACGAGCACAAGGCCGCCGAGAAGGAGGCCGGGGCCGCGCGCAAGCAGGCCGACCGCGTCGCGGGATTCATCGAGCAATTCGATCGCCACTTCTCGACCTGGAACGACGAGCTCGCGCGCCTGCAGCGCGAGTCGGACGCGCTCGCCCGGCGCCTCGAACAGCTCGCCCCGGAGATCGAGCAGGCCGCCGAGCGGACCCTCGCCGCTCAGGTCAGGCTCGACGGGCTCGCCCGCGACCGCGCCGCCCTGCGCGTCCGGATCGACGCCATCGTCTACGCCGCCGCCAGCGAACCCGACGACGTCCCCGCGCTCGCCGAGGCCGAGGCCCTCTACGACAGCCTCCGCGCCACCTACGAGCAGAAGACCAGCGAGAACCGACTCCAGTGGGAGATCGAGCACCTGCAAAAGGAGCTCCTCGGCGCGCGCAGCAAGCTCGCCGATCAGCTCCGGCGCGGCCTCGAGGAGAGCGAGGTCCGCCAGGCCCTCGCGCGCGGTGACCTGCCGGGCCAGCTCGCGCGCGGCCAGGAGGTCTTCGACGAGGCGATCACCCGCCACGCCGCCGCGGACCACACGTACAAGCTCGCCGACAAGGCCGTCGCCGAGCTCCAGCGCAAGCGCGACGCCGACGATCTGCCGAGCGATCGACCGCAGCCGACGACTAGCACCGACGCCGATCACCTCGCCGCGCAGCTCCACGAAGAATCACAGGCCGCGTTCGCCCGCCAGGAGGAGAAGCGCACCGAGGCGCAGGAGCACGAAGCCGCGGCGACACAGCTCGACGCGCGGCGGGCCACCTGCACGCACCTGTTCGACCTGCTCTCCGCGGTCGCCGGCGTGCTCGCCGAGCGCCCGCCGGGGGAGCTCCCCGAAGCCGACACGGACCTCCGGGCACGCATCGACGAGCTCTGCACCAACTTGAAGCACGCCGAGTCCGCCGAGAAGCGCGCGACCGAGGCCGTACGCTCGAGCATCGACATCGTCCGCGGCATCGCCTCCGAGGAGCGCTTCGCCGAGCTCAAGCACCAGGCGCGCGACCGCCTGCGCAGCGACGTCGCCGAGCTCGCCGTCCGCGCCGCCGAGTTCGTCGACGAGTTCACCAAGGCGCAGGAGATCCTCGACCACGCGATCGCCGAGCTCGACGATCATCGCAGGATCCTGATCGGCAACCTCGTCGGCCTCGGCGAGGACGCCGCCAGCCTCCTGCGCCAGGCCGCCCGCGCCAGCCTGCTCCCCGAGACGCTCGGCCCGTGGGGCGGCCGGAGCTACCTCAAGATCGACTTCCAGATTCCCGACAACGACGCCGAGCGTCAGGCGCGGATCGCTCCGCTGATCGATCGCCTCATGGACAGCTCGACCGTGCCCAACGCCCTCGGCCTCGTCCGCCAGGCGATCTTCGAGCTCGCCGGCGGGCGCCACGACGCCTTCAAGGTCACGGTCCTCAAGCCCGACGCCGTGCTCCGACCGGACCCGATCGCCATCGAGCTGCTCAGCACCTTTAGCCGCGGCCAGCAGCTCACCGCGGCGATCCTCCTCTACTGCACGATCGTCCAGATCCGGGCCCGCCGCCGCGGTCGGGGCCGCGCCGTCGCCGACGCTGGCGCCCTGATCCTCGACAACCCGATCGGCACCTGCTCGAGCCGCGCCTTGCTCGAGATGCAGCGGATGATCGCGCAGAAGATGGGCGTCCAGCTCGTCTACACCACCGGCGTCGAGGACGCCGACGCGATCGCCGTCTTGCCGAACACAATCCGCCTGCGCAACTCGCACCGTGACCGCCGCACCGGCGATCTCCACGTCACCGACGACACGGACGCCGTCGAGGGCGTGCGGATCCAGGCGAGGACCGCGTGAGCGCAGCAGACACCCTGCTGCACGCCCTGCGCGAGTACGCCGGCAAGCGCCGGCGGCTCACGCTCGACGACGTGCGGCAGGTGTTCCGCGCCGCGCTGCCGATCGACTACAGCGATCACGGACGCGAGGCCCTCGCACGCTACCTCACCGAGCTCGACGAACGCGGCGAGCTCCAACTGCCGCGGCAATCGAAGCTGTGGGAGCACACGCCGCAGCCTGCACTCCCGCAGTGGATCCTGTTCGCCGCCCCCGAGGTCGACGGCGCTCCGATCGCTCACCGCGCGATCGCCTGGGCCCCCGAGCTCGCATCCCTCGTCGACGAGCCACGGATCAGGCCCGAACTGCTGCGCGACCTCCTGGCCGTCCAGCGCTTCCTCGCCGCGGGCGGCCGTCAGCGCGAGCCGGTGCCGGTACGCGAGCGCTCGGTCGAGCTCTTCGGCGACGAAAAACGCCTCGACGACCTCCTGCGCTCGCGCCTGTTCCTCCGCCTCGGCCTCGACTCCGTACTGCTGCGCACCCGCGACGTCCCCGTGCCGATCGTCTGGGAGCCGGGCCCTGGCGAGTCGGCAGCCACGCGCCTGCTCGTCCTCGAGAACCTGCACACCTACGACTCCTTTCGCCGCTGGAACGCCCGCGAAGGGGCCTACCTCGCGGTCGTCTACGGCGGCGGCAAGGCGTTCGCCGGTATGCTCGACGACCTCGCGCGGATCGTCGTCGACCTCGGCGCCTTCGAGATCGAGTACTTCGGCGACCTCGACGCGGAGGGGCTGCAGATCCCCGCCGCCGCCGCCCGCATGCTCGGCGACCTGCCGCTCGTCGCCGCGGAGCGCTGGTACGAGCTGCTGCTCGTCCGCGGTGCAGAGCAGAACATCCCGAGGGTGGAACCGTTCGTCCCCGAGTCCGCCCTCAAGTGGCTGCCCGAACGGCTGCAACCCCCTGTGAGTCAATTGCTGGGGCAGGGCCGGCGCCTGCCGCAAGAACTCGTCGGATGGGATCAGCTACGCCAACTGCGTGGATGAGCAAGAGTCCCCGCGGCCCCGAGCTCAATTTCGCACCGAGCGTGCATGCCGGCCGAGACCGTGAGTCCTCGGAGGGCGACGTGTTACACCTGCCGTCGTGGCCGCCCCCAACCTCGACCGCTCCGAAGCCATCGCGCGAGAGGCCCTCCGGGCCTTCCTGTGGTCCGCGGTGCCTGAAGACCTGACGATCGAAGGCCGTCCCTTCGAGGTCGTCGACGACAGCGAGAACACCTCGGGCGACGTTCGCCCGCTCATCGTCCGGTGGAAGGGCGGAGAGGTCGCGCTGCGCATGCAGATCGGACCCGACGGTCCCGCCGGGGCGGCCGCCAAGCGCGGCGACGAGGGTCACATCCTCGGCCTCGGGATCTTCGGCAAGGGCAACCGCTCCTTCCTGTGGACCACCTTCGAGTGGGCCGTCCGCGACGCTCTCCGAGAGCGCCGCACGGACGTCCCGCTGGTATTCCAGCACATCTACGTCAACCGCAAGGACAACGAGGACGACGATTTCAACGAGGTCGCCGCCCGTCGCTCGCGTGCCGTCGCCGCGCGCGCGGGTCTCGGCGGCGACAAGTCGATCACCCTCGGGACCTATGATCTCGTCAGCCGCACATGGGACCGGGACGACATCTTCCACAACTTGCTGAAGCTCGCGCTCATCAAGGCGCACTTCATGGATCGCGGCACGAATCGCTACGTCGTCGGCAAGCCGCTCTTTCCCACCGATGACGAGCCGCGCCCGTCTCCGGCCGCGCCGCCGGACGAGCCAGCGGCCCCTAAACCGGCGGCGCGACGCGTTCGCCCCAACTACGTGCCGATCGACGCGGCGCGCGTCGATCTCGGCGGCATGCTCGTCGCGCCCGACCTCGTCGAGCGCTGCGCCGCTGCGCTCAACGCCGGCAAGAACCTGCTACTGATCGGCCCGCCCGGCACCGGCAAGAGCACGCTCGCGTGCGCGCTCGCCCGCCATGTCCACGCGCACGGCGGCGCCGAGGGCCCGCCGCTGCTCGCCACCGCCACCGCCGACTGGACCACCTACGAGACGATCGGCGGCTGGGCCCAACGCAGCGACCAGACCCTCGACTTCCACGAGGGCGTGGTGACGAGCGCCCTCCACGAGGGCCGCTGGCTGGTGCTCGACGAGATCAATCGCGCCGACATCGACAAGTGCTTCGGCGAGCTGTTCACCGTCCTCGCGGGTAGCGGCGCCGTGACGACCGCGTACACGCGCCGCGTCGGCGACCGCCAGGAGCGCGTCGTCATCGGCCCCGACGCGGAGCCGTACAACTTCGGGCCCTGGTTTCGGATCGTCGCCACGATGAACGTGCGCGACAAGGCGAGCCTGTTCCGCCTGTCGTACGCCTTCATGCGCCGGTTCGCCGTGCTCGCCGTGCCCGGCCTCGACGACGAGCGCCTCCGCGAGCTCGCCGCGCGCGAGGGTCAGCGCCTCGGCGTCTCCCCGGAGATCTGGCAGCTCGCCCACCGCAGCCTGTCCAAAAAGTCAGGCATCGGCGCGTACCTCGAGCTCGGCCCCAGCATGCTGCGCGACGTCATCGCCTACGCGGCCAGCCGATCGGCCTCGCCGCTGCGCGCGGTCGGCGAGGGCCTCGATCAGCTCGTTTTCCCGCAGCTCGAGGGCCTCGACCGCGACGCCCTGGCGATCAACGTCCGCCTCGGTGAGCTGTTCGCCGGCGATCCGCTGCTCCTCACCGAACTTCGTCACGACCTCCGCGGCTACTTCCCGCACCTCGACTTCCCAACATGAGCGACCTGCCCGCATGGGAAGCCTGGCTCGAGGAGCGCTTCGCCGCGTACCTGCTCCGGGCCGCCGCTGTCGAGCGACGAGGCGGCGTCGACGTCGCACGCGCTCTATCGCGCCTCAGCGGCTCGCCGAACGCGCTCGCCGATCTGGCCGCGATCAGCTTCCTCCTCGACCCGGCGCACGACATGACGCGGCTCGTCGGCACGTTGATCCCCCGGCACCTCGAGCACGTCGCCCCGGCGATGATCCGAGACGACGAGACCTCACGCGGTCGCATGCGGGGCCGGATCGCCTGGAGCCGCACGCTCGCGCTGCGCCAGCGGACGCGCGACCCAATCCTCTTCGCTACCAGCGTCGCCCGGCGGACCTACGCCGCGCCCGAGCTCCCGCTGCTCCGGTGGCTCCTCGAGCGGGTCCTCGAGCACATCGAGACCGTGCATGCGCTCGCCGGCCTCGGCGATCGACGCGCTGCGCGGGAGGGCTGGTCGGGCGCCCTCGCCGAGCTGCACCAGGGCGCGACGGAGTGCCTGCGACACGCCGCCCTCCGCGACGTCCCCGACCGTCGCCCGTTGCTCGACGAGCGGCGGCTGTGCCAGTTCAGCCGCCTCGAGGCGCTGCGGGCCGCGGCCGCCGCAGTCGCCCGCCATGACTTCCTCTTCCCGCGACCGCACGACGATGTCCTGAAGGACAGCCTCTCGCGCTTCGCCCTGGCGCCGGTCGCGGTCGAGCGTCGCTTCGAGCTCTTCACCTTGCTCGCCGTCATGGAGGCGGTCGATCGGGCGTGGCCCGCGGCGAGCCGCGTCGACACGTTGATCTCCAGCCGGCGCAAAGCGATCGCCGTGTGGACCGACGGCGCGTGGCGGCTGCGCCTGATCTACGATCAGCGGTCGCCCGGCGGGCAGTACAGCGACCTGCTCGAGCACTACCTCGATCTCCGCGCCGTCCTTCGGCCCGACGTTCGTTTGGTCCTCCAGGGCCCTGAGCGCCGGGTCGAGCTGTACGTCGACGCCAAGCTCTCGGAGCGGCCGCAGTACCTGAGAGTCACCCCCCGAGCTGGCGCTCCTCCGCGAGGAAAGAAACAGGGCGAGC
>ERZ724512.696-NODE-696-length-15753-cov-8.019939_pt1 | contig 15753 bp, 21 predicted proteins | sample MGYA00376045_ERZ724512 | MGnify/ENA primary metagenome ERZ724512 (study PRJEB28724, sample SAMN07190883) | activated sludge metagenome | isolation source: activated sludge of sewage treatment plant in Hong Hong | place: Hong Kong | collected 2016-03-17 ... | reverse complement strand
CACCTCGCCGGCCGAGACGAGCGGGACGAGCAGCGGCCGATCGTCGCCGTCGTCGACCGGCGGTTCGCCGACCCCGATCACCTCGGCCTGGGCGACGCCGCCGGGGGAGCGGCGGCGCAGCGCGTACTTCCGCCCGCCGACCGAGGCCTTGTCGACGCTGCGCTTGGCGACCGACTCCATCTGGCCCGACGGCCCCTCGCGGGAGACGAGCTTGTAGACGAACCCGCAGGTCGGGTGCCCGCTGCCGGTCACCAGCTGCGTGCCGACGCCGTACCCGTCCACGGGTGCCGCGGCCAGCGCGGCGATCGCGAACTCGTCCAGGTCGCTGGTCACGATGATCCGGGTCGACGTCGCCCCCAGCGAGTCCAGGAGCGAGCGGACCTCGACCGCCTGCACCGCCAGGTCTCCGGAGTCCAGGCGCACCGCGCCCAGCGAGGTGCCGGCCACCTCGATGGCCGCGCGCACGGCCTCGGCCACGTCGTAGGTGTCGACGAGCAGCGTGGTGCCCGACCCCAGCGAGGTGACCTGCGCACGGAACGCGTCCGTCTCGCCGTCGTGGAGCAGCGTGAAGGAGTGCGCGCTGGTGCCGGCGCTCGGGACGCCGTACCGCTGCCGGGCCGCGAGGTTCGAGCTCGTGGCGAACCCCGCGACGTACGCCGCCCGCGCGGCTGCGACCGCCGCCTCCTCGTGCGTGCGCCGCGAGCCCATCTCGATGCACGGCCGGTCGCCCGCGACCAGCGTCATCCGGGAGGCGGCCGACGCGATCGCCGAGTCGTGGTTGTAGATCGACAGCAGCAGCGTCTCCACCAGCACCGCCTCGGCGAAGCTCGCCTCGACCACGAGCAGCGGCGAGTACGGGAAGTACGCCTCCCCCTCGGCGTAGCCCCACACGTCCCCGCCGAAGCGGTACGACGCCAGCCACTCCAGCGTCGCGTCGTCGACGACCTCGGCGAGGACGGCGAGCGCGGGCTCGTCGAAGCGGAACGCCTCGAGTGCGTCGAGCGCGCGACCGACACCGGCCACCACGCCGTACCGCCTGCCCTCGGGCAGCCGCCGCGGGAACAGCTCGAACACCGATCGTCGGTGCGCCGTCCCCGAGCGGAGCGCCGCCTGCAGCATGGTCAGCTCGTAGTGGTCGGTGAGCAAAGCGGTGGAGTGGGCCACGGGTGCCAGTGTGCCAACTCGCTGTGCCACGATGGGCCTCGTGACCGCGCCCGTCGAGGTGGAGCCCACCACCACTCCCGACGAAGACCTCGACCACATCGTCTCGACGGCGAAGCCGTGGGTGACCATCGTCTGGAACGACCCGGTCAACCTGATGTCCTACGTGACCTACGTCTTCCAGAAGTACTTCGGCTACTCGAAGAAGAAGGCGGAGAAGCTGATGCTGGAGGTGCACGAGGACGGCAAGTCCGTCGTGAGCTCGGGCAGCCGGGAGGAGATGGAGCGCGACGTGCAGGCGATGCACGAGTACGGCCTCTGGGCGACCATGGACAAGCAGGAGTGAGCTCGCACGTGAGTGACCGAGGGTGAGTGCCTTCCACCGGCACCGGCGGAGCAAGCTGATCATCGCGAACTTCACCGGCTTCGAGGCCGACCTGCTGCGCTCGCTCGCCGGCCAGCTGGTCGAGCTGCTCCGCAACGAGGCGGCGGTGCCGCGCGACGACGTCGACCCGTTCGAGGCGATGCTCGACTTCTCCGGCCCGACCCAGGCGCCGGAGGACCCGGTGCTCGCCCGGCTCTTCCCGACGGCCTACCCGGAGGACGAGGAGGCGGCGGCCGAGTTCCGGCGGTTCACCGAGGGCACGCTGCGTGACGGCAAGGCGGCCGCCGCGATCGCGATCATCGACGGCCTCGAGGAGGCCGGGCTGCCGCCGGAGCTGACCGAGGACGGGCTCGTCATCGACGTCGAGCTGGACGAGGCGACCGCGGAGGCCTGGCTGCGCTCCTTCACCGACCTGCGCCTGGCCCTCGCGACCCGGTTGGAGGTCGAGGAGGGCGACGAGGCGTACTGGCACTCGCTGCCCGACGAGGACCCACGCGCCCAGGCCCACGACATCTACGAGTGGGTCGGCTACCTGCAGGAGACGCTGGTGGGAGCGCTGAGCAAGTGACCGAGTCCGTGAGGAAGGCCGGCTGATGCCGATCCCGCCGTTCGTCGCCGAGCTCCGCGCGCTGGTCGGCACGCTCGAGCTGTGGCTGCCCGCGGTGACCGCCGTGGTGCGCCGCGAGGCGCCCGACGGCGCCGGCGGCACCGAGATCCTGCTCACACTCCGCGCCGACAACGGCGAGTGGGCGCCGGTCACCGGGATCCTCGACCCGGGCGAGGAGCCGGCGGTCGGTGCGGCTCGCGAGGCGTTGGAGGAGACCGGCGTCGTGGTCTCGGTCGACCGGCTGGCCTCGGTGAGCTCCAGCCCCCAGGTGGTGCACGGGAACGGTGACCTCGGGATCTACCTCGACCTGACCTTCGACTGTGCCTGGGTGAGCGGCGAGGCCCGCGTGAACGACGACGAGAACGTCGACGTGCGCTGGTGGCCGGCCGACGCGCTGCCGCCGATGTCGGACTGGCTGCGCGAGCGGATCGACGACGTCCTCGCAGGTGAGACGGCCGCCCGGTTCCGTCGTGGGCCCTCCTAGGCTGGGGCCGTGCTGACCATCGACCGCGCGACGTACGACGCCATCGTCGCGCACGCGAAGCGCGACCACCCCGACGAGGCGTGCGGGGTCGTCGCCGGGCCGGAGGGGACCGACCGTCCCGAGCGGCTCGTCGAGATGGTCAACGCCGCCGGCTCGCCGACCTTCTACGAGTTCGACTCCACGGACCTGCTGCAGCTCTACAAGGAGATGGACAGGAACGACGAGGAGCCGGTCGTCGTCTACCACTCGCACACGGCCACCGAGGCCTACCCGAGCCGCACCGACATCGGTCTGGCGATGGAGCCGAACGCTCACTACGTCCTGGTCAGCACGCGCCACTGGGCTGAGTCCCGGGGAGGGAATAACGAGGGCCCCGTGGAGTTCAGGTCGTACAGGATCGTCGACGGCGAGGTGACCGAGGAAGAGGTCACCGTGGTCGACGAGCTGCCCGCACGCAACTGACCCGCCTTCATCGAGGAGTCACACCCCCATGGCCATCGAGGTCCGGATCCCCACCATCCTGCGCACCTACACCGGCGGCGAGAAGGCCGTGACAGGAGAGGGTGCCAGCCTCAGTGCGCTCATCGACGACCTGGAGGCCAACCACCCCGGGCTGAAGGACCGCCTCGTCGAGGAGGGCGACCTGCGCCGGTTCGTCAACGTCTACATCAACGACGAGGACGTCCGGTTCATCGGCGGCCTCGAGGCCGAGCTCAGCGACGGCGACCAGGTCGTCGTGCTGCCGGCGGTCGCCGGCGGCGCCGGCTGAGATGACGCGCTTCGACAGCCTGTTGGCCTCCGTCGGCGGTACGCCGCTGGTGGGGCTCCCCAGGCTGTCGCCCTCGGTCGACGTACGCCTGTGGGCCAAGTTGGAGGACCGCAACCCGACCGGGTCCATCAAGGACCGCCCCGCGCTGCGGATGATCGAGGAGGCCGAGAAGGACGGCACCCTGCGCCCCGGCTGCACGATCCTCGAGCCCACGTCGGGCAACACCGGCATCTCGCTGGCGATGGCCGCCAAGCTGAAGGGCTACCGGATCGTCTGTGTGATGCCGGAGAACACCTCCGAGGAGCGTCGTCAGCTGCTGCGGATGTGGGGCGCCGAGATCGTCTCCTCCCCGGCCGCCGGCGGGTCGAACGAGGCGGTCCGGGTCGCGAAGGGCATCGCCGCCGAGCACCCCGACTGGGTGATGCTCTACCAGTACGGCAACGAGGCCAACGCGCTCGCCCACGAGGAGGGCACCGGCCCCGAGCTGCTCGCCGACCTGCCCTCGATCACGCACTTCGTCGGCGGCCTGGGCACCACCGGCACCCTCATGGGTGTGTCGCGCTTCTTCCGCCGCGCCAAGCCCGATGTCAGGATCGTCGCCGCCGAGCCGCGGTACGGCGAGCTCGTCTACGGCCTGCGCAACCTCGACGAGGGCTTCGTCCCCGAGCTGTACGACGCGAGCGTGCTGACCACCCGCTACTCCGTCGGCCCGCGCGACGCCATCCGCCGCACCCGCCAGCTGCTGGAGGAGGAGGGCATCTTCGCCGGCATCTCGACCGGCGCGATCCTGCACGCCTCGCTCGGCATCGCGGCCCGCATCGTCAAGGCCGGCGGCACCGCCGACATCGCGTTCGTCGTCTGCGACGGCGGCTGGAAGTACCTCTCGACCGGGGCCTACGAGGGCACCATCGACGACGCCGAGGACCGCCTCGAGGGCCAGCTCTGGGCCTGACTCAATCTAGGCTCAGTCCAGGCTCGCGGGCTCCGACCGCACCAGGGCCTCGTCGGGCTCCATCATCGAGCGTGCGGCGTCCAGGGTGGAGTCGATGTAGGAGCGGCAGCTCCCGGCGTCCCCGAGCTCGAGGGCGTACACCGCGGCGGTCAGCCCCTGGACGATGTTGTCGTTGATCTCGACCGCCTGCCGCCGCCGCAGCCGCACCTCGGTGAGCCGGAGCGCGGCCGCCTCGCGCTCGCGCTCGGCGAGGACCTGCTCGGTGACGTCGATGCAGGTGCCCCGCATCCGCTCCGGCGTCCCGTCGGCGCCCATCACCACCTGCCCGTTCGAGTGCAGGTAGCGGGTCTCGCCGTCGGGCCGCACGATCCGCTCGATCATCTCGTAGGGCTCGCCGGTGGCGTAGGAGTGCTGGTGCAGCGCCTGGATCCGCTCCCGGTCGTCGGGATGGATCATGGACAGGAAGCGCTCGTAGGACGCGTTGAAGGACTGCGGCTCGTAGCCGTAGATGCGGTAGAGCTGGTCGGACCACCGGTTGGTGTCGGTGGGGATGTGCCAGTCGTAGTCGCCCATGTTCGCCAGCTGCTGCGCGTTGTCCATACGCTGGCGCAGCTGCGCGAGCTCGTCCTCGGCGTCCATGCCGGAGATTGTCACCCCGTCGAGCCGTTCGTGCCACTGCTGACCACGAGCGACTGGTCGGCGTCGAGAGTGCTGCCCGGGACCGCGTCCAGCCCCAGCAGCGTCGCCGCCAGGTTGGCCAGGTCCCCGTTGCGCACCGGCTGGCGCCCGGCGTACGTCGGCCGGCGGGTGCCCGGGTCGCGGAACGTCGGGTTCATCGCGTAGAGGTCGCCGTGGTCGACGCCGGCGCCCCAGACGAGGAACGGGATCCGGTAGTTCTCGATGTCGCGACGCGCCGAGTGCTCGGTCGCGCCGGTCTCGAAGCCGTGGTCGGCGGTCAGCACGACGGTCACGGCCGACCCGGCGACCGCGTCGAGGAGCGTCCCGAGCTGGGCATCGGTCCGCTTCACGGCGCCGAGGTAGCGCGCCGACATGCCGCCGTACGCGTGCCCGTTGCGGTCGGGCAGGGAGACGTGGAGGAAGGTGAAGGTCGGCGCGCCGTCACCCAGGTCCGCGCGCACGAGCGAGACGAGCCGCTTCTGGTTCTCGTCGACGGTGAAGGTGTCGATGCCCTTGGGCCAGGAGCGCTCGAAGAGTGAGAACTTCTCCTTGGTCGTGTAGAGCGCCGTGGACCCGCCGGACTCGTGGACGACGGTGAAGATCGAGGACACCGGCCGGCCGGCGGCCTTCTGGACGGTCATCGACCTGCGGTCGTCGTCCCAGGTCACCCCGTGGCCGCCCTTGGGAGCCGCGATGCGCCGGCCGGTCAACATGCCGGTGTGGTTGGGCAGGGTGACCGTCTGCTCGAGCTCGGTGCGGGCGTTCAGCGTCCCCGCGCCCTCGTCGAGCAGCCGCTGGAAGGTCGGCGCGCGGGAGGCGCCGAGCCGCTCGATGGCCCTGACGTTGAGTCCGTCGACCGAGATCGCCAGCACGTGCGGCTCCACGGTGGCGGAGGTCGCGGCGGCGCGCTCGTGCGGCGACTCGTGGGCGTCGCACCCGACCAGCGGGAGGGCCGCGGCGACGACGGCGGCGGTCAGGGTCGCGAGGGCTCGGCGCACGCGGCCACCGTACCCAGCGTGACGGTCATCTCGGGTGACCTGCGTCGCGTGGCCATGCGGTGGCGGGCGCGATCTCCTAGCCTGTGGTCTCGTGTACACACCGACGACCGCCGAGCTGCGAGATGCCCCCATCGGCATCTTCGACTCCGGCTTCGGCGGCCTGACCGTCGCCCGCTCGGTGATCGACCAGCTCCCGCACGAGTCGATCGTCTACGTCGGGGACACCGCCCGGCAGCCCTACGGCCCCAAGCCCATCGCCGAGGTGCGCGAGTACGCCCTGGAGTGCCTGGACCACCTCGTGACGCTGGGGGTCAAGGCCCTGGTCATCGCCTGCAACTCCGCGAGCGCGGCGATGCTGCGCGACGCGCGGGAGCGGTACGACGTCCCCGTGGTCGAGGTGATCCTGCCGGCCACCCGGCGGGCGGTCGCGGCGAGCCGGACCGGCCGGATCGGCGTGATCTGCACCCGGGCGACCGCCGAGTCGCTGGCCTACGAGGACGCCTTCGCCGCCGCACCTCACGTCCAGCTCTCGACCCGGGCCTGCCCGCGCTTCGTGGACTTCGTCGAGGCGGGCGTGACCGGCGGCGAGGAGCTGATCCGCGTCGCTCACGAGTACCTCGACCCGCTGACCTCCCACGGCGTCGACACCGTGATCCTCGGCTGCACCCACTACCCGCTGCTCACCGGCGTCATCTCCTACGTGATGGGCGACAACGTCACGCTGGTCAGCAGTGCCGAGGAGTGCGCCAAGGACGTCTACAAGCTGCTGGTCGAGACCGACCTGATGCGGCCGGGCGGCGTGCCGTCGTACACGTTCTTGACCACGGGGTCGCCGGGGGAGTTCGAGACGATCGGGCACCGCTTCCTCGGGCCCGAGCTCACCGGCGCCTCCCAGTTCGTCGGGGGGCTGGTGTGAGGTCGCGATGAGGCTGACGATCGTGGGCTGCTCCGGGTCCTACCCCGGCCCGGACTCACCGGCCAGCTGCTACCTGCTCGAGGCCGACGCTCCGTCCTCCACAGGGGGCGACGGCCGGACCTGGCGGGTGCTGCTCGACCTCGGCAACGGCGCGCTCGGCGCGCTGCACCGGTACGCCGACCCGCTCGCCGTCGACGCGGTCCTGATCACCCACCTCCATGCCGACCACTGCCTCGACCTCTGCGGCTACTACGTGCTGCGCAAGTACCACCCGCTCGGCGTGCAGCCGCGGATCCCGGTCTGGGGGCCGGCCGCGACCGCGGACCGGATGGCCCGCGCCTACGACCTGCCGGTCGATCCGGGCATGTGGCACGAGTTCGACTTCCGCGCGTGGGACGGTCCCGTCGACATCGGGCCGTTCACGGTGACGCCGGTGCCCGTGGCGCACCCGGTGCCGGCGTACGGCCTGCGGGTGACCGACGGCGGCGCCACCTTGGCCTACACCGGCGACACCGGGCCGACGCCGGGCCTCGACGACCTGGCGCGCGACGCGGACCTGCTGCTGGCGGAGGCGTCGTTCCGCTCGGGCGACGACAACCCCGCGGACCTCCACCTGACCGGCGCCGACGGTGGCCGGGTGGCCGCCCGGGCCGGCGTACGACGGCTGGTGCTCACCCACGTCCCGCCGTGGCACGACCCGGCGGTCGCGCTCGGCGAGGCGCAGGCGGTGTACGACGGTCCGGTCGAGCTCGCCCGAGCGGGAGCGGTCTACGAGCTGTGAGCCTGGGTGGGCCTCACGGAACGTCGAAGGTGACCTCGACGCTGACGGACTCGTCCGCGTCGGCCGGGTTCAGGACCCCGAAGGCCAGCCGCGTGCCGAGGACCTTGCGAACGGGCACGCCCTTCTTCCGCGCGCGGAACGTGTAGACGACCTTCCCGTCGGTCGCCTTGCACTTCACCTTCACCTTGGGCTTCTTGACCGCCCGCGCCTTGCCGTCCACCAGGAGACGCGGGCCGGACTTCGTCTTCTTCAGCTGGGCGGGGATGGCGCCGTAGTCGTTGCTGCAGGTGTCGGCCGGCTCGGCCGCGCTCCGCGCAGACCCCGGCCCGAGGTTGATCAGGCCGGCCACCTGCATGCAGGCGGCCAGGAAGATGATCGAGACGGGGACGTTGCTCTGGTCGAACTGGTAGCCCTCGGCGACGTCGTCCCAATCGAAGTTCATCTTGGTCTGCAGCCCGATGCAGGTGAGCAGCTTCTGCGTCTTGGTCATCGGCTGGGCGAAGTAGTGCTCGAGCGCCTCGAAGGAGGTGGTGCCGCCGGTGTCGTCGTACTCGATGGCGACCTCGAACGACTTGGCCTTCTTGGGGATCGTCGGCGAGGTGAGCGAGGAGTTGTATCCCGGCGGGACGGTGGTGTCGATCGACGACGGGTAGTGGTCGTGCCCGTCCTGCTTCGGAGCGGGCTGTGCCCCGGCCGGGGAGACGACCAGCGCCGACCCGACCAGTGCGAGGACTGTCGCAGCCGCGACGTCACGCAGGCCCATGTCAGGACGGTACGCCGCACCGCCGCCGCGGTGGCCGCGCTCTAGACCGCTTCGTGGAGGACGACCCGTCCCCCGTCCGATGCGAGGTTGGCCGAGTCGGGCAGGCTGTGCGCATGATCGAAGTCGAGCGACTCACCAGGAAGTACGGCTCGTTCACCGCGGTGGACGACGTCAGCTTCGTGTGCCAGCCGGGGCGCGTGACCGGGTTCCTGGGCCCCAACGGCGCCGGGAAGACCACGACGATGCGCGTGATGGTCGGACTCACCCCGCCCACGGCCGGGCGGGTCACGATCGGCGGCCACCTCTACAGGGACATCCCCAACCCGGGCCGCCACGTCGGCGTCCTGCTGGACGCCTCGGCGCAGCACGCGGGTCGCACCGGCCGCGAGATCCTCGAGCTCGGCGCGCGCACCATGGGCCTTCCGGCCTCGCGCGTGGACGAGATGATCGAGCTGGTGTCGCTGACCCCGCAGGAGGCCAAGCGCCGGCTGCGCAACTACTCGCTGGGCATGAAGCAGCGCCTCGGCATCGCCCACGCGCTGCTCGGCGACCCGTCGGTGCTGATCCTCGACGAGCCCGCCAACGGCCTCGACCCGGCGGGCATCCGCTGGATGCGCGGCCTGCTCAAGGGGTACGCCGAGCGAGGGGGGACCGTCCTGCTCTCCAGCCACCTGCTCCACGAGGTCGAGCAGATCGCCGACGAGATGATCCTGATCGGCAACGGGCGGATCGTCGCGCAGGGCGACAAGAAGTCCCTGCTCGCCGGCGCCGAGGGCCGCACCGCCTCGACGTTGGTCACCGCGCTCGACAACCATGCGCTCGCCGACGCCCTGACCGCGAAGGGGTTCGCCGTGGCCAGCGCGGGCGAGGGCCTGCGGGTCGACGTGGAGCCGGTCGAGGTGGGCCGCACCGCCCTGGCCGCCTCGGTCGTCCTCACCGACCTGCGCTCCGCCGACGGCGGCCTGGAGGACCTGTTCCTGGAACTGACCGCCGAGACCCAGAGGGAGCACCTCTCATGAGCATGAACAGCATGGCTGCACCCGGCCTGGGCCACGCCCTGGACATCTCGGGCACTGCCCCGACGCCGTTCTCGCGCCTGGTCCGCGTCGAGCTCCGCAAGGCCTACGACACCCGGTCGGGCCTCTGGCTGCTGATCTCGACCGCCGCACTGACGGGCCTGGTCATGGTCATCCAGCTCGCGGTCGGCGCCAGCCAGCCGGACGTGTCGCTGACCTACAACAGCTTCTTGACGTCGACGAGCTTCTCGATCGCCATCTTGCTGCCGGTGATCGGGATCCTGCTGCTGACCAGCGAGTGGAGCCAGCGCACCGCGATGGTGTCGTTCTCGCTCGAGCCACGCCGTCCGCACGTGATCATGGCCAAGCTCGCGGTCGGCCTGCTGCTCGCCGTCGCCGCGGTCGTGATCGCGCTGGGCCTGGCCGCCCTGTGCAACCTCGTGTACGGCGTGGTGTCCAGCGACCCCGTCGTCTGGAACCTGGAGCTCTCGCGGCTGGCGGCGTTCCTGCTGCTGCAGGTCATCGGGATGCTGACCGGCTTCGCGTTCGCCGCCCTGCTGCTCAACTCCCCGGCGGCGATCGTGATCTACATGGTCTACACGTTCGTGCTGCCGGGGCTCTTCGGGCTCGGTGCCGCGTTGATGGACTGGTTCTCGAAGATCCAGCCGTGGATCGACTTCAACGACGCGCAGGGTCCGCTGGTCGACGCCTCGATGACCGGCAAGGACTGGGCGCAGTTCGCCGTCTCCGGCGTCATCTGGCTGGTGCTCCCGCTGGTGATCGGGGTGTGGCGGGTGCTGCGCGCAGAGGTCAAGTGACGCCCGACTAGGGTCGGGCCCATGACGACTCCCCGCGAGGACGCGCCCCGAGAGGACGGCAGGGCCGACGACGAGCTCCGGCCGGTGAAGCTCACCCGGGGCTGGCTCGACCACGCGGCGGGGTCGGTGCTCGTCGAGTTCGGACGCACCCGGGTGCTCTGCGCCGCCTCGGCGTCGGAGGGGGTGCCGCGCTGGCGCAGGGGCTCCGGGCTCGGCTGGGTGACCGCCGAGTACGCCATGCTCCCGGCGTCCACCAACACCCGCTCGGACCGGGAGTCGGTCAAGGGCCGGATCGGCGGCCGCACGCACGAGATCAGCCGCCTCATCGGCCGGTCGCTGCGCGCGGTCATCGACTACCAGGCCCTGGGCGAGAACACCATCCAGCTCGACTGCGACGTGCTCCAGGCCGACGGCGGCACCCGCACGGCAGCCATCACCGGCGCCTACGTCGCGCTCGCCGACGCGGTCGCCCACCTGCGCGCCACCGGCGCGCTGCCGGCCGGAGATGCGGCAAGCCCGCTGACCGGCTCGGTCGCGGCGGTCAGCGTGGGGATCATCGACGGCGTCCCGCGTCTGGACCTCCCGTACGTCGAGGACGTCCGCGCCGAGACCGACATGAACGTGGTGATGACCGGCGACGGCAGGTTCGTCGAGGTCCAGGGCACCGCCGAGGGGGTGGCGTTCGACCGCGCCGAGCTCGACGCGCTGCTCGCGCTGGCCGAGAAGGGCTGCGCCGACCTCACCCGCCTGCAGCAGGAGGCGCTGAGCTCATGAGGCACCGCCGGTGAAGGTCTTCCTCGCCTCGCGCAACGTCAAGAAGATCGCGGAGATGGAGCGGATCCTCCGCGAGCACCTGCCCGGTCTCGACGTGCTCGGCCTCGACGACGTCGAGCCCTACGACGAGCCGGTCGAGGACCAGCCGACCTTCGAGGGCAATGCCCTGCTCAAGGCCCGGGCCGGCCGCGCCGCCACCGGGCTGCCGTCGCTGGCCGACGACAGCGGGCTGTGCGTCGACGCGCTCAACGCGATGCCCGGCGTGCTGTCGGCGCGGTGGTCGGGCCAGCCCACTGGGTCGAAACAGGGGCAGGACGACCGCAACAACCGGCTGCTGCTCGACCAGCTCGCCGACGTACCCGACGAGCGGCGTACCGCCCACTTCCAGTGCGCCGTCGCCTTCTGCCACGCCGCGGGCGAGGAGCTCACGAGCGGCGTGATGCCCGGCCGCGTGATCCGCGAGACGCGCGGCACCGGCGGCTTCGGGTACGACGTGCTGTTCGTCGCCGACGACCGCCCCGGCCTCACCACGGCCGAGCTGAGCGTCCCCGAGAAGGACGCGATCTCCCACCGCGGCTGGGCGCTGCGCCGGATGGCGCCGATCGTGGCCCGGGTGCTGGGATGAATCACCCGATGAGCATCGGGTTCCGCCTGCGTCGCGCCGTGGCGAATGTCGTGCTCTGGATGATCCGGTGGCAGGTGGTCGGCGAGGTCCCGCGCAAGGGCATCCTCGTCGGGGCCCCGCACACGTCGAACTGGGACTGGGTCCTCACTCAGCTGCTCGCCTGGCACAGCGGGATCAAGATCCGGCTGCTGGTCAAGCACTCGCTCTTCAAGGGCCCGCTCGGCTGGCTGCTGCGCGCCTCCGGTGCGGTCGAGCTCGACCGCGACAACCCCGGGGCGACGATCCGCGCGTTGCTCGCCGACGCCGAGACCGACGAGACGTTCCTGCTCGGGATCGCGGCCGAGGGCACGCGGAGCAAGGGTGACTACTGGAAGTCCGGCTTCTACCGGATCTCCCGGCAGACCGGCCTGCCGATCACCCTGGCCTTCCTCGACGGGCCGTCCCGCACCGTCGGCTGGGGCCCGACGTTCGAGCTCACGGGTGACGTCGTGGCCGACATGGACAAGATCCGCGCGTTCTTCGCCGACAAGCGGGGATTCGAGCCCGAGCTGATCACGACCCCGCGCCTGCGCGAGGAGGACCACCTCGCCGGCTGACGCCGGCTCTGGCTGCGTGCCGAAGGGGGGACTTGAACCCCCACGCCCGAAGGCACGGGTACCTAAAACCCGCGTGTCTGCCTGTTCCACCACTTCGGCGGGCGTCGTCAGTCTCTCAGGTCACCCCGCGACGTCCTACGACCTGGTCGCCGGGGCAGCCACGCCGTAGGACGTTGACCGCCCCCGCCGGGAGGTCATCTCTGGTGGGTGTTGAGTCGAGACTTCCGTCGGTCGAATCGAGACTTCCGCGGGTTGAGTCGAGACTCCTGGCGTACGCCGTGGCGGGAACTCTCGATTGAAACGACGAAAGTCTCGATTCGACGGTCAGGAACCCTCAGCGCGGCTCCTCGTCGGCGAGGTTGAGCTTCAGGTCCCGGCGCAGCTTGGCGACGTGGCCGGTGGCCTTGACGTTGTACTGCGCGAGGAAGACCTTGCCGTCCTCGTCGACGACGACCGTCGAGCGGATCACGCCCTCGATGAGCTTGCCGTAGAGCTTCTTCTCCCCGAACGCGCCGTACTGCTTCATGACCGTGCGATCCGGATCGGACAGCAGCGTGATCGTCAACGAGTCGCGCTCGCGGAACCTCGCGAGCTTCTCCGGCTTGTCCGGCGAGATGCCGAGCACCTCGTAGCCCTCGGCCCGCAGTGAGTCCAGGGAGTCGGTGAAGTCGCACGCCTGCTTGGTGCAGCCCGGCGTCATCGCCGCTGGGTAGAAGTAGACGATCACCTTCCGGCCGAGGAAGTCGCCGAGCGCGACGTCCTTCCCGGTGTCGTCGGTGAGGGTGAACTCGGGTGCGGTGTCGCCGGGGGACAGGCGGTCGGACTGGCTCACGCGGACTCCTTGTCGCAAACGATGTGCAATAACGTAGGGTGGGCCCGAAGGCCACCGCCGAGGCCAACCTAGCGCCGACCCAGGAGGCACCATGCACGTCCCCGACGGGTTCCTCGACGCGCCGACCTCGCTCGCGACCGGCGCGGCCGCGGTGGCCTGTGTCGGCGTCTCCCTGATCAAGGCGCGCACCGAGCTCGACGACAAGACCGCTCCGATGGCCGGCCTCGTCGCGGCCTTCATCTTCGCGGTGCAGATGCTCAACTTCCCGGTCGCGAACGGCACCAGCGGGCACCTCCTCGGCGGCGCGCTCGCGGCGGTCCTGGTGGGGCCGTGGACCGCCGTGCTGTGCATGAGCACGGTCTTCATCGTCCAATGCCTGCTCTTCGCCGACGGCGGCATCACCGCCCTCGGAACCAACATCATGCTGATGGGCGTCACCACGGTCGCCGTGGGCTGGCTGGTCTTCCGCCTGCTCCAGGTCGTGCTGCCCAAGAAGCTGTCGGTCGTCCCGGTCGCCGCCGGCGTCGCCGCCTTCGTGTCGGTGCCCGTCGCCGCACTGCTGTTCGTGGCGCTCTACGCGGTCGGCGGGACGGCGGACATCCCGATCGCCAGCCTGGCGACGGCGATGGTCGGGGTCCACCTCCTGATCGGCATCGGCGAGGGCGTGATCACCTTCCTGGCGATCGGGGCGATCCTCGCCGTCCGCCCCGACCTGGTGTACGGCGCCCGTCGCGTGCTCGCGGCCCGGGAGCTCGAGATCCGGACGGGGGTCTCGGCGTGAACAAGGTCTCCACTCGGTGGGTGCTGCTCGCGATCGCCGCCGCCGCCGTACTGCTCGCCGGCCTGGTCAGCTACTACGCGTCCGCGTCGCCGGACGGCCTGACCAAGGTCTCGGAGGACAAGGGCTTCGCGAGCACCCAGACCGGGCACCACGCCGACGGCAGCCCGTTCGCCGGGTACGCCACCAAGGACGTGGGCAACGAGCGGCTCTCGGGAGGCCTGGCCGGCGTCGTCGGCGTCGTGGTCGTGCTCGCGCTGGGCAGCGGCGTGGTCTACCTGGTCCGGCGCCGCGGGCACGGACGACCGGGCTGATGGGCGCGGGGCACGGCCACAAGCTGCACTACCACGGCCACTCGCCGATCCACCGCGCTCCGGCGCACCTGAAGGTCCTGGCACTGCTGGGCTTCATGGTCGTGGTCGTGGCGACGCCGCGGACCTGGTACGCCGCGTTCGCCCTCTACCTGGCCGTCCTCGTCGTCGTCATCACGATCTCGCGGGTGCCGCTCACCTACATCCTGAAGCGGTCGGTCGTGGAGCTGCCATTCGTCCTCTTCGCCGTGCTGCTGCCGTTCGTCGCGACCGGTCCGCAGACCGAGGTCCTCGGCGTCACCGTCAGCCAGCACGGCCTCCAGGCGGGCATCGCCCTGCTCGTGAAGGGGACGCTGGGCGTCCTCGCGAGCCTCACCCTGGCGGCGACCACCGAGCCGCAGGACCTGCTCGCCGGGCTCGAGCGGCTCAGGCTCCCCGAGCAGCTGGTGCAGATCATGGCGTTCATGGTCCGCTACCTCGACGTCGTCACCGGCGAGATGCAGCGGATGAAGGTCGCCCGCGAGGCGCGCGGCTTCAACGCGCGCGACCCGCGGCACTGGCCGGTCCTCGCGCGCTCGGCCGGTGCGCTCTTCATCCGCTCCTACGAGCGCGGCGAGCGGGTGCACCTCGCGATGCTCTCGCGGGGCTACACCGGGCGCATGCCGCGATGACCACCCCCGTCCTCGACGTCCAGGGGCTCGCCTACGCCTACCCCGACGGCCACCAGGCGCTGTACGGCGTCGACCTGCACGTCCATCGAGGCGAGCGTGTGGCGCTCCTGGGCCCCAACGGCGCCGGCAAGACCACGCTGGTGCTGCACCTCAACGGGATCCTCAAGGCGGGCGCCGGGACGGTCGCGGTGAGCGGGCTTCCGGTGGAGAAGTCGAACCTGCGCGAGATCCGTCGTCGCGTCGGCGTGGTCTTCCAGGACCCCGACGACCAGCTCTTCATGGGCACGGTCCGTGCCGACGTCGGGTTCGGGCCGGCGAACCTCGGCGTCGAGGGCGCCGCGCTCGACGCGCGGGTGATGACGGCGCTGGAGCAGGTCGGCATGGCCGAGTACGTCGACCGCCCGCCCCACCACCTCTCCTTCGGCCAGCGCCGCCGGGTCGCGGTCGCGACGGTCCTCGCGATGGAGCCCGAGATCCTGGTCCTCGACGAGCCGTCCTCCAACCTCGACCCGGCCTCGCGCCGGGAGCTGGCCGACATCGTCCGCATGCTCGACGTCACCGTGCTGATGGTCACCCACGACCTGCCGTACGCCCTGGAGCTGTGTCCACGGTCGGTGATCCTCAGTGGCGGCACCATCGTCGCCGACGGGGCGACGCCGGACGTGCTCGGCGACGAGGTGCTGATGAGGGAGCACCGGCTGGAGCTGCCGTTCGGATTCGACCCGCGCGCGGTGCCACCGCGGGGGCGTTGATAGCCTCCAACCGACGTCGACTCAGCGAGGTGCAACCGTGGGCCAGGACCAGGAGCTGTCCGCTCTGGAGCAGGAGATCGAGGAGA
>ERZ724512.688-NODE-688-length-15805-cov-7.106540_pt1 | contig 15805 bp, 13 predicted proteins | sample MGYA00376045_ERZ724512 | MGnify/ENA primary metagenome ERZ724512 (study PRJEB28724, sample SAMN07190883) | activated sludge metagenome | isolation source: activated sludge of sewage treatment plant in Hong Hong | place: Hong Kong | collected 2016-03-17 ... | reverse complement strand
CTACCCGCCGAACCTCACCCGGCGAGCCTCACCCCCACCAGATGTCCGAAGAGCCAGATATCGCATGCGACCACACCGTCCACGGATCGCCTGTCCACTTACCTTAAGGTGCGGCAGATCCGCAACGTAGAGATCGGCGAGCGCTCTCACCGTCGTGGCGACAACAATCGGCACTCCGAGCCCGTCGGCTTCCGCGGCCAAGTGCGCGAACACCTTCCTGCGGAAGGGGCGGGCGAGTCCTCGTCCTCGGTGCTCCGCGGCGTGGTCGGAAAGGACCCAGGCTCCGTCTTCGGGATGAACGAGCAGGGTAGCCGTGGCGTCGAAGTAGCCAACGACCCACCCTTCATGCCGTCGCCAGCGGGCAATCATCAGCGCTTGGCCGAGCGGGAAGCCGATCAGCACGAACGCCGCGAGCATCGCGGCGCTGCCGAGGGCCAACTCTCCGGCCGTAGTAGGGATGTCGAGCGTCCACAGCAGCAGCGCGTAGCTAGCGGTCCAGGTGAGAAGGAGTCCGAGCACAATCACCGCCGTGCAGCGGTCGGTGTGTCGGATCGTCAGGCGGAGCAGCTTGAGTCGTGTCCTCCCGTTGAGCGGCTCGGTGCCCTTGAGAGGTCCTGGTTGCGGGACCGGACGATCGCTGTGATCGGTCACTGGTCTGCCTCCAGTTGTGTCGCCTGATCTGGCCAAGGGTATAGGCTGCCCAAGCGCTGGAAGCTCATCCTGACCCCGTCGCGGTCGACGTAGCGGCCGTGCCGATCCAGGCTCAGCGGCCCGCTGTGTTCGTGGCTTCCACTGGGGTGAGCGACCGCGGCCAGAGCCAGTTGGGTGTGCTCACGGTCGAGTCCGGGGAGGTTGCGGCTGAGGTCGACGGGCGGTCCGTCGAGGAGCGAGGCGGCGACACGGAGCAGGCGGACCTCGCCGCCGGAGAGCGCATTGAAGTTGTCGTCGATCATCTGGTCGACGTCGATCCACCACCGGCCGGGGACGTCGCCTTGTTGGACCCACGGCTGCCCTGAGTCGGCGAACCGGCCGTCGGAGGCGCGGATGAGGAGTTCGACGCCGGCCTCGAGCGAATACAGTCCCTTCGCCCAGCGGCGCAGGGTTTCGTGAACCTCGGTCATCGGCTTCGCCTTTCGGGGCGGCCCCGACGCTCGAGGCGAGCCATGGCGGTGATCGGCTGGAGCGACGGAACCGTGGTCAGTCCGCCGGCTCCTCGCGTGCGGTTCGCCGCACCGTGGAGCCTGTCGGCGCGTTCATGCGCGGCGAGGGAGCGATCGCCGTGCTGGATGAGGTCTGCGAGGTCGGGCCCGAGGCCTTCGGAGATCACGCGTTGGTCGCCGAGATTCTGGCGCTTCCGCACCCACTTCGTCTCAAGGTGACCGGTGGCCCCGGAGAGGATCGCGATCAGGATCACTGCGATGAGCGCGGCCCAGCGGGCGTTGCGGTACGCGTCGAAGGCGGCCAGCCCGAAGACGATCCAGCGGATCTTCCAGGAGAATCCGATGAGCGGGATGCTACGCGCGGCCTGGCTGGCTACGTTGATGAAGATCTGGACGATGCGCCATGGAAGGCAGTAGGCGTCCGCTGCGTTGACCAGCGTCGAGTCGTAGACCTGGGAGTGGCCGAGGGCTTGGCTGATGATGGCGCTCGTCTGCCGATCCGTCAGCTGGCCGCTGACGACTTGGCGGAGAAGCTCCGGGCTCACTACCAGGACGGCCGGTGCCGGCATGACGACGTGGCCGCCGCCCAGCTGGCTGCCGATCCAGACGGACGGCTGGTGTCGTCCGCGCAGTGACGCGATCGGTACGATCGCCGCCAGGATGGCATCGCGTTGGAAGTCGTTCGCCGGTGTGGCGCCGAAGCGCCACCACAGCATGGGCCGGGTTTTCCGGGCTTCGACTGCGGCGAACCCCACGAGCAGGATCCCGACAAGCGCCGGCAGGGAGAGGCCCCACATGACAATCCACACAAGGCTGCTGAACAGCACGCCGGTGATCTGCGCTCGTGCCCAGGTGCCGCGCCAGCCGTTCACGACTTCACCCCGCTCGCTTTGGCAGCCGCCGTCTCCGACGAGATCCGCGACAGCCTGGTCAGTTCCTTGGCGTCGAGGTGGCCGCCGCACAGTTCGGCGATCTCGGTAACGCTGACGCGCTCGGCCAGCAGAGCGCGGACGGCGTCCGCCGCTTGCCGCTCGGCGATCTGGGTCGCTTCGTCACGTTCGGCAAGTGCTGTCAGGATCTCGACGGCGAGTCCGGCTTGGCGGCGCTCCCGCTCGAGGCGTCCCTTCTGCTTGGCTGACAGCGCCTCGGTCACCCGCCGCCGCGCGTCCTGTTTCAGTCCCTGCCTGACCATCGTGGGCTCCTCCTCCAAGGTCTCCTCGACCCCTTAAGCCCACCGACCCCCATGATCCGGACACCCAACACCGAACGAATCCCGACAACCCCTCCGAATCACCACCAACGACATCCCGAACCCCATGTCACCAGTCCCTACAGAACACCCCGAACTCGACCAACCAGAAACATCACACACCTCTGGCATGACCAAAACCCGTAGTCAGAGCCACATTGCTCGGCTGGCGTGGGAAGCGTAGCAAAGAACTCGGCGCTCGGGGTGTCCGGATCGGACCCCTTCCCAGGCTTAAGGGGCGTGACCATGAGCCTGCACCGCATCACAGCCGGGTCGGGATATGACTACCTGACCCGCCAGGTCGCGGCCATGGACTCCACCGAGAAGGGGCACACCGGTCTGGCGTCCTACTACACCGAGAAGGGTGAGGTTCCCGGACGCTGGGTCGGCTCGGGCATGGCCGGCATCGAGGGCCTGGACGCCGGTGACCTGGTCACCGCCGAGCAGATGCTCGCGCTGTTCGGGTCGGGCCATCATCCGCTGGCCGAGCAGCGCAAGCGCGACCTGGCCGGCCCCGGTCTGACCGAGAAGGACTACTTGGAGATCACTCGGCTGGGTGAGCCGTTCCGGGTCTATGCCGGGGACATCAGCCCGTTCCGGGTCGAGGTCGCCCGCCGCCTCGAAGCCCTCAACAAGGAGCGCGGACGTCCCCAGAAGGCCGCCACCGCGATCGAGGACCGTGCCCGGATCCGCAGCCAGGTGGCCCTGGAGATGTTCCGCGAGCAATACGGACGCGACCCGTTGAACGATCGGGAACTCGCCGGCCTTGTGGCCAAGTTGTCGCGGCAGCAGACCACGGCGGTGGCTGGTTTCGACCTCACCTTCTCCCCGGTGAAGTCGGTTTCGACCCTGTGGGCGCTGGCCGATCCTGCGCTGGCCGCGACCGTCGAACGCTGCCACCAACAGGCCGTGGCGGACGCGTTGTCGTTCATCGAGCACCATGCCCTGTACACGCGCACCGGCACCGACGGGGTGCGGCAGGTTGACGTCCGCGGCCTGGTCGGCGCGGCGTTCACCCACCGCGACAGCCGCGCCGGCGACCCCGACCTGCACACCCATGTGGCGGTCGCCAACAAGGTCCAGACCATCACTGACGGACGCTGGTTGTCGATCGATTCCCGGGTGCTGCACAAGGCGGTCGTGACCGCGTCCGAGACCTATAACACCGCCCTCGAACGGCATCTGGCGGAGGCGATCGGGGTGCGGTTCGAGGCCCGTCCGGGCACCGATCCGCGCAAGCGCCCGATCCGCGAGATCGTCGGCGTGGACCCCGCTCTCAACCAGCGCTGGTCGACCCGCAGGCAGTCCATCGAGGCCCGCCGCCGTGAACTCGCCGCCCGGTTCCAGGCCGATCACGGCCGTCCGCCGACCCCGGTGGAGGCGATCGCGCTCGCTCAGCAGGCCACGCTGGAGACCCGCGACGCCAAGCACGAACCCCGCAGCCTTGCCGAGCAGCGAGCCACCTGGCGGACGCAAGCGGGCGAGGTTCTGGGTGGCGAAGCGGGCATTCAGACCGTGATCCGGGACGCCCTCCACCCGGCGCCTGCCGTCCGGTTGATCCCCACTCAGAGTTGGCTGGAGGACGCCGCCAAGCGCGTCGTCGCGGTCGTCCAGCGGGACCGGTCGACGTGGCAGACCTGGCACCTGCGCGCCGAAGCGTTGCGGTGCGTCCGGGCCGTCGAAGTGCCGTCCGAGCACGTCGAGACCGTCACCAACTTGCTGCTCGACCAGGCCCTCACCTACTGCCAGGCACTCACCCGGCCCGTCCCGGGCGAGCCCGCCGAACCCATCCCGTTGCGCCGTGCGGACGGCGCCAGCGTGTACACCGTCGCCGGGTCGCAGCTATACACGTCCAACGCGATCCTGGCCGCCGAAGCCCGCCTCGTCGCGGCCGCCGGACGCCGCGACGGCATGGTCGTGCCCACCCCGGCACTCGACATGGCACTGATCGAATGCCACGCCAACGGCGTCGAACTGAACCCCGGGCAGGTGCTGCTGGTCCGCGAAATGGCGACGTCCAGTGCCCGGGTCCAGCTAGCTATCGCCCCGGCCGGAACGGGCAAGACCACCGCCATGAACGCCTTGTCCCGTGCATGGACCGGAGCCGGCGGAATCGTGATCGGACTCGCCCCGTCCGCCGCCGCGGCCGCGGCGCTGGGCGAGCAGCTGGACGGCCACAGCGACACCCTGGCCAAGCTCGTCTGGTCGCTGCGCAACGGCGAAACGCCCGACTGGATCGCCGAGATCGGGCCGCAGACGCTGGTGATCATCGACGAGGCCGGCATGGCCGACACCCTGTCGTTGGACACCGCCGTGCAGCACGTCCTGGAGTGCGGCGGCAGCGTCCGGCTGATCGGCGACGACCAGCAGCTGGCCGCGATCGGCGCCGGCGGAGTGCTCCGCGACATTGAAGCCACCCAAGGCGCGTTGCGGCTCACCGAGCTGGTCCGCTTCACCGACCGGGCCGAAGGATCAGCCAGCCTCGCGCTGCGCGGAGGAGACACGTCGGCGCTCGGGTTCTACCTCGACCAGCGCCGCATCCACGTCGGCGACGCCACCACGATGGCCGACGACCTGTTCGCGTCCTGGACCGCCGACCGGGCCGGCGGACTCGACTCGATCATGCTCGCCCCCACCCGCGAACTCGTCGCCGACCTCAACCAACGCGCCCGGAGCCAGCGCCTCTCCGACACCGAACCGGGACCGCAGATCGAACTCGCCGACGGCAACCTCGCCTCGCCCGGCGACACGATCATCACCCGCACCAACAACCGCAAGCTGCGCGTATCGGCGACCGACTGGGTCAAGAACGGCGACCGCTGGACCATCGTCGGCGTCGACCTCCGGCGCGGCATACACGCCCGCCACACCCAGTCCGGACGCCACGTCCAGCTGCCCCTCGACTACGTCGCCGAGTCGGTTGAACTCGGGTATGCGACCACCACCCACTCCGCCCAGGGCGTCACCGCCGACACCATGCACGGCATGCTCGCCGGCAGCGAGTCCCGCCAGCAGGCCTACACGATGCTCACCCGCGGACGCGAAGCCAACCACGCCTACCTGGTCGTCGTCGGCGACGGCGACCCGCACACCCTGATCCATCCCGAGACGATCAACCCGCTCACCCCGACCGACGTCCTCGAACACATTCTCGCCCGCGATGAGTCCCCCGTCTCAGCCACTACCGCCCTCCGGGAGGCCGCCAGCCCGGCCCGTCAGCTCGGCGACGCGGCCGCCCGCTACGCCGACGCGATCACGTTCGCCACTGCTCACCTGGCCGGCGAACTCGGCATCAGCGCCCTCGAACGGGCCGTCGACGACGTCGCACCCGGACTCACCGAAGCCCCGACCTGGCCGGCGCTGCGCGCCCAACTGCTGGCCGTCCAGGCCGACGACAGCGACCCGATCCGGGCGCTCTCCCGGGCCCGCATCGTTCCCGTCGCTGACGACCACGACCCCTGCGCGGTGCTCGCCGGACGCATCGCCGATACCCACCAGACGTACCGCGGGCCGCTGCCCTGGCTGCCCCGCATCCCGGCTTCACTGACGCGCGATCCGACGTGGGGCCCCTACCTGGACGCCCGCCGGGACCTCGTCGTCGACCTCGCCGAGCGGGTCCGCGCCGACGCCCTCGATGCGAAGGCGCGGCCCGCCTGGCTCAGCGGGACGGGACGCGCCGCACCCGAACTCGTGGCCGACATCGAGGTCTGGCGGGCCGCACACCGGGTCGAGCCCGGCGACACCCGGACCACCGGCGACCGCCGCGACGGGCCGGCCGAGCACCGCTGGCAGACCCACCTCGACCGGCGGCTCGCCTCAACCGCCACCGCCGCTATGGCCGAATGGCGTCCCCTACTCACCGAGATCTCTCCGCTGGTCCTCACCGACGACTTCGTCCCCACCCTGGCAGCCCGACTGTCGCAGCTGTCCTCGTCCGGCATCAACATCCCGCCGCTGGTGCGGGCGGTCGCCGGCCAGGGGCCGTTGCCCGACGACCATGCCGCGGCCGCGCTGTGGTGGCGCCTGTCCCGACACCTCACGCCTGCCGTCGCAGAAGCCGTCGACACCGACCACCACCTCGCCACCCAATGGCTGCCCAGCTTCGCCGACCGCCTCGGCAAAGCCGCAGCCGAGATGCAGAACAGCCCGTGGTGGCCCGCCCTGGTCACCACCATCGAGCGCGGACTCCAGCGCGGCTGGCCCCTCGACCGGCTACTCGACGAAACCGAGACGCTCGCCAACGGCGGCCATACCGACCTCTGCCAAGCCTGGGTATGGCGGCTCTCGCTGCTCACCGACACCCACGACTTGCCGGACGAGGACCGCGACGACCCCGCCGACGAACCCCCGGCCGACCTGAACGACGGATGGGCACCTGCGTCTACGGCGGACCCGGCCGTGCTGGCCTCGGGGCCAGCCGATGCCGACTGGCTCGATCTGGACGCCGACCAGGTCCTGCTCCTCGAAGGGCTGCTCCGCTCCGCGATGGGTGCCCCCGAACCCAGCGAGGCGCAGATCGGCCACCAACTGGAACGCCGCGACCAGATCGCGTCCAGCCCCGTCCGCCTCGAGCGCCTCGCCCAGGTCAACCAGTTCGCCACCACCTACTACCAGGCGTGCCTCCCGACCAGCTGGGCACAGCCCTACCTCGACCAGCGCCTGCACGCCGACCCGGCCGCGCTCGAACCGCTGCGGCTCGGCTACGCACCCGACAGCTGGACCGGCCTGGTCACCCACCTGCGCCGGATCGGCGTCACCGACGAGGAGATGCTCACCGCCGGCGTCGCGACCACCGCGTCCACCGGACGGCTCATCGACCGCTTCCGCGACCGCCTTGTCATCCCCATCGTCCACGATCGGCAGGTGCTGGGCTTCGTCACCCGCCGCAACCCCGTCTACGGCGACGACGACGGACGCGGGCCCAAGTACCTCAACACCGCCGCCACACCGCTGTACGCCAAGGGCGACCAGCTCTACGTCGCCGGCAACCTGACCGGTGACGTCACCCCCGTCCTGGTCGAAGGACCGCTCGACGCGATCGCCGTCACCCTGGTTGGCGACGGCCACCACGTCGGCGTCGCGCCCCTCGGAACCAGCCTCACCGAAGCCCAAGTCGCGCAACTCCATGAACACGGACACAACCCTGTCGTGGCCACTGACGCCGACCTCGCCGGACAGCTCGCAGCCGAACGCGACTACTGGCTACTCACCCTCTACAACCTCGACCCCACCCACGCCGGGCTACCGGACGGTTCAGATCCGGCCGACCTGGTCGCGGCAGGTGATCGTGCCGGCCTCGTCGGAGCGATCGCCCATGCCCGCCCTCTGGCCGACTCGCTGATCGACGAACGGCTCGACCACCTCGATGCCACCCAAGCCGCACTGGATGCGCTCCGCATCCTCGCAGCACAGCCAACCGGCCGGTGGACCGCCGGCTGCGAGAACATCGCCGAGCGAACTGGGCTCCCCTCGGTCGTCCTACGCTCGGCGTTCGCGCCCATAGTGAAGGCCCGCAACGCCGACCCTCGCAAGGCCACCCAAGCCGGCATCGACCAGGTCGCACAGACCAAGGACCGCCTTACCGTGATCCAGAACGGAGAGACCGCGGCGGAGCTCGTCGAACACATCGAACCGCTGGCGCGGAATCCCCGGCCCGAACCGCTCCCGACCCTCGACCCTCCACGCCCCTCAGGGATCTCGTGGTGACCGAGGACGTCAGGCCACAATGGACAACAGCCCCAAGGAGACGCGCATGCAGCCCATCCTGATCACCGTAATCGCCTTTGCGGCCGGTCTGCCGCTCGGGCTCTGGCTACGCCGAAACTTGGCCTCGCTGAGCTATCGCAGTGGAGACGAGCACGACCAACCCCAGCCAGGGTCACGTCGGTGGGTGGTCCTGACCAGCGCGCTCTCGATCGGAGCGCTCGCTGCGGCAGCGCTGTTCAGCAGTCGGCCGCTTGCCTACTTACCGATGTTCCCCCTCGCCATCAGCGGTCCCTGGCTGGCGGCGGTGGACTTCGACGTACTCCGCATCCCGAACCGAGTACTCGCCCCGACTGCGGGCCTCACCCTGCTCGCCGTGGTGGGCGTCGCAGTCGCCACGCGGGATTGGCAGACGCTCGCTATTCCGGTCGTTGGCGCTTTGCTGAGCGGCGCGGCATTCGCCTCCGTGCACTTTGCCACCAAGGGCGGCATCGGATTCGGCGATGTCAAGCTTGCCGCACTGATGGGCCTCGCCGTCGGGTCGCTCGGCGCGGTTGCAATCTGGCTGAGCGTCCTCACCGGCTCAGTAGTTGCGCTCTTCTGGACGAGGACGAAGCGCCGGGTCGGACCGATCCCGTACGGGCCTTGGCTCCTCTGCGGAGCCTGGATGGCTGCCCTCGCCAGGATCTTCGCCCCCGGATGATGGGCGGCCAAGCGGGGAGAGCATCCGACACCCAACGGACACCATCAGGGGTGTGTCGACGTGTTCAACCAGGCGCGTTCCGTTCCATCGTCGTGCAGCACAACGTGGACGTATTCATCTCTTCGATCGCGCGCATCAATTCCCGAAGCCTTGAAGAACCTCTCACGCACCTCTTCTCTAGTAAGGGCATGACTGCCGCCGTTGTACCAGTAAAGGAGCAACTCCGCTCGATAGGTGCCGCCTTTGCCAGGTCGAGACCGCTCCTTACCGAGAGCATCCGCGATGTGACGCCACCACCACCGATCCGACACCCCAAGCGAGCACCCGAAAATGACGAACAGTTCAGTGTCATTGAATAGGTGTTCGTAGCGGGGCACATTCTGTGCCCAAAAAGGCTTAGCCAATCGGAGCGACTCGTCCTGATTGCCACTGCGCTTCTCGGGCGCATCGATGCCAAATAGGAGCGAGCGGGGAATGCTCTGATGCCCGTGCGGGTGGACCACCTCGGTCATTAGGTATGATGAAAAGGAATCGCCGGGGCGCACCGACGCGCCTGTCACATCCTTTGGGTTGCCTTTGAAACTGAAGTTGCGATCGACGGTCTTCAAAGGCAAGGGGTCGAACTGCTTCTGATCTAAGTAGATGAAGTCGTCCAGCAACGGGGTGTAGTTGAAGTTCACGAAAAGGAAGTTGAAGACGGCATAGTTGTTGACGGCTGCAGGAAACTCCATTTGCCTGTAGTCTTCCGGCGCCAAGTCGCCCAGAAACTCGGCCAGCGACTTGATCGCAAGCTTGCGATCCATCGAGTCAGCTCCCAAACGGGCGAGCAGCGAGCCCGGGACAGCGAGGTCCAGGAACTCCGAGAACTCACCTTGCATCTCCCGAAGCGCGCCAGCGAGTTCGGTCGGCCTGACTCGCCGCGTTGCAAGGAGATCGCCGACAACGCACTCAACGTCGCTCCAGTCCTCCTTCTTAGCTTCTCGAAGCCTCTCCATCTCCTGAAGGATCGGATTGCCCAAATTGAACGAGCGTAGCTTCAGGAAGTGATAGAAGCTCGCGTATCTAGTGTCGACTGAGGACTGATAATCACGCATCACCTGGAGGTCGAAGCCATTACCGATGAATGCCATCACGTTGTGCTGATCGCCAGGTGCGGCGAAACCGGCACTCTGGTAGTCGCGGTGTCCCACGTGACCTTCCTCCATGAGGTTGAGATTAATGCTCCTACCCGTTGGCCTCCCCGGCACTGCGAGACCTACGTTATCGGGTACGACGGCCACAGCAGACACGGCGATACGCGTTGCGGGGTGCGTTGGCCAGACGATCCGACGCAGGCTTCATTCCCACCATCCCGCAGGGCCAGAGCGAACAGTTGCGACCGAGCCGAGGGCGAAGAGCGAAGTCGACACTTGGCCCCGCGGCAACCCGGCCCGATCGCCCACGGCCCCGCGGTCCACCAACTTCTGGTTAGCCGCGATCACTGCGCCGTGGCGCGACAGCGTGAGCATACGTCTCGATCTGGCCGGGTACTGCTTTGCGGCGCCGCGACCGTTGAGCGCGATCACTTTCACTTGTGCAGGTCCAGCATCAGCGTAACCAATGCCTGGGAGACCGAGTTCCGATTCGCACGATGCCGATCGCTATCGGGCGTGACGGACCCGATACGCGCCATTCCCCTCCGACAAAACTCGCCAGCCTGTTCGAGATCCCCATCCATCGCACACAGTACGGCCACATTGTGTTCGACCGCCGAGGTTGCGATCGTCACAGACGCGATTGGGCCAACTCCAGGAAAGATGACGTCCTGGATGTGTTCGTAGCACTCGCCCGCCTCCTTCGCCGCAGCGGCTGTGGAGTCCCAGTCTCCTCGCGCGATGTAGAGCGCGGTTTGGTTGAGAAGAACACCGCCGAGAAGGTTCCAGGCATCAGGATTCCACGGGCTGGACTTCGTGCCGACTCGGTAGATCTCGGCAACCTTGAGCATGACGTCTTCAGCAGGCAGTCGGATTGTATTCGCGGGACGTAACAGGAGGTGCTCTCCGTAGGCCTCACCATCTGCCCACAGAGCCAGGGGGACGAAGACATTCACAGCCAGAGCGTACGCGTTGGGCAGCCGCCCAGGCGATGCCTGCGTACACGACGCACCGCATAAAAGCGAGGGGCCGACGGCCAGTCCCCAACTGCCGGGTGGATACGGGTCGCTCCTCGCTGCTGACCATTCGCCGAGGCGTGTAGGGCATCCTGCAGCCCGCTGAGCGAGCGATCGATCTCGGGCTGAGTTCACCTGCGTCGAGAGGTGTCAGTTGTGCTCCTCAACCTCGAGTTCAAGCAAAGGTGGCGTCAGCCTAGAACACCTCGCCGGTGGCGGGGTCCACAAGATCACCAGTGGTCTGCCCCACCAGGTGCATGCCGCGCGATGACGTCTCCGAAACAGAAACCCCAAGCGTGTCGACGTCAGCCGCGAACATGAGCGCTCGACCCGATGCCGCGGCGCGGCCGATCAGGCGTGCGTTTCGGGCATCGGCGGGCCAGGCGCTGTGGTGTTCGTCGCAGCCGTTCTTGGTGCGGGTCTTGAGGCGTTCGAGGAAGCCCGGGACGCCGTAGCGGTGCCATTCTTCGAGCGCGCTGCTGGTGGGGTCGATGCCGGCGCGGCGACGTTGGTCGGCGAGGACTGCGATCTCGTGGACGAGGTGGGGGTGCTGGGGCCAGCAATCGGGGATCATGCCGGCGTTGTGGTCCCACACGTACTCGTGGTTGAACCAGGTAACGAACTCTTCCAGCCACGTCCACAGCTGGCGGCGCAGGACGGGGTTGGTGCAGGTGGGTGGGTCCCAGGGGCGGGGAAGCTTGTTCTGGTTGCCGACCTGCTTCTTCTGCTCCTCGGTGCCGTTCTGCGAAAGGTACAGGTTGAGGAACGCCTGGCGAAGTTCGTTGCCGGTCGGCTGCGGGAACGGCTGCACGAGTTGCCCGGTCACGACTGACCGTCCCTCCGGCTGCGGGCGAGCGCGGCGATCGTGCGCGCCTCGGTGGAAATCGTCCGGTCACGTCGCGTCTCGAGTTCGCGGCGGAGGTCGCGCTGCTCGGCGAAGAGCGCTTGGCCGGTGTTGCCGTCGATGCAGCGGGTGAGGCGGGCGATGATCGGTTTGCTGTTCTCAGCCACGATTAGCGCGTGCTTCTCGGGCAGTTGCCGGACTTCTTCTGGACGGAGGATGAGCATGTCGTCGCCGTGGGCGGTGCGGCCGCCGGTGTGGCCGAGTTGCCAGGTGGTGCGGGTGACGCGGGTGGTGCCGACGAGGTCGGAGACTTCCTTGTTGAAAGCGACGTCTTTGGAGCCGCCGAACATGATCAGCACGTTGGTGAGCCCGAACAGGGCGCGGGCGTCGGTCTCGCCGAAGATCGAGGCCAGTTGCCGCCAGGTCTGGGCGGCGTAGATGAACGAGATCCCCAGGGCGCGCTCGTTGGCCATCCGGGTGCGCAGGGTGGGCAGCGGCGCGGTGGACGGCAGCTCGTCGAGGCAGGCAAGCATGGGCGGGCACAGCCGTCCCCACCGACTGCGGTTCGCGAGCTGGAGTGCGGTGTCGAGGATGTGTTCGGTGAGCGCGGTCATCAGCGGTGAGGCGGAGGCGTAGGGGTCTTCGCGTCCGAGCAGGTAGAACGTGCCTCGGGCGGCGATGACGGCGGCGACGTCGGTGGCGGGCCGGCCGGGGGCGGGGACGCAGCGGGCGCGGATGCCGGGCTGGAAGAACAGGCTCATCGACTGTTGGACGGTGGTGATGGTGTTGCCGGTGGTGCGGTCGTCGCCGGTGAGCGCACCGCGGAGCAGGCCGTGCCAGTAGGGCGCCGAGCCGGGATGGTTGAGCAGGATCTCGGCCGGTTCGTGGGTAGCGAGCGGTCGGGCGACCCATTCCAGGACGCGGTCGAGGGTGTGGCCGGCGAGGGCGGCAGCGTGCAGGTAGCACTGGAGCACCTTGGCGGCTTCGGCCGCATAGAACCGGGCGGCGGCGTCGCCCGAGCCACTGGTGGCCGTCGCCTTGATTGTCCCGGCGGCGAAGGCCTTCGCGCGCCGTTCCGCGACGAGGGGGTCCATGCAGCCGACGATCGGGTCCCAGACAAGTTCGTCCAGACCGTCGGCCTGCGCGAACGGGTCGAGCACCACCGTGGGCCGGTGGTCCCTGCGGCGGGCGGTGTAGGTCAGCAGCAGGTCGTCGACCTTGGTGAGGGTGACCAGTGCTGCGCCGGGCGCGGCGAGGAGGGCTGGGGTGAGCAGGTCGAGGGTCTTGCCGGAGCCTTGCGGGCCGATCACGCCGGCGGTCCGGTCCCACGGGCACCACAGCTCCCCGCCCCGGGGCTCGTGGGCCTTCCCGATCCGCCAGCCGACCTGGGTGGGGTCGAAGCGCTGCTTCATCGCCGTGCTCAGATGGCGATGCCGGGTGCCGGCGGCGGCACGACGGGCGGCTCGGGGCGTCGGATGGGGATGGGGGTGATGGTCTCCCACACCTCGGGTTCGGCTGTGGTGCGGAGGGCGGTGCGGACGCGGGGATCGGCGTCGGCGAGGACGTCGTCGCGGATGTACTCCCACGCCGAGGGTGGTACGACCTGGTCGATGAGCTGGCTGAGCAGCCGAACCTGGCCGGTGGGTTGTTCGCCGTGGTTGAGGTCGACGGAGCGGTCGAGGGCGACGACGGCGCTGGCGCCGTCCCCGCTGATCCAGGCGGCCATGCCGGCCAGGTACAGCGGAGCTTCCGCGCCGTAGGCGGGCACCTGGTTGACCACGCTTCGCCACAGGGCGAGGTGCTCGGGGGCGTTGTCGCGGGTGATGGACAGCACAGCGAGGCTCTGGGCGGACGGGTTCTGGGCGAGGACGGCCAGCCTGATCGCATCCTCCAGCGGCACCCGCGCCTGGGCCGGCCGGGTGGGGTCGGGCGGGTCGGCGGCCAGGTGCCGCTGGATCAGGTCGGCGGTGAGGTCGAGGATCGCCTCGGTGTCGCGCGGCTTCGGGAGGGTGTCGAGGACGGCGCCGATTTGGGTGGCGAGCTGGTCGGTGTCGGGGGCGCTGGCGAACGCGGCCTGCAGGTCGGCGCGGCTGGGCCGCAGCTTCAGCCCGTAGTGGGCGGCCTGGGTGGCGACCGGACCGGCGGGATTGATCGTGCCAGACTCGCCGTCGGGCAGTTCCCACGTGTCGTGGTCGATGAGCATGGTCTGTCGGTCGGCTAGGCCGGCGAGGTGGGCGTCTGCGCGGTGGAGGGTGTTCCAGCCGGTCGTGTGGTCGTCGGTATAGGCGACCAGGAAGGCGTCGGCGTCGGGGAACCGGGTCCAGATGCGGTCCAGGAGGTCCTCGGTTGCCCCTGCGTGCTGGATGTCGGGCAGGTCGACGCGAGCGGTGACTTCGACCCGTCCATTGCGGGTGACGATGACGACCAGGGATTCCTCCGGGGTGAAGCCGACGAGGTAGGGGATCAGTTCGGCGACCTCGCCGGGGTGGTGCATCTGCAGGCGGGGGATGTCGTGTTCGCTCATGGTCGGATCTCCTTCACGGTGCGTTCGGACGGGGTGGGGCGAGTCAGGGGCCGGGCCAGCGGCGGGACAGCCGCCAACCGAACCGCTTGAAACCTGGAGCTGGGGTGGATCGGCCGGACGGTCTCCCACACCTCCTCAGCCGACTGATCCGGCACAGGCGGGTCGGTGGCTGGATGGCGGTCAGGGTGCGGGGTGGTAGCCATCGTGGCGTCCTTCCCTGGTGGCGGTCGGGGTGAGGTCGGGCCGGACGATGGGGGCGACCCGGCGGAGCCGGCTGATGCCGAGGATCTGTTCAGCTTCGGCGGGGCTGGCCATGCCGTGCATCCGGCCTGGTCCCCAGCGGCGCAGCCCCCACACCGCGGCGGTGATCGTCGCGGCGAGCACCACGAGCTGGACGGTGATGATCCAGCCGTACAGGGCTTCCTGCCCGGCCGCCGGACCGTGCAGGACGACGCCCGCGATCGGGTCACCGGCAAGGACGCGGGGCAGGCTGGAGAAGAGGGCTCTGCCGCCCGGCCAGGTCCAGCCGGCGCCGGCGAACCAGTTGGCGATCGCGCGGGCGAGGTGGACGCCGAGGCCGGCGAGGAGCAGCCAGCCGGTGAGGATGCCGACGGGGATCTCCCAGGTGAACGGGTAGGGATCGCGGCGGCGGTCGGCCTGGGCGATCGTCATCGCGAATCTCCTGCGGAGGCGTGGAAGCTGACGTGGACGTGGTTGCGGTGAGAGAGGGTGGGGTTGGAGTTGCCGTAGGGATGCCGGTAGGGCCGCCAGCCGGAGCCGGCCGACGGGTTCCACTTGCGGGCGTCCCAGATGATGTACTTCACCCGCAGTTGGCTGGCGTGGGCCTGGACCCAGCGCGCGACCCGCCAGCCGTACGCGTTGCCGTCGCGGCTGTTCCATCTGGGGATCATGAGGTCGACTGCGAGACCGGTGCAGTGGTCGGAGAACCTGCACGTCGGCGAGGAGGCCGCCCGTCGCCCCCCGATGCTGCTGATCGCGGGAAACGCCTGCTTCACGCACCGCAGCCCGTGCAGCGCGGTGGCCCGCAGGCCGTGCTCGGCAGCTGACCCGGAGGGCGGGCAGGAGTCGTCGAAGCCGGGGAGCTGGCCGCCGAGCCCGTAACAGTCGGACGGGTCACCGGCCTCGACGACGGCCCCGGCCTTGCCGGCGTAGCTCCACGCAAAGAAGAGGACGTCGTTGCGGTAGGAGATGCTGCGGTTGTAGGCCCACAGGGCGCGGATCACGCCGGCCTGTCCGGTGCGGACGCCGGAGCGGACCAGGTAGTTGGCCGCGGAGAAGATCGAGTCCGCGTCGTTGTGGATGTCGCGGCGCCCGTCGCCGTCGCCGTCGACGCCGTAGGCGGCGAAGGTGCCCGGCATGAACTGCATCAGCCCTTGGGCGCCTGCGCTGGAGAGGTGGTTGTTGCGGCCGTGCCGGGTCTCGGCCATCCCGATCCCGGCCAGCAACTCCCAC
>ERZ724512.687-NODE-687-length-15810-cov-8.062329_pt1 | contig 15810 bp, 16 predicted proteins | sample MGYA00376045_ERZ724512 | MGnify/ENA primary metagenome ERZ724512 (study PRJEB28724, sample SAMN07190883) | activated sludge metagenome | isolation source: activated sludge of sewage treatment plant in Hong Hong | place: Hong Kong | collected 2016-03-17 ... | reverse complement strand
GACACACCCCCAAACCCAGAAGAAGAAAGAGAAGAAGGGCAGGCCCCGACTGCCACTCTCAGAATGGCAGGAGGGTCTGACAAAACCGGGTCAGCGCAATCCACAGGACCTCGCTCCCACAACCCAACGTAAGCGGCGGGCACGACACACCACGAACGCTGTCGACGGCGCTCGAAAACGAGGCCATAGCGGCGGTTGAAAACGGGGCCACCCAGACAGATTGGGTGGATGATCTCAGTGGAAGATTGGGCGTTGATCCGGCGGCTTGTCGCCGATGGCGTTTCGAAGCGGCAGGTGGCTCGGGACTTGGGGATCGGCCGGGCCACGGTCGACCGGGCGGTCGCCTCTGACCGTCCCCCGAAGTATGAGCGACCGCCGGTGGTGACCTCGTTCACGCCGTTCGAGGCGCGGGTGCGGGCGCTGCTGGCCGAGCATCCGGAGATGCCGGCCTCGGTGATCGCTGAACGAGTCGGGTGGGGCGGGTCGGAACGGTGGTTCCGACAGAACGTCGCTGGTTTGCGCCCGGACTATCGCCGGATCGACCCGTGCGATCGGATCGTGTGGTCGCCCGGCGACGCGGCGCAGTGTGATCTGTGGTTCCCGCCGCGCAAGATCCCGCTGGAGGACGGCACCGCCCGGCTGCTGCCAACGCTGGTGATGACCTGCGCGCATTCCCGGTTCACGTTGGGCCGGATGATCCCGACCCGTAAGACCGAGGATCTGCTGCTGGGAATGTAGGAGCTGCTGGGACAGCTGGGCCGGGTGCCACGTCGGCTGATCTGGGACAACGAGGCAGGCATCGGGTGAGGGAAACGGTTCGCGGCCGGGGTGTCGGTGTTCATGGGCACCCTGGCCAGCAAACTCGTGCTGCTACCCCCGAACGACCCGGAGTCCAAAGGGCTGGTGGAGCGGCGCAACGGCTGGTTCGAAACCTCGTTCATGCCCGGCCGGGACTTCAACTCACCGGATGATTTCAACACCCAGTTCGCCGACTGGCTTGCGATCGCGAACACCCGGACGGTGCGTACGCTCAAGGCCCGCCCGGTCGACCTGCTGGATGCCGACCGGGCCGGGATGCTCCGGTTGCCGCCGGTGCCGCTGCACCTGGGCTGGCATCACAGCATCCGGCTACCGAGGGACTACTACGTGCGCCTGGACTCGTCGGACTACTCGGTGGACCCGGCGGTGATCGGGCGGATCGTGGATGTGCACGCCGATCTGGACCGGGTCCGGGTCCGTGCCGATGGCCGGCTGATCGCCGACCACGGGCGGGTCTGGGCACGCGGGATGACTGTCACCGACCCGGCCCACGTCGCAGCGGCGAAGGTGCTGCGCCAGCAGTTCCAAACACCCCGGGCCACCGGCGGTGACCAGGATCTGTTCCGTGACCTGGCCGACTACGACCGAGCCTTCGGCCTTGCTGACGGGCAGGTGTCCTGATGACCCCGCCCACCGACACCGACAAGCAGATCCGCTACCTGGCCGCCGCACTGAAAGCACCACGGATCACCCAGGCCGCGGCCCGGCTGGCCGACCAGGCCCGCGACGCCAGCTGGACGTTCGAGGACTACCTGGCCGCGGTCCTGGACCGCGAAGTCTCAGCGCGTAACGCCTCCGGCGCCCAGCTGCGCATCCGCGCCGCCGGATTCGGAGCGGTCAAAACGTTGGAAGAGTTCGACTTCGACGCCCAACCCGCCGTCCGAGCCCAGATCGCCGCGCTGGCCTCCGGCGGGTTCCTCACCGAGGCCCGTAACGTCGTGCTGCTCGGCCCACCCGGCACCGGAAAGACCCACCTGGCCACCGCACTCGGGGTGGCCGCGGCCCGCCACGGCCACCGGGTGCTGTTCGCCACCGCCACCGACTGGATCACCCGCCTGACCGACGCCCACCGGGTAGGCCGGCTGTCGGCGGAACTAGCCCGGCTGCGCCGCTACGCCCTGATCATCATCGACGAGGTCGGCTACCTGCCCTTCGAACAAGACGCCGCGAACCTGTTCTTCCAACTTGTGTCATCCCGCTACGAACACGCCTCCCTGATCCTCACTTCCAACCTGCCGTTCAGTGGCTGGGGAACCGTGTTCGGAGACCAGGCCGTCGCCGCCGCCATGATCGACCGGATCGTGCACCACGCCGACGTCCTCACCCTCAAAGGAGCCAGCTACCGACTCCGCAGCGCAGGCATCGACAGCCTCCCCAGCGTCAGAACCCAAGACCAGGCAAACTAGACACACAACAACAACGTGGCCCCAATTCCGACTGCCACATTGGCCCCGTTTTCAGCCGCCGCCGACAAACGCAGAGACCCAGATGTGACGCCTCGTGGTGGCCACACATCCCACGGTGATCGGGGGGCGAATCCATCGCCTGGGCACATGACGCTGCACCGGGTTACCCTGAGCACTCCGTCTACCAAGGAGCCGGTATGCCCGTACTGCTCAACCCCTACATTCAATTCCGCGACAGCGCCCGCCAGGCAATGGAGTTCTACCAGTCGGTGTTCGGCGGCGAGCTCACGATGAGCACATTCGGGGAGTCCGGCATGGATTCCAGCGCGCCTGCGGACGGCATCATGCACGCCATGCTCGTGGCCGAGAATCTGGCACTCATGGCCTCCGACACCCCACCCGGCATGGAGTACGAAGAGGGAGCCCAGATTTCCATCTCGCTGTCAGGCGACGACGATGACACCCTACGTGGCTATTGGGAGAAGCTCTCGACATCCGGCCAGACGCTGGTGCCGCTGGAGGTCGCGCCATGGGGCGATGCGTTCGGCATGTGCATCGACGGCAATGGTGTGAAGTGGATGGTCAACATCGCCGGCCAGCCAGCCGACTAGTCGCGCTCGAGCTCAACCACCACTGGCGCGTGGTCACTCCAGCGTTCGGCGTAACTCGGCGCGCGGCCCACGGTGAAACTGCGGCACGAGGCCGCAATCTCGGGTGAGGCAAGCACGCAGTCGATCCGCCAGCCGGCGTCGTTGTCGAACGCCTTCCCGCGCCAACTCCACCACGTGTATCCCGCGTCGCAGCCGAGGTCGACCCAGCCCAACTGCTCGTACCAGTGCGTCAGATACGCCCGCTCCGACTCCAGGAACCCGGCCTTGCCGATGTTCCCCTTCCAGTTCTTGATGTCAGCCTCGGTGTGAGCGACGTTGAGGTCCCCACACACCAACGCCCGGTCGTGCTGCTCCATCCACTTGCCCATGGCATCGAGGAAGCGGTGCTTGTCGTCCTGAATAGGAGTGTCCGCCTGACCCGCGTGCACGTAAACGCATGCGACGTCGAGGTCCCCGATGCGAACCGCGAGCCAGCGGCCCTCATCGTCGGCACAACCGAGGTCCGCAGTGATCTCCAGCGGCTCGGGAGCAAGGATGGCGACCCCCGCGTGCCCGGCCCGCTGGCCGGACGGGCGGTGGGCCACATGCCAGCCGTCGAAGGCGTCACCTAGCGCAGCCGCCAACTGCTCGTCGGACGCCCGCACCTCCTGCAGGCAGATCACGTCGGCGTTCTGCGCGGCGAGCCATTCCAGCCCGCCGCGGCGGACCGCAGCCCGGATGCCGTTGACGTTGGCGCTGACCAGCCGCATCAGGCCATAGCGGCTTGCAGGTTCTCGTCGATCGCGGCCAGGAACTCCTGCGTGGTCAGGAAGGACTGGTCCGGCCCGACGAGCAGCGCGAGGTCCTTGGTCATCTTGCCGCTCTCGACGGTCTCGATGCAGACCCGCTCCAGCGTCTGCGCGAAGTTAGTCACCTCCGGGGTACCGTCCAGCTTGCCGCGGTGGGCCAAGCCTTGGGTCCACGCGAAGATGCTGGCGACCGGGTTAGTCGACGTCGGGTTGCCCTGCTGGTGCTGGCGATAGTGCCGGGTCACAGTGCCGTGCGCGGCCTCGGCCTCGACGGTCTTGCCGTCCGGGGTCATCAGGACGCTGGTCATCAGGCCGAGCGAGCCGAAGCCCTGCGCGACCGTGTCGGACTGCACGTCACCGTCGTAGTTCTTGCAGGCCCAGACGTAGCCGCCCTCCCACTTCATGGCAGCGGCCACCATGTCGTCGATCAGCCGGTGCTCATACGTGATGCCAGCGGCCGCGAACTCGTCGGAGAATTCGGTCTCGAAGACCTCGGCGAAGATGTCCTTGAACTGCCCGTCGTAGGCCTTCAGGATCGTGTTCTTCGTGGACAGGTAGACCGGGTAGTTGCGGCTCAACCCGTAGCGCATCGATGCCCGTGCGAAGTCGCGGATCGAGTCGTCGAGGTTGTACATCCCCATCGCGACACCGCCGCCCGGGAAGTCGTAGACGTCGAACTCCATCGGCTCGGAACCGTCGGCCGGCGTGTAGGTCAGCGTCAGCGTGCCCGGGCCGGGGACCTTGAAGTCGGTGGCCCGGTACTGGTCGCCGAACGCGTGACGGCCGACCACGATCGGCTTGGTCCAACCGGGCACCAGCCGCGGGATGTTGCTGATGATGATCGGCTCGCGGAAGATGACGCCGCCCAGGATGTTGCGGATGGTGCCGTTGGGCGAGCGCCACATCTTCTTGAGCCCGAACTCCTCGACGCGGGCCTCGTCCGGAGTGATCGTCGCGCACTTGACGCCGACCCCGTACTTCTTGATCGCCTCGGCGGAATCCACCGTGATCTGGTCGTCCGTGGCGTCGCGGCTCTCGATGCCCAGGTCGTAGTACTTCAGGTCCACGTCCAGGTACGGCAGGATCAACTGGTCCTTGATGAAGGCCCAGATGATGCGGGTCATCTCGTCGCCGTCGAGCTCGACGACTGGGTTCGCAACCTTGATCTTCGCCATGGCTTAGAGACCCTGCACGTCGGCCTGCTTGGCGCGGACGGCCTCGGCGGCCTCCTTCAGCCCTGCCAGCTCGGTCTCGGTCAGGTCGGTCTCGACGATTCGGCGCACGCCCTCGCGACCGATCTCGGCCTCGACTCCGAGGTACACCCCGGAGATGCCGTACTCGCCATCGACCCAAGCGCACACCGGCATTACTTGACCGCTGTCCTCGATCACGGCCTTGGCCATGCGGGCGGCCGCTGCCGACGGCGCGTAGTAGGCGCTGCCGGTCTTGAGCAGTGCGACGACTTCAGCACCACCGTTGCGGGTACGGACCACGAGCTCCTCGATCTCGTCCGCGCTGAGGAAGTCCGTCAGCGGCTGACCATCAACCGTGCAACGCGATGGCACCGGCACCATGGTGTCGCCGTGACTGCCCAGGGTCAGTGTCGCCACGCTGGCGATCGGCTTGCCGAGCTTGTCAGCGACGAAGTGGCTGAAGCGGGCGGTGTCGAGCATGCCGGCTTGGCCGATCACGCGGTTGTGCGGGAAGCCCGTAGCCAACTGGGTCAGCGCGGTCATCTCGTCCAGCGGGTTACTCACCACGATCACCACGGCGTTCGGCGCGTGCTGGGCGACGTTCTCGGCGACCTGGCGCACGATCTTTGCGTTCGTCTCGATGAGGTCCATGCGGCTCATGCCGGGCTTGCGGGGCAGGCCGGCGGTGATGACCACAATGTCCGAGCCGGTGATCGCCTCGTAGCCCGAGCCGTCCAGGCCGGTGGTCTGGCCGATCACCTTCGTCTCGAAGCCCTCGACCGGGCGGGACTGGTTCATGTCCAGGGCCAGGCCCTCGGCCTTGCCCTCCACGATGTCGGTCAGGACGACTTCGTCGAAGACGTTGTACTCCGCCAGTCGCATGGCCGTGGTCGACCCGTAGAAACCTGCTCCGACAACCGTGACTTTTCCAGCCATGACTCACCTTTCGCGTTCGTGATTCGGCCCGCAGTCAAGGGTATCGAACCGGTCCGACGTGCTTGGGGGCGGCTTTAGGAAGCACTGACGAAGGCTGTGTCCGGCCCGAGAAGCGGCTGAGGATGCGCGATGCAAGCCAGCCATCGTGGGTCATGGCCACGCTTTGGCCGAAGATGTGCGGTGACGCAGATCGCGCTCTCGTGCGCGGTTACTTGATCAACAGCAGGGTTGCGGCCATGGCAGCGGCCAGCGCGGCGAAACCACAGGCGTCGAGGACCCGGGTGCGGGACGCCAGCAGGCCGGCACCCCTTCCGGGCAGCACCAAGCGCAACAACGCGGCCACGCCAAACGCCACGATCAGGGCGACCACACCTTGCTGAAGCAATCCGGTAGCGATCAGACCCAAGCCCACGAGTCCCACGGCGAGGACCACCAGGAAGGGCCAGCGGCGGGGCTTGGACGGCAGAGTCGCGATCTCGACGGCTGCCGGAGAAGCCGATCCGACGAGGTACTCGTCGCCGGACGCGGTGCTCATGAGGGTAACGGTAGCCCCCAGATTCGGTGAACGTCACCTCACCGCGCCGTTAACGGCGATCAGGCCTGCTCGGCCATCTCCACCACGTTGACCAGCAGCATCGCGCGGGTCATCGGGCCCACCCCGCCGGGCATCGGCGCGACGTGGCCGGCGACGTCCAGGACGTCAGGCGCAACGTCGCCGACGAGGCCGGCATCGGTTCGGGTGATTCCGACGTCGAGGACCGCGGCGCCCGGCTTGACCATGTCAGCGGTCAGCAGGCTCGGCACCCCAGCCGCAACCACGACGATGTCGGCTTGCCGGGTGAAGACTCCGAAGTCCGGCGTCCCGGTGTGGCACAGCGTCACCGTGGCGTTCTCTGACTTACGCGTGAGCAGAAGCCCGAGCGGGCGGCCAACCGTGACGCCACGGCCGATGACCACCACGTGACGACGGGCGATCGGCACGTCGTAGCGGCGCAGTAGTTCGACGATGCCGCGGGGCGTGCAGGGCAGCGGCGCGGATTCGTTCAGGACCAAACGACCGAGGCTCATGGGATGCAGGCCGTCGGCATCCTTGGCCGGGTCGATGGCCGCCAGCGCGGCGCCTTGATCCAGACCAGCGGGCAATGGAAGTTGCACGATGTAGCCGGTGCAGGCCCGGTCCTCGTTGAGGTTGTGCAGTGCGGCTTCCACCTCGGCCTGCGTGGCAGTGGCCGGCAGATCCACCCGAATCGAGTTCACCCCGATCTCCGCGCAGTCCTTGTGCTTGCCTCCGACGTAGGCATGGCTGCCAGGGTCATCCCCCACCAGCACGGTGCCCAGCCCCGGCGTGATGCCACGCTGCTTCAGTACTGCAACGCGTTGCGCAAGTTCCGCGCGGATGGCAGCCGCCGTCGCCTTGCCGTCCAGGATCACCGCTGTCATGTGATCGATTCTCGCAGCGTCCCGCGACCAGCAACGTCGCAGGTATCGCACGACGCGCCGCCAGGAACGCCGCCTGAGTGACACCGACGCACGTAGCCGCCCGTCTACCGCTCTCAACTGCGTCGGACTCTCACAACGGCACCCGTGGCACGGGCTTGGCGCCGTCGTCAGTGGAAGAAGTGCCGCACCCCGGTGAAGTACAACGAAATCCCGGCGGCCCGGGCGGCAGCGACCACTTCCTCGTCGCGCACAGAACCACCCGGCTGCACCACCGCCTTGACACCCGCAGCCAGCAGCACTTCGAGTCCGTCCGGGAACGGGAAGAAGGCGTCGGAGGCGGCGACCGCACCCTGCGCCCGCTCCTCACCGGCGCGTGCCACCGCCAGCCGGGCGGAATCCACCCGGTTGACCTGGCCCATTCCGATACCCACGGCGGCCTGCTCCTTGGCCAGCAGAATCGCGTTGCTCTTGACCGCCCGGCAGGCGCGCCAGGCGAACGCGAGATCGGCGAGCGTCGTCTCGTCGACGGGCTCGCCCGCGGCCAGCGTCCATTGCGCGGGATCGTCACCGGGGGCGTCGATGCGGTCCGCGCCCTGCATGAGCATCCCGCCGGAAATGAAACGCACCTCCGCACCCGCCTTGCGCGGACCGGCTTGCAGCAGGCGCAGGTTCTTCTTCTGCCGCAGCACGTCCAGCGCCTCGGACGTGAACGACGGCGCGATGATCACCTCGAGGAAGATCTCGGCCATGGCGGCTGCGGTGTCGGCGTCCACCTCCCGGTTGACTGCAACGACTCCGCCATACGCAGAGACCGGATCGGTGTCGAACGCCGCGCGGTATGCGCTGAGCAGGTCCGCACCCACCGCGATGCCGCAGGGATTGGCGTGCTTGATGATCGCGGCGGCGGGCTGCTCGAAGTCCCAGGCCGTGCGGTGGGCGGCGTCCCCGTCGACGAAGTTGTTGTAGGACATCTGCTTGCCGTGCAGCTGTTCTGCGTGGGCCAGGCCGTCGGCGTGCTCGTTGATGTACAGCGCCGCCTGCTGGTGGGGGTTCTCGCCGTATCGCAGGACCTCGGCGCGCTGCCAGGTAGCGGCGACCCAGGCGGGCAGCGGCTCGGTGGCATCGATGGCGCCCAGCCAGGACGCCACAGCAACGTCGTACTCGGCAGTGTGGCGGAAGGCCTTGACCGCGAGCTCCCGGCGCTGGGTGTCGCTGAACCCCTCACCCGAGCGAACCACGGCGACGACGTCGGCGTAGTCGGCTGGACTGACCACCACCGCAGTGTTCGCGTGGTTTTTGGCGGCGGCGCGCACCATGGCCGGCCCCCCGATGTCGATCTGCTCGATGCAGTCCTCAACCCCGGCGCCGCTGGCAACGGTGTCACTGAAGGGGTACAGGTTGGCAACCACCAAGTCCACGCCGGTGATGCCGTGCTCGTCCAGCGTGGCCCGATGTTCGGCCTTACGCCGGTCGGCCAGGATGCCGCCGTGGATGTGCGGGTGCAGGGTCTTGACCCGGCCGTCCAGAATCTCCGGGAAGCCCGTCACCTCCGCGACCTGGGTGACCGGCACTCCGGCGGCTGCGATGGTCGCCGCGGTGGAGCCGGTCGACACGATCTCCACGCCGGCCGCGTGTAACACCGCCGCCAGGTCGGTCACGCCGGTCTTGTCGTACACCGAGATGAGGGCGCGTTTCATAGCTCCACCTTCCGTCCGTCCACCGTGATTGCGTCGCGCACCAAGCGGTTCACGACCGCGGGCAGGAGTTGCCATTCGGCGGTCTTGATCCGTTCGTGCAGGGTCTCTTCGTCGTCGTCAGGTTCGACCGGAACCGCCTGCTGAGCGATGATCGGCCCGGTGTCCACGCCGGCGTCGACGAGGTGGACAGTGCAGCCGGTGACCTTGACCCCGTAGGCCAGGGCATCGCGCACCGCATGCGCACCCGGGAACGCAGGCAGCAGTGCAGGATGGCTGTTCGCAACGCGCTGCGGGAAACGCTCGAGGAATACCGGCGCGAGGATCCGCATGAAGCCTGCGGATACGACCCAGTCGGGGCTGAAACCCGCCACCGTGTCGGCCAGCGCAGCGCTCCATGCCGCCCGGTCTGCATGATCGGCCGGAGCGACGATCCGGGTCGGAATACCGGCCTTGTGGGCGCGCTCAAGTCCCGCTGCCTCCCGGTCGGCCACCACCACCGCGATGTCATACGCGCGGGCCGGGTCGTCGATCAGTGACTGCAGAAGCGTGCCGGAACCGGAGATCAGAACTGCGACGGTCGGCACACGGACGATCCTAGGCGGGGACGTCCTCATCAACGGCCGAGGGTTCGCCTTCCGTGAGGTCCACCGTGGCCCGGTGTCCCCATCGGCGCCAGGCCCAGGTGAAGGCAACATCGCCGGCGATGCCCAGCACCACCGCGCCCAGCAGCACGGGGATGAGCACCGGCGGCGGGCCGAGCAGATCCAGCCGGCCATCGCCGAGCCGCCCGGTCGAGATGAACCACCACAGGTCTACGACGATCAGCAGCACCGCGAGCGCAACGCCGCGCACCTGCCACCAGGCACGGCGAGTGGTCGCCGGTCCGGCGATGCGGTTGAGCACGACGCCCGCGGCGACCGGGATCACCGCGCCGAGCAGCCAGGCCGCGTTCGCGGTGACGGGCAGCACGTTCAGCCCGAGCATGTCGACCGGGGCGCTGAGCGGCTGCAGCGGGGTGACAGGAACTCCGCCGACCTGGATACCGGTGCCGAGCACGAAGGACAGGCACCACAACAGAGCCGCGGGCAGATACCCCAGCCACGCCACGAACAGGGCAATGCCGCCGACAGCGCCGGGCCGGATCTCCTGCACGGTCGCCGTGAGGGCCGAGTAGCCGGCGATGGTCGCCACGATCATCGCGACGCAGGCGCCGAGCACCAATACGGCGAACGCAGCCACTGCCGGGCGGGCCAGTTGCCAGGTCCGCTCCATCGCCCCCCGGAGCAAACCCGCCCGCCACAGGATGGCGGTGAACGAGACCAGGAAAGCGATCAGGCCGGCATGCAGGAACGCCCGCATCGGAATCGCAGCGGCGCTGGACATCGTGCCGTAGAGCGCAGCCAACAGGGCCACCACCGCATACGTTGTAGCCAGCGCAGCAGCTGCCACAGCCGCCGACTTCACATACGCCACGGCTGCTCGATGCGCCAGCCAGCGACCTGCCGCCCACAGCGTGACTCCTGGGAAGACCACCCAGGCCCAGGGCATCAGCGTCCAGACACCTGTGCCGACGCGGAACGGGGTTCCGTGGCCGGCCAGCCAGACGTCGGCGCCCACCCGCAGCGCGGTGTCGGATGCCGACTCACCGGCGGCGAAGATCCACACGACCAGCGTGAGCACGACCGTGATCACCAGACCGGTCAGCGAAGCCCACAGCCCTGCGGCAACCCCTGCCACCGGGACCGGCAGCGGGCCCGAACGCCACATGGTGCGCACAGCCTTCGCGGGCTGGGCCCAGCCGGAGCGGGGGGATTTGATCCGATCGGCTTCGCGAGGGGTTGTCCGGCGGTTCCGCGGCCTCGTTCGGCTGGCCGGACCGCGGGAATGACTCACGAGGTCTAGGTTCGCATCCGATCGCCAATGGCGGGGGCGGTACACGCCGAAAGGGGCTTGCCTAGCCTGGTGATATGTCGACCGTTGCCGTGGTTCTCACCGGAGCGGCCGCCCGCGGCGCGTTCCAGGCAGGTGCGTTGGCCACCCTGTTGCCGGCGCTGGAGACCCAGGGTCTTACTCCGACGATCCTGCTGGGAACGTCCGCCGGCGCCATCAATGCCGCGCTGTACGGGTCGTTCGCGCACTTGCCGACCGAGCAGGCCTCTTCCGAACTCCTGCGGGTCTGGGGTGCGATGGGGGCCGGCAACGTCATTCGGCCGCCGTTGCTGTCCCTGATCGGGGATGGCCTGCGTTTCTTGCCCGGGGCTCTCTTCGGCATCGGGCACGGGATCGTGTCCCTGTTCGACACCGCGCCACTGCAGCGCACTGCCACGGAGGTTCTCGACACTGGGCAGATCGCCGCCAATGTGGCCTCCGGTGTGCTCGATGCCGTGGGCGTGGCCGCGACCCGGGTGCCCCCGACCGATACGGTTCCCAGCGGCCCGGACGATACAGTCGCGCACTGGCACATTGCCCACGCCCACAGCGTGCTGTTCCTCGACACCACGCTCGACGCCTCGCAGGTCGCCGATCCATCCCGGGCACTGCGGCTCGCCCCAGGTCCGGTGCAGGCTGATCAGGTGCTGGCCAGCAGCGCCATTCCGGTTGCTTTCCCGCCGATCAAGGTGAGTGGACCGTTCGAGGGCTGGTACTTGGACGGTGGCATCCGGCTGAACGCACCGCTGCGCCCGGCCGTTGCCCTTGGGGCGGATCACCTGGTCGTGGTGTCGGCCCATGCGACGGCCTACCCGCAGGTGTACCCGAGCGGTGTGGGAGAACAGCCGGACGTCCTCGACGCCGCGGCGCTCACTTTGCAGGCGGTCATGGCCGACCGCGTGATCGAGGACCTTGCCGAGATCCGCACCCGCAACCGGTGGCTGGCGCAGGGCGCCGATCTGTGCACCTCGGGCGGCCGGGACCTGCACCCCGTCTCGCTGCTGGAGGTCTCCCCGGAACCGGGCGTACTGGCCGAATTGGCCACCGAGGTCCTGGGCAACAACCGGTTCGATCCGCAGGCCGCGGCTTTGCAGCGCGTACTGCGGGGACTGGGCGACGGGCCCGGTGAGATGGAACTGCTCAGTTACGCCTACTTCGACGCGGAGTACTTCCGGCGCCAGTTCGACGTCGGACGGCAAGCCGCCGAGCGTGCGTTGGCTGTGGGGTGGGAGCTTCCCTGACCTGATCGGTGAGCATTCCGTGCGTCCAAAACCCGCCCGCGCTGCTCACGGATGCCCGGGATGCTAACGGATCAGTTAAGCCCCGCGACGATCTCGTGGACCAGTTTCGCGGCTTGCGCCGGGGTCTTGCCCACACGCACACCGGCGGCCTCCAGGGCCTCGGCCTTGGCCGCAGCCGTACCCGACGACCCCGACACGATGGCGCCGGCATGGCCCATGGTCTTGCCCTCGGGCGCGGTGAAGCCGGCCACGTAGCCCACGACCGGCTTGCTCACGTTGTCCTTGATGAACGCTGCCGCCCGCTCCTCGGCATCGCCACCGATCTCACCGATCATGATGATGACCTCGGTATCCGGGTCCTCCTCGAACGCTGCGAGGCAGTCGATGTGGGTGGTCCCGATGACCGGGTCGCCGCCGATGCCCACAGCAGTGGTGAAGCCGATGTCGCGGCACTCGAACATCATCTGGTAAGTCAGCGTGCCGGACTTCGACACCAGGCCGATCCGGCCAGGACCGCTGATGTCGGCGGGGATGATGCCCGCATTGGACTTCCCGGGGCTGATCAGTCCGGGGCAGTTCGGGCCCACGATGCGCGTGGTGCCGGCGTTCTGCGCGTAGGTGAAGAACGACGCGGTGTCGTGTACCGGCACGCCCTCGGTGATCACGACCGCCAGCGGTACCTGGGCGTCCACGACGTCGATGACCGCACCCTTGGTGAACTTGGGCGGCACGAAGACAGCAGACACGTTGGCGCCGGTCGCGTCGACCGCTTCCTGCACGGAGTTGAACACCGGGATGATCGTGCCGTCGGCGTCGACGGTCTGGCCGCCCTTGCCGGGCGTCACGCCGGCCACGATGTTCGTGCCGCCGGCCACCATCCGGCGGGTGTGCTTGCCACCCTCCGAGCCGGTGATGCCCTGCACCAGAACACGGGAGTTCTCGTCGAGGTAGATCGCCATTTGTACGTTCCTCCCTTACCGCGCGGCCAGCTCGGCGACGCGCGCCGCGGCCTCGTCCATGGTGTCGACCAGTTCGATGACGTCGTGCTCGGCCTCGTCGAGGATCCGGCGGCCTTCGGCGGCGTTGTTGCCGTCCAGCCGGCACACGAGGGGCTTGTCGACGACGTCGCCGCGGTCGGCCAGCATCTGCATGGCCTGCACGATCCCGTTAGCCACCGCGTCACAGGCGGTGATGCCGCCGAAGACATTGACGAAGACGCTCTTGACCTCGGGGTCACCCAGGATGATCTCCAGGCCGTCGGCCATGACCTGCGCACTCGCGCCACCGCCGATGTCCAGGAAGTTCGCGGGCTTGACGCCGCCGAAGTCCTCACCGGCGTAGGCCACGACATCCAGCGTGCTCATGACCAGGCCGGCACCGTTGCCGATGATGCCCACCTCGCCGGACAGCTTGACGTAGTTCAGGCCCTTCTCCTTGGCCTTGAGCTCCAGCGGGTCCGTTGCGCCGATGTCGACCAGCGCCTCGTGGTCCGCGTGCCGGAAGTCGGCGTTGTCGTCCAGCGTGACCTTGCCGTCCAGCGCCATGACTTTGCCGTCCGGGGTCTTCACCAGCGGGTTGACCTCGACCAGCGTGGCGTCCTCCTTGACGAAGACATCCCACAGCTTCACGAGTACGTCAGCGACCTGGTCGGCCACCTCGGCAGGGAACTTGGCTTCGGCCACGATCTCAGCGGCCTTCGCGGCGTCGACACCCTGGATCGGGTCGATGGCGACCTTCGCGAGCGCTTCCGGCTTGGTGGCGGCCACTTCCTCGATGTCCATGCCGCCCTCGACGCTGGCCATGGCCAGGAAGTTGCGGTTCGCGCGGTCGAGCAGGAAGGAGACGTAGTACTCCTCGGCGATGTCCGCCGCGCCTGTGATCAGCACCTTCTGGACGATGTGGCCCTTGATGTCCAGCCCGAGGATGGCCTCGGCCTTCGCTTGCGCATCAGCGGGGTTCTCGGCCAGCTTCACGCCGCCGGCCTTGCCGCGGCCGCCGGTCTTGACCTGAGCCTTGACCACGACCAGACCGCCGATCCGCTCGGCGGCGCCTGCGGCCGCGGCCGCGTCGGTGACCACCTCGCCGGACTGGGTCGGGACGCCGTGCGCGGCGAACAGTTCCTTCGCCTGGTACTCGTACAGATCCATCAGCACCACCTTGTATCTAGGGCCCTGTGGCTGACGCTACTCAACGTCGGACTCGATGATCGACGCGGGTCCGCGTTCGAAACTTGGCCGGCAACCTGTTTCGAGGCCCTCCGTGGCCAGGTTCTGACGGCTGACGCGCCCGTCAAGGCCCCCAAACCGGCGTGTCGCGTTCGGAACCTGGCCGAATGAGATGCGGCCGGCCAGCTTTCGAACGCTGGACGCGGTAATAAACCCAGGGGAATCGGCGTTTTCGCCCGCATTCGGAGCCCCGCGTCGGCTACTTTCCCCTTATGCCCGAATGTCCCGAGGACCAGGCGCCGTCACGCCTGGACAGGGCCAGGAAGACCACCGCTTCGGCAAAGAAGTCGCTGTTCAACCTGTCCGGGGCCAAGGGGGTCGCCATGGAGGCGGCTTTCCTGGCCACCCATGTCGCGATGTACCCGTTCGGGCTGGTGGAGGACAAATACCGGCACGCCGAGCACCGGCACACCCTCGAAGGCCTGCCGCCCGTGCAGCGCGGATTGATCATCGGCGACGTCGAGGCAGCCGGGACGCCGATCATCCTGATCCACGGCATCATCGACAACCACACCGTCTTCGCATTCCTGCGCCGCGCACTGAACCGGCGGGGCTTCGGCCGGGTCATCACGCTGAACTACTCCCCGCTGTCCGACGACATCCCGCGGGTCGCCCGCCGGCTCAAGAGCCTGGTCGAGAAAGTGCGCCGGGAAACCGGGTACGAGCGGGTCCACGTCATTGGCCACTCGATGGGTGGGGTCGTGGCGCGCTACTACGTGCAGTGCCTGGGCGGTGATCAGCGGGTGCACACCCTGGTCACATTGGGTTCCCCGCACGACGGCACGATGCCAGCCTACCTAGTGCCGCACTCCGTGGTGAAGCAGATGCGACCGGACAGCCCGATCGTGCGCGAGCTGAACGCGCCGTCACCGGGCTGCCGCACCCGGATGGTCGCCTTCTGGTCGGACCTGGATCAGATGATCATCCCCAAGCGCAACGCCCGGATCGTGCACCCGGACCTCAACGCCCGCAACGTCTTCGTGCGCGGGGTGGGGCACATGTCGTTCCCGGTCGACGGTCGGGTCGTCCACGAGATCTGCACGACCCTGGCACAACTCGACCCTGACGGTTCCACCCTGGTACGCGGGACCACACCAATCGGCAGCAGCACGGGCAAGGTTGCGCCGGAACCTGCTCCTACGCGGCGGCAGCGCCCAGCTGCCAGTCGCTGATCACAGGAAAGCTGCCGGGTCCTTCTGCGTGTCACCCTTGATGACCTCGAAGTGCAGGTGCGGGCCCGTGGAGTTACCCGTCGTGCCGACCGCGCCGATTCGCTGACCACGCAGGACCTTGTCGCCCTTGCTCACCGATGCACTCGACAGGTGCGCGTACAGCGTCTTCACGCCGTTGTCGTGCTTGATGACCAAGTGGTTGCCGTACGCACCGCCCCAGCCGGACTCAACGACGGTGCCGGCCAGCGCCGAGAACACCGGCGTGCCGGTCGGCGCGGCGAAATCCAGTCCCGTGTGATACCCGCTGGCCCAACCACCGGGCTGGCCGAAGCGGGCGCTGAACTTGTAGTTCG
>ERZ724512.686-NODE-686-length-15812-cov-8.891159_pt1 | contig 15812 bp, 17 predicted proteins | sample MGYA00376045_ERZ724512 | MGnify/ENA primary metagenome ERZ724512 (study PRJEB28724, sample SAMN07190883) | activated sludge metagenome | isolation source: activated sludge of sewage treatment plant in Hong Hong | place: Hong Kong | collected 2016-03-17 ... | reverse complement strand
CTCGCGATGCAGCCACATCGTCGCGGCGGCAGTCGACAAAGCCCACCCGACCGCCGCTCGTTACCCGCGTCGCGTCGGCGTTCCCTCCAAGAAGCCGCTATAGAAGAAGACTTAGCTCACTGGCTGGGTTCGATGCGCCCGCCGGCGACGCGCAGGGTCGTGGCCACGGCAAGGAATTCGGGCGTGAAGAGAGCGGGGTCGGTGGAGGTCAACAGCGCCTGACCCGTGCCCCGGCCGCGGGCCTGCTCCAGGATATAGGCCAGCAGCGCCGCCCGCCGGTGCTGGTCCAGTTCGGCGCTGACCTCGTCGAGCAGCAGGATGGGCGTGTCGTCGGTGGCTGCCTTCATCCAGCCGATCTCGGCCAGCTTGAGGGCCAGGATAGCCGTGCGCACCTGCCCGCGCGAGCCGAACGGCCCCAGGTTTTTGGCGTTGACGAGGATGGCCCAGTCGTCGCGGTGGGGGCCAACGGTGGACATGCCGCGGGCCATGTCCGTCGCCCGCGCCAGGGCCAGCTCGGCAGCGAAGCGCTCGGCGATAGTGGCCCGGTCGGGCATCTCCTGGAGGCGATCCCCCTCGCTCAGCAGCTCGTCGCCCGTTTTGCGGCCGTTGGTGTACCAGCCCGGCAGATAGCCCAGTCGCAACGACTCCCGACCGCCGATCAGGTCGCGAAAGTAGATGTCCTGCGCCAGGCGGGCCATCTCGGCCAGAAAGGCGGCGCGCCGCTGCAAGACGACGCTGCCCGGCTCGACGAGCTTGTCGGTCAGGACTTGCAGCACGTCGGCGGCGTTGCGCGTCTGCCCCTCGGCCATCCGGCGCAACAGGGCGTTGCGCTGCTCCAGCACCTTGTTGTAGTTGGACAACTCGCGGCAGTACTCCGCGTCCACCTGGCAGAGGGTGATGTTGAGATAGCGCCGCCGATTGGCTGGCGGCCCGGTGGCCAGTTCGACATCCTCCGGCAGGAAGAGCACTACCCGGAGTTGGCCCAGCAAATCCATCAGACGCACCGTGCGCTTGTTGATGACCGCCTCGCGCCGGAAGCTGCCCTGGCCGTTGGTCGTCCACATGCCGCGCTCCTCGATGATGAGCCGCATCTCCAGATGGCGCGGGCCGTCCGGCCGCAGCACGTCGGCCTCCAGGCGGCCGGCAATCACCGGGTCATCGCTCTGCAGCGCATCCCAGTTGATGAGTTGCTGGTCGACGCTGGCGTGGGGCGAGCGCGTCGTCGCCAGGAAGTAGATCGCCTCCAGCAAGTTGGTCTTGCCCTGGGCGTTGTCGCCATGCAACAGAACAACGCCCGGCGGTAGGTCGAGTACCAGACGGGCGTAGTTGCGAAAATTGGTCAGCGACAAACGACGGACCTGCATGGGCGCAAAGATATGGCGAAATGGGTCGCTTGGCAAGGGTCGCGCGGAGAGGGTTTGCGGCGCTCTGGCCCGCGTGCTATGCTCAGGGCGCTACGGTCGGCCGCGGCCGCCGCAGCAGGAGTTCCGATGGATGAAGACGACGCCTCGACCGGCTCGCCACTGCGCGTAATCGTCATCTTTCTGCTGATCGTCGTGCTGCCGCTGGCGATCGGCCTGTTCGCGGCCGCGCGCCTGACGCCCAGGCCGCAGATCGGCATCATCCGCCTGAGCTACGACATCAATAGCCAGACCGCCTATGAGATCGGCCAGCAATTGCGGACGGCGCGCGAAAACCCGGCCGTCAAAGCCGTCGTGCTGGTCATTAACAGCCCCGGCGGGTCGGCGGCCTATAGCGAAGAGCTATTCCTGGATGTGCTCGACACGCGCCGCGAGATGCCCGTCATCGCCTCTATCGACCTGCTGGCGGCCAGCGGCGCATACTACATGGCCGCCGCGGCCAACGAGATCTACGCCAAGCCGACGTCCGCCGTCGGCAGCGTCGGCGTCATCGCCTCGCTGCCGGGCGACATCTTCATCGACGAAGACCTGCTGACGACCGGCCCCTACAAAGCCTTCGGCGGCACGCGCGACGGCTACGTGCGCCAGATCGAACGGGCCAAGCTGGCCTTCCTCGATGCCGTCCAGGTCGGCCGCGGCGACCGCCTGACGATCGACTTGGAAACGCTGTCGCGGGCCGAGATCTACACCGGCGTGCAGGCCAAAGAACTAGGCCTCATCGACAGTCTGGCTTCCGGCGAGGAGGCGCTGCGGCGGGCGGCGGCTCTGGCCGGCGTGCGCCGGTATGAGGCTGTCGAACTGTACCCGCTGACTTTCGACACCGACACCATCCCCTTGCCGGAAGTGCGCTATCAGCCGTTGCCAATCGACGAGGCCCGCCTGCGGCAGGCCCCCGCGGCGTTGGCCCCCGGCCTCTATTACCGCTACGTCGAACCGGGCGCCACCCGCTGACGGCCACGCCCCCGAAACACCATGCGCAAAGCCGCCCTCTATCTGGCCATCTTCCTTGTCTTGCTCCTGGCGCCGTTGGCCGTGCGCCTTTTTCAGTATTATGACCCGCTGGCCGAGGCTCCAGCGACGCCGCCGGCCTACACCGGCGCGGGCATTGGCGCGGTGCCCACCCCCGAAGCGGGCAACGGCGCGGACACCGTTCAGACCGGCGCGGCGACCCAACGCGACACCGGCGCGGCGCGCGGCGTCGTCGTCCTCGACCAGGCCCACGGCAACCAGTTCACGCGCGAGGAACTGGCCACGCTGGACGGGCTGCTGGCGGCGCGCGGCCTCCGGGTACAACCATTGGCCGAGGGCGAGCTAACGGAAGCGTTGCGCGCTGCCACGGCGCTGGTGGTCGTCGCCCCGGTGAACGGCTACAGCCCGGCTGAGGCTCAGGCGGTCAGCGACCTCGTCGCCCGCGGCGGCCGCGTCCTGCTGGTGGGCGACCCAACGCGCTACAACATCGAGATTGACGAGGCCGACATCTTCGCCGCGCCGATCATCGCGACGGCCCAGGTGCCGCTCAACGACCTGGCCAACGCCTTCGACATCACCTTCCGCGGCGACTACCTCTACAACACCGTTGAGAACGAGGGCAACTTCCGCAACATCCTGGTCGGCGGCGACGGCCTGGGCGACAGCGCGCTGACCGAGAGGCTGGAGCGGCTGGCGCTCTACAGCAGCCACTCGCTGCAACTGGGACCGTCGGCGGCGGCGCTGCTGTCGGCCGACGACAACACCTGGTCGTCGGCCACCGACCGGCCGGGCGGGCTGGTGCTGGCCGCGCTCAGCCCGGCCGCGAGCGACGCCGGGCAACTGCTGGCCATCGGCGACGTTCACTTCCTGACCGAGCCTTATAGCACCGTTTACGACAACGGCGCGTTCGTCGCTCGCGTGGCCGACTTCCTGGCCGGCGGCCGCGGCAGCACGGACACGCTGGCCGGCTTCCCCTACTTCTTCCACTCGCCCATCGACCTGGTCTACAGCGACGACCCCGAACTGGGGCCGGACGCCTTCGACGACATCATCGCCCTGCAAGCCGCTTTCCGCGGCGCGGGGCTGGCCCTGGCCCTGGCCGACGAGGCCGACGACGACCACGACGCGCTCTACGTCGGCCTCTATAACACCGCCGCGGATGTGGCCGAGCTACTCGATGCCGCCGGCGTCTCGCTGGCCATCCGCCCGGCCATCGCCCGCCCGGCAATCACAGCGGCCACTGACCCCGACGCCACGCCGACGCCATCCCACGGCACGCGCCTGGTCGAGTCGCCGCTGGGGGACGTGGAAATGGCCGGCACGGCGCTGCTGCTGCTGGCCGACGACGGCGCGCGACGGCAACTGGTCGTCCTGGCGGCCAGCAACGACGGGCTGGAGAGCGCCCTGGAGCGGCTGCGCGGCGCGGCCTCGGCCGAGGGCGTCAACCTGACCGACTGTCTCATCCAGGACAACCTGGCCCTCTGCCCGACCGGCGTGGCCAACGAGCCGGTGGAGTATGAGCTGGATACCAGCGGGCCGGCCGAAGAGCCGACGACCGAGCCGGAGCAGCCCGACGAAGACCAGGAGGACACGACCGCGCCGATCGACAAAGGCCGCATCGCGCTGGGCGAGACGAAGACGGCCGAGCTGGCCGCCGAGGAAATCCACGCCTGGACGTTCGACGGCGGCCCGGCAACGATCAACATCGCCGTTGACCCCGACACCGACATGGACGCCGTGCTGGAGCTATACGCGCCCAACGGCACGCTGATGGCCAACCTTGACTCCGCCTTCGCCGGCGGCGTGGAGGAGATGCGCGGCGTCGAGATTCCCGACGATGGCCAGTACTTCATCGTCGTCCGCGACTTCTTCAACGACGGCGGCCATTACCAGATCAGCATCGCTGCCGGCGAGCCGGCGCAGCCGGAGCCGACGACCGAGCCGGGAGGCTAGGAGCAGATGAGTTCACCCGATATCCTCTTGATCGTCCTGGACACGCAGCGAGCCGACCGGCTGGGCTGCTATGGCCACGACCGGCCCATCACGCCCAATCTCGACCGCTTCGCCGCCGGCGGGGCGCTGTTCGAGCGGGCCGTTTCGCCGGCGCAGTGGACGATCCCCAGCCACGCCTCGCTCTTCACCGGCCTCTACCCAACGGCCCACGGCGTCACGCAGTCATCGCAGAGCCTCAGCAGCGGCCGGCCGCACCTGGCCCAGGTATTGCGCCAACTCGGCTACGAGACGGTCGGCTTCTGCAACAACCCGCTCGTGGGCGTGCTCAACAACGGCTTCAAGCGCGGCTTCGGCGCGTTCTACAATTATGGTGGGGCCTTTCCCAGTCTACCGCGCCAGTCCAACCCCTGGCCGTGGCCCCTCAACCGCGTCGCCGAGACCTATACCCAGTTCCTGCGCCGCATCTCCTACCCCATCCAGAACTTCTTCGGCCAATCGGACCTGGCCTTTCGCGTCTCCCTCCACGCCTTCCTGACGCCGCTGTGGTCGAAGATGGCCAACTTCAAGGGGCAGAACGAGCGCTCGGTCGATGACGTCGTTCAGTTCCTGGAGGAGCGCGAGGCGAAGCCGGCCGACCGGCCGCTGTTCCTGTTCCTCAACCTGATGGAGACGCACCTGCCCTTCTGGCCGCCGGGCGAATTCATCGACCGCGTCGCCCCCTATTTCCGCGACAGCAAGGAGGCGCGCACGGTCCTGCGGACGTGGAACCGCGAGGCCTACCGCTGGGCCGCGCCGCTGGCCGAGCCGCTAAGCGAGATGGAGTCGCGCGTCCTCAACGACCTGTATGACGCCGAAGTGGCCTATCAGGACGACTACCTGGGCCGCCTTTTCGCCGCGCTGGCGGCCCGCGGACGCGCGCGCGACACGCTGACGGTCATCGTCGCCGACCACGGCGACGGTCTGGGCGACCACGGCTACTTCGGCCACGCTTTCGTCGCCTACGATGAGCTGGTGCATGTGCCCCTCATCGCCCACTGGCCGGCCCGGCTGGCCGCCGGCGCGCGTGTGGCCACACCGGTCAGCACGCGGCGCGTCTTCCACACGCTCATCGACGCCGCCGCGCTGACGCCGGCGACGGCCGCCGTCGTGGACGAGGTGCTGGCTGAGGATGCGCCCAACGTTCGCCGCCTGTCGCTGCGCCACACGCTCAACGGCCGCGATCCGGAGGCGGCCACGGCCTTCAGCGAGGTCTATCCGCCGCTCAACTTCGTCCGCGCCATCGAGACGCGCCAGCCGGAGTTGCTGACGCAGTTCCGCTGCCTGGCCACGCGGCGGGCCGTCGTTCGACCGGTGGGCGCGGCCGGGCCGCTGAAACTCATCCACGTCGATGGCGTGGCCGACGCGCTCCACGACCTGGCCGCCGACCCGCGCGAGATGGACGACCTCCTGGCGCAGGAGCCAGAGACCGTTGCCGCGCTGAACATGGCCCTGGAGCAGATGGCCCAGCGCGTCGAACGGGAGCGCGAGGCCCAACCGGCCGGCGCGGCCGTCGATCTGGACAGCGATGAGCTTCTCCGGCAGCGGTTGCGCGGGCTGGGCTATCTGGAATAATTCACTATCTTTATCTGAACGGGTGAGACATGCTAGACGGTATTCAGATTGACCCGGTTGCCTTCACGATTCCTATCGGCGACGGGTTCCCCATTTATTGGTATGGTATCCTTGTCACCATCGGCATCGCCGTCGGCGTGTGGTGGGCAGCGCGCGAGATCGCCAAGCGCAACCAGAACGTCGATGAGTTCTTCAACGGTCTGATCCTGGTCATCTTCAGCGGCTACGCCTTCGCCCGCCTGACCTACGTCACGATGGAGTCGTTGGCCGGGCGCGGGGCGCAGTTCGAGACGTTCTGGGATTTGATCAACATCCGCTCCGGGGGCATCAACATTCTGGGCGGGTTCATCGGCGCGGCCCTCGTCGGTTGGATCTTCGTCCGCGCCCGCGGCCTCAACTTCTGGCACTACGCCGACGTGGCCGGCCCGGCGGTGCTCATCGCCCAGGCCATCGGCCGCTGGGGCAACTTCATCAACCAGGAGCTATATGGCCCGCCGACGACGCGGCCGTGGGGCCTCCTCATCGACGCCGAACACCGCCTGCCGCAATACGCCGACCTGACCCAGTTCCCATTGACCACTCGCTTCCACCCAACGTTCCTCTATGAGTCCATCTGGCTGCTACTGGGCTTCGTCGTTCTGGTGGCGCTCAACAGCCGCAACCGTGACAAGTGGCGGGCGGGCACGCTCTTCGGTCTTTTCCTCATCTGGTGGGGCGCGGGGCGGGCCGTGCTGGAGTTCTTCCGGCCCGACCAGGTCACCATCGGCGACTCGGCCATCACCTACTCCTTCCTGCTGGCCCTGGGCCTGGCCATCGCCGGCGTCTGGGTGGTCATGCGGCGCAACAACCGCCGGGCGGAGGTCTTCAGCCGCCGGCGGCATCGCCCGGTGAAGCCCAAGCCGCGCCGCGAGGCCTAGCCGCGGCATCCTGAGCGCGCCCGGCGCGCAGCGAGGCGGAGATCATGCAATTCGCAGACGAATACGGCGAGACGGCGCTGACCTTCGACGATGTATTGCTCGCGCCGGGCTATTCCGAGGTGCTGCCGGCGCAGACGCGCACGCGCACGCGCCTGGCCGGCGACCTGTTCCTGAACGTCCCCATTCTTTCGGCGGCAATGGACACCGTCACCGAAGCGCCGATGGCTATCGCCCTGGCGCGGCTGGGCGGTCTGGGCGTCATCCACCGCAACCTGACGCCGGAGGAGCAGGCCGAAGAGGTCGATAAGGTCAAGCGCTCCGAGTCGGGCATGATCGTTGACCCGCTGACGCTGCGGCCGGAGGACACGCTGGCCACGGCCGAGGCGCTGATGGCCCGCTACCACATCTCCGGCATCCCCATCACCGACGGCGACGGCCACCTGGTCGGCATCCTGACCAACCGCGACACGCGCTTTGTCCAGCCCGGCGCGCAACCCATCGCCGACTTCATGACCCGCGAGGGGCTGATCACCGCGCCGGTGGGCACGAGCATGGAAGAGGCCAAGGCCATCCTCCACCGCCACCGCATCGAGAAGCTGCCCCTGGTGGACGGCGACGGGAGGCTTAGGGGCCTCATCACCGTCAAGGACATCCTCAAGAAGATCGACTACCCCGACAGCGCCGTGGACGAGCGCGGGCAATTGCTCTGCGCCGCGGCCATCGGCGTGGGCGACAAGGCGCTGGCCCGGCTCGATTGCCTGGTCGAGGCCGGCGTCGACGCCGCGGCCATCGACACGGCCCACGGCCACACCCGTCTGGTGCTGGAGACCGTCCGCGCCGCCCGCCGCCGCCACCCGCGCCTGCCGATCCTGGCCGGCAACGTCATCGACGGGGCCGGCGCGCGGGCGCTGATCGAGGCCGGGGCCGGCGCGATCAAGGTTGGCGTCGGCGCGGGGTCAATCTGCACCACGCGCATCGTCGCCGGGGCAGGCGTGCCGCAGATTTCGGCCATCGCCGCCGCCGCGGCCGTGGCCCGCGCGCTGGATACGCCGATCATCGCCGACGGCGGCATCAAGTACAGCGGCGACATCGTCAAGGCGCTGGCCGCCGGGGCCGACGCGGTCATGCTTGGCTCGCTGCTGGCCGGCCTGGAGGAAAGCCCCGGCGAGATCATCCTCTACGAGGGCCGCCGCTACAAGGTCTACCGCGGCATGGGCAGCATGGGCGCGATGCAGGGCTTCGGCGCCGACCGCTACGGCAGTGGCGTCGCGCCGGCCGGCGGCCAGGTGCGCGACAAGCTCGTGCCCGAAGGCATCGAGGGGCAAGTGCCCTACAAGGGGCAGTTGCGCGACGTCATCTACCAGATGATGGGCGGCGTGCGCTCCGGCATGGGCTACGTCGGCGCGGCCGACCTGGCCGAGTTGCGCGACAAGGCCCGCTTCGTGCGCATCACCAACGCCGGCCTGCTGGAAAGCCACCCACACGGCGTCCTGATCACCAAAGAAGCGCCCAACTATCAGGCGCGCCGTTAGCGCCGCCGCGAGGCCAGTATGAATAAAGGCGTTGTCTACGCGGCCGGGGCCTACATCCTCTGGGGCCTGCTGCCCATCTACTGGAAGACGCTCCACAGCGTGCCCTCGGTGCAGATCGTCGCCCACCGCCTGGTCTGGTCGCTGGGCTTCGTCGCCCTGGTGCTGACGGCGCGCCACAACTGGGGCTGGCTGAGCGGGGTGCTGCGCCGGCCACGCGTCCTGCTCACGTTCGCCCTGTCCGGCGCGCTGCTGACGGTCAACTGGTTGGTCTACATCTGGGGCGTCAACGCCGGCTTCATCGTTGAGACGAGCCTGGGCTACTTCATCAACCCGCTGGTCAACGTCATGCTCGGCTACGTTATCCTCAAGGAGCGGCTGCGCCCGGCGCAATGGGCGGCGCTGGCCATCGCCCTGGGCGGCGTGCTCTACCTGACGTTCAGCTACGGCGCGTTCCCGTGGATCGCCCTGACGCTGGCCTTCACCTTTGGCTTCTACGGCTTGATCCGCAAGACGGCGGCGCTGAACTCGGCCGAGGGGCTATTCCTGGAAACGGCTATCCTCTTCCTGCCGGCGCTGGGCTTCCTGGTGCTGCAAGAAGCGCGCGGCGTCGGCGCGCTGGCCCACACCGACGCGCTGACGACGCTGCTGCTCATCGGCGCGGGCGCGGTGACGAGCATCCCGCTCATCCTCTTCGCGGCCGGCGCGCGGCGCATCACCCTGACCACGCTGGGGCTGCTGCAATACATCGCCCCGACGCTGCAATTTCTCATCGGCGTGCTCATCTACCATGAGCCGTTCGGCGCGGGCCGGGTTGTGGGTTTTGGGCTGATCTGGCTGGCGCTGATTCTGTACACGACCGAGAGTCTGGCCCATTACCGGCGAATTGCTGTAGCGCAGACATAACCTTGACATGTATTGCCCTTGTCAAGGTAGGCTATAATTAGGGTATGGTCACTATCGTATCCATCGATCTCATTTCGACAGACCAGGCCGTACGTGGCGGCAAAGCCTGCATTGCCGGCACGACTCTGCGCGTGATCGATGTAGTCATGGCGTCGATCTTCCACGGGCGCGACCCCAGTGCCATTGCGTCCGACTTCGACGTGTCGCTGGCCCAGGTACACGCCGCTCTGGCCTACTATTACCAGCATAAGCCCCAACTGGACGAGGATATACGCGCCCAGCTAGACCGCGCGCAAGCGTTCAAACAAGAGAAACTTGGCAGCCAACACGCTTCGTTATTATCTGGATGAGAACCTGCCGGTTGAGATTGCCCGTCAACTTCGGCTGCGTGGCATAGATGCGGTCACTGTACGGGACCTGAGACGCCTGGGGGAGCCGGACAGCAATCACCTTCATCATGCCACCGATATGGGCATGGTCTTATGCACGTTTGACACGGACTTCATTGAACTGGCAGCGGCCGGACAGCAGCATGCCGGCATTGTTCTGGGCCAACAAGATGCGCATGACATTGGCGCATGGGTACGCTATCTGGAACTGATGCACGCGGTTTACTCTGCCGAAGACATGCAAGACCATATTGAGTATCTCTAGCAGCGCCCCGATCCATGCCTACCACTGATCACCAAACCTACGCCTCCCCCTTCACCTGGCGCTACAGCAGCGAGCCGATGCGCTATCTCTGGTCGGAGACGCACAAGCGGCGGCTGATGCGGCAGGTGTGGGTGGCGTTGGCCGCGGCGCAGCACGTCGCCGGGTTGGTGACGGCCGAGCAGCTGGCCGACCTGGAGGCCCACGTCGATAGCGTCGATATCCCCCGGGCCCTGCAGATCGAGCGCGAGACGCGCCACGACGTGGTGGCCGAGATTCGCGCCTTCGCCGAGCAGTGCCGCGTCGGCGGCGGCATCATCCATTGGGGAGCCACCAGCGCCGACATTACCGACAACGTTGACGTGCTGCGCCAGCGCGAGGCCGCCCGCCTATTGGCCGAGCAGTTGCGGCGGCTGCTGCTGGCCTTTGCCCGGCGCATCGAAGAGACGGCCGACGTCGTCATCATGGCCCACACCCACATCCAGCCGGCCGAACCGACGACGTTGGGCTATCGCCTGGCCATGTACGCCCAGGACCTGGCCGAGGACGAGCGCCGCCTGGCCGACCTCATCGCCGGCCTGCGCGGCAAGGGGCTGAAGGGGGCCGTGGGCACGCAGGCGGGCTTCATCGAGGTGCTCGACGTCTGCGATATGACCATTGCCCAACTGGAGGCGCTGGCCATGACGCGGCTCGACCTGCCCTACTTCCCCGTGGCCGGGCAGACCTACACCCGGCAGCAAGACCTGCGCGTGCAGAGCGTCCTGGCCGGCATCGCTTCGTCTTTACACAAGTTTGCGCTCGACTTCCGCGTGCTGATGTCGCCGCCGTTCGGCGAGTGGGCGGAGCCATTCGGCCAACGGCAGATCGGCTCGTCGGCCATGCCTTTCAAGCGCAACCCCATCAACGCCGAGAACATCTGCTCGCTGGCCCGCTTTGTGGCCGCGCAGACGGCCGTGGCCTGGGACAACGCCGCCCAGGCCGTGCTGGAGCGCAGCCTCGACGACAGCGCCAACCGCCGCCTGTACTTGCCGGAGAGCTTCCTGGCCGTGGACGAGATGCTGCGTCGGGCGGCGGCGCTGGTGGAGGGCATGACCTTCGACCGCGAGCAGATGGCCCGCAACGTGGCTCGCTATGGGCCTTTCGCGGCCACGGAGCGGGTGCTGATGGCCGCGGTGCGCGCCGGGGCCGACCGGCAAGAAGCCCACGAATGGCTACGCGAAGCCAGCCTGCGCGCCTGGGAGGCCATTCGCCACGACGAGGCCAACCCGCTAACGCAACTGCTGGCCGCGGACGGCCGCCTGACCGCCCACCTACCGGCCGAGACTATCCGCGCCTTGATGGACGCCGGCGGCTACGTGGGCACGGCCGCCGAGCGGGCGCTGGCGCTGGCGGACACGCTCAAGACTCCCGCTCAATAACCTCGACCGCCTGTCGCTCGCCCCGCGGCTTCTGGCGCTCGCCGCGGCGCGGGCATCATTACCCATTGCTCTCGTCTAGTTCGTACACAAAGTCGTAGAAGTGCCCATCGCCATCTACGCGAATGGTCATTCGCCCCGTCAGGCCGGCTAATTCGTCCGCGCCCGAATCGGGCACGACGACAATGGTTAATTGCTGCTCGCCGCGGGCCATAACGCCCGTATGTTGTAAGGTGAATGCGCCGCGCCGGCCGTGCAACGTGCCGCTGACCCTTTCCACAGCCACGTAAGCGGCCGAACCCTCTACCCCGGTCATGGCGCTGAGCATTTCGCCGGCGCTGGTCGCGGCCAGGTCGCCGTGGAACTGCTTATCGAGGCTGAACCGGCCCAGTCCCCAGTCGCCGGTGGCCGGCTGTGGGCTAAGCTTCACGTCAAATGTGCCGCTGGCATGGTTGTTCATACGGGGATTATACTGCGCGACACACAGCCTGTAGCACAGCCTGTTAGGCTGTGTCCAGCGAAGACAGCCTAACAGCCTGTATTACTTCTCAAGAGCGATAGCGTCGCATCGCCGCGCTCAGGTTTGCTCGCGCCAGAAACCCGGCCAATACCTGCGCCCGCCAACCGGCGGCCAATGGTTCAGCCGCCATTACTGACAAAACGCCCGCGCCACAGCCAGATACACCTCCGCGCACGCCCGCACGCTGGCCAGATCGACCCACTCCTCGACGGCGTGCGCGCCCGCGCCGGCCGGGCCGAAAAGCGCTGTGGGGATGCCGGCGGCGTGGAGCGAGGCTGCGTCCGTCCAGAAGGACACACCCATCGGCGCGCGCACACTGCCCAGCACGGCCGTCGCTGCCGCCTGCAACGCCGCGGTGATGGCCGCGCCGGCGGGCGTCTCCATCGGCGCGCGCTCTAGGCCCAGACGCACCTCGGCCCGGAAGGCGGGGTCGGCCGCCGCCAACGCATCGACGATGGCCTGTAGCTCGGCCGCGGCCGTGGCTCCCGTCTCGCCCGGCAGCGTGCGCCGCTCCACCGACAGAAGGCAGCGCTCCGGGTAGCTGGATAGCTCCTGCCCGCCGCTGATGAGCGAAGCGTGGACAGAGGCCGGGCCGAGCAGCGGGTGAGCCGGGCCGCCGGCCAGGTCGCGGCTCAGGCGATCCAACCCGGCCAACACGCCGCCCATCTTGACGATGGCATCGACGCCAAGGTGGGGCCGCGAACCGTGGGCGGCCACACCGCGCGTCTCCACCTCCAACCAGGCGAAGCCGCGGTGGGCGACGACGAGGTCGAGTTCCGTCGGTTCGGCGACGATGGCTCCGTCGGCGCGAGTACGCTCGGCCACGGACAGCGTACCCAGCCCGGCGTATTCCTCGTCCATGACGGCGGTAACGATGACGTCGCCGCGCAAGCCAAGCGTGGCCGCCTCGGCCGCGGCGACCATGCAGGCGGCCACGCCACCCTTCATGTCATAGGCGCCGCGGCCGTAGAGGCGGCCGTCGCGCACCTGCGGCGTGTGCGGCGCGGTCATGCCGGTGACGCCGACGGTGTCGATGTGGCCGTTGAGCAGCAGCGTCCGGCCGCCGCCCTGGCCGCGGGCAATGCCGATGATGTTCGGCCGGCCCGGCTGCACTTCCTCAACGTGGACTTCCAGCCCGGCGGCGGTCAGCCAGTTGGCAATGAAGGCGGCGACGGCGCCCTCGCCGGCCGCGCCGGGAACGAGATCGGGGTTAGTAGAATCGATGGCCACCAGATCGGCCAGCAGTTGCTCGACGCGCGTCATGACCCCACCTCCGCGGCTAACAGCGGGCGCAACTCCTCGGCCCAGGCGCGAATATCCTCCCAATTGCGGTGATCGCCCTCTGACCAGACGCCCAGGCGCACGCTGATGCGGAAGTTGAGCCGCGCCCGGAAGGTCGGCACTTTGCTGATGTCCAGCGCGCCGGCAAACAGGCCCATGCTGACCGGCTCGACAAGGTCGCGCACCGGCTGCAACCACTTGGCGACCTCCTCGTGGTAGTCCTTGTTGGGCATGGCTAACGTCATGCAGACCAGGAAAGCGGCGAAGGGGCGGGCCGCCAGCTCGCGCTGGTGGTCGCGGACGAACTGCATCGCCTCCGGCAGCCACTCCGCGCCCCGGATGGCGCTGCCGACGACGACGGCGCTGTAGGGCGAGAGGTCGCTCACTTCGCCCACCGGCCGCACGTCCACGGCCGTGCCGTCTTCGGCCAGCACCTGCCCAATGGCCTCGGCCACGCCGGCGGTCGTGCCGGTACGGCTGGCATAAGTAACGAGGATCTTTGATGACATGGTTCTTATCCCGCGGGGTTCAACTGCTCAATGGTCGGCCGGAATCCCAATCGGTCAACCCAGGTGCGTAGCTCGGCGTCGGTCAGTTTGCGCCCCTCGCCACTGACGGCCACCAGCATCGCCTCCATCATGTTCGTGCCAAAAGAGCGGCCCTCGAAGCGCGGCGTCGTCGTCACCAGGGTACGCACGCCCGTGGCGCGGAAAGCAGACACGTCGGCGGCTGTGGTCGTGTTGGTGCAGATGATCTTGCCGTCCAGGCGCAGCGGCATGAAGCGCTTGATGAAATGGCAGTCGCCGGCGATGACCGTGGCCCAGTCGTACCACTGACCGAACTTGGGCGTGTTGATTTCCTGCTTCTCGCCCGTCGGGTAGAGCCACTCGAACGGCAGGCGGCTGACGACGGGCAAGATCAGGGCAGCGACGCGCTTAATGGCGGCGGCCGAGCGCAACGGCAGCGGCAGCCCCAGACCAAACATCAGGTCGCCGAAGATGCCCTCGTAGCCGAGATCAAGAAACGACATGGCCATGCCCCAACGGTCGGCGCCGCTGGTCATCAGCACCCGGCGCGGCGACGGCGGGCCGATCTGCGCTTCCATGTAAGCGGCGACATCGCGCTCCAGCGTGTTCTTCAGGCCGGAGCCATCGACGACCGGCGTCTGGCGGACGTGGCGCACCAACGGGGCGACAGAGTGGAGTTTGTAGTACTTGCCATCGACGGTCAGGCCCAGGTCGGTGCCGCCGACGCCGAAGGCATCGACCTTGCCGTCCAGCTCGCCGTACATCTGCGCGGCGCGCTCCATATCGCCGTCCGTGCCGATGCGCTCGATGCAGACCCGCTCGCCGAACACGTCCAGTTCGACGGCCGAATTGCGTTTTGAGGAGCCAAGACTGATGCTGACTGCGCGTTTCATGCGAACTCCTTATCTCTGTCTATTCTTCGAACATCTCTCTCAGCGCCGCCAGGACTCGGCTCTGTGTGGTCGCATCCAGGCGGCCCAGCCGTCGTACCAAGCGGGTTTTATCGACAGTGCGAATCTGATCCAGAACGATCTGCCCTTCCTTGCCCTGGAACTCGCAAGGGATGCGTGTCGGGTAGCTCTGCCCCTGGGTCGTCATTGGCGCGACAATCACGGTGCGTATCCAGCGATTCATCTCATCTGGCGAAACGACAAGGCCAGGCCGTGTCTTGCTGATTTCAGAGCCGAGCGTTGGGTCGAGGGTAATCAGATAGACGTCGAAGCGTTTGATCACCATTCCCACTCTTCCTCGTCCCAAACAGTCAAAGCGGTTGTATCGGCGTCTAGCAGTTCGTCAACCTGAGCAGCGGCCATCGCCCGAAACGCTTCGTCCCACCCCTGGCGGGCACGTTGAGCGGGGCGGATAATGATCCGCTCCGGCCCGACTTCCAGCTCGACTTCCTCACCCAGGTTAGCCTGTTCTAACAGCAACTTGGGAATGCGGACACCCTGCGAATTGCCGATCTTTATGACACGAGAACGGACTATACCATTGCTTGCCATCGCACACCTTTCACATCGAATCGCAAAGTGTATACATTGTAATTACATCTATATACGTTGTCAACAAACCGCAGCGCGTGATCGCTGAAACCGCTCTATAATATGCGGCAATCATGACCCAGGCAGCCCCAGACACGCCAGCGACCCGCCTCCTCGACGCCCAGGGCGTGCCCTACGTCCTACTGCCCCACACCGAGCCGGTTTTCACCGTGGCCGCGGCGGCCGCGCAGCGCGGCGTCGTCGCCGAGGAGATGGTCAAGTCCATCCTGCTGCGCGAGTCCGGCAGCGGCGGGCGCTACGTCATGGCCTGCGTCCTCGGCCCGGCCCGGCTAGACCACCGCGCCGTCCGCGCCGCCCTGGGCGAGGGCTGGCGGCGGTTGACGTTCGCCGGCGACGACGAAATCCTGGCCGTCACCGGCTGCCCGCGCGGGGCCATCAACGCCCTGGGCCTGCCCGACGACGTGCCCGTGGTCTTCGACACGGCCATCGCCGGCTGCTCGCGCGTCAACATCAGCAGCGGCGACCTGCTATTTGGCCTGGAACTGGCCGCCGCCGACCTGATCCGCCTGGCGCGCGCCCGCCTGGCCCCGCTGGCCGAGCCGCCGGCCGG
>ERZ724512.682-NODE-682-length-15920-cov-10.254586_pt1 | contig 15920 bp, 8 predicted proteins | sample MGYA00376045_ERZ724512 | MGnify/ENA primary metagenome ERZ724512 (study PRJEB28724, sample SAMN07190883) | activated sludge metagenome | isolation source: activated sludge of sewage treatment plant in Hong Hong | place: Hong Kong | collected 2016-03-17 ... | reverse complement strand
TACTGGTGGCCGTGAGTTGATGCAGGATGTTCGTCACCTGACTCGCCGGATCGTAAGTATAGGTGGTCTGGATCCCTTGGGATGGATTATGGCCATGCGGATGGAACAAGCTAATCCGCAATCAACTTCTTAAGTTGGGGAAAGATAATCATCTAGATACCATGTGCAGCCCGTCGCAGGAATGCTACGAGCGATCTCTTCATCTATTTCGGAAAGTTCGCCTATCGTGATTTCAGGAACATCCTCTGGTTTGTTGAGAAGGATTGAACGTAACTCCTCATTAAGGTTTCGTTCAATGGCTGCAGCGGCCTGTACGGGATCCGTGCCCTGAGCTACTCTTGTCGTAACAAATCCTAATCTTCTGCAAGTGCCATCAAGATTGGCCCAACAATTTCTACCCTCAACAAGGACCTTATAGACCTTCATCATTGTCACACCATACTGTTAATAGGCGGTACTACTCCTGTACTGCACACTTGTCGCACACTGGAATAATCATGTCATCGTCCGGTTCAGCCGTCGCAGATGCATCTAAAGGATCGATCAAGCCGCCTATGGTAGCGGCCATACCAGACCAAAAAGTATGCCCTGATCGACCAGGCGTTTGGTAGTGGGGGCGACCTCTGGCCCCTTCTCCAAGATCATGCCCAGTGTGTTTTATAATCGTACTGCCTTCGCTTGCTCCGTTTTCGATTTGATGTGCCTTTTGCCTACCTCCATCAACCAAGACATTTTCACCTTGTTTGCGCGCTTGCCTCATTTCTTCATCAGAGAAAAGTGCTTTTACTTTCTTCATACACTTATCCCCTAGCTTAACGATCCATCCAACAGGTGACAGGCCGCTGGGATCAATTAGATTCAAAGGACTACTTTTCACGTAAGAATAACCGTTCGGACCAGCTGCGATGCCGATCGGATCTTTCTGCAAGAATCTCCCCATCCCCGCATCGTAATACCGCGCCCGATAGTAATAGAGCCCTGACTCCTGATCGAACTCCCTCCCCGTATACGTATACGGCTGCTCCACCGTGCCGGGTGATTCCAACATATTGCCGTAGGCATCATAGGCGTACGCTTTGGCGACGCTGCCGTTGCTATCCGTCAGCTCCGTCACCGTGCCGGGTAGTACAGCGTGCCATCCGCCACCGGCGTGGTCGTGGGCGGCGTCGTCGAGGCAAAGGTCGCACGGGCGGGAAACAGCAGGCGGCTTTCGAGCACCTGGTTCGTGGCCTGGTCGCGCGTCACCAGATAGAGCGGAGCATTGCCACCGATGCCCCCCGTATCGATCAGGTCCACCGCAAGCGTGCCGGTGGCCGCGGCGGCCGTGACGTCGATCGGCGCGATCGGCTGTTCGAGGCCGGTCGAATCAATCGGCTGGCCGATCGCCGGCGCCGGCATCCCGGAGACGAAGACAAAGCCCACCGACACCTGGCCGTTCACCTTGATCCCATCATCCACCACCGGCCCCCGCAGGCCGTCCGGGGTGGAAGCCAGCACTGCGGTCTGCCCGCTGCCGAGGCCCGGCACCATCGGCGTCCGGCTCAACGGCTCGTCGATACCGGGGCCGTGGGTGTAGCGGGCCTGGAGCACGTTGCTGCCATTATATTCCAGCAGAATATCTTCGCCATCGTAGACGTACCGCTTCGTCTGGCCATTGGCCACCTTTTCGATCCGTCGCCCCAAGCCATCATACCGATAGCTACTGGTCGTGATGGCCGTGGGATTCCCTGCGGCGAACTCCTGCACCTGGATCAGGCGGTTCTCCGCATCATACGTGTACTGGGTATAGTTGCCTGTCGCCAGCAGCGTTTTTCTAATGAGGTTCCCATTGTCGTCGTACTGGTAGGTATGGTTCGTATCCGCCGTGAGCTGATTCCCTGCATTCACCACACTCCCACCGGTGGTGCGGTTCCCCACTGCGTCATAGGCAAAAGCTTGCGGATCAAGCAGGAGCGGATGGCTGGCGCTCGTCAGTCGATCCAGCTAGTCGTAGCCGAAACTCTGCGGCCCTCGGCGGTCGGTCAGACTGGTCCGGTTGCCGACTGGGTTGTAGACATAATCGGCCTTGTTGATCTGGCTGCTGGTCGCGGTGAGTTGATGCAGGATGTTGGTGACCTGTGAGGCGGAATCATAAGTGTACGTCGTCTGGATCCCGTTCGGGAGCGTGAGGCTTGCCCGTCGCGAGAGCGCATCGTAGACATAGGTCGCCACGGGTTGGGTCTGCGCCCGGCTCTGTACCTCGGCCAGCGTGAGCGTCCGCCCATAAAGCCGCACTTCATGAGCTCGCCCTTAAAATGGCCGCCCCCACCCGCCGTGTTCGGGTCTTGCCGTCGGCCCAGATACTGTTGGTTCACATTGAAGAGCGTTCCACTGAGGGTCGCCGGATCGAACACGGCGGTCAGGCTGATGGCCTGCCCATTCACCCAGATCTGGGCCGTGCCCGCCACGGTATCCACGGCTGCGGCCACATGTTGCCATTGATCGAAGGTGATCACACTCGCGGTCGAGCGGAACGTGGAGCCGGACACGGTGGGGCTGGTGGTCGTCCGGGCGGTCAACTGAATCCGGCCATCTTGGAGGAGCGCCACGGAGAACCCTTCGCTCACGAAGGGATCACGCCGGGCAAAGAGCCAGGCTTCGGCCCCGAGCGGGATCTCCGGCTTGATCCAGGCATCCAGGGTGGCGTTGGTACTGAGGCTATCGAGCACCGGGGAATCCGGGATACTCACATAGTCATCCACCCCGTCGAAGACAAAGGCCTGCTGGCGGACACCCGGCCCGAAGGTGGTGCCCAATTGCACGGTGCCCGACTGGCCGCCCACCGGATCGGCCGCACTGCCATCCCCCGGCCAGGTAGCGAGCAGATTGGGGAGCCGAGTGGCCGGGGTCGTCGGCTGGGTCAAGGACTGCAGGCGATTCAACGCATCATAGCGGTAGCTGGCCACCTGAACCGGATCGGTCAGACTCAGCCGGTTCCCGGTGGGGTCATAGCTGTAGGCTAAGGTCACGGCGGGTTGATTCGGGGAGCCATCGGTCTTGACAGTGGTCAGCCGATTCGCCAGGTCGTAGGTCATGGTCAGCACGCTATCCGGATCGGCCACGGTGGTCACGTTGCCGTCGCGATCATAGAGGTAACTCGTCACCTGGCTCCCCGGCAGGGTCTTACTGAGCAATTGATTCACGGCATCGTAGGCGAAGCTGATGGTCTCGTTCTTGGGCGTGATTCTCGTGAGCAGGTTGTCGTTGCCGTCGTAGGTGTAGCGCTCAATCTTGCCGAGGGGATCGGTGGTGCTCAGCAGCCGGTTGCGGGTGTCGTAGGCGAAGGTGGTCACTTGATAACTAGCGTTAGTTAACACTCAATCAGGGACGTTAATTCCGTTTTTTCAAACGGTACGACTCATAGCAAATGATTTCATCGATATGTCCATTTTCATCAAGATAAATCTGAGGAATTGTGGCTATGAGTGCCGGAGCCGAGTAGAGCAACACTCTGCCCTTGCCAGAATTTACAATCTGTTGATCGATCTTCATTGGCTCACCCATCAGCTCCCGCACAATCTGTTCAGTATCTCCCAACTGCAGCTTCTTACACCCCTCAAGAGTTTTTTCGTATTTCACAGATTCACCGTTGCAGCTAGCGCTCATAAGCAGTCCTATCAGGAGCAAACGCAGACTCCAATTCCTTGGCCGATGTCCTTCACAACCGTTTTCCATACCCATCCTTCTACTTACAAGAATTCACTGGATCCAGCGGGCAGGCGATATGCTTCCGCTTAGCAAAGAAGGCACGGAGTTGATCTCCAAAGCTCTGGTTTGGATCCGCTGTCGCAAAAAATTGTGCACCGAGTGCATTCGAATAAAAATCCTGAGGATCAAAAGCGCTATCCCGCGCCTTAGGATTCAGCGCTTGCCCGATTTCAACACCAAGGCCGAACAGCTCACCCTGCTTTCCGACCACCAGAAAATGTCTCATATCAATCACACTATTGGGATCGGCTGGGTCACGAACATATCTTTTCTCTTCCTTCGGTCCTCCCGCTTCACTTTCTGGAGCATTGGATGCCCCGTACTCATACTGAAGATCTCGTAGACCTCGATTCCCTACGTGTTTAATGAAATCGTCGGCACTGATCGATATGTTGTGATACCCCTTTCTCGAACCACAAAAAAATCTCTCAAGAAAGAGGCCGGACGGATCTGTGAAGCCCACGGGACTGTTCAACACATACCCATACAGATTTACACTTCCTCCACCCAGTCTGAGCGGGTCCTGCTGCAAGAACCTTCCCGTTGCCGCATCATAGTACCGTGCCCGGTAGTAATAGAGCCCGGTCTCCTGATCCAACTCCCGACCGGTGTACGTATACGGCTGCTCCACCGTACCAGGCGATTCCAGCATATTGCCGTAGGCATCATAGGCATAGGCCTTGGCCACGCTGCCGTTGATATCCGTCAGCTCCGTCACCGTGCCGAGGCCATCCTGGTGGTAGTATAGCGTGCTCCCCGCCTTCGTGACGGCAATCGGTTCATCGATCCCCGGCCCATGCGTGTACCGAGTCTGGAGCACATTGGCGCCGTCGTACTCCAGCAATATGTCCTCGCCGTCGTACACGTACCGCTTCGTCTGGCCGTTGGCGACCTTTTCAATCCGACGGCCCAAGCCATCGTACCGGTACGTTGACGTCGTGGCAGCCGTGAGATTACCGGCAGCGAATTCCTGGACCTGCGTCAGACGGTTCTCCGCATCATACGTGTACTGAGAATAGTTCCCTGTGGCGAGCAGGGTCTTTTTGATGAGGTTTCCATTGTCATCGTACTGATAGGTGTAGTTCGCATCCGTCGTCAATTGATTGCCTGGGTTAACCACACTGCCGCCAATGGTTCGGTTCCCGACCGCATCGTACGCGAAGCTCTGCGGATCCAGGAGTAGCGGATGACTCGCACTCGTCAAGCGATCGAGAGCGTCGTAGCCGAACGTTTGTGTTCCTCGTCGATCCGTCAAACTCGTGCGATTCGCTACGCCGTTGTAAAGATACTCCGCCTTGTTAATTAGCGTGCTGGTGGCCGTCAGCTGGTGCAGGATGTTCGTCACCTGACTCGCCGGATCATAGCTATAGGTCGTCTGGATCCCGTTCGGCAGCGTCAGGCTCGTCCGGCGCGAGAGGACATCGTAGCCATAGCTCACCACCGGCTGTTCTTGGGTCCGGGGCGCTTGAAGCTCGGCGACCGTCCAGGCCCGATCCGCCATCGTGATCTCATCAAGCTGACCGGTGAACGGATTCGTACCGCAGCCGCCGGTGCCGATGCGGAGGCCGCCCGCCGGCAGGCTCGTCAAGACCGGCGGCCCGTTAATAAAGTTCCAAAAGCCTTCCATCTGGCCGTCGCGGTAGAGTCGGAGTTCGGTGCCATTGCGGACCAGGCCGAGCCGATGCCACTGTCCATCGTTGACCCGCTGCGTCGTCGCCACGCCACCGCTCACGAACGTCGTCCCCGCCCCCGCGTCCGGTCCGGTCACAGCAAAGCTAGCCGTGCCGTTCGGTTGTAGCTGGAGTTCCCAGGAGGCTGAGTTGGCCGGAGACGTGACGGTACAGGTCAGCCGGTCACTCATGATCGTCTCGCGGCGCGTCGAAGAAGTCTTGATCCACAGATCCACCGTGGCCGTGAACCCGAACCGGCCCACCGTGCTGGTGAAGCCGATCGCATCGTCGACCCCGTCGAAGTGAAACGCCTGTCCGGCCATGCCCGCGGCGAAACTCACACCGTTCTGCAAGGTCCCGGGGTTGGTGCCTTGGGCATCGGCGGCCGAACCATCGCCCTTCCACCAGGCCACCAAGTTCGCCGACGGCGGCGGCAAGGTCACGCCATCGCCCAATCCGGTCAAGCGATTCAACGGATCATAGTGATAGCTGGTCGTCTTGATTCCGTCGGCCAGGGTGAGGCGATTACCGGTCGCATCATAGTCATAGCCGAGGGAGACCGTCAGTTGATTAGGCGAACCGGCGGTCGTGACGTTGAGCAGGCGGTTCGCCTGGTCATACGTCATGCTCAACACGCTATCGGGATCCGTCACGGTGGTCAAGTTACCGGCGAGATCATAAAGGTAGCTCGTCACCTGGCTGCCCGGCAGGGTCTTACTGAGCAATTGATTGACGGCATCGTAAGCGAAGCTAATGGTCTCGTTCTTGGGCGTGATTCTGGTGAGCAAGTTGTCGTTGCCGTCATAGGTGTAGCGCTCGATCTTGCCGAGGGGGTCGGTGGTGCTGAGCAGCCGGTTTCGGCCATCGTAGGCAAAGGTGGTCACCTGATTCTTGGCGTCGGTGACGGTCAGCAAATTGCCGTTGCCGTCGTAGGCATAGGCCGTGACACCCGTGTTGGGATCGGTGACCTGGGTGAGCCGGTTCTTCACGTCATAGCCGAACGTGGTGACGCGGTTGAGGGCATCGGTGCTGGTCGCGACATTGCCCGCCGCATCGTAGGTCAGGGTGGTCGTCCGAGTCAGCGGATCAGTCGTAGTGAGCAGCCGGCCCAGCGCATCATAGGTAAAGGTGGTGGTCTGATTGAGCGCATCCTTGGTGGTGAGCAGCAGGCCCTGCGGGTTGTAGGTGAAGGTCGTGACTTGATTGAGCGCGTCGGTGATCGTCAGCGGATTGCCCTTGGCATCATAGGCGATCTGCGTCAGGTTCCCTTTGGGATCTCGGATGCTGGTCACCTGGTTGAAGGTCGGTTCATATGTAAACGTCGTCGTCGCGGCAATCGCCTGCTCGGTGCTCGTGAGCAGATTCCCCATGGCGTCGTAGGTCATGGTGGTGACCGCGCCGTTGGGACGGACGATCTGCGTGGGATTGCCCCGGGCATCCCGCGTGATGGTGGTGACGCGATTCAACGCGTCGGTCTGCTTGGTGATGCGACCGAGCGCATCCGTCTCAAACCGGGTCGTCTGGTTCTTCGCGTCGGTGAAGCTCGCTTGGTTGACCGTACTCGTGCTCAACGTCGCCGGACTGGCTGCCGTCCCTTGTCCTGCCGCGAGATTCGGCACTGCCGTCCGTTGACTAGCGGTGACCGCGCGGGTTGCTCCGTCCGGCAGGGTGGCCTGAGCCAACCGTCCGGTAAAGTCGTAGGCATACTGCGTGACCTGATTCCGCGCGTCGGTCTTCTTCACCAGCCGGTGTTGCGGATCGTACCCGAAGGTGGTCGTGCTGGTATCGGGGGCGGTCACGGCGGTGAGGTTGCCACCGCCATCATGCGTGAACTGCGTGACCCGGCCCATGGGATCGGTAAGGGTCGCCACGCGGCTGCCGCTGTAGGCGAACGTTGTCATCTGTCCGGCCGGATCGGTGATGGTCAGTAATTTGCCGCTGCCGTCATAGGCATAGGTGGTCTGGTTCCCGTTCCGGTCGCGGACGCTGGTGTGGAGCCCCTGCGCGCTAAATTGGTATTGGGTACCGTCCTTCAGGGTGCGCGTGTACGTTTGGTCGGCATTGCGCACCAGCCGGGAGAACTCACCGGGCGGCGTGATCCATTGGGCAGCTCCCCCGGTGACCACTTTCGCCAACCCGACCTTCCCCAGATCCACGAGGTTCTGAATCTCATTCACCGTGAGCGCGCGGTTGAACACATCCACCTCGTCGATGCGTCCGGTGAAGAAATTCGTTTTGGTCGTGGTGCCGCCCACGAACACGGCTCCGATCAGCAGGGGATCCGGCTCTCCGTCATCGTCCTTAATCGCCCCTTGGGCCTCCAGGCTCAACGGCGCGCTGTTGTCGAGCCGCCCATCGACATAGAGCCGCATTTCTTGCGCAGCCATGTCCCGCACCAGGGCGAGGTGGTGGAAGGCCCCATCGGCGACTTCGAATTGGGTCCCTTGGAGAAACTGGCCGCTGGACCCGCTCGCCCCGCCCGGTGACCCGGCACTCCGCAGCTGGCCGGCGATCTTGCCGTTATTGACGTAGAGAAAGTACAGGGAGGTGGCGGAGCTGGGGCACGTCTGCCCGCACTCATACTTGCTGACGACGGTTTGTGTGCCGGTAGTCTGGGTGGTGCTGACCCAAGCATCGATCGTAAAGGATCCGGTACCCGGATCGAGCGCAGAGTTGTACGGCACCTGGACCACGCCGGTGAGGCCGCTCAAGGTGAAGGCCTGCCCGATCTGGCCGGCGGAGAAGGTCGCGGCCCCCTGGAGCGTCCCATTGTTGCCGCCGACCACATCCTGCGCCGTGCCGTCGCCCGGCCACCAGCCCACGGGAGTCACCGGCACCTGCACCGCAAAGAGGGCGGTCTCCCCGGTGCCACGCGCCAGCACCAACGACCCGTTCGCTTGCGGGATGAGCCGATCGAGCCCACTCAAAGTCCAGCCGGCCCCCAAGGCACTTTGCCGTTCATTGCGCACCAGAACACGCGAGGTGCCGACCCCGCCGATGCTGGACTGCGGGTAGTTGGAAAAGAGGGTGAGCTCGTAGGGATAATGGCCCGTAGGGAGGGACGAGGCGTCGAAGGGCAGCCCCAGGCGCGAGATCGAATTGTCATTCTCCGCGACCGCCTGGCTGTCCCAATAGACCTCCGGCCCCTGTTGCACGCCCCCCACGATCAGGCGCGCCGAGAAGGTCCGCGGGACGGCCGCCCGCACGCTCAAGAACGCATCGATCGGCAGGATCGGCTGCACATCGGCGGTCGTCGAGGTATAGCGAAGCGTGAGGTCCCGTGATTGGCCCAACGTCCGGACGCCGGGAATCGTCACGGTCTCGCTGACGGCCCCCTCGGTGAGGTCGCCTTGAGACGCGAGGGCACATTGCGTACAGGGGCCGGCCTGCTGATTCATGGCGATATTCGGTAAGGGATTCGGCGGCAGCGGATAATGCCAGGCGGTCTTGCGGACACCGCCGCTGACCGTCTCGATCCGCTGGCCATCGGCACTGACCCGCATAGTGCCGACTTGGAAAAACGTGCCGGTGTCGGGCGAGAGCGACCAGAGGTCGAGATCATTGCCCGGTGGCAGGTTGTCGACGTTCGGAAAGGTGATGGGCACGGGCGGATCAAGGATGACGCCCGCCGGTTGAATCGTCACCGAGAGACCCGGCCGCAATTCCACTGGCCGCGATTCGGGACGGCCATATTCGGGGACGGGACTGATCGTCAGTTGCCCCGTAAAGGGCGTGCCATCGGCATTCTTCGCCCGGCCGGGTGGAATCACGACCGTCACATGGGCGGTCGCACTCGTCAACGTGGTCGTGGCCGCAGGGTTCACGGTCACCGCCGTCGCAAGATCCAACGGCGGCGTGGTGACGGGACTGGGCAGCACATTGGCCGTATTGGCGATGAGATCGACCGGTGCCACTAAGTTCGCATATCCGGCCGGCAGCCCAGTCACGACAAGGAGTTGACGCCCCGCCGGATGGCCGGCAAAGGCGAGAGTGAATTCGCCCGCCGTGTTCGTCGTGGTCGTCGTCGGCACATCGCGTAAGGACACCGCCACGCCCACGACGGGATGGCCGGAACTATCGTCCACTCGGCCAGACAAGCTGGTCGGTGCGCCGGGGACGGCCCCGGTCACGGTGAGGGCAATGGTTTCGGACGAGGAGACCGATCCGTCGGAGGCCACAAAGACGAGGTTGAACGTGCCGACCTGCGTCGCATCGGGCGTGAAGCTGAAGACACCCGTCTGGCCATTGAACGCCATATGCGCCGGCAACGTCGGCGACGCCGGCGCGGCCTGCTGCGCACTATACGTCACGGGTTGCCCGTTCGGATCGACCCCGGACACCGTAAAGGCCAGCGTACTGCCTAACGACAGGGTCTTGTTGCCGATGGGCGCGAGAACGGGCGCACTATTGAGGAGGGCGAACGGCAGTGGACTGGTCGCGGTGCCGAGGGGGGTCGTGACCGTCACCGGTCCCGTGAGGGCCCCGGCGGGCACGGCGGTGGTGAGCGAGGTGCCGGTGGTGTTCACGGCCAGCACCGTCGCCACGATGCCACCGAACCGGACCTGATTGTTGACCGCCACGGGATTGAAGCTCGATCCGCTCAGGGTGACCACCGATCCGACCACACCACTGGCAGGACTCACGTTGGTAATTGTCGGGAGGCCGGCGGTGATCGTGAGTGTGCTGCTGGCCGGTTGCCGCACCGGCGCGGTGGCGGTGAGGATCACCGAGCCGATCCCCGTCGCGGTGACTTGCACCGGCGTAGGCGAGGTGGTTTGTCCGGCCGAGATGACCACCGAGACAGGGCTCAGGAGCGCCGTGCCGCTGCCGGACAGCGCCAACGTGACCGTGAGGGCCGAGGTGGGAGCCACGGCGGCCCCGACCGTAAACAACGCGCTCTGGCCGACCGTCAACGACGTCGTGAGTGGCGTCACCACCAATGCCGGCGCGGGCTGCACCGTGAGCGTCGCCTCGCCAGTGACGGGGCCGACCGAGGTGGTGACGGTGGCCCTGATCGTGGTGGTGCCGACGGTGAGTGTCGTGGCCAGACCGCTGCTGCCGATGGAGGCGACTGACTGATTGGTCGACGTCCAGGTCACATCATTCACCAGCGGCTGGCTGCTGCCGTCGGTGAACAAGCCCGTGGCCGTGAACGCGATCGCCTCCCCGGCAAAGGCCGTCGGGGCAGCGGGCGCGAGCGTGAGCGACTCCACTTCCGGCGCCGTGACGACCACCTGGGCGGTGGCGCTGGTGCTATTGAACGAGGCCGTAATCGTCGCCTGGCCTTCGGTCTGAGTCGTGACCGGGAATGATGCGGTCAGTTGCCCGGCCGCGACCGTGACGCTCGGCGGGACCGTCACGACGGAGGTCGCACTGTTCTGCAGCGTGATGACGGTCGGATCCGTCGGAGCCCGATTGATCGTGACCTGCAAGACGCCTGTGCGGCCCTTGGCCAGGGTCAAGGGTGCGGTGACCGGCGGGATCGGCCCAAGCGCGGTGACGACCGGCGGAGGTGGCACGATATTCACCGTGACCGTCGCCGTCCCATTCAACGTGGCGGTGATAGTCGCGGTCCCGATGATCAGGCCACTCACCGACACCGGCGCCGTCGTGAGCCCAGCCGGCACGGTGACGCTGACCGGCACATCCACGACCGTCGCGTTGTTGGTCGTGATCGGGACCACCGTATCGGTTGCTTGCGCGGCATTGAGGGTGACGGTGAGCGTCCCCGTCGCCCCCTGCACCACGGCCAGCGGACTCGGCGTGAGCGCGAGGACTTGCGGCGGCTGTGGCGTCACCGTCACGGTCGCCTGCTTGCTGATGGTGCCGAGGGTCGCCGTCAGCTGCGCGCTGCCGGTAGCCAGAGCCGTGATCGTGAAAGTGGCCTGCGTCTGGTTGGGCGGCACGGTCACCGTCTGCGTCGCGGGCATCTGGAGCACCGTCGGCTGATCCACGGAGAGCGCGAGATCCGTCGGGCTACTTTGAGCCGCATTCAAGGTAACGGTCAACGTGCCGATGGCTCCGACCACCAGGGACTGACTCGCCGGCTGGAAATCGATGAGCGCGACGATCGGTGGCACGACATCGATAGCGGCTTCCGCCAGTGAACTACCGAGCGTCGCCCGGACCATCGCCGTGCCTAACGTAACAGATGTCACCGTGAACGAAGCCGTCGTTTGACCGGCTGGGACGATCACGGACGACGGCAGGGTGACCACCCCGTTGGGTGTGGTCGTGAGCGTCACGGTCGTCGGGCCGACTTGGGCTGCCGAGATCGTCACCGTCAATGCCGTCGTGGCCCCTAGCGTGAGCTGGCTCGCCGGAGGCGTGAGCGAGACCACGGTAGGCAAGGCCGGGGTGACCGTGACATGGCTGGTCGCACTGGTCCCATTGAGCGTCGCGGTGATGTCCGCTTGACCCGCCGTGTTCGCCGCCACGGTGAAGGCGGCACTCACCTGGCCGGCTGGCACTGTGACGGTCGCCGGGACAGCCGCGATACTGCCGGCTGAACTGCTGAGGGCGATCACCGTATTCGTCGCTTGGGTCGCATTGAGCGAGACGGTCACCTGCCCGCTCCCGCCTTGGGTGATGCTGAGGGCGGACGGAGTCAGGCTACTGATGGTGGCGGTCCCCCCCACCACCCGGACGGTGCCGGTGATGGTCTTGCCATTGAGGGTGATCTTGATCTGGGTCGTGCCCGCGATGACGCCGGTGACGGGGATGGTGACGGTCGCTTGGCCGATACCAACCGCGACGCTACTCGGAACCGTGGCCACAGTGGTGGCGGTGCTGACCACCGACAGGGTCGTCGCTTGGAGCGGGACCGGGAACAACAGGGCGAGGATCGCGCTCGTCGAACCCGCTCGAATAGTTTTGGGATTCGGCAGCAGCACGACCGGCTGCGGCGGCGGCAAGGCGATGGTGACGCCGAGGCGGCTGGCCCGCGGGAGCGCATCGAAATAGGCACGAACTCCCGTCACGCTGGCTTTGGTGCCACAGGCCGTATTGCTGGCCGTGGTCCCCATGCGGGTGGAGACCCGAACCGCAAGGGTCTGCGTCAGCGTATCAAGCTGGGTCGTCGGGATGCTGCCCAGCGCGATGCTAATGTCTTGGGCAGTACTGGCGGAGGCGGTCAGGGTACTCACGCAGCGCGTCAAGCCGGAACTCAGGACTTGCCCATTGACCAGCGCCTCAACCAGGACATCGACCTTGCCGCCAACGTCCCCGCTACTCTTGAAACCCAGCCAGAGATGCGCCGTCGTCAGCGCCGTCAGGGTCGCTTTGCCATTGATCCCGGCGGGCGGTGTCCACGAACCCATCGTCACCCAGGGATTGCCGCCACTGAACGCGAGGCCGGCCGAGTCTTTGGTCTTGGCTGTGAGGCTGAGCGGTGGAATCAGATCCGCGGTCAGGGTCGGTGGGTTGGCGGTTCCCCCGCTCCCATGGAGATACGCATCCAGCGTGATCGTCGAGGATTGTGCGAAGGCCGAGGAGACGGAGAGCAGGAGGCCCATCAGAAGGGCCAGGCCTCCCGCCCCGATGATGCGATCCATCAGGCCGGTTCGAACACGCGCGTGGGTCATCGACGATCCTTTGTGAGCGGTGAACAGCAGCAGGTGGTGCGGGAAGCACGCGAGGAGCGGGCGTACGTAACCTTAACTAGCACGGCATCCGGCTTCTGGCGAACAGAATCGTATTTTCGGGGAGCACAAAAATGGCCCGAGACGAGAGGCCGTAAGCGAGGTCAGCTCGGCCCTATTCGTGATAGGGCGTTCCGGGAGAGGTACGGCGACGTAGGACCGAGCGGGAGCCTATCACTCGCACCAGTGAACGCACGACGCATTACGAAGGTTCGACCGACGACTCGGTTTTCAGCTGGATGGTGGTTTCGATGTCGGCTTGTGCCGCGAGGATCTTGACGGTCGTGGGAGTGATGGAGGCCACCTGAAATTGACCATCGAGCGTATCTCCAAGATGAATGATATAGATCTCCTGGCCCTTGCCTAGAAACGCCTGTTGCTCACCCCGCCTGGTCAGGTACCCAAGATAGCGGTACTGCGCCATCACTTCGCGTAGTTGTTGCCGGGCGCGCTCCCGCGCCAGTCGCGCGGCCTGTTCGGCCACTTCTTCCGGAGAGGGCATCGGTGGCGCGGGCGGAACCACCGGCATCGCGACCACCGGCACCGGGATCGGAGGTGGCATCTCTTTCTTGTTCACCGCTGCCCTGACGAGGCGCTTTTCGGATGTCGGTGTCTCGGCTGCTTCGAAAATGTTGCGTGTCGGCGTCGACGGCAAGTGCGCCGCCACCATCCGCATCGGACGTAACTCCAGGGCATCAACCGTGATCGTCGGTGTTGCCCCCTTCGCCACACGCTGACCAGTCGTATAGGTCAGTGGCACCTCCCTCAACTCCGGCAGACTGCTGACCTGCACCGCGGCCACCGTCGCCCACAGTCCCATCAGTCCACCCAGCATCACGTTCTTGCCCGGAACTTTCATGACAGACTCCCCGTCGGTGGATTCGGTCGCAAAAACGTCGCGACCGTGACATGAAACACCACGGCCGATGCCGCCCCCTTGTCACTCTTCGCCGTTCGGCTCGCGTTGAGACTCTCGATGACCACATAAGAATCAGCCGATTCCAATCGGTGAATGAAGCGATAGACCGCCGCATACTCGCCGGTCACGGAAAACGAGATCGACGCCTTCACCGGAAGGCCATCGGGGGGCGATCGCTCGACCGCATATTGCATTCCGGGAATGGTCACTCGCTCGCTGCGTCCCAGTTCAGAAATGGCGAGCGCCAGTGAGGCAAACTCCGTCTCGGTCGGAAGGCCCCGCCAGACCTCGTCGAGTTTCAGCTTGATCGCTAGGATCTCCTCCTGTGTCTTGCGTGTGGCCTGCAGTGCGGCCTGCGCCCGCAAGGTGGTCTGATAGGCCGCTTCGGCCTGAGCAAGATGCTCCTGCGCAGGGCTCAATCTGTAAAAATAGTTTGTCGCGGCAAGCACACAAGCCAATACCGTGATACTCATGAGTGGTACGCAGGATAGGAGAAGCGATCGGCTCATCCCCGACCACTGCACGTGTTTGAACAAGTTCGCCATACCTTCCTCTTACCACGACGGTCGGTAGCCGACGGTCAACTGAAAGTCTACGCCTCGTTCAGATTGCATAGTATCTGGCACAGCCATGCTCGCCTGCGACGGCTGCCGCTCCTGATGCTCAAGACGATGACTGGCTAACGCCGCATGCCGGAACGCCGTATGGTGTTCCAAATTCGTCATGAACGTACGGATGTCTTGCAGCGACGCCGCCGATCCGTGAAGCGCCACGGTCGAGTCCTGAAAGTTCAATTGAACGGTACGAAGGGCCATATGTGGAGGAAGAGTGCTCTCCAAGTCTGCCAACAAACGGGACCAGGAGAACGCCCGCTTCTCGGCGAGCTGATTGACGAAGCGCACATCGCGCGTGATGGCCGCGATCTGATCCGCGGACAACGTCAGTCGCTCACGGGTCATGCGCTCTGCACGGTTGGTATTGGCCTGATTCAACCGCCGCACCACCCCATCGAGGTGCGTGGCGGTTTCCTCCATCACCACACTGTCATTCCACCACGTCAACGCCACTGCCAATGAGACACAACACAGAACGACCGCCATCCACTGCATGACACGCAGGATGGTAATGGCAGTCGGCGTGACCGAGAATGCGATGTGAGGCACGGGGCTGACCGCACTCGGCGAGCGCAGGAATGGAATCCACACTAGGCCCACCGGATTTCTCATCATCCGACCACCGTCGCCATCGCCGAGAGTCCGTTCAACGATCCCGTCTGGTTGTTGAGATGGGCCGGAAGACTGTCCCATCCCAATGGCACGACCTCGAGCTGCCATCCACCTCGATAGCCAGGCACCGTCACCGTCGCCTCCCCTCCGAGCAGCTGCGTGATCGATGCGTTCGACTGACCACCGATCAGGTACAAGGGAAACGAGGACTCACCCGTTTCATGCACAGTCGTCGCCTGGTCGGCCATATATTGTAGGGTTCCGACCAGTTCGCGTCGAAGATCCTGCGTCCCGCTGGTCATGGATCTGGTGCGAAGAAACACTGGTTGCCCCTGATCGAACAGCAGCAGCATGAACTCATCCTCTGCCCAGTGCATCACGCACAGCCGTCGAGTGCCCTTCATCAGACGACGATAGAGGCCGATGAGTTGGAGGTGCGAGAATCCCATTGAGACAGGGATGAGCCCAGCCCGTCCGCAGACGTCCTCATATTGGTCCAGAATTGTCTGACGCACCGCCACAGCCAGCACCTGGGTGCGTGTCCCGGCGGCGAAGACCTGCATCATCACCCGAGCGTCGCCAATCGCCAGGTTGAGGTCCTCACGGAACCGCCACTTGATCAGACCTGCTCGTTCTTCGGGATCATCAGGGAATCGATCGAATGCAAACACCCCCATGTGCATCGCGCGATTGGGCACACTCAGCGCGACCGTTCGCT
>ERZ724512.677-NODE-677-length-15947-cov-3.876982_pt1 | contig 15947 bp, 17 predicted proteins | sample MGYA00376045_ERZ724512 | MGnify/ENA primary metagenome ERZ724512 (study PRJEB28724, sample SAMN07190883) | activated sludge metagenome | isolation source: activated sludge of sewage treatment plant in Hong Hong | place: Hong Kong | collected 2016-03-17 ... | reverse complement strand
GTCGTAAGGCTACTAGAGCAGCTTGAGAGTCCGAGCGGCTACGATGGAGAAGAGGAACAGCCAGGCTCTCGCGATGACACGCCGGTCAAACCCACCAAGTCCGAGCGCCGCAGTGATGAACACAAGCCACACGTCCTGCCATCGAAAGCGCAGCTCGTGGTGCTGATGACCGATGTCCAAGGAAACGTGTCACGCGCAGCGCAGGAGCTGGGCTGTGATAGGCGCTCCGTCCGTCGCTATCTTGCACTGCATGGCCTGTCGGCCAGCACCTTCCGAAAGCCCGCAAGCGATCCCAAAGGAAGCAAGCCCAAGCCAGACGAGCGCGAAGAAAAGGACAAAGAGGAAGAAGACGAGGAAGAAGACGACGACAAGGAATGAGACGCGCCGGATCGAGCGCACACCCTCGGTGCACGCTGCGACCCGGATGGACTCCGCATGCTCAAGAGCCTGTGTGTGAAGGCTCTTTTCTACGCTGCAAGCAGAGGACGGACGGAACTACTTTTTGCCAGCGCCGCAGCTCTTTTCGCCGCCGCAGCTCTTTTCGCCGCCACAGCCTTTTTCGCCGCCCTTCTTGTCGCCCTTGTCTTCCTTTTTGTCGGCATCCTTCTTGGCCTTGCCCGCCTTCTTTTCGGCCTTGGGAGCTGCCTTCGGAGCGTCTTCGGCGTTCGCGATCGAAACGGAAGCAATGCTGAGCGAGCCAAGAAGTGCAACCATCGCCTTGCTGTTCATGTACGTTCTCCTGCTTGTTTCTGGGTTTCGCAACGATCTGTGTGTGCGAGCACCACTGCCCGCCACGTCGTTCACAGATTCCTTTAGTAAGGTCTAGGAAGCGAAGGAATTGTTACGAAAAAAAATCGCACGTCGCACAGCCACAGCCAAGCCGCGCATCGGTCGCAGCACGCAGCAGCCGGTCTTCGTCCAAATGCAGTGTCTTTGCATCCAAATCAGGGCGCGGCTCGCACAAAAAGCCCCCGGAGCACTTCACAATCTCTGCTATGTTGCGAAAGCAGAGCGGGTGCTCGTTTCATGCTGAGCTGTCAAGACATCACGGCGCTGGTTTCGGACTATCTGGAAGGTCGCTTGACCTTCGGACAGCGCGTGCGGTTTCAGCTCCACTTGGGAATCTGTCGCGGCTGTCGGCGTTATCTGGCGCAGATGAAACAGACCGTGCAGCTCCTTGGCAAGATGCCCGATGAGCCACCGCCAGCGGACGTGCAAGCGCAGCTCCTTGCGCAGTTCCGAACCTGGAAGCGCAGTCCGTAGCGCGCAGATAAACAAGCACAGCAGCGACGGAAGCAGAGACAGTCTCTGCGCAAAGTTCGCGCAGCCACACGCACGGACGGACTTAGGTCTTTCGCAGGTGCTTTTCAAGCAGCAAGCGAACGTGGGTCCGGGCGCGATGCAGCAGCACGCGCTGGTTCGATTCCGAGATCTGAAGCAGCGAACAAACCGACGCTGCATCCAGTCCTTCCAGATCGCGCATGATCAACACCGCACGCTGCGCAGGGGGCAGAACCTGAATCGCTTCTTCCATTGCTTGTCGCGTTTCACGCCGCAAAAGAAGGACTTCCGGGCTCGCATCATCCCACTTGGGAGGCGGCGATTTCCAGTGACCATCGGCCCGAAAGGAAGCCAGCAGCTCCGGCGGTTGTTGCAAGTCATCTGCATCTAACGAAGAAAAGGGAGTCGTCCGTCCCTCTCGCTGACTGATGGTCTTGGCGCGATTGGTGAGGATCTGAAACAGCCAGACTTTGAAGCTGCTGCGCTGCTCAAAGCGATCGATTCCTTGCAGCACCGCCAGCCAGGTTTCCTGCACCACTTCTTCTGCGGACGCTTGGGTACGGACAAAGCTCCGCGACAGTCGCAAGAGCCGCGCATGATAGCGACCCAGCAGCGCAACGTACGCAGACTCATCGCCCGCACAGAGCTTGGGAATCAGCGCATCATCCGGCCACTCGGCGATGTCGGTAGGCCGATCAGCCATCACACACCTACTGTTTGCTCCACAGGAGTCCCGCTGCTTTGTGCCATGATCTGAAGCGTCAGACGTTTGCGCTCCCACACGGTAGTCAAGTGCGTACGCGAAGGCAAGCATGCTGACATGCGACGAGGGATTCCATTGAACCTGCGCGTGTTGCGATCGCGGTGCGATTGGCTGTAACGATCGCGCGGCTGCCGAGACTCCTTGTGCGGGCAAGACGAGTGAGTCCTTCACTTCGTCACATCCACGACCCTCTTTCACGCTTGGAGCGACAGCGATCATGAAGACAACGACAGCGCTTTGCATGGGCCTACTGACCTTGGGAGCCGCTTGCGGAGAGACAACTTTTGTGGCGCAGGAGTCCGATCTCAAAGGATTTTCTGCGTGGACACAGACCACAACCCCGAAGCAAGGCGGTGGCGCATCGGCTGCGCTGCTGGGCTCGGCGCACGATGCAATGGATTCCAGCATCACGCGCACGATCTACATCAACAACAACGCAACGCGCGTCGATGGTCAGTTTCCAGTCGGAACCATCTTGCTCAAAGCCCACACCAAAGCGGGCGTCATGACCGGCGGAACCGCGATGGCCAAGCGCGGCGGTGACTTCAATCCGTCAGCCAAAGGGTGGGAGTGGTTCATCCTCAATGCGAGCGGCGGAATCATGGCTCGCGGCGGAGCAGAAGTCCTAGACGGTGCATGCAACAGCTGCCACAACACCGCCAGCGCAACCGACTTTGTGTTCACGCGCTAGCGCGGATCGGAACCACGCGCGCGGTGCATCACAGACAGCACAGACTGAAGCGCATACAGCAAGAACACCGACTCGATGAGCAGGCCAAAGAGGACAAGCCACAGCCTCAGCGATGCGCCGTCATCGAGCGATAGAATCAGCGCAAACACACCGGCTCCTGTCCAAAGGAGTCGCAGCCGAAGGACAAACAGGAGCGAATCCTTTCGCAGCGGAGCCGCAAGGACAGAGGCTCCTGCTTGTGCAAACAGAGCCGCACCCACAAGTCGCGCCATCGTCGGGTCCGGCGGCACAGCCTGCGAGATGCCCGCGCAACACAGCATCTCTTGCGGATACAACAGCAGGAGCACCGCGCAGAGTGCATCGAGTGCAGCCAAGACCAGCAGCGCAGAGCGGAGTGCGGAAGGAATCATGTGCGTGCTCCTTGTGGGTGCGAGATCTGAAACCAATTCACAGGCGGCCAACCTTGCGCGATCTGCTGGCGATTTCTTCCGTCGCTGGATCGCGACACCTGCATTTTTGCCACAGCGTGACAGGAGTGCTTGGCAAGGCTGTCTGCTCCGCACAAAAAGACCCGCTGCGGAGCGCTTGTTTCGACTGTCCTGTGCCTACGCGAGCGTGGGTTTTCCTACTTGTCCTTCTTGTCGCTGTCGTCTTTGCTGCCGCCCTTTTTGCCCTTCTTTGCTTTCTTTTTGCCTTCCTTCTTCGACTCTTGCTTGGCATCACCCTCCTTGTCTGCGGCGAGCGCAGGCGTTACGATGTGAAGCGCAAAGGCGGTAATCAGACCGAGCACCAGCTTGTTCATTTCCACACTCCTTGATGACAGGTTTGGCCCTCCACCTGCGCTTCCCAAGGGCTGCACAAAGGAGGGCGGATGCAAGAAGGAGCAGCCCGTATGCCAACCGCGCGGAATCAGCCCGAAGCCCAGCCAGCGACAGACCCTGCGCGAAGCAAGGAAGCAGAGCCCACACAGGAATCCATCCGAACTGGTCTGTGGTGGTGCGCGCTGCTGCTGCTGGTGGCTGCAATTGGAGTGCTCGATCTAAAGACCGGACCGCGTGTGTCTTTTGCGCTGTTCTACGCGATTCCCATCACGATCGCAGCGTGGTATCTCGGCGGTGCGGCGGCACTTGTCACGTCGGTGGCAGCTGGTCTTGGACTGTATTTTGGGGATCTATCGCTGCGGGCCGATGCACTGAGTCCGGCCTATCTGTGGAACACCGCGATTCGTCTGTTTTTCCTCATCGCAGTGGGTGGCTTCACGGTGCGCGTACGCAATGATCAACAGCGACTGCGTGCGCTGCTTCAGACCGAAACTTCTGCCCGCATTGCGACGGTCGAGCAGCTTCGTCATCGCGATCGACTGGCGCTGGTGGGACAGGTCGCTTCGGGCATTGCCCATGAAGTAGGAACACCGCTGAGCGTGATTGTCGGACGGGCGCGGCTCATCACGGAAAGCGACTCGACGCTGGAAGAGTCTCGTCAGCACGCGGTCCGCATCATCGAACAGAGCGAGCGCGTCACCACCACGATTCGGCAGCTGTTGGACTTTGCGCGCCGTCGAGGACCACAGCGCGAAGAGGTGAACCTATATGATCTGCTGCGGCGGACGGTTGATCTGCTGTCTCCGCTCGCGAGCAAACGAAACGTCGCACTGCGACTGGAGCGAAGCGAAACCCAGTCCCTTGCGCAGGTGGATGCGACGCAGATCGAGCAAGCGCTGGGCAACTTGATCATGAATGCGGTGCAGTCGATTCGCGATCACGGAGAAGTACGTGTCCGTGTCCAGACAGCACACCGCGCGCCAGAAAACGCCGCAGCCAAGACCAGCGATCCGTATCTGGTCCTGATCGTAGAAGACAACGGTATAGGGATTGCAAAGGACAGCTTGCAGCGCATCTTTGAGCCGTTTTTTACGACGCAGCGCGCAGGCGAAGGAACCGGACTTGGACTGTCCATCACCAGCGAGATCATCGCAGATCACGGCGGATTCATTGAGGTAGAGAGCGAGCCATGGAAAGGGAGTCGATTCGCAGTGTACTTACCGAAGGGCAAGCTCGAATGAGCCAGGCACGACCGCGACTGCTGATCGTTGATGATGATCGCGCGATGTGTGAAGTGCTGGAGCTGGGACTCCGTAAGCGCGGCTTTGATGTGGTGTGGCACACTGATCCACTCGAAGCGCTGCGTGTCCTACCGGCAGAAAGCATCGAAGTGGTGGTGGCGGATCTGAACATGCCCGGACTGCGCGGAACCGAGCTGTGTACGCGCGTGCTGGCCAATCGTCCCGATGTTCCCGTGATCGTAATCACCGCGTTTGGGAGTCTAGAAACAGCCATCGCAGCCATTCGTGCAGGTGCCTATGACTTTGTCACCAAGCCGTTTGAAGTAGATGCGCTGGCACTGGCGATTCAGCGCGCGGTGCAGCATCGCGCACTGCGGGAAGAAGTCAAGACGCTGCGACGGGTGGTGGCCTCTTCTCAGCAGCTGGATGATCTGGTCGGAACCAGCGTGGCAATGCGGCGTGTGTTTGATCTGATCTCGCGGGTGGCACAGACAGATGTCTCGGTGCTCATCACGGGTGAAAGCGGAACCGGAAAGGAAATGGTCGCGCGTGCGATACACAGACAGAGTGCGCGCAGCCAAGGTCCGTTTGTGGCGATCAACTGTGCAGCGATTCCCGAGCAGCTGCTGGAAAGTGAGCTGTTTGGTCATACAAAAGGAGCCTTCACAGACGCGCGCGTAGCCCGCAAAGGACTGTTCCCAAAGGCCAGCGGCGGAACGCTGTTTCTCGACGAGGTTGGCGATCTTCCGCTTCAGCTTCAGCCCAAGCTCCTACGAGCCATTCAGGAACGCTGTGTGCGTCCGGTTGGTGGCGATGAAGAGATTCCGGTAGATGTCCGAATTGTCGCAGCCACCAATCGCGATCTCGAAGCTGCGGTCGAAGAAAGACGCTTCCGCGATGATCTGTACTTTCGCGTCAACGTAGTGCAGATCGGACTGCCTCCGCTGCGGAGTCGTGGTGGCGACATCTTGCTGCTTGCACAGCACTTTATCGAAGCGTTTTCCGCGCGACAGGGAAAGCGGGTGCAAGGGCTGTCTCCCCGAGCGGCAGAGCGACTCCTGGCCTATTCATTTCCGGGCAATGTACGCGAGCTACAAAACTGCATCGAGCGCGCAGTGGCACTGACTGTGTACGATCAGCTGGGTGTCGATGACTTGCCGGAAAAGATTCGTGATCATCGAACCTCGCAGCTGATGCTGGCTACACCGGATTCTTCAGAGCTTGTTTCGATGGCCGAGATCGAGCGCCGCTACATCCTGCATGTGCTGGACGTACTCGGTGGAAACAAAGCAATGGCGGCCCAAATTCTTGGGTTTGATCGTCGGACACTGTATCGCAAGCTGGAGCGCTACGGGCAGTCTCCCTAGCGTCTCTTTTTGCGCGTGCGCTATGCTGTGATGCGGTCTATTCCGCAGAGCCTGATCGGCTCTGTCCTCTTCAAAGAAGGAAGCGTGCGATGAGCATTTCCTTGATCGGTCCCAAAGGTACGTACGAGTTTCCGTGGATCCGTTACGCGCTGCTACGCGACAACATCCTTCACTATCTGGAACACGGAGTCTGCACGCCCGCGTTTACAGAGACGTACAAGATCGGCATCAGCATCGGCGGAAGTCCAGCGCTGCTGTCGGCCCAGAAGCTTCGTGAGGAGATCAGTCGCGCGCAGGCGCTGTGTCTGCTTCCGATTGATAAGCTCGCGATCAGTGCCCGAACGCTGGCGGTGCTGCGCTTTGAATCGTCACTTCCTGAAGGTCCACCGACTCGCGTGGTGGGCGTCGATCTGAACCTTCCGTGGCTTTCCAGCAAGTCGCAGCAGCTGTCCGATGTCTTTGGCGATTTGGTGACTGCGCTCCTCGAAATCACCGAGGGAGCATCTGATTCCGATACCGTGGAAGTGGTCGAAACGTAAGCGCGGCAGTCCTAGAACTTGATGACCGATCCGTAGGATGTTTCGGTGTAGCTTCCGTCGCCCGCCACTGTGGAAAACTGTCTCTGCCACAGCATCACGCAGCTGCCAGCAAGGTGTGCATTGTACGAACCAGCGGCTCCGGTTGTCGGACAGGAGTGCGTCAGGTAGCCACCGCTTGGATTGAGCGGACCGCAGTTTCCGGTTCCCAGGCGCAGCTCAATCGACGAGCCACCACCAGCGACTTGCAGCGTAACGGGAGTCGTCGCTTCCGTGGTCGTGGCTCCGTAGGCTCCACAGCCACTCACGGCGTTACACAAGCGCGTGCGACGGCTGATCGTCATGGTTCCCAGCGATGCACTCGAAGCGGGCGGCACAAAGCGCGACTGCGCCTGCGTCATCGTCATCGGCGTATCCATACACGCGTTCAGATCAAAGGGATCGAGGCTTCCCGATGATGGCAGCGCCGGATTGGTTCCACCTTTGTATCCGACGGTCACAGAGTTCGAGACCTGGCCATCCGGGTTTCGGATCTGCATCGCAAAGCCCGTCCAGTACGTCGCATCATTGGATGTCGTAATACACAGAAGCCGAGGTGTCAGGTAGTTCCACGTATCGCGACTGAGCTTGCTCGGCAGCGCCGAGGGACCGTACGGAAGAAATCCGTTGCTCGTCCAAAACTTGTTTCCCGACTGAAAGTAGCGACCTGCGACAAAGACTCCGGTGGTTCCCGCGCAGTTGTTTCCTAAGTAGGAATCGGTGATCTCGGGAGCCGGACAGTTGCCAAGCTGCTTCCAGTTGGTAAAGCAGTCCGAATCGGTAGGAATCACAGGCATCAGATCCGCTGGAACCGCCAGATCTGCCGATCCGTCCAGGGCTGGTCCTGCCAGATCGCTCGTTTCGCTGACTGCGAAGTCGGACACAGCGTCCGTTCCTGACGTCGAGCCCCCCGAAGAACACGCCACGGTACATGCCAACAGACACACAGACACAGTTGGTCGCTTCATGGCTCCCGATGGTAACACCGGGCTCTGCTTGCGCGAACAGGCGGAAACAGAATCCCCGCAGCGCAGCTACGTAGGCAAAGGGAGTGGAATCAGCGGAAACGGAAGGAAGGAAGGGAGAAAGACTACAGGCGCTCAATCCGACAGAGGATCGCGGTGATGTTGTCGGTTCCGCCCGCATCGTTGGCCGCGCGAATCAGTCGCTCACAGCCGTTATCCAGATCGCTTTCGCTGCGCAGGATGTCGGCGATCTGCGGATCGGTCACCATGCCCGACAGTCCGTCGGAACAGAGCAGATAGACATCATCGATCTGCGGCAGATCGACCATCGTATCGACCTGCACCGATTCCTTCATGCCGAGCGCGCGGACGATCACGTTCTTTTGCGTAAAGCGTGCTCCGTCTTCGCCCGACAAGCGCTTCATCTTCATGTAGTCGTTGAGCAGCGAGTGATCTTCTGTCATCTGAATCAGCTGATTCCGACGCAGTCGATAACAGCGACTGTCTCCGACGTGGGCAATGATCACGCGATCATCACTGAAGAGAGCCGCGACGATGGTGGTTCCCATCCCGTGCTTTTCTTCTTCGCGCTGCGCCGTTTCATAGATGCGCTGGTTCGCGTGTTTGATCGCGATCGTCAGCCGGTTTATGTCATAGCGAGTGCCGGTATCCAGCTTAAATGGCCACGTCACAACCGGCTGTTCCAGCGTTGCGTGAAGGTATTCACCGACGCTGGCAACCGCCATTCCTGACGCAACTTCTCCACTGGCGTGACCGCCCATACCATCGGCGACGATGGCGACGCGCTCAAAATCGGGAATGAGGAAGCTGTCCTCGTTGTGCTTACGCTTCATTCCGATGTTGGTCTCGCCAGAGAAGCGGACCCGCATATTCCGCATGGGAAACGATGAGGACATGCCGGCTCAGCATATCACGCTAGGCCGTTTCGAAAACACCACCCTTTTGTATGCGTGACATCGCGCGGCGAAATGGCTGATTTTCCGTCGGACAGCGTAAAATGCGGGACCAAAGGACTCCGCTTTCGCACATGTCGGGAGTCGTCGGCGCAGGCCTGCTCCGCCCGCAGACTCATGCTACCTTGCAAGGCATGTTTGATGGTCTTCGCTATCCGCTTCCTTCCGACGAGAGCCAGTTCCTACTCTGCGTACGCTGCGGAGGAAAGAATCGCGTACCGCTCCATCGCGCGCTGCATCAGCCCGACAAAGCGCGCTGTGGTCGCTGTCAGTCGGTGCTGCTGCTGTCGCCCGATGCGCCGCTGAGCGTGTCCGCTGAGCTGTACCGGCATCCGCTCGATCAGAAAGCCACCGAAGCGCTGGAAGCGATCCCCGGTGTCAGCGCGATGCTGCGCAAGGTCGTCGAAGTCACCAGCGAGCGCTACGATCGCCTGTTCAATCAGTCGAGCTACGTGCGCGTGTCCGATCGCCAGTTTCCGCACCTGCAGAAGCTGTTTCAAAAGGCGGCGCTTCGCCTGGGCCTGCGTGAGCTTCCCGAGCTGTACGTCTACGGCAGCGGGGAGGTAAATGCCTACACCAGCGGCGTCGAAAAGCACTACGTGGCGCTGTCTAGCTCGCTGTGTGACTCGCTCAAGGAACCGGAGCTTTTGGCGGTGATGGCGCATGAGATGAGCCACATCCAGGCGAAGCATGTGCTCTATAAGACGGCGGCGCGGCTGTTTACGTTTGCGGCGGGAGAGCTGGCCAAAGCAACGCTCGGGATCGGACAGTTTTTGCTGATTCCGCTTCAGCTTGCGCTGCTCAAGTGGGATCGCTGCTCGGAGCTGACGGCGGATCGCGGCATGCTGCTGGCGACTTCGGACCCAGCGCTCAGCCTGATGGTGCTGGCCAAGCTCGCGTGTGGCAGTCGTCGCCTGTCAGAGCAGCTCTCTCTCGATGACTTTATGCAGCAAGCGCTGCTGGCCCGCCAAGCGCCCGAAGAAAACGTGCTCGATAAGATCTACAGCTTGATGCAGACCGCGTCGCGGACGCATCCGTTTCCGCTGTGGCGCGCGGCTGAGCTGTGGCACTTCGCCTGTCGGGGAGAGTATCTGTCGCTGATTCGGCCTCGTGACGAGGACAGCGAGCCAGCCCAAGAAGAACCGGGCGACATCCGCGACGCAGAGACCAGCGAGCCTCGCTAAGCAAAAACCGAACGGAATGTCAGCTTTTCGGCATCTGGTCGAATTTGCAATGAATCTTACAGACTTTGCATAAAACCAGCGTAGAGCGGCATCCGGTTTCGCGCTAAGATCACGTAGCCTCAAAAGCAACCATCATGAGCGCGCAGACAGGCCAAGCAGTCGATCCGAATCCTCTCATCGGCCAGAGCATTGGTAAGTATCGGATCGTAAAGCTGCTCGGTCAGGGCGGCATGGGCGCAGTCTTTGAAGCGCAGCACGAGACGATCAACCAGCGCGTGGCGATCAAAGTGCTGCACAAGAAGCTTACGTCCGACGAGACATCGGTCCAGCGCTTCATGCACGAAGCCCGCACCACCAGCCTGGTTCATCATCCGGGGCTCGTGAAAGTGCATGACTTCGGGCAGCTTCCCGACGGAGCTGCCTACATGATGATGGAATATCTCGACGGAGAGTCGCTGAAGTCTCGACTGTCCGCACGCGGCAAGCTCGACAGCCGAGACGCACTCCGCATCGTCCGCCAGCTCGCCGCCGCACTCGCCGTCGCCCACGAAAAGGGCGTCATCCATCGCGACCTTAAGCCCGACAACATCTTTTTGGTGCCGGACTCGGAAGCGCAGACTGGGGAACGAACCAAGATCCTCGACTTTGGGATCGCCAAGCGTAGCCAGGTGTCATCCGTCGAGAAATCGCAGGTCTGCGCGGCGGACGGGAAGGACTGGGGAAGCCTATGCGTCGGTCTCTGCGGCGGCTCCGGGCTCTGCTCGCTTGCGGAAGCCCTTTTTGGCCTTTCCGCCTCGCTGACCGATGACCGCCATGTACTCGCGATTGGCACCGACGACGGCTCCACCTTTTTTGCCCGCGCGTGAGGCCTCTTCGGCATTGAACTGATGGGCGCGACCGTTGGCGTGAGCGGTTCGTCCGCCTTGCGCACAGATGGATCGCAGCGTGTCACGATCCATCACCGCAAAGCCACGACGCTGCTTGGGACGCTCCGAGGTTTCATCGACGGACACTTCTTGGGCACTGGACTGTTGCATGATGGCTCCTTCCAACATTTGGTGCGGTCGTCCTGGTTGCGCCTGGAAATCAGGGCAAGTCCGTGCCTTTTCCAGCAGTTCGGTAGGGCTTTCCACCGGGTGTGAAGCGAACTGAACACCGAACCAAACCGAACAAAAAGCGGACTGCACTTCCATCGCGTACACGCTGATTCCGGGCGCACAGTTCCCCGTGAATCAGCGTCGGAAGCAGGGAACAGCAGCAAAGCGCGTCGACGGGAAAACGGTTGGGATCGCCAAGGTCGTTGACCCGGACTCGGGTGAAGTGGCCAAGACCACCACCGGAGCGATCGTCGGTACGCCGATCTACATGTCGCCGGAGCAGTGTCGCGGTGGCATCACGATGACGGATCGCACCGACGTGTATTCGCTCGGGATCATCTTGTATCAGATGCTGTCGGGCAATCCGCCGTTTTCCGGCACGGGCGCGGGCGATCTGATCGCACAGCACATCATCGAACAGCCGAAGCCGCTGCATGAAGTGGCACCGCATGTCTCGACGGAAGTAGAGACGCTGGTGCACAAGATGCTGGCGAAGAAGCCCGAAGAGCGTCCGTCGATGAAACAGATCCTGAGCGAGCTAGAGCAGCTCGGGCTTCTAGCGACGGGAACGGGCGCGCAAGTGGTGATTGTTCAGCCGCCGCCACCGCAGGAACCGCCGAAGCGATCGATTGTGCCGCTCATCGGGGCGGGCGCAGCGCTGCTGCTGGCAGGACTGGCGCTCGGAGGTCTGACGCTGCAAAAGAACAAGCCGCAGCCTGCTTCAGCGACGATGGTTCCTGCTTCAGCGACGATGGTTCCTGCTTCAGCGACGACGACGTCTGCGCCGCAGCCAGCGACGGTTCGGCTGTCTCTGCGTAGCGAGCCGCCCGGTGCGCAGGTTGTGCAAGTGACGGATCAAGCGGTGCTCGGACTGACGCCGTGGTCCGTCGAGCGCGCGCGCAGTCCCGAGACGCTGAAGGTGGTGCTGCGCCTTGCGGGATACGCCGAACAGACGGTGGTCATCGACCAAAATGAACCCTACGATCGAACGGTCAGCCTCGTCAGGCAGACTCCTTCGGTCGAGCCTTCGAGCGACAAACAGAATGCGCAGGTCAACCAGCAGCCAGAGCAGCAGGGAAATTCCGTCGCCAAACCCATCGCAAAGCCCGTTCAAAAGCCGGTCTGGAAAGCGCCCGTTCGGCCCGTCCAGCGGCCAGCGACGAGGCCCCAGCGTGACGTCGATGACATTCCGGTGGTTCGCTAGCGCGCTGCTGTTGTGGACGACGGTCGCTTCTGCGCAGACCAGCCCAGGTGCGCCGACGCAGCCCACAAGCCCGACAGAGTCAGCCCAGGCGGCACCGTCGGGAAAAGATCAGCGAAGCCTGAGAGAGGTGCTCGATAGCGCGACGAAGCTGTTCCAAGCGGGCAGCTACGACCAAGCGATCGTCGAGTTTCAAGTGGCGTACACCAAGCGACAGCTTCCGACGCTGCTCTTTAACATTGCGCAGGCGCATCGCAAGGCCGGTCACTGGTCCGAAGCGCTGGCACTGTACGAGCGGTTTCTCCGCGACGATCCAAAGTCGGCGCTGCTGCCCGAAGCGGAAGCCCACGCGGCAGCGATGAGAGCGCGTCTGGATGCCGAGCGTGCGTCGCAAGAACGGGAAGCCGCCGAGCGACTGGCGCAGCGTCGGGCCGAAGAAGCCGAAGCGATGGCCAAAGCGCGCGAAGCGGAGCGTCAGAAAGCCGACGAAGCGCTGCTGCTCGTGGCCAAGCAAAAAGAAAAGCCGATCTACAAGAAAGCCTGGTTTTGGGGCGTAATCGGCGGTCTGGCCGCAGCGGGAGCCGTCACCGCCGGAGTCGTCATCGCCGTTCAGCAGCGCGAACCGAGCGCCGACCTGGGCGTGCGCGTCGTCGAGTTTTAACGATCTGTTTGCGGAAGGGGACGCTTATGAACTTCTCTGCTCGCCCGCGCGCTGGGACTGCGCGGATGCTGGCTGCGTCGGTGTGTGTGTGGTCGCTGGGGCTCAGTAGCTGCTCGCGACCGCCGACGGTGCTGGTCAGCGTCGAAGATCTGCCCGCAGAAACCGCGTCGCTGCATGTGCTGCCGCTGCACGCTGGGCTCGGGCCTCATGCCGAGGTCGAGCCGATCGATGTGCCGCTGCCCGCGCCGGGTCGGACGACGTTCCTGCTGCGCTTGCCCGATGCGTTCGTCGGAGATCTCTCGGTTGAGGTCGCGGCGTACAAAGGCGCGGGCGCGACGTCGTGCATCTTGGCCACCGGCAGCGGCAAGCTGAGCGAGCTACAGGGCAAAGACAGCAGCCTGCGCATTCCGGTGCAGCCGATCAGCGACACCGTCTGTAGTGGCAAGCGACCGCTGCTGCTTGGAGCCAGCCCAGGACTGGGACTTATCGACGGAAACGAGACGATTCAGCTCACCGGCTGGGGCTTTAAGCCTGGCATCGTCGCACAGTTTGGCAGCAACGGATCCCCTCCGACGTTTACATCAGCGACGACGCAGTTTGTGTCGGCGACGCGGATGGATGCGCTGACTCCGGCGCGGGTCAACATTGGTCCGACGGATATCAAGGTTCTGAACAAGGACGCTTCGTCGCACACTCGCAGCGATCTGTTCCGCTATTACGCGAGCAAGATCGATCTCGGACAGCTTCCGGTGAATCCGGCGGGTAGCTCCAACGACGTGTCGGATCTGCTGATTGGCAACTTGGTTCCGAAGATTCCGACGGCGGTGGCGAGCCTGGCCGCGACGTTCCGCAGCCAGAACAACATGCGGCTGGTGTGGACGATTCCCGCGCAGCCGATCCCGATGATCGATAGCAAGACCATCACGTTTTCCCAGCCGGGGAGCGCGCCGAGCGGAATCAGCACGTCGGACATGGATGGCGACGGAATCCTCGATCTGGTGGTGGCACTGTCGGGCGCGAGCCAGGTGCAGATCTTTTTAAACGATGGCCAAGGCGGTCTGACGGAACAACCAGCGCTTTCGACGGGAAATCAGCCCGAAGGGATCGCCACCGGAGACCTGAACGGCGACGGAAAGCCCGACATCGTCACGGCGAACAAGGGCAGCAACTCTGTCTCGATCATCTTGTCCAAGCCCGGCGGTGGCTATCTGGCCGCAACGTCGCTGACCACGTCGGGACAAGGCCCGGTGAGCGTGGTGATAAGCGATGTAAACCAAGACGGAATCAAGGACATCACGTCGCTCAACTCGATCGGACAGAACATCAGCGTGTTCCTGGGGATGGGACTGGGCCTGTTTACCAGCAAGAGCGTCGAGTTCATCGTCGGCAAAGATCCAACCATGATCAGCCAGGCTGACGTCAACCGCGACGGGATTGAAGATCTGGTGATCGTCAATCGCGGCGACAACAACGTGCAGGTGCTGGTCAATCGCAGCAAGGGATCGATAAACTTCGACGTCTACACGCTCGTGACGGACCAGACGCCCGAGTCGGTGTCCTTTTCAGACATGAACGGCGATGGCGTTCGCGATCTGCTGATCGCTTGCTCGGGAAGCAACACCGTCGATGTCTTCTTGAACCAAGCGCCCGACGGACTGAAAAAGTCGATCGCGCAGTCGTTCAAGATGCCAGGAGCGCCCTCGTGTACCGGCGGCATCCGTCGAGTCGCAGCGATGGACATCATCACCGATGGTCAGATGGATCTGGTCGGTCTGTGCCTGGGCGGTGGCGGAATCCTGAAGAACCAGACTTTGTAGATTTCCCTGCCGTCGCTGACACGATCCTTCTTATATAACCAGGACTCCCTTATATAATCGATGCCACCACGAACCTCGTCCGCCCAGGGGATGGCAGCGAGTGAAGTGGTGCGAGCGAAGCGGTGGGGAAGCTGGTTCAAAGCCGATTACGGTGCCAAGCGCTGACTGTGAGCCTCCAGGCTCTTTTCGGTGCTGTTTCCACGCTGATGGCAGGCGGCGCAGCCCATGCGGACGTTGCGATCGCCGATGACTCGGTCGAGCTTCACGCCGGACCGAGCGAGCGCCTACCTATCAAGGTTAGACTGCGGGTCGCAGCCACGCCGCAAAATGATGGAAAAACAGCACCTCCACCGACGAGCGTTCTGCCGCTAACCAGCTGGAAGCGCGACGGTGAAGACTGGGTCGCAGAGCCGGGCAGCAAGCTGGGCGGACTGTCGGTCAAGGTGCGGCTTCATGGCGCATCCGACGGTCACAGCGAGCTAAGCATCGAGACCAAAGTCACCGCTCCGACGTGGCTACGTCTGCTGTCGCTGGAGCTAGAAACGGACTCGGTCGGGGCCGAAGTCGGTGGTCGCGATCTGCGTCCGAAGAAGGTGACGACGAAAGCGGCGCTGTCGGGACTCGATCCAAAGTGGGTGATCCTGCGGCCCAATCAGAAGCCGTGGACGGTGCTCGTCGACGATGACGTCGATGGAGTCAAAGTTCAGGTTCTGCCGTCGCAAGTGCTGGTTCAGGCGGATCTGCTGAGCAGCGAGACGCGACCGTTTATGTTCTTCCAGCAGTGCACCGATCACTGGCGAGAACCGAACCACAAAGCGTCGCTGGAGACGCGGCTGTTTCAGACTGGCGAGACGCTATCGACGAAGATTTCGCTGTATCAAGGGGCGGCGGTGCCGCTTCTGAAAGCGCGCTATCCCGAAGGACGACGCGCGGCGTTTGTGATCACCGATCACGCCGATCAGACGACGACTCCGACGCTGTATGCGCTGGCGGGTGGAACGTCGAACGCTTCGTCGCCACGCTTCGGCAAAGGCGGCTTTTTGGGCAAAGGTCTGCCGATTACCAAGTCGCTGTGGTTCCGCAGTGGCGAGCCTGCTCCGTCGGCATCGTGGGCGCATCCCAAGCATCCGGTGCTGTCGCCGTTTCAAAAACACCTGCACACCGTCGTCGTCTATCACAACCGCTACGAGCGTCCGCAGGTTGATCCGTCGGGAGCCGGACGTCCGCAGCTCGATGATCCGATGATGGCGTCGCTGGCAGTGAAGCTGCGCGAGGCGGGCTGGGAAGTGATTCCGCACTCGGCGACGCC
>ERZ724512.676-NODE-676-length-15959-cov-5.751761_pt1 | contig 15959 bp, 16 predicted proteins | sample MGYA00376045_ERZ724512 | MGnify/ENA primary metagenome ERZ724512 (study PRJEB28724, sample SAMN07190883) | activated sludge metagenome | isolation source: activated sludge of sewage treatment plant in Hong Hong | place: Hong Kong | collected 2016-03-17 ... | reverse complement strand
CGGGTGATGCCGAGCGTCTTTTCAGACCAGACGTGCTTGCCCGCCGCGATCGCGGCCGACGACACCTGCGCGTGCGCGGCGGGAATGGTCAGGTTCACCACGAGTTCGATGTCGGGGTGGGCCAACACGTCGTCGGCGCCGCCCCAGGCCGGCACGCCGTGCTTCTGCGCCTGCGCCTGGGCGCGCGGCACGTCGCGGTCGCTCACCATGAGCACCTCGACGTCGGGAAAGCTGGTCAGGTTGTCGAGGTAGGTGTCGCTGATCATGCCGGCGCCGATCAGCCCCACCCCGACCCGGCCCGTGCGTGGTGTCTGGTTGGTCATTCGCCCACTCCTTCGTTGCGAGGTTCGGATTCGTTGCTCTGTTCGGCGTCGTTCGCCAGTTCGCGCACGGCCGCCACTGCCAACGCGTGGTCTTCGGACGATTCGAGGCCCGAGACCGCCAGCACGCCGACCATCGCTCCCCCGACGGTGATCGGCACGGCCCCGCCGGCGGGAAAGTACTTGTCGACCGGCAGCGCGAACGCCGTCAGAAACGCCATCGGGTCACCGTCGTCGCCCACGTAGCGCCGCCACACCTCGAGCGACGGCAGCCCGAAGTGCCACGCGATGCGTCCCTTGCGGCTGGCCCACCGATCGTTGTCGGCGCTGCTGCCGGGCAGAGCGGCGTGAAACACCTGCTGCGCGCCCAGCCGAACGTCGATCGCCACCGGCAGGGCGCATCTGCGGCACGCCTCGACCAGCCTGCTGCCCAGCCGCCAGGCCTCGTCGGGGCCGAACCGGGTCAGGTCGGGTACGTCTGTGCTCATCGAGTCTCCTTCGACGCTACGGGGCCGACACTGGCCCGCTCCACCAGCCGGACGGCAGGTGCGAAGTCAGTCGGTTCGGCGCCCTCGCCGAGCCGGTGCAGGGCGCGGGCCCACAGGTGATCGGCGAAGCCGAGCGGGTCGAGCCGCACCGTGGTGAGGGCAGGCCGGGTGAGCGGCGCGAGCACGTCGTCGTCCAGGCCGATCACCGACAGCACCTCTGGCACCCGTATGCCTTTGTCCGCCGCCGCGGCCAGGCAGGCGGCGGCGTGCACGTCGTTGAAGCAAGCCACAGCCGTCACCGGCTCCGGGCCGCTCAGCCAACCGTCGAGCAGCGTGGCGATCGCCGACACGCTCACGGCCAGCCCGCCGGGCACCTCGGCGACCTGCGGCGCCGGCAACCCCAGCCGGCGGCAGGCGTCCAGAAAGCCGTCGGTGCGCGGCTCGGCGAACCGGCGCAGCGCGGGTTCGCTGGTGGTCAGGTAGCCGAGCCGCCGGTGGCCGGCTGCGACGAGCCGCTCGGCCTGCATCAGCGGCGACGCGTCGGGCCGACCCGCCACGGCCTCGACCAGGGGCACCCCGACCACCTCGAGCACCTGCCGCTCGGCCGGGCTGAGGGCGTCCATGGTGAGCAGCACGCAGGGCTCGAGGTTGGCCAATGTGGCGCCGAGTTCGTCGGGGCCGGGGCGGCGCCACACCACGAGCGAGCGGCCCGACGCGGCCACGTCGGCGGTCAACCGGTCTTCGATGTCGGTGATGTTGGTGCTCCACGGCGTGCCCGCGTTCACCAGCATCACCAGTCGTGACTTTCCGCCCCGCAGCGCCCGCGAGGCCGCGTTCGGCACGTAGCCCAGGTCGCGGGCGGCGGCCAGCACCCGGTCGCGGGTGGCCTCGGGTATCGACTGGTCGGTGCGGTCGTTGAGCACGTAGCTGACCGTGGCCCGCGAGACGCCGGCGCGACGAGCCACGTCGACGCTGGTGCTGCGTTCGCCCGCCACCGATCCTCCTCCATCGACTTACACGTGAAAGTAGCGGCCGCGAGGGCGCTCGGGCAATAGTCACACTGACACGTGTCAGCATGTGGACGACTGGGAGCCGTGAACGAGAGTGTTGGTCTGACCCCCGTCTGTGGTGGTCGGATCAACACTGTCGTGCCCGGCGGTGTCGACACCCTCAACTGCCCGATGACTCGCCGGCGGTGACACCATCAGAATGCGCGCCTACGCTGGGGGCCACGTGAGACGTCCGTCACCTTCATTGCGCGAGAGGGGCATCATGGCCGGAGCCCAGCACCGCTCGGTGACCGGCATGGACGAGCGCACCCTCGGTCGCATCGACCTCATTCTGTTCGACGCCGACTATCGCGACGGCAAAGCCGCGATCGAAGACTCGTGGCGCGTCGCCGTTCTGGCCTCCGACCCTCGTACACGCGCGGCCCATGAGCGTGCCCGCGCCGAGGCTGTCGAGGCGGCGAACCAGCGCCGCGACCCGAGCGCCCCGCGCGTGCGTCCGTCCACCACGCTGCATCGGGCGGCCTTGGCGATGGCCCTGGTAGCGGGTGTCGTGGCGGTGGCCCTGCTCAGCACCCCGCGCACCAGCGCCCTCGCCCTGCGGGACGTGATGCTGCCCGCCGGCGCTCTCGCCCTCGCCTCGGCCGCGCTGCTGTGCTGGCTCGAACCGCGCCGCGCCAACGGGTCGTTGTGGGGCTCGCGCGTACCGGCGGGCATTCACCTGGGCTTCGGCGGCCTGTGGCTGCTGGCGGCCGCGGCGGTGTTCATCGTTCGCTGGGGCGAGGTCGGCATCACCGCCGCCCTGCCGGCCCTCGCGGGGCTCGCGCTGTTCGTGCTGGCCGGCCTGGTCGCGCTGGCGCTGGGCGGGTTCGCGCTGCGGGCCGACCGGGCCGGACACCAATCGGGCGCCGTACGGCTGACCGGCGACCTGATCGACCCGAGCGACTCGTCCGAGGTGTTGCGCGCCCTCGACCAGTGGTGGGCGAAGACCGGCCCCGAGGCCATGCAGCGCTCCGCGGCGCGTGTACTGGCCGTGCGGCTCGAGGTGCTGGCCCGGCTGCGGGCCGGTCGGCTGATCACGCCCGACGAGCAGCAGCGCGCGGGCTACGCGTCCGACCCCGAACAGTGGGCGGAACGACGCCGGTAGAACGGGGGGGCCCGGGGCGGCGGACTGAGCCGAGTGAGGTTGACCGAGTTCTGGCCCGATTACGGCCAAGGGCCGCTCTGGTCGCCCGACGGCACGCCCGTCGACCCGGCCTCGCTCGGCCTGCCCGACGACCTCGTGCAGCAACTCTCGTTGTGGAACGGCAGTGACGACGACGTCACCGATCGAGGGTGCGGTCGTAGGCGCCTCAGAACACCGGCTTGCCACCGGTGACACCCAACACGGTGCCGCTGACGTAACTGGCCTCGTCCGAGGCGAGAAACACATAGGCAGCGGCCACCTCGACCGGCTGCCCCGCCCGGCCCAGGGGCGTGTCCGACCCGAACCCCTCCACTTTGTCGGGGGCCATGGTGGCGGGTATGAGCGGCGTCCAGATGGGGCCGGGCGCGACGGCGTTGACGCGAATTCCGCGCGCGCCCAGGTCACCGGCGAGGTTGACGGTGAGGTTGTTGAGGGCCGCCTTGGTGGCGGCGTAGTCGAGCAGGTGCGTCGAGGGGCTGTATGCCTGAATCGACGTGGTGACGATCACGTTGCCGCCGTTCTCGAGCTCGCCGGCGAGGTTCTGCACCAACCAGAACGTCGAGAAGACGTTGGTGGCGAAGGTCTGCTGCAACTGGCCCGGCGGAAACTGCTCGAGTTCGTCATAGGTCATCTGGTAGGCCGCGTTGCACACCAGCACGTCGAGCCCGCCGAGTGCGTCCACGGCCTCGCGGGCCAGTGCGCGGCAGGCGTCCTCGGTGCGCAGGTCGCCGGCGATCGACCGGCAGCGTCCGCCGATGCGCTCCACCTGGGCGACGGTTTCGGCGGCGTCCGCCTCCTCCTCGGGCAACGACGCGATCACCACGTCGGCCCCTTCGTGCGCGAACAGCACGGCCACCGCACGACCGATGCCCGAATCCCCGCCGGTGACCAGTGCACGCTTGCCGGTCAGCCGGCCGCGGGGCGTCCAACTGGTTTCGCCGTGGTCGGCGGCCGGGGTCAGGGCTGCGTCGGTGCCAGGCCATTGCTGGCTCTGGGCGGGAATGTTCGACAGGTCGGTCATGGGGAGCCTCGCTCATCGTTGGTGGTGGTGAGTCGGCGGTGCGCCTGCTTTCATCGAACCACGTGCGGACGCCCCCGCGACACCGAGTTTGGGGGGTAACAGATCGTTTCGGACGCTGGCGCGCAATCCCTCGGGCAGTTCACCCGGTGACGCGCTGAGGAATGACCCGGAACGTGGCGCAACGGTGCTTCGGGTGGTGCTGTCATCGTGCTGATTTTGTGTTGGATTGTTGGCGCAGTTCTTGATTCTCGTCTTGGAGTTGCATCACCATGGCCACTCCGGCGAGGTTGAGGCCGGCCTCCAGTAGATCGCCGATCCTGCGCAGCCGGTCGAGATCGTCAGCGCTGTATCGGCGGGTGCCACCGGCGGTGCGTCCAGGGGTGAGCAGGCCGCGGGCCTCGTAGGCGCGCAGGTTCTGGGTGCCAGTGCCGACCAGTTCGGCGGCGATCGAGATGCCGTACACGCCGCGGCTGCGGTCGAGCTCTGCATGCGCCAATCGGATCAGTCCCCTTTTGTAGATGTGGCCTCTTGCCTCAGCATGACACGTGAGCTATAAAAAATCTATAGCGCCCGCTACAGATCTGACACTGCGGCGGCAGGCATCAAACAGAACAGAAAGGAAGGTTGAACAACGATGCTGATGCGCACTGACCCGTTTCGCGAACTGGACCGACTGACCCAACAGATGCTCGGCACCAACGGCACCCTCGCCCGGCCCTCGGTGATGCCGATGGACGCCTGGCGAAGCGGCGACATCTTCTACGTCGAGTTGGATTTGCCGGGCGTCGCACCGGACTCGATTGAACTCGATGTCGAGCGCAATGTGGTCACCGTCAGGGCCGAACGCCCCAGCCGCGACAACGGCGCCGAACTAATCGCCGCCGAGCAGCCGCGAGGAGTCTTCAGCCGGCAACTGATCCTGGGAGACAACCTCGACTCCGAGAGAATCGACGCCAGTTACGACGCCGGTGTTCTAGCCCTGCAGATCCCGGTCGCCGAGAAGGCCAAGCCGCGCCGAATCTCCATCGCGCACAACGAGCATCCCCGGCAGGCGATCAGCGTCTGAACGGCAGGTCATCATGCTCACCGCGCGCGCCGGCGGAGACTGGTCCGGCTCAGTTCGTGAGGAGTTCCTGACCCTCATGTGCAGCGATGCAGAACTGCTCGGCCTTGCCTTCGACACGATCGTGGCCGAGCAACGCGACAACCACGACGCCAACGCGACGAAAGGAGACGCCAGGCACACGCCACTGCATCGATCCGACGTGTGACCGCTCGCCCCGACTGCCACATTCACAATGCCGCAAGCGTCCCCACAGCAGGACGCATCGCCCACCAGGCATCACAACAGGCAGTCCAGCAAGCAGCACGCGATCGTGGTCCCGGGCGAGCACCGGGACCACGATCGGATTGACCCAAGCCCACAGAGGGAGTCCGCTTAGATGTGAACCGCTGACGTCCCGGCACGAAGCGTGATCCCATTTCGAGATGCATGGCTGGTTACCTCGAAGCCCTCACAGCAGCCCACCGGCTGCGCATCAACGACACCGACGAGGCAGCAGAAGAGCTGCTGTGGCTGTCGGTTTCGCCGGCCCTCAACCGGCTGCCGTTCCTGCCCTCGGGCGCATGTCACCCCGATGAACTGGCACGAACGTCCAGCCGCGCCTTCGACACCCTCTGGCAGGCCCACGGCCCTGCCGACGAATCCGCCCACTGACCAAGAAAGGTCCCGATGTCATTCCAGGCCTACCTCGACACCATCGAGAAGAAGACGGGGCTCACCCCTCGCGAGCTGCTCGAGATCGCCAAGGCACGCGGCTTCGACGGACCGGCCGTGAAGGCCAACGACGTCGTCGCCTGGCTCGCCGCCGACTACGGACTCGGCCGCGGCCACGCCATGGCACTCGTGCACGTCATCAAGCACGGCCCTGGCATCGACCCCAAGCACGTCGCGAGCACCGGAACACACCGCGACGAGTCAGACACCCTCTGGCTTGACGGCATCGCCACCAAACCCTGACGTTGGGCCTACCGGCCCGGAGCGTTCACGGTCGAGCAGCGTGTTTCGAGAGCGTGTCCCACTTCGGCGTTGCTAACGGCCGAGAGCGGCCAGTTCGGATTCGAGTAACTCGTGGGCTTCGCGACCGGATAGGTCGCCGATCAGCACGCGGACGGTGAGTCCGTCGGCGAGGGCGAGCAGCCGTCGTGCGGCAATCCTGGCGTCGATGTCTCCGGGTCTCGAGGCTGGTCGTGTAGAGAGCTTGATCAGCCGGACGCACTCGTCTTCGGTACCTCGTTTGGTCTCGGCCAGCAGGCGGCTGATCTCGGCGTCGTCGACCGACTTCGCCAGGTAGGCGTGCCAGACACTGGCGCCGAAACGTGCCCGGGGTGAGTCGGGCAGGGCGTGCAGCAGAATGTGTTTGAGCCGTGCCGATGGGTCATCCGGAAGTTCCTGGTACTGGGCGTGGGCACCTTCGATCATCGCTGCGCAGGCGGCGCGAACCAGTGCGTCCCGCGTTCCGTAGTGGTGCTGGATCCGCCCGACAGAGACGTGAGCGCGCTCGGCCACCCGCCTGAAGGTAACAGCCTCAATGCCGTGGTGTGCGATCAGTTGCCACACGGCGAGCATGATCGATTGGCGACCAGTATCGGCGTCGCGGGTCCCCATGCCTGCAAGATACCAGTACAAACGTATTGACTCTGGTCTACGATACATCTGTATTGCAACGAGACACACGTACTACAGAGAGCGGAGCGCGGATGCGAGCACCCCAGCCGAAACCCCGTGCGCCACGTCGCCTGCGCCGGGTGGTGACTGTGGTGGTCTGTGCCCTCGCAGTTGCCCAGGCCGTCAGCTGGTTAACCGCCTCACCCCAGGTCGGGCACTTCCGTAGTGCCGCCGACCGAGCTGCGTACGTGGACGCGTACACCGAGGCACTGGCCCTGATGCCTTCCCCGACCAGCACCTTCGACGTCCCGACGTCGTTCGGCACGGTGCGCGCCTACGCCTGGGTGAATCCGGCGGCCACCGGTGACCCGGTGGTCCTGCTTGCGGGCCGCGGCAGTGGCGTCCCGATGTGGTCGGAGAACCTGCCCGGACTACTCGCCCGGCGCACGGTGTACGCGCTGGACGCAATCGGCGACGCCGGGCTGTCCACCCAGTCCACACCCCTCACCGGGCCCGTCGACCAGGCGACCTGGATCGACGAAGCACTGGCCGCGCTTCACATCGACCGCGCCCACCTCGTCGGACACTCCTTCGGTGCGGCCAGCGCCGCCGCGCTCGCCGTCCACCGTTCCGGGCGCGTCAAGACGCTCACCCTGCTCGAGCCGGCCTTCGTGTTGCGCTGGCCGCCCCTGGGCACCCTGCTGTGGTCGGTGCCAGCCACGCTTCCGTTCCTGCCCCAGGCGTGGCGGGACGCGGCCGTCGCGAAGATAGCGGGGGAAGATCTCAGCAGGCTCGATCAGGCCAACCCTGTCACGCGGATGATCACGCTCGGAGGCACCGCATATTCCGCCGAGTTGCCCACGCCGCGTCCGCTCTCCGACGACCAGCTCCGGGGTCTGACCATGCCGGTCTACGTGGCGCTCGCAGACAACAGCCCCATCACCGAAGGGGAGGCGTCGCTGGCCAAGGCGGAACTCATCGGCGACGTGACCGCCAAAGTGTGGCCGAACACCACACACTCGCTACCGATGCAGGTAGCCGAACCCTTGGCCGCCGAACTCGGCCAGTTCTGGGCGACACACGACACGTAAGCACGTCCCTTCAGATGGTGGGGTTCGGGCCGATGGTCAGCCCGCCGCCAGTCCGGAGCGATGGGCGAGCACCACCGCCTGCAGCCGGTCACGCACCCCCAGCTTGGCCAGGATCCGGGCGACGTGGGTCTTCACCGTGGTTTCGGCCAGATAGAGCTCGCCGGCGATCTCGGCGTTGGACTGGCCGCGCGCCATCGAACGCAGCACGTCGACTTCGCGTCCGGTCAGATCGGCCAGGCCGGGAACCTGCACCACCGGCTTCGCCGGTCGACTCACAAAGCTGTCGATCAGACGGGCGACCACGGTGGGCCCGAGGGTCGTACGGCCGGCCGCGTTCTCTCGCACGCTGTCGATCAGGGTTTGGGGGTCGGTGGTCTTCAGCAGGAACCCGGAGGCTCCGGCACGCAGGGCGGTGATCACGTATTCGTCGAGGTCGAACATGGTGAGAATCAGCACCCGAACCTGCGGAGATCGCTGGAGGATCCGCTCTGTGGCACTGATGCCGTCGCCGTCCGGCATCTCGACGTCCATCAGCACCAGGTCCGGACGTGTCGCTTCAACGATCGTCAGCGCACGCCGACCCCCGTCTGCTTCGCCGACCACCTCGATGTCCTCCGCACTGTTCAGCACGGTGATCAGGCCGGCGCGCAGCAATGCGTTGTCATCGACCACCACCACGCGGATCATCGCAGGAGGCCCGCCAGCGCCGGCAGCGTCGCACTCACCGTGAAGCCGCCAAGTTGGCCCGTCGGCCCCGCCTCGAGCGTTCCGCCGGCGAGTTCGACGCGCTCGCCGAGCCCGACCAGCCCGAAGCCGCGGCGGACGCCCGTGACCGGCGGGCCCGTGTCGGTGACCCGCACGAGGGTGTTGCCCTGATCGTCCAGGGCGATCACCACCCGCGCCGACGCGCCGGGAGCGTGGCGGACGACGTTGGTCAGGGCCTCCTGTACGACGCGGTAGGCCGTGGGCCCCACCTCGGACCGCGCCGCCGTGGCAACCTCGAGGGTGACCGGGGTGCCGGCCAGCCGGATCCGGCAGGCGAGGTCGTCCAGGTCGGCGGGCGTGCCCCGGGGCTGCCTTGCCGTAGCGTCCGGATGGTCGGAAGTAAGGAGCCGGTCCAGTTCGTCGGCAGCGTGTGCTGCGCTGTCGCGCACGACGCGCAGGCAGTGCCGGGTGGCCTCTCGATCGTTCGGCCAGCTCACCTCGGCCGCACTGGCCTGCACCGCGACTAGGCCGATCGCGTGCGACACGACATCGTGCAGTTCGTGGGCGAACACCCGCTGTTCGGCTGCCACCGCCACTTCCGCAGCCGCGGCCAGTTCGCCGCGCCGGAGCTCGGCGACCAGTTGAGAATCGGCCGTGTGTCGTCGCGACCGGCCCACGATCAGACCGCCACCCACCGACACCACCAGCACCACGAGCCACAACCCAAGGTTGTCCGGGTCGAGCCGGCCCACGCTCACACCACTGGCCAGGCAGAGCAGGGCGATCGCCGCCAGGTCGGTTCGGCGGCTCCCCGGCGTGGCGCACACCGTCCAGATCAGCGGGGCGACGGCCAGCATGGACCAGAATCCGCTCTGGATCGGGACCTGCAGCGGGATGGCGGCCAGGTAACCGACGGACATCGCACCAGCCGCCAGGGCCGGCGAGTGCCGCCGGCCCAGACCGGCTGCCGCGACCAGAACCGTCAACGCCGTGCTGGCAGCCTGTGGCGACTCCCCCTCGAACAGAGGGGTGACGAGGCACTCCAACAGCGCCAGCGCCACGGCTGACAGCCCCAGCACCAGGTCGCGCGGAGTGTGTACCGGCGCGGCACCGTCCGGCGGGTCATCGACCACCTCGGCTTCGGGCGCGCTGAGTAGGCCCAGCTGCCGGCGCAGCTCGCTGGTCGCTATCCGGCTGTGGTCGCGGATCCGTCGGATGAACGGCAGCGGATCCGCCGCCCCCAGCGCCGCATCGGCGTCGGACCGCAACTGCCTGATGGCCTCATGCAGCGAAGCGGCAATGTCGTCGGCCAGCCTGCGACGCTCCTGGCGCACCGCCTCGCGAGCCACCCTGGACGGCTGCGTCGTCGCCAACTCCGCCGCCACCCGCCGCGCGACCGTCGCCGTGCGCACGCTGATCACCGTGCCGCGCAGCACCAGAGCGAAGACGGCGAGCACGATGGCGATGAACACCCCGTCGATCACCGGAGAGCCGGTCACCCAGGCGATCAAAGCCGCCACGAAGCTCGCCGCGGTCACCACCGCGGCAGTACCGACACTGGCGTCGGTGCCGAACCCGTTCCGGCTCATCACCTCAGGATAAGAACGTCCCAGGGGAACGCGCATCCTCCGTTCGAACGATGCGACGGTCGTCCGTACGCCGCTCACGGTCGCTGCCGCGGGGAGGACGCGGCCGGACCGCAGCCTTGCCTAGCGTTGCGTCGTCCGGCTCGACCCGGCTCAGCGAAGGAGAACGACGATGACGCTCGACCGCCGCCACACGCTCGCTCTGATCGGAGCGACCCTGACCTCGGCCATCGCGCTCGGTGACGCCGTCACCCACGGGCTCACGGGGCAATCGTCCGTCTTCGCCGGCGACTCCGGCGCCACCGCGTGGAGCGAGATCGGAGGCCTCGTCCACGGCCTCACCTACGCGGCGCTCGGCTGGGTGCTGGTCGGCGAACGCGACCGTTTCGCCACCGCGAATCGTTTCGCCAGAGTACTGCGCCTGGTGCTGATCCCGACCTTCGCCGTGATGGCCGTCGCCTTCGTCATGGTCGGCCCGATCCTCACCGTGACTGGCGTGTCGTCCGAGTCGCCCGTGGGGGCGACGTATGACGTGATCGGCACCTTCGTGTTCCTGGTGATGATCCTGGGCAGTCTTCTGCTCGGCCTGGCGCTGCGGCGCAGCCATTCCGGTGGCGTGGGCGCCCGGGTGCTGGCCGCGATCACTCCCGTGCTGGCGATCACCGTGCTGCTCGGCTTCCTCGCACCGGCCTGGACGCATCCGGGGTACGTCGAGACGCTGATCCACTTCGGGGTGGCCCTGCTCGGTGTCGGTGTGCGACCCGACCTCACTGATTCGGTTGCCGCTCCCGCGACCGCCGACCAAGCATCGAAGTGAGCGAGTGCCGTGGGGTTAGTGGCCCGACCGGAGCCTCCGCGGGACGAGCGGCACGCCGCACCAAACACGGCATGGGCCTGTTCGCTGGCGCAGCTGTCCGACCCGCGACAAATGAGAATCCCGCAGGCTCCCGAGCAACAAACTGAGACCGAGGCCGACTCAACGAAGTGAGACTCAGCGCTCTTCCCCGGATGTGCGTGCCCGGAGAGTCTCCAGGGACGACAGACAGCGTGTCCATCGTGCCTTCACGCGCACAAGCTGGGGCAGATCAGCGCGTCACGCCAGTGCAGCACTGACGGCTGGTGGTACCGCTAGAGAAGCGTCACGTTTGCGTGGTAGTCGAAGTGACTCTTTACTGGCTCTTCACAATCCAGGGTGTAGTTGGGGTCTGAATCCGCCGGCTCGAACCTTGACGCTCGTCTCAACTTCCCCGGCGAAACCCCGGTTCAGTCTCACGTCGTCTCAATTTCCTGTCGCTCGTCTCAGTTTCGACCTCGCCGGACAAGAGCCTGTTCTGCCGAGGGGCACGATCGGACTTACATCGCTGTAGTTATCCCCATGTGGACAGCACTGTGGATAACTCTCGTCCCAGCTGTCACAGCATCTTGCCGTAGACGTCCCAGCCACGCTGTTGCACTTGATACAGCGCCGCCATGCGCCTGAACCCCACCGGATGGCTCGAGAACAGGTTCACCAGCTTGAGCCACAGCCCGTCCTTGTGGGCGGCGATGCTGGCCATGTACGCCTCGATGTTCACGTTGCGGTAGACCCGTTTGCCCGCGTACAGCAGCACCAGCGTGCGCGCCCCCTCGGGCACGTAGTACGACGCGCACCGGTCGGCGGTGTACTCCTGCGCGCGAATGATCGTGGCGTCCAGACCCACGAACCGCACCACCGCAGTGGTGAGCATGCGCCACAGCGACACGTGCCGACACTTCACGTGCCCGAGTTCATGCGCGAGCACGAACTTGACCGCGGTGAAGTCGTTCAGCTCGTACGCCACGTCGACCAGATCACTGAACAGCGTGACGTAGGCCCTTCTCAACTGGCATTTGGACGCGAACGCGTTCAGCACGCCGTTGCCGTTGATGACGTAGAGATTCGGCGTCCAGGGCACGTCCATCTTGGCCAGCAGTTCGGTGTAGATCGCGTACAGCTCGGGCAACTGGTGCGGCGTCACCGGAATGCCGTTGCTGGCCACGCTGTAGAACTGGTAGCGAATCATGAAGAACGCGATCAGCGGCGTCAGCACCGCCAGCAGGCCCGCCAGCGCCCAGGTGGGCAGCTCGGTGGCGCCGTAGCTGATCATCGCGATCGCCAGAACCCCGGCCACGATGGTGACGGCCAGCCCGCCGATCACGAACGGCATCTCGGCCCAATGCCGAAGCTGCGCCACCGATGGGCCCGTCGGCACCGCGAGCCGCTGCGGCGGCACGTTGCCCGCCCAGCCGCCGGGCATCTGATGACCCGGCGGGTAGCCCGGTTGGGGAGTGAACGCCGACGGCGGCCCCCACTGCATCGGCGGCTGACTGGACGGTGGCGGTTGCGTCATGCGCACAATCCTGGCATCGCCGCCCGCTGCGTAGCAGAGATCTCGGCATGGCGCCGGGATGACGTGGCGAGTGGCGTCCGTCAGCCGGGATCTCAGACCCGCGCTGCCGACCCCGCCGTTTCGTCAGATCCCGGCGTCAGCCGGCGATCTCAGACCCGCGCAGCCGACCCCAGCCGTTCCGTCATCCCGGCGAACGCCGGGATCTGCAACGCAACGACCAGCTGCGGCGTCAGTTCTCCAGCGGCTTGTTCGTGGCCAGCATGTGCCGCATGCGGGCCTGGTTGGCCGGCAACACCACCAGTTTCAGCGCCACGTCGAGTTCACGTGCCAGCAGTTCCTCTTCGGTGACCAGCTCGGCACCGGTGAGCATCGCCGCCAGATCACCAACGATGCGCCGGTCGGTCTCGGACGCGTCCGCCCACGAGGCGTCCAGCGGTTCGAGCCGGGGGTCGTGAAGTGCGAACGTCGCAGGCTCTTGCCGGCGCTCGGCCCCCACCAACTCCAAAGCCGACGCCTTGGCCCGCTCGAGCACGCGCGAGGCGTTCAGCACGATCTCGTCCGACGGCAGCAGCAGACCCCCGGCCTGCGCCTCGAACGCCGACCCGCTGATCACACACGTGGACGCCAACGCGAACGCCCGCGCCGCCGGATCGGCCAAACCCCTTAGAGACGACCGGATCAGTGTGCGCGTCACGCCGCCCCAGGCCGGAATCAGGCCGACCTTGCGCTCGGGAAACCCGGCGTACAACTCGGCCGCCGCCACCACGTGTTGCGCGGCCAACATCAGCTCACAGCCGCCCCCCAGGGCCAGCCCGCGCGCCGCCGCCACCACCGGAAACGACGCCGCCCGAAGTCGGGCGAACGACCGCTGGCCACGCTCGGTGAACTGCCGCAACTCGTCCGGATCGTTGCGGTCGACCAGGGCGGCGAACACGTTCAGGTTGGCGCCGGCCGAGAAGGCGCGGGGGTGGTCCGAGCCGATCACCAGCGCCTTGAAGGCGCCCGCCTCGCCCATGTCGAGGGCCTGGTCGATCACGTCGAACAGCCCCGGCTGGCACACGTTCATCTTGCTGCGCAGGGCCAGGCAGGCCACCCCGTCGCCCAGGTCGACCAGTGCGGCCGAGTCGTTCTCGACCATCACCCGGGCGGCCTGCGCCACAGTCAGCGGACCCGGTGCCACCTCGATCACCGTGCCGTCGCCGGCCAGCACCAGGCCCGGGCTCGGCCTGAACCCACCGGCGTCGCGGGCCTGGGTGAGCAACGGAGGCACCGGACGTCCCTCGGCCTCGAACCGCTCGATCAGCCAGTCCAGCCCCACCCGGTCGGCCAGGGCGAACGGGCCCGCCTGCCAGGCGTAACCCAGGGTCATGGCGTCGTCGATCAAACCGACGTGGTCGGCGATCTGAGGCGCGGTGGTGCAGCAGTAGTCGATCAGCTCGCGCAGCACCGCCCACGCGTACCGGCCGCCGGGCGACTGGGTGTCGCAGGCGGCCCGCAACCCCTTGGCGTCCAGCACCGAGTCGGTCGGCGCATGCCGGGCGCGGTAGGTGAAGTTGGCGACGTCGAGCACCTCGTCGACGGGACCGTCCGGGGTCTTCTGGCGGCGGGTGAAGCCGCCAGGGCCGCGGCGTCCGACCAGACCCCGTTCGAGCAGCCCGGTGAAGGTGGGGTCGGTGGTGATGTCGAAGCGGTGGTAGGCGTCGTCGGCGGGCAGCAGGCGCAGAAAGCTGGTCCAGATCAGCGGCACCAGGTTGATGCCCACCAGGTCGAACAGCCCGAACACGCCGGTGCGGGGCGTCCCGAAATGCCTGGTCATCACAGCATCGGCGGTTTCGATGCCGACACCGCCCCGCAGCGCTTCTGACGCCGCGACCGCCATCCAGAAGTTGCCGATGCGATTGGCCAGAAAGCCCGGAGTGTCGCGACAGCGCAACACGGTTTTTCCGAGCTGATGATCGCCGGCGGTGATCAGCCGCTCGACCACGGCTGGGTCGGTGTCGGGGCCGGCCACCACCTCGAGCAGCGGCATCTGCCGCGGCGGATTGAAGAAGTGCGTGATGCCGAAGTGCGCCACGAAGCCGGGGTCGCGGCCCTCGACCAACTGCGCCAGCGGAATCGTGGACGTGTTCGACGTCACCATCGTGTCGGCGCCCCGATGGCGCTCGATCGTGGCGTACAGGTCGCGCTTCACCGCCAGGTCTTCGAACACGGCCTCGATCACCCAGTCAGCGGTGGTGTAGGTGGCCACGTCGTCGATCACGTTGCCAGGGGTCACCCGATCGGCAAACACCGGCAACATGAAGCCTGCAGACTTCACTTGGCGGGCGATCGCCTCGCGGGCCAGCCGCGAGCGGTCGGTGGTTTCGCCCTCGGGCACCACGTCGAGCAGCCACACCTCAACCCCGGCGTTGGCGAGTTGGGCAGCGATGCCCGACCCCATCGCCCCGGCTCCGACCACCACTGCCCGGCGAACGTCGTCATTCACGTTTGACCTCCCTGCTCACCTCGATGCTAGGCGGTCGGCGCCTGTCGAGACCCGGCACGTGGGTGATTGACTGGGCCGCATGCAGGTGAATCTGGTGCTGGGGTCGGGCGGTGCGCGCGGGTTCGCCCACGTGGGTGTGATCCACGAGTTGCAGGCCCGCGGGCACGAGGTGGTCGGCATCGCGGGCACGTCGATGGGCGCGCTGGTCGGTGGCGTGCTGGCCGCCGGACGACTGGACGACTTCGCCGACTACTGCCGCACCCTCACCCGCTCGGACGTTCGCCGGCTGACCGACCTGACGCTGGGGTCGTCCGGGCTGGTGCGGCTGCAGAAGGCGATGAACGAGCTGCACCGGTTCGTTGGCGACGTTCGCATCGAGGACCTGCCCGTGCCCTACACGGCGGTGGCCACCGACATCGACCTCGAACGCGAGGTGTGGTTTCGCACCGGTTCGCTGTTGGCGGCGATCCGGGCGTCCATCGCGATTCCGGCCGTGTTCACCCCGGTGCGCATCGGCGAACGGCTGCTCGTGGACGGCGGCCTGCTCAACCCTCTGCCGATCGGCTCCACGATGGACATGCCCGGCCAGGTCACCGTGGGCGTTTCGCTGTTCGCCAAGCCGCCGGGCCTGTGGCGGGTGTCGCCGAGCAACGAATCTGCCGATACCGCGAGTGCCGACGGCGAGGCAGTTGCCGACGATCTCGAGATCGCAGAAGCCGCCCGGCAGCCGTGGTCGAACCGGCTGGGCGAGGCGTTGGCCGCGTCGTGGGTGGGCAAGCAACTCGCCAAACACCTGACGCCGCAGCCCTCGGTCGAGCTGGAGTTCGAAGACCTGCCGACCGATGTGAACCTGCTCGACATGCTGGGCCGCACGCTTGATCTGATGCAGGCCCGCATCGAGTTGGCCCGTAATGTGCTGAACGCCCCCGACGTGCTGGTCGGGGTGCCGACCGACAGTTGCTCGGTGCTCGACTTTGACCGGGCCGACGAGATGATGACGTTCGGACGCCAGTTGGCCATCGCCGAGTTCGAC